>Ga0123355_10003690_pt1 | contig 22081 bp, 10 predicted proteins | sample TergutEmb28metaG_3_FD_89872 | JGI IMG/M metagenome (GOLD analysis project Ga0123355, IMG submission 89872) | Embiratermes neotenicus P1 segment gut microbial communities from Petit-Saut dam, French Guiana - Emb289 P1 | ecosystem: Host-associated > Arthropoda: Insects > Digestive system > Gut ... | reverse complement strand
TACAACCCATGAAATAACTCAACAAATAAGTCGCAAGCTCCTGAGGATGGATGTATTAACATCCGAAACATGTTGAGCATTAAATAACGAAATAATAAAGCAAGTGACATCAAGTTGGTCTCTATTCAACATTGCATGTGTTAAGCCTTCAACTCCTAGGCAGTGACAAATGTGTTTAATAACAATAAGCACATTATTACAGTCAATAATCTTCAGAGATGTGACACCTTGTATACCAAGCTACACATTATCACACCCCAAAGGATGGCATTCTTAACCATGTGAAAGCATTCAGTTTTAATCATGTTACTGTCAATATGAGTAAACCTGGGTCACATTATTTTCTAAAGAGTTGTAATGTCAGTATGCCGTGGTTACAGGCAGTGGCTACCACGAAACAAGCTTGAGCCACTTGGGATAGCACCGGAGGTTGATCAGGCCAAGCTGACAGAATCCCGTAAACCGGCAGATCGTAAGGCAGTACGTAAAGCGTATCAGGAGGCCATGTTACATCGTTGTCAGGTGTCCGAAGGCCAAGGGAAAAGAAGTCGTGCTGCCAGCATTGGAAATGCTGATCTTCAGGCACCTGCTGAAGAGAACTGAACGCTCCAACATGTGACTTGAAGTGAGGTCAAGCATCAGTACACAGCAGCTAGATATGTCCTGTGACTTGCAATGTTCCTACAGACCTTGGGTCTTGTGTACATTGGTTCTTATCAAATCTCTTCATCTGCCTATTAAACAATGAGTGAAATTAAATAACTGGCAGAAGTTTTATGTCTTTTGTAATGACAAGTTCATGAAGAAAGCAGACATCTAAAAGTGGCCAGTGTACGTCAAATGTACAGTGTGTTTCTGTAAAACTAGCAACAGTTTAGTTTCGCTTAACCTCGTGTACATAACACCAGTCAGTACCTACTCGAAATTCAGTAGTATTTTGTAAACTGATCAGATACAATGCATACAGTTGCACCTTGGATTGTAGTATTTATACCATATCGTAGCAGGGATATTGAACATCTGTGTGCCTCGTAATCATTAAAAAAGGAGTTTCAGCCATAACTAACGTACAGTAGGATATATTTAAATTCTTTGGATGACTTGAAAGTGCAGTACTTTGTATGTCATACAATCTTTTCAGTGTGTAGGCATTTCATTTTTGTCAATGGAGATTTGTCAAATGTGTTACCATGCGCGAAGCTTGTGTACAGTAAGTAGTAAATGACTTATGATTTAAACTAATCTACATAAATTCCAGCTGTGTGTATTAGTAAGGAATTCATAATTTAACTGTAACCAGAATAAAGAGAGGGTGTGGCTATGTACCCAGTATAGGTTTCCTTGACTGAAGGAAGGACACATTATAGTTGTTACAATACAAGGAACCATAAGTGTATAAACGATAGTGTAAATTTCCTGTATGGATGTGTCATGCAGCTCTTAAAGCCTGATGCTTTCGTGAGGAAAAGGTTTATGCTCTTAGTAATTGTTTTTTGTACATTTAGTGCTTTACGAATGCTGTAATTGGTTTGCATCAAGTCCCAGTTGCCTCACAGTTAAAGGAATAATCTGTGTTGGTCCATCCAATCACTACTTGTGACATTCATCTTTGCGTTTTTCATCATTACCACTATATCTCATACAGCCACGTGGTTCTGTTATGAGGTACCCTCCAATACAGCTGAAACATTGCTTGGGGTTAATGAAAAGTGAGTCCCAGGATTGAGTAGAGCCAGGAAAGAATACAATGGAGAAAATTCTATCACTGTGTGGAGAATGTTTACAGTGAACTTGTCTGTGGAGTGTGGTAAAAGGTAATGGTAAAGTTGTCCCTTTCCATGCTATGAAGGCATATAGGGGGAGAAGAGGTATAGCTCCACTCATTTTTAACCTGTCACTAGATGGAGGTGAGAGGTTAACTTCACACCTTGGCCATTTTACCCCCAGGAAAGAAGCACGGTACCCATTGAACAGGAGGCTGGGTGGACCTTGGAGCTGGTCTGGACATTTTGGAGATTAGAATATCTCTTGCTCCTATTGAGATTTCAATCCTGGACCATCCAGCCTGTGGCCTAGTTACCACCAACTAGGACACCCCGGATGTTCTATGGAGTGTGGTACAGGTGAACGACCTGTGTGAATGAATTACTGTCTGTAATGAGGTTACCATTGATTTTTGTGCCCCGTTGATGACTGTGAAAGAGAATTCGTTACTGGAAGGTTGCATCTATATCCATGTTTAACATCCAAAACTACTGTGGAGGTTCCATTTAAATTTGGTTTTCAGATTATAAACTAAAAATTGCCAGGTGAGTTTAACTTGCTTGTAAGTTCATATTGACGTTAATGAAAAGGTAGGCCTAGTTCAGGACTCGTCACACCTTGGTGTAATTTTAAGCTTTTCCTTCTGTTTTCCATCACATCTCCTTGAAGAGCTTGTTGCACTGTCATTGTGTATTATTACCAACAATACAGTGAAGGCAACACTGACACTTATGTTCATTGTATGTATTTTCTTAATAACTTGTATTTGGTTGGATTCACTGCGCAGTGTCTGTTATGAGACCAGCAGTACTGTGTTTGTGTAGTCAGTGTTAATTGACATTACGGAAATATTTTTAAAACAAGGCTTTTATGAATATCTTTGATGTTATCAGTGTTCTTGTTGATATCTTAATGTCAAGAGCTCATATGTACTGTATGAAATGTCCTTGATATCTATAGTAAGATGGTGTACCATGGCCTTCAAACAGTTCCCTCTCCCCCCCAAAAAAAGTTTGACATTTTGTAACTGTAATGGGATAATGTGCTTCTAAAGTGGCTCATGAATGTAGATTCCATACAAGTTTGTATTTCCATAAATTTCACTCTTTTGCTATTGTAAATATATCCGATATTCTGGGATTATTGTCATTTATTTTATCCTGGTGTCTGAAATTACTATTGTCTGGTTTGCTTTGTTATCAGTAGAGTTTTGTCTCTTAGACAGTGGCACTGTGTAAGTTGTGTAGGTGGTTAGTGTTTAGTAAGTTTCCTTTTCTTGTATGAAGATGATAACTAGGTAACCCAGTCCATGCAGCAGTACGTTTTGAATTGCTATTGGGTACTCAGCTTGTGAAGAAATTCCCTCTCTTTTATGGAACCTGCAGGTGAGTTACTGGGTTTGCAGCAGCCAGCATTTGGTCCTAATGTGAGCTAGATGGATCCAGTCCACATCGTCTCATCCAGTTACTGTAAAATCCATTCCATTGTAATGTGAAACTGCTTATATAGTCTCATAGGCAGTTCCTTTTACTTTAAGAATAAAGTAAGCCCTTCTGCAATATCTGGGCTTTAAAATTGGTATTGAGTATGAAATGACCAGTCCAGGATCACTGTGACAGTGGGAGGGTGAATTGTTAGGTTAAATAGTTGTTTCTGTCATGGGTATATGATACTGTCATTGGGTACTTTCTAACATATTGAAGGATAATAGTTATGGTTCGCTCGCGGACTAAAGCCACGGAGTTTAGTTTAGTTTTAATAGTATCCCAAGACTTTGAAATGTTGGAAACTAGGCACCCATCATAGAGCCTCACCATTCTACTTGAATCTATTGCTGTCTTTTCCCAAAAGACTTCTGCTCCTATCTTGCAGCTCCTACAGTGCTAGTTGTTCAGAGGTAGGATAGCCTTTCACATCATTATGAATAAAATAGAGTAGTTTGGAATATATTTTTAATCCACAAAACATTAATGTCATTAAGCCACAGATGGAGAACAGTCATAATATAATTTACAGTGTTTAATACCAATACAAATTTAGATGTATGGAATTCATTAAAAATATGACTGTAGTTGCATAAATATGACATTACTGTTGTGTTGATTGTTTTTCATTGAAATAAGAGGTTTAATTCACCGCAGTGATGCTGTTTAAGATTAGTTTTCATGGATATGATGCCATATAGATTGATATTCCAAGATTGCACAGTAGATGGACGAAGCAAGCTTCTTCAAATGTGGTGGAATATTCCAAAAGAGTGGACACTTCAGTGAAACGCTATGTATTTTGAGAGCACAATGAATATGTGTGGCAAGTACATTTGGTGTATTTTATGTTGATGGTAGTTTTCCTGTGTACTATTCTGTTGCTCTTCAGCATTTTGCTAAATGTACTTAATCCATCAGGTTGTGCAACATAGAGTTGATGGATGCTACAAATTAGAAGTGTACTTGAACAGGTGATGATATGAAGTATTATTGGCAATGCCGAACTATGCGTGTTGTAAGAGATGTGGAGTTGTGGGATTGTACTGTTAAAAGTATTTTAAGCTCATTCCCCACAGTGTGAGAACAAATGTGGCAACTGTGATCCATGGTGAGGTTGAGATGACGCTTTACATTTGTCAGCAGATGTTTTCTTTTGAACATTTTGCTTTAAGATAATACTTTCAGTGTTCTTAATATGATTATATTTTCCATAGGAATCTTTACATAAATGGGTGATAAAATACTTGTTTCATGATAGCATGGTACTTTTAATGAAAGTAGCACTGTATGCAGAAATAGATGGAGTGTGTGATTAGCATGTAGTTATTGCTAGCATTGTGCTAAAAGTGTGTTGAATGTCTGTAAGAATATTTATATAATATGCCTCAGAGCATATGAAGAAAATAAATATTTGACATCCATTACCAGAAAGCATAAACAATATAAATGTAAACATACTGAGGTCAGGTGGTATTACAGCTTAACAGCATGGTACAATTTTATTAATATTTCATTCTAAAGTGTTGCTGGAAATCTATTGGATCCTTAATTGCACTCTACCGTCTGAAGGCGGAATCTCAGGTCTCCAAATTCTGAAGGCAGAGTGCAGTTCATTTGCGAGACACCAGTAGATGTACCGCCGTGTTCTGAGCACACAGTTCTGTGGTAATGCAATTAGGGCTGTACGAATCATGAATTAGAGTATGAATGAATTGTGGTCACTAATCCATGATTGTGCTGATGCATGATTCAGAGAGAAAAGTGACAGGATCTCCTTTCGTGTTATGGACGGTAGTTCTGTATATCTGCCGTTAGTGGCACTCCTATCTCTCCGCGCTATTACCACAGGTCTGCCGCGATTGACGCTACTGTTCTACATACAGCTAATCAGATCTGGCTCTCCAATCCAGGTGTTACATCGTCGACAAAATTGTATCTGCATGCGGGCAACGTGAAATTTGAATACGCGGAATGAAGACTGAATAAGCATTCGTATAACTAGATGTATAATCTTACCTCTGTTTTTTTTTTTATGTTTCATTTGTAATAAAAGTATAAATAACTGACAACAGGAAAAGTTTGTAAAAGAAATGCACTCCACAACCTTGGCTACGCTGCCTCTATTCGTAGAAAACTTTTACAGAATTAACTAGTAGTAATGTAATGTGTTTCTATAAGTGAAAAGTCATGCGTTGAAGATCTCTTTCGGAGATTTTATCTTGGCTTTGTGTGACTTTTGCCCGCGAGCCACAGATAGATTAACCGTGCTCTCATCCGTGAGTCCGAGAGGAGTTTGGGAGAAGGCAGTTGAAGAGTTTTGTTAATAGACCAAGCGCGCGTGTTTCTGTGGTGCGTGGTGATATTGTTCAGAGCGGTAGTGTAAAAATGGCAGATGAACAGGTAAGGAAGATGAAAATAGATGTTTTTCACATAACCACTGTATGGTTTCTTGAAAAAGAATATAAGTAGGCATTAGTGTCATAATTAGTGTAGGATATTAGGCATAACCGGTCTTGTAGTTTCTCGTGTAGAATGTAGTGTTCAAATTTGCAATGCATTAATTTGAATATGACATTAATTTTCAGGGAAATAATCAAGTAGTTGATGCAAACCATGATAACTCCACGTCATCTGAACACGATCCTCATTTTGAGCCAATTATTACTCTACCTGAAGTCGCAGTGCCAACAATGGAAGAGGATGAAGTTGAAATGATTAAATTGTTAGTATTTACTTTGTTTATTACGTCTTTTTCCGTAAGGATTCAAATGATAAAGTCTGGTGGTATTGTACCATAGTATAATTCATTAATAATCAACCTCTGTCCAGTAACATGAGAATACTGTTATTTGTTACCAAAAACATTTTTTTTTTCAGTACTGTGGTATTGTATAATGTGTATGGTCCTTACATGCCTCACTGTTTCTTGCGAAACACATTTTGCGCCATGTAATGTCAGCGTTAGCGACACAAGGTTCACTGAAATTCATAGTCAACTCATGGTACCGATAGTAATGTCACAAAACAGACGGTTGTTCAGCAGCCTTGCATTATTTGGTATGGAGAGAAAGATCGGTTTAATCCATGGAGGTTAGGTATAAGATAAAATATGTTTATGGCACCAAAGTTATAGTTTGATGTTCTGTTTTATTGACCCATGAGAGGATGTCAGCTGTGCAAATGATTGTGCCATGCCTGATGACACGTGTTATGAACATGGTACCTTGATGGATATCACTGACAGCTTAGAAGTTCTGGAAACCCACTCGTCTTTACAGGTCTTGCATATGTAGTATTCATCAGTGTTGCCAGCCCTGATGGATTTCTCTCTTGTATGCTACAAAACAAGGCAAATGTATTATGAATCTATTAATGTGTCATGTCTTGTGCAAAGTGTTTTGGGTCATTTGTGCATGCGCAGTAGTGTACTGTTCCATATTTCAAAGGTAAAAGCAGATGTCGCTGTCCTGGAGTAATTCTGTTAATGTCTGTGTTGATAGGCGAGCGAAGTTGTTCCGTTATGATACCACGGAGTCACCTCCAGAGTGGAAAGAAAGAGGAACAGGAGATGTGAAACTTCTGCGGCATTCAGAGAAGAATTGTGTTCGTGTTGTGATGCGTAGAGACAAGACTCTGAAGATATGTGCCAACCATTATGGTATGGTTATTCTTCTTAATGAAGTTTTATGAATTATATTACAAAATGATGACCACATTTACCTTCATAGAATTCAGTTGTGTACATTTACAATGATCCCTTTTCCAGCACGAGGATTAAGGGGAGTGTTTACAGCTTGTTGGTCAAAACTGTGGTGTGCAAACTTCTTGTCAGAATAATAGGGTTACATGAATGCAGGTGCTTATGGAGTCCACTCCTTCCCATCACCTACAGCACATACATTTTTGTACATTGAAGACTTACACAGTGCTTCGATGGTTTGTGAACTGTAATGGACAGTTTCAATGTTTAAAGCCTAACTACTGATGTTTATGTTTCAGTGACACCTTGGATGGAACTGAAACCAAACTGCGGCAGCGATCGTGCGTGGGTTTATAGTGTTCCTGCTGATTATGCCGATGAAGAGATTCGACCTGAGCTCTTAGCCATAAGATTTGCGAATCCAGAAAGTATGTCTGCTTTTAATATTCAAATATACATTTGATAATTGCCATGTCTGTTAACTGTGGACACTTTTGGAATCCCTTCGTTATTACTGTAATTTCTAATAACAATTTGTATTGCCAGTTGCACATGTTGCAGTAATATATGTCGGTGATGCTTTGTGCATTTAATACGTTATAGTATATATATCACACTGACCTAACCTTTTATTTGTCATTTTATTGCTGATTTCATGAGCCTAATGCCACTGAATGAGGGTTGCTTTCATCTTCATGAAAGTTGCTCTTTTTACTGTTTAGTGACTGGTTTATTCTATTGTGTGCAGTGCATCATGGGTTGTAATTTATGCAGAGTTTATTAGGTTTTGTGTCATACTAATTTAGACTTAATTAAACTTTTGGCGCCAGAATTATTTTTTTTAATTTTAGCACACCCTGTATATAAAATGTGAATAATACAGGAACCAAATTCATTAGATTTATGAAACAAACTGCATTTTGAAGAGGAAAAAATGGAGAGTATATACTGTGTTTAAAATTTTCAGTACCTGTATTTGTTGAATAAATATATAAAATGCAACATTTAGAGGTTAGCGGTGCGGTACGACCACTGTAGTTGACGTTAGGCGTCAAAAGGTTAAGCAGCTTGGTTATAGACAATATAGCGGGTTGAACTGTGGTTGTAGAATATTCCTTAACGTTTCACATTTCATTAGGTTTAAGTGATTCAGTTTTGGTTAAATCAGGCAACAACAATGTACATGAAGGCCTACATACATTGCAGTGTGTATCTAGAGACTGACTTTTGAAATGTTTATTGGAATAAGAAATATTTCAAGTAAAGGTTGTACAAAAGAATTAAATACATTGAATATCATATTCCCCATTTTGCATCAAATGGTTTTTCAAATTTAACAACAGGATTTTTTGGTGCTGTGTCATCTCATAATTGGTGAACCAGTGGAATAGTTTTTGATAAAAGTTTTATGAGACAGGTTGGGTAATAGTAATGCTGTAGACTTATATGCAGGATTTGCCTGGTTGAAATCTGAGTCAGGACACCAGGTATCTTGACTTTTCTTGTGGTTTTCTTCAGTTTGTGTAGTCAAATGCCAGGAAAATGTTTCATGTAGGCTGTGATCACTTCCAGATCCTTCACAGTCAGTCATTCCCCTGACTCTTTGATTATATATAGACTGATATGGGCAGCACTGTTAAATATTTCACAAGGAAGTTTGTAAAATACCGTACCTTAGCTAAAGTTGGTGTCAAGTATCTGCCTATCCCTTCCACACAAGTGGCAAGTGAATGGTGATTTTATACAGTAGAGAATGTAATGACTAATGTAAAGACTACATATCAGTGTTGAATACTGTGTTTTTATGTAAGAAGATATTAATATCAAGTGTTAAATGAACATTGCATTTTGTGTTTGTACATGATTAACAGTGTGCCACTTACCATAGCAGTATTTAAAATGTCAGTTATGGCAGGAGCAATTTCACTATGAGATGGCTAAACTTGGCAACTGTCTTACTGACTGTCTTTGTATGTATAATGTTGCCACTCTAGGCCCCATCTTGGATGCTACTGAATTTGTACAAAGTACCTTGTGTTAGTAATTCCATATCAAGTATTTTATGATATAAAAATGAATAGAATATTTTAAGCCTGTTTCAGTGTTCAGAGTTTAGATATATTATTATTATTTTATTTTAAATGTGAAAATTTGTGTTTTTATATGTTTACGTATGGATAAGTAATGAAATGGATTGCTTTATTTTGCGTGATAGTCCATTTTCATATTTTAATGTTGGTTTCTTACAGATGTATGAAGACTGGGAATTTGTCTTGCATTTTGGGCATTAGTTTGAAGATAACTTTGGAATTGTTTCATTTACAGATGCCAAAAAGTGGAAGGATAAATTTGAGGAAGCCAAAATGATAGTGGAAACACAGTGTGAGCTATATGCTAAGGAATGTAAGTAAATGTATCAATTTTATTTATTTATTGATTTTCTTTGAGCTACTGTTTCCATAAATTCTTTGATTTTTGATCTTCCACTTTATTTGGTCAGGACTTTCTCCGTCATTCTGTAGGGTAAACTGACAAAGCAGGTTACATGGTTTTAGTACTTTACTGCCTAAACATTACATTTTAAAGAAGATGGGGTTTTGTGGGATGTGACATTGTGTCACTGGTACAGTTGGTGACATTTCAAAAGAATAGTGCTGTGTTCTGCGGGATCAACCAGCAAAAGAAAATTGACCTCAAATATCGCAGTGGATTTTAACTATTTGGCGCTGAAAGTTGACTTTAGTGGATGCACAGGATGATGATGATGAGAAAACTGCCCACTAAAGTCATCAGCTCAGAACCTGCAAAGTGATGAGTGGCCATTTGAGTCAAGAGCACACTGGGTACTTGTGGCTGTAAGGGGTTAAGCTGTATAATTGTGCAAGGTGTATCAATTTTTTTCTAGTGGAGTATTTACATTTTAATAAAAGGATACAGGAAAAACTTGGACATTTCAGTAAGTACGTGTGATAAATTCATGAAATAGTATTTTAAATGAAGGAGTTATCAGGTTAAATTCTGTTGACATTGTTGCTATTGTAGTTAGTGTAATGAAAAAGTGTTTCTTTTACTACATTTGGCCAAGCGCTCTTTGCTTCTGGTCAGAGATCTGCACTTGTACATTTTCATAGCTGTTTTCTATAATGGCTTCATACACCAGTGTTTGTCCACAAATAAACCAACCCCACTTTTCAGGCACTTACAGGCATCTCGTTTCTAACTGATGAACTGAACACATTACACTGCTCTTATCATGCATCATGTTGTCATTTGCGTGGGCCTCCAAGTGGTGACCGGGGATCCACAAATTTTTTAAAAATTGAAGCGCCACCTCCAAGTTCTAACCGCCAGAAGGGTGACATGTAGCAGGTTCCAATTTGGAAACCCACAGTTCTGGAGTGACCCATGAACCTTGCGTTATCTGCTTCCTTTCATGTCCATTGCAGTTCATTAGTCACTAATCTTTCCATTCCACACTTTTTTTTTCCCCCTGATAGCATTAAATAAAAAAAAACTGCTGCCAGCTTGACAGATCCATTCTGCTCAATGTCATGAACCGGTTGTCTTCTATATCCTTGGATTGGTTCCATTCTATACAGAAAATTACATTTGGCAACACTGATATAGTGGAGCTGTGAGTGTAGTCAGTATAGTGACTAGGTTACAGGCTGAACAATCTGGGGTTCAAATACCAGTACAGGCAAGAAATTGTCTCTTGTAAAACTTCCAGATCAGCTCTGTGGCCTAGCCAACCTCCCATTCGGGGCATACTGGGGGCTCTTTCCGTGGGGTTGAAGTGGCCAGAGCATGAGGCTGACCACTCATCCCCATGTAGTGCAAAGGTTAAGAAGAGTCAAGCTGTACCTCCACTCCACCTGCACACCTTCATGGCATGGACAGGGACAGTTTTATCACTGAAATAGTAAACTGTTTGTTGCCCTTTGTAGTTCCTTGAATACAGCGTTTATAAAATGGCATGCAGACTAATGTAAAACTGTGAAGTTACGGCAATACAAAACTGTGTTACAAAATCATATACATTGAGACTGTGAGGCAAGAATCCATTATTACATGTGTTTTTTATTATTGGTGGCCTATAGATTTTTCTGTTTAAAAAACTTAATAGCTTTTGTTCCCTCTCCTTTCCTGATGAGGCGATTTCAGCTGACACTATAAGCAGTCACTTTCCATTGCAGCTGCTGTTTGGTGCACAGTAAGACCATGCACTTCTTGAGCTTAATGGAAAGTGTGGAATTATTTTATCAGGCAGGCAAGACCTGCTTAGCAGCAAGCTTGCATCTCAGGCCTCTTAAGTAATGTACGTTGCAATGTATGGGAAGAACCAACTGCCATTTAGAAATGATGCCGTTGTGTAATCCCGTGGATTCCGAAATTTTTAAATGGATTATTTATTGTAAATTATTCCTTTTTGGGTAATTCCCCGGCGTCTGAGTTCTAATTGCCAAAGTTTCGGAACTCGCTATCGGTTCCATCTTCATAGGCAGGTGAATGAAGTATATACTTCATTCACCTGCCTATGAAGATGGAACCGATAGCGAATTACCCAAAAAGGAATAATTTACATTTAGAACACGGCGAAAGCTTAAGAACAGGATTATTTATTGCTTAGCAATTCTTTCTAGCAATACAGTCCCGTATTAATCTCGGTCATTGATGTAGGAAGGAATTGCTTACTTGCAGTCTACTGCAGTGTAAATTGCTGCACTTTTTTTCAGTATCAAAAAATGTGTATGATGACGATGATGCCGATGATGCCGATGATAATGATGAATCTATATCAGCTGAAGAGACTGAACCAAAGTCAGATGAAAATTCTCAGTTGGAGACAGACAAGGTGACAAGTGATATGGAGAAACTGAAGGTGGATGAGAAGGGGGCACCAGCTGATAAGGTGGCAGAAGTTGGCAGTAGTGAAGCTGATAATCAGAAGGGGGCACCAGCTGATCAGGTGGCAGAAGTTGGCAGTAGTGAAGCTGATAGTCTGAAGGAACCTGCTGCAGCAGACTAGGTTTGGTATTTTTACACGGTCTGTCGGTAAAACCCGTTTGATATTATTTAAGACAAGTTGTAATGGTCTGGACCATTTAACAAATGATTTATGATGATGGTACATTCACAATATGCAAGGTTAAAATATGAAAGTTGTCCTAGACAAAATTTAAAGCAATTAATAGTGTTTTGTATGTGTGTCAACAGTTTTTAGATGATGCCAGCAAAACTGGATAATTTTGTACAGTGGCCTTATTACGTTTCCCACCTCACCCCACACACCATTGTGTTTGTCAGAATCAGTAATCCTTTTTAACATGTCATGTAATTTACTTGTGTATTATACTTATTACATGTGTACTGCACACAGTATTATGGAAGTAGTGAGCTTCACGGTGGTGCACCTTCGCACTTGTAACCATTCATATTCCGATTCTGTTGTGGTTACCTTCAATCCACTTTTACGATATGTTAACACAGATGAATGAGGAAATAGTACACCTTCACACAGAGTTGACCATTTGGAATGCACTTTTCCTTTTTTTTTTTTCAATTTAAAGTCAGGAAATGAAATGACAAAGGTAATCGCAATTAACTATTGTACATCAATTTAACTGTCAGGGATGGAGATGTAGCAAATATCTGTACATGAGGGGGAATTTTAGACGAAGGCAAACTAGCAGCTCGCGTTTCTTTTAGACAGGTATTGGGGTAACTTTGTGTGATTTTATTGTTGTTTGTAAGCATCATCTGCTGTTGGTTACAAGAAAGGGACTGGATTACAGTTATTTTGGTGTTTATTATTTATGCAGTAGGGCTGTAAAATTTAACCTTCAAAGACTGCGGAAGTGGAAGCACTACGTAGGATCACGAACTTGCATTTCTATGGAAACCATTGTTATAGTTACTCAGTAACAGCTGCAACTTCGAAGATATTACCCATCGAATCCAACAAATATCAGCATTTGTTGGATTTGATGGGTAATATCTTGATAGTATATGCTGTTCTGAAGTCACTTACACCAAATCAATGTTGTCTTATATAATCCACTCACTGTCAATCCAGTAACTGTATGGGATGCTGTACTGATATCATAGTTGGCTCTTACTTAAACATCATGAGAGTGAGGGAGAGATGTGTGCTGTATCAGGGATATTGCATGGAAGATAATCAAGAGGGACATCAGAAGTTATGTGTAATATATGCTGTAGCAACATCATGTTTGGGGGTGGGGAATCAAACCCTTTAATGCTCAGCAGTTTCTTTATCTGCCACTAGGTGAAACATTAAAGAATGTACATTGCCATTGCCCCCATAGTGTATTTCTGTGATATCTCAGACCTAGCAGGAATTTGTTTTTCTATACGGCATTAACTGGACTGCTTTATAGAACCGAGACAGTGCGTGTGCTTACTTTGTGGTGTGAGCTGAATTAATAAATATAACTGAAGTGAATTGATGTCTTTAAAGGTTTCATGTCTTGAAGTGTTTTGTTTCTAGAACCCTTTATTGGTAATACAGGCAACAGAATGTAAGGTGCTTCTTTTCTGTGTTCTGGCATCACATCACCCGATTTCGTCCTTTATTTGGGTGACATATTTAAGGATCATTTAAAACTCGATTTCATACAGTGAAGATATTTGAGGTTCTTACACTGGTGATGGTGATGAGTCATGTCTTCTGAGATATTGTCTGTGAACATCACAGAAGACTTGAATCTTCACCAGATGTCCAGTGGAGAAGATTATTTCTGACTGACCCAGCTGGGTAGGTGGCTTTCAGAATGGAAACATCTAGTTTCTGAAATGCAGTTCTGTTTGAAATACTAGACAGTGAGCGACAGAGATCCAGTAATAACTGCTGTCAGAACACTTTGGAAGTGGTTTTGTACTGATGCGTGGCAGGATTATAAGTGTGGGCACTTCAGTACCGTCATTTGATACAGTGCTGTATCCAGACCATTGGTTTATTCAGATATATTGAAACTTTAGTTTCATTTGCTGTTGCCAAGAAGAAAAGTTTGTTGAATATTAAACAGTGAATATAGTTCAGTGTCTATTAAATGTAAAATTCATAAGTCTGAAATCTGATTTTAGAACTGCATAATTTTTTGTTCTTGGTCCCAGTAGTTTTGTCCTTTGTAGCGCACTATATTCAGTTTTGTTCATACTACCAACTTAAGACAAGGATTGACAGAAATTTGTAAATTTGTTTGGTGTACAAAATATGAGGTTGTATATTGGCAGCAGTTTACAAACTATCATTGCATTGTAGTGGGTAAGGGTTAAGAAATTATCATGTGGTATTTTGGAATAGCTTTATTGTTTTGTTGGTAATCAGATTCTTGCTGGTCTGTTACACTAAAAACATAAAAATATGCCTTGGAAGGTTACTTATGGGCATAATTTTCTCCGCTTTATCTTTGAAGTTACTGGCATGATAATTATATGCATGACGTGTATGATTGAACTATTAGTATGTGTTTGGTATGTGGGGGCAGTTGACTGGGAATGCAGAAACTAACTGCACATGCAATACCATATGATCTTGTTCATGTTGGCATATACACACGAAGATGTATTTGATTATAACTTTAGGTTTACTGTATGCAGAAGTAATTTTCTTTCAATGCTGAAATTCTGAATTTGCTTGGAAACTGTGATTAACACATTGACTTTCTGCTTGCCCCAGGGTCACATGAATATTGTAGAAGTTGTTTTCAAGTCTGTATGTGTGTGTGTATGTGGTGATGCTAAAAAAAGCACTGAATTGCAACAGAGAATGGTGAATTCTGTTTTATGTGGCCCTGGGTGAAATGTTTCTAGCCCACAAACTGTCGCGTGTCCTTTGCAAGAGAAAAGCCCTGTGTCATGCTGCTGTTTAGAAATACTGGCCCATGTTGAGGTATATAGGATTTTCTACCCTGTAAACAGGGGCATTTTTAGTCAGTCGTTACAAAGTGTGGTGACATTTGAGATATCTGTTCTTGAGGGATATTGTTGTGCTTTGCCACTGGCTGACTGGTGCTAAAAATGCAGGATAGTGTAGTGTTCCCATTGTCAAGGGTGAAATGTCCAATGAACATGAGAATTGGACATGCAACCTCTGCAGATGACACCACTATGCTACCCCAAAACATGGGGTACAAGTCACCTGGTGACACAGCAGGATGTCCCAGAATATTGGAGACCTCAACTGCACTGCTGTGAAAGTGTGAGAACTAGTGTTATGAAATTTCCTTAATGTGACTGCTACTTTTTATGTAAATTAATCCTCAAATTTTAAGACATTGGATTTGCATTTGTAGACCAAAGGGACTGTCTGGACATATCTTGAAATGTTCGAGAAAAAAGGTTTCGTGAATGGAAAGACAGATGGGAATACAGAAGGCTGCTTATTCAAACTTTTTATTTTGTTGAAATACATATTAATTTCATGTTTACAGTAATTTCTTTATACTTGGTAAATAAATGTATATGAAGAAATTAAAACAGCACTAAAATGTATGTTACTTGAAACTGAGGACAATATTTTTGTTAGAGGGAGGTGGGGGAGCATGTTCTTACTTTCATTGAGTTACATCGGGCTAGTGGCAGTTGATACTAACTACAGTGTCAGCATTAGATCCTGCCTCTTGTAGTCCATAGTTGTGTTATATTCAACTTACATGGCAGTCAGTGTGTTAAAGAATGGTTTCATTTGTCTTTTATATGATATACATCTATATTTTATACTACTGCTGAATGCAATAAATACAAAATTAATATTATTGTTGGATATAAGTTTATTGATGATTCTCCCCTACATTTAGTTGTGGTTGTTTACATTTTTGACTTCATGATAAGTGGTGGAATGTATATTCAGATCAAGGTGCTGCGTTGTACTAAGATGGGGAGAATTCAATGCACAGATTTTTTAGAAAACCTCTTGGAAAGTGAGCACTTGGAACACTAAACAGTATTTGGGAGCATACACCTTCAATGTGCAGTGGTGTGTCTAGCTGCAGCAAGCCCTGGCATGATGACCTTGGCTGTAGTGCATGATTTATTTACAGTTTCATTTTGGAATATATTTTAATAGACCATACTTTATGTGGTATGAAAGGGGATTGTTTTCACATTGTGAGATATGGTGATCTCATAATAGGGACTAGAAAGATAAGATTCTTCTTGGATGTGATACCACGTGCGTGAGTAAAAATTTACTGACATCTCAGAAGAATGTGGTAGACGAAACCAGATTTCGTCTTTCAGCAAAACAGACGAGCCCATTTAAGTCGGCGGGGGTGTCAGTTCAGTCAACTACTGGCAGCCAAGGTGTGCGCATCAGCGGTAGTAATGCTGGATACACCATGTTCCGAGGTAGTGTGAAGGGTACTGGCTACCCACTCCATTCACCAGTTTCCCCTTCACTTCCCCTCCCATGCGTCACTGTGTGCCATCACATTTCACCTGGACTCTACCTTCATCTTCAGTGCTGAAATGCTGGTAAATCTCTACTAGAGTACATGGCATCACATCCCAATTTGGCATGTAGTTTTGAAAAGCTCTGTATGGGCCTGCTCTTAATGAACTGTTACTATGCTTTATTGTCTCTAAATTAATGAGCTATTAATCATGGCTGAGAGAATGGATTGGCATTACATTTACAAAAGCTCAGACAGGTTACCTACCGAAAAATTACATCATACTCCATCTTGTGCAGTGCCTATATACTTTTCAAAATGCACATCCACAGTCAGTATATGAGGGGTTGGTCAGATAAGTGTACACTGCCTGTCTTGGGTTCTTTATTTTCATCTGTAATAAGATCAGTTCAGATTTCACTGTACGGTTATCCCTCTGCCGACATAGTGCTTGCCACAACTGAGGCATATCATATCATGGGTCAAGCTTTTCTGTTCTTCTGTTCCCTCGTCATATCAGTCCATGCACTGCATTATCAATCATCATGTCACAAGTGTCTGCATTTCATGACCTTTAAAATTGTAGCTGTCAAGATTTTGTTTCAGTACTGGATGAAGATAATCACTTGGTGAGAAATTCCTCTGACACAATCACGATATAGGTTCTTTAGTTACAAAATTGTCACATACACCTATTTTGTGAATGACCCTAATATAATGTTTGATTCATGTGTGTATCCTTGTAGGTTGTTGGTAGTTTTGTGTATACTGTCACTGCAATTAAAAGTGACTCCTACAGTAGTCTACATAAGAGCTTCATATACAAGCTTTATGTTCCTGTAACTGTGCATCGTGAAGAGAGAATACCAACAAGATGCAACAATTCAGATGTTTATTATCAACTACTCTCTCAACATGTTTCGGGCATCATCATGCCCATCATCAGGAGAACAAAGACCGTGTATGACTGCATATGATGCTTGCGCTGGTAGTGTTGGATGTGGCTGGTTGCAGTTATGGGGCATTGTGTTGTAGCAGTTGAACAGTAACCTTCACAGTGCTCACACCCTACAACGCAACGCCCCACATCCAGCACTACCAGCACAAGCATCATATGCAGTAATACACGGTTTTTGTTCTCCTGATGATGGGTATAATGATGCCCGAAACATGTTGAAACAGTAGTTGATAATAAACATCTGAATTGTTGCATCTTGTTGGTATTCTCTCTTCACGATGCACGGTCACAGGAACATAAAGCTTGTATATGAAGCTCTTATGTAGACTACTGTAGGAGTCGCTTTTAATTGCAGTGACAGTATACACAGTTTAGACAAACTGGTGGGTGATCCTATATTTAAGAGGCAGGGTGGTGCACGGTTTGCTAGTAGACTAAGGAACATAAAAGTTTTATGTTCAGACAACATGGTAAGAAGGTTGACTGAGCAACATTTTGATATGAGAATCCAACAGAAAAGAAATCAAAATCCACAAAATGGTATGTTGGTGTATCAAACATAGGGAAAGGTAAGAAATCATGTGTTAACATAAACAGTAAAAACTGCCTTGGTTTCCCTTTTGTAGTATCACCTGTCTGTAAACATTCCTTGACAAAGTAAAAATTTTGCTAAACTCAAATTAAAAAGCACAGAATCTGTGGCTATTTAATAAGCTTATGTGGGCTGGGTGGCTTAGTCGGTACAGTGACTGGCTATGAGCTGGATGGTCTGGGGATCGAATCCTGGTGGGGGCAAGATTTTCTGCACCTGTCCAGACTGGCCCTGGGGCCCACCCAGCCTCCTGTACAATGGGTACCGGGTCTTTCCCAGGGGTAAAGAGTGGCCGGGGTATGACGCTGACCCCTCACCCCCTTCTAGTGCCATGGTCAAGAAAGAGTAGAGCTATATGTCTACTCCCTCTATGGGCCATACAGCCTGTACAGAGCCTCAATGCCTGTACAAGGGTGCACTTTACCTTTTACTTTAATAAGCTTATGATTTTCTTGCTATTATATGCCAAGCAGGAAATGATCCTCAATCACCTTCCAGGCAGGGCTTAAATGGCCCCATTCTGCACAATCAGTAATAGAAGTAATGAGGAAAATGTGGTCTGGGGATGTAAACTGGATCAAATTTCTTTAGGATCATGTTCATTGGTAAGCTTTGGTATTAGAGGAATTTAAAGATTTTTGCAACAACATACAAATTAAGAAAAAGTGCTTTTAGGTGAAAGTACAATCTGAAATACAATTGTAAAACAAGTGGACAGATATTTAAGAGTTTATTGCTAAAACGCACAGCACAGAATACATATATTAGTTAAATGCATAGTAATGCTGATGATTAGCAACTCGGGCTTCCTACACAAAGTGAAGTTGCAACAAAACACATGTGATATCCACCACCCACCTGCAATACCAAGTGCCAGTCAGTGCCTATGACATATGGAACAAGTACGTATTTTGCAATTGTATGGGGAAATAATCTTCAGTTGAACTGTCAGCTTTTATAAAATAAATTTAAAAACTATATCAAACTTTTTGGAATTTTTAAAATTAACCTTTTCTTCCTAAATTAATTTGCACTGCTACTCATTCAATACTCTGATTCTCCTTATTTACACGCCAATTGCCTTCAAAAAATTATTTATAGCCAGACAAACAGAACTAGAGTGACCAAGTGATATTTTCTAGTTACCAATGGATAACAAGTTATCATAAATGTAAAAATGGCAGTACCAGCCCCATTGTACAAACTCTTTAAGAAGTACAGCTAACAGACAGATGCTTTCTGACATACAAGCCAGTTGACCATATTTCAAAATTTGGGCCTCCCTGACATGAATGGAAAGAATTAAGCAGTAGATATGCAATATCACTGCAGTTTGTGACACAGTAAAGGAACAATTCCTATGTTAGCTTCCAATACTCATGTATGTGACTAGCTATTAAAATGGAATGTTCAAGTATGCAGTAACGAACTGCAATGACAATTACTTGAAATACACTTTACATCAGTCCCAGATCTGTTCACCATGCAGTCATTTACTGCTGTATTTGTAATTCTGATGTTACAGTTCTTCATGTTGAAAGGACTGCAAGATGTTAATACGTTGTTGCATCTCTTCCTTCTTCTCTTTGCTAATTTTTCCTTTGGCTAGACTTTGAACTCTCTTCAGTTCATTAGAAACAAAATCATCTCCTTTGTCCAGTGCTTTACGCATAGTCTTAACATAAACTTCTGCAGTCTTTTGATCTGCTCTTCCAGTTGTATTATCCCAAAGATCTTCTGCCTCACGCAGCAATGCCTTTTTTACATCTGGGTCAGTAGCTTGTGAAAATTTTGCTGCAATCTTATCAAAGGCTTCTAAGCAGCCAGGTAAACCAATATGAACATATGATTTTGTTCTAATAAACTTCTTAATATTGTCAGCTGTGAATTCAGAATCTGAGAATGTGTATGGTTCAGACACACCTGCTACAAAAAGTTTCACTATGGGAAAGTCATCTTTGTTGACTTTATAACGTTCTGCTAGATCAGCATTTTCCTTCTCACCATAATCTTTCACACCAACCTCACCCACCAGCAAGTCTGGAACAGTATGTGCAGCTTCTGCGACTTTAGCAAACTCATCATGCTTTGTGCCATAAGGGTATGCCACATCAAACTTAATGGCAGCTGCTTTGAACTTGGATATTATCTGAAATTATATGAAATAATTTTGATACACACCGTTATAATAATACTACTACTACTACTAATAATTATTATTATTATTTCCACTCATCAACATATACGCGATGTCAGACGTCACATAAGCATATACTATTTAAAATAACAAAAGAAAGCAAACATCAAGACAAATAGATATTAAATCATATACATAATATCGTACAGTGTAAGTATATATCAGAGTAACTGACATTGTATGTATGAGGGGCCAATACTTTTAAGACCATCACCGTACATACTTATACACATATTTCTGTATTTATCAAGCGCACTGGGTTCAAAACATTTTACCGGTCGGCACTGTAGCGGCTTACCTTGTCAAACGTGAATATATCCAAAGGTACACAGCCTTTGCAATTAATAGCATCTGTAGATACGATTACGTGCAAAACAATCGCTACAATACACTTCAGATGCATTAGCATTTTAACCCGTTAAATTAAAATACGATGCAATAAACACTCCTCAGCCCTCCTCTCACACTTACGCCTCGCGTCGTCCTCGTCAATTGCGAATTACGAGCGTAACCTTCTTCTATCCGTGCTGATAATGACGTGCTTTCACGGGATAGGTTATTTAGAAGTGTAGATAAAATTTCAGGGTATTTTGAACTCGGTGTCGAGACCAATGCCGTTCGCGGTGTGCAGAACCCATCCCGCACGTACGAAAGTTTCATGTGGCGACCGAAAAGGCAGAGGTATCAACGTATTCATGTGGGACAGTTGGCGGGCACTTGTGAATGCGGTAATGAACCTTTGGTTTCATTAAAATGCGGGGAGTTTCTTGACTAGATGAGAACCAGTTAACTTCTCAAGGACTTTGCTCCATAGAGTAAGTCATTCAGTATGCCACGAACGGGTCTAACTAGGTATTAATCTATGGGTCTGACACTCTGATCCAAGCCATGGACCAGAGTAGGGCTGAAGAGACAGCGGAACTGACAAGTAGTACTGCTTGCGACAAAACGCACAATATGGTTTAAATGGTGAAGTTAGCTCTTCGTAGCCGATATCTTACAACCGGCCACGAAATTCACTAGGCGAATGAAACTGTTTTCAGTATCCATTTCTGTAGAAAATATAACTGCCACAGCTTATTCCATCACTAATGTACGTACTCATATTAAAAAGAGTTCAGAACAAATTAGTCCCCGAAGCATCGTGTTTGTGTACGGCAAAACAGAAGACCAAAATTTTTCTTTCTTTGAGAAGAGAACTGAGCTCTTATGGCTTGTTACGCAGCCAGTAGTGGTAATTTCTTACGAATGTAATTTGTTCCTTTTTGGGTAATTCCCCGGCGTCTGAGTTCTAATTGCCGACGTTTCGGAACTCACTGTCGGTTCCATCTTCATAGGCATTCACCTGCCTATGAAGATGGAACCGACAGTGAGTTCCGAAACGCCGGCAATTAGAACTCAGACGCCGGGGAATTGCCCAAAAAGGAACAAATTACATTTAGAACACGGTGAAAGCTTAAAGACAATAATTTCTTACGACATTTCGGGACAACTTACCGGTCCCATCTTCAGGGGTCAAGAATCCTTACCTGCTTCGGTTCGGAAACCTGAAGTCACTTTCTTTCTATCTTTCTTATTCTGACCTCTTTCTTCCTGTTCACTGCAGGTGTAGAGGGTTAGTGTTACACTTGATCACGGTTAATGATTCACACACACACATCTATGGTAGGACTCCTCTGGGCGACAGATAGGCCAGTCAAAGAGACCTCCACCTGACGACACACAACACTCACAAGAGACAGACATCCAGGCCCCCGGTGGGATTGGGACTAAAAATCTTAATATACATATATTTATTTATTTTAAGATCTTTATATATATATTTATTTATTTTAAGATTTTTAGTCCCAATCCCGCCGGGGGCCTAGATGTATATATATATATATATATATATATATATATATGGCGCCAATCATTTTTAATTCTTGAAATTATAGTTGTCTAGTTTTATTGGGATATCTTTTTTT
>Ga0123355_10003688_pt1 | contig 22087 bp, 17 predicted proteins | sample TergutEmb28metaG_3_FD_89872 | JGI IMG/M metagenome (GOLD analysis project Ga0123355, IMG submission 89872) | Embiratermes neotenicus P1 segment gut microbial communities from Petit-Saut dam, French Guiana - Emb289 P1 | ecosystem: Host-associated > Arthropoda: Insects > Digestive system > Gut ... | reverse complement strand
CCAGGGGTTGCGGGCATTTTTGTGTCATACGTGTGTAACAATATTTTTTCGCAGTAAAATAAAAAAGACCTGGTATCAGATCTTAGAACGAAGACAAAACTAAAACACAGGCGTAGCAGATTGCTTAAACCTCCTACACTAAAAATTCTCGCGGTGAGCTTGTCACGTCAAAAAAGGCCCCGCAACTAGCCCCCCACCTTTGGGGGTCTTGGGGGTACCCCCCAAGTGGGGTTGAGGGGCAACGCCCTCACAGGGGTCGCAGGGGACAGGCGTCCCCTTGAATTCTAATTTGTTAAGCCATACCCCAATGCCATAAAGTTAAACCCTACCCCCTGACGGCACATTGAATCTGCCGTCAGGGGGTAATATTCAATGCCATTAAGATAAGGAAAAATGTTAGAAGGTCAGGAGAAAACAGGGTTTCGAAAGAGAAGCCTTGTTTTTTTATTTAGAAAAACCTAAAAGTTAGCAAAAGCCTTGACAATCAGTTAAAAAAATGCGAGGCAGCCCCTTGATTATATAACCAATCAAGAGGAGGCTCGGAATGAATTCATACGCGAAACCCGTAAAAAACAATCTTGTCTCAACAATCAACGAGATGTCAGATGCACGAGACCTGTACGTGAAAACCCCCGGCAAGGATTTTACACGCAACCGAAAGATGCCTTTTGAGAAATGTATGATGCAAATAATCTCTATGGGTACAGGTAGTATTGGTAAAGAGTTACTTGAATCCCATGGATATCGTGGTGATACCGCTACAACATCTGCATTTCTTCAGCAAAGAGACAAAATTCTACCCGTTGCATTTGAGTATGCGCTGCATGAGTTTAACGCCAAACATCGCAATATTAAAAAATATCGGGGATATAGACTACTTGCAGATGATGGCTCAAGCTTGCATATTCCTACCAATCCAAAAGATGCAGATACATTTTTTCCACATAAGGCAGGCGGAAAAGGCTACAACTTGCTGCACTTAAACGCAATGTACGACTTGGTCAACAGAATCTATGTGGATGCCATTATTCAACCAACGCGTAAAGCAAATGAGCAACTCGCATTAACCAACATGGTTAAACGCTCTCGTATCACCGATAAGGTCATTTTAATTGGCGATAGAAATTTTGAGAGTTATAACATTTTTGCTACGACTCACGCCAAAGGCTGGTTTTATGTCATTCGCGTTAAAGACCGGAATGGCGGCATTGTCGAAACTCTGCCACAACTACCCGACACCGATGAATTTGATGTTTGGGTAAATCGCATTATTACACGACGACGCACCAAAGCCACTAAAGCACACCCGGAACTTTATCGCTACGCTCGGGACCAGACACCTTTTCATTTCCTTCCACCCGGTTCAAAGGATGAATTTCATATGTCTTTCAGGGTCGTTAGAGTAAAACTGGATAACGGTGAATATGAATCCATCATTATAGTCTATTAACTTTTAGAGCGGACTTTATGTCCGTTCTAAAAGTTAATATGACTTTCCTAAATTCAGCGCTTTATGCTATAGCATGTGATATGGTTTTAAAGTTAAACCGCTATACTAATCTCCCACAGCATAAGTTTCCTACAAGTGAAATCAAACAAATCTATGCCATGCGGTGGGGCATCGAAACTTCTTTTCGGAAACTCAAGTATACTATTGGATTATCTTATTTCCATGCAAAAAAGCGAGAGTACATCGATCAAGAAATTTTTGCCCGGCTTATCATGTACAATTTCGTTGAAATGATTACCGCCTATGTAGTCATTTCTCAAGATGAAAGGAAATTTCTTTACCAAGCTAACTTTACGATTGCCACATGCATTTGCCGGCGTTTCTTATGGTCTTGGAGCAATGCACCCCCGCCTGATGTCGAAGCTGTTATTCGCAAACACATCTTGCCTATTCGACCAGAACGCAAGTTTGTGCGCAATATTCGCTCCCAATCTGCGATTAGCTTCTTTTATAGAGTAGCATGATTTTTTGAGTATGGCTATTTAATTACAGACTTTTTTGCGGCTTTTCTTCCGCTTTTTTTGCTTGTCTTTTTACTTCATACTAATGCTTTTAATACAATAATACTCTCTCCTTTTCACGCTTTTTTGCTTGTCTGATCTTCTTGTTAGGCCAAGCCCATTAGCGGTTTTTCTTATCTTAATGGCATTGGGGTAATATTATAGGTGCGGGTTGTCACGGGCAAATATAGCCTTGAAATTTCAGAAAACAACTCGTTTTGCAGTGCCATAAATTGCCAATATTTTTGCTCTCTCAATTGCATGTAAATATGCATAAAATAAGCAAGTTGCAAATTTATCTCTTGAAATTATGTTGAAGGCACAAAATTTGATGGATTTTGCCTTTGTGCATTTTTATGTACTTTTTCGACTATAACCTGATTTTCCAACAATTGGACTGCTTCTGGTTGACGTTATTGTAGCCGCAAAACCGAGATTTGTTCCCGCCGCAAGTCGTAGCAACGGCACTACCCCCTGATAGTACATTTGAATGTGATATCAGGGGGTCAGCCGCACAGCCCACCGGAGCATCGCGCTACCCGCCCCCCCCAGCCACACCGCCGAACCCCAAGTAGTGCCAAGGGTACGACAGACTGTTACGAAACAAACTGTGCCACTCCTTTTCATAGAGATAAATTTAAGAGCGAAAAGAAAAATTCTTTTCGCTCCTTGAAGGACTTGCTATTTAAGATAGGTATTGTTTATCTAAACGCGTCAAGCATTTCTTGCAATGGGCCGCGGTGTGACTCTACCGCTTGGGCGGCTGTCATTTCACCTGCTAAGAAGTCTGCGATAAATCTGTCTAACTGCCAAGGGTACTCGGGTACGTTGTATCCCATATCTGAACGCATGGTAAGCGACGCGTGAAGCTGAATTTGTGCGTCTTGCTCTGTCAAGAATGTTTCGTGAGCGGCTGTAATCGCCCCTTCAGACATGAGCTCGGGCTCGTCGCCGGGCCATGCAAACAATTCTTCTACAATCATAAGCAAGTCTGCGGGGTCCCAAGAGGAAGAAGCGGCAAAAGTATAGCCTTGTCTCCAACCGCCAAGCCATGTTGCGCCTGTTGTGTTAGAAGGCCCTGTTGGGAACGGAACCACGGCAAATTCAAAAGTCAAAGGACTTCTGTCGCTGATACCCCAAGTTACTGCCGGGAATAGGGCAGACACGCCAAGGTCGAATGCAAAGAAGTTGCGGCCCCAATCATATGGAGCGGGAGCTTGTGCAGGGTCGGTATACCAAAGCCCTTCTGATATAATGGTTTCCATAAATTCCATAGCTTGCATGGTGTTTGGGTGGTCGAAAGCATAAATCAAATCATCGGTTGCAAGCATACCATCGTTAGCACCAATTAAATTACGTAAGATCTCAGCGGGCTGGCCTGAAATACCCCATTGGTCGTTTGCGCCATCACCTGTGGTGTCACGTGTAGCCATACGCATAATCTCAAGCATTGCGTCCCAATTCCAGCGGCCTTGGTTGTGAAGATCTACAGGGTTTGGTGCGCCAATTGCGTTAATAACATCCAAGTTTACGCCCATTGTCACACCGCTAAGATCCAGGGCAGATGTATAGAATGCCCACATATGCCCCAGTCCTGTAGCTCTTGGGCGCACATAAAGCTGCGGGCCTAAAAGGTCAGATCCGGGCAAATTAATTTCATCAATAGGTATAATTAAATCCCCGTGAATAGCGGACATGAGCATCCAAGGCTCCATAAATACAAGATCGGCCATTGGGTCACCTGCCATTACAGACGCCGTTAACACCGGGATAACTTCCATGGCTCCGGGAATGGCGATGTTGCCAAATGTAACATTGAACTCACGCTCCACACGGCGGGCGTTTTCCCAAATCAGCCGGTCTATAAAGTAGTGTGCAGAAGTTGCCGGGTCGGGTTCTTCGTCATAAGCGGTTGCCACGGTGAAAGGAAACCCGCCGTACCACCACATGGCAGCGGTAAGTGTTTTCCCGCCCATGTCTTTCGGCTGGTGAATGCCACTGATTCTTGCGGCTTCCGGTGTATCCGTAGGGGCTGCCGGTTCCGGCTGCGGAGGCGGGGTGGCCTCGTTGTTGGCGGCCGGGGGTGGGGATGCGTCTTCGTTGTCTTCTGCGTTGTCACGGTTACATGCGGCTATAAAAAGCAGTGCAAGTAGGGTGGCAATGAGTATGCCGATTCTGAATTTTTTCACTTGAAATCCTCCTTTTATTGGGGCTTTGCCCTATATTACAAGCTTTACCTGGCGTTGGAAATTTTTACCGGAGCGTGTAGCCAAGCTTAGCCTATAACTCAGTGAATGGGTAATGCACGTATTGCTTCCGGTTTTATATTGCCTGCCGCGCCATACGCTGTCACCGTTCGTGTTTCACCGGGCAGCATATCAAAGTATGCATCGTTAAGGCGAAGCGCGGGTTCAAAATGCACGGCGTGGCAGTAGCCGGTACTTTTGACGGTGATATTGTAGTCACAGCCATTTGTTTCAATCTTTTCGATATTTATTGCACATGTGTGCGATGCGTAATCTCTATAATCCACTGCGCGCATAATTGCCAAAGGAATTTCCATGGGCGCTGCGTTGTTTGCTCTGGCAAATATCACACCCTGCCGTAAATCTTGGCTTGGCATGTCAAAGGAAAAAACGATACCTTTAGAAAACGGCGGCAGAGCAATGCTTTTCCCGGCAGTATCATACACACCATTAAAACCGGCGTAGCCATACTCTACAGTAACATCAACCATATTCGAAGTATCATTTACACCCAAAACAAAAATTTCTTTTCCGCCGGCAGAAGGGCGTAAAATGAATTTAACCGGGGCGAATGCGCGTTTTACGTAGTAATAGGAAGGTTTGCGGTCCAGATAGTAGTCGATAATACTCCAGCCCACTTCGCCCCAAGCGTCGTTGTACATCCAAAACAAGCTGCCGTTGCTATGTTCATAAAACCGGATAGCCTCTAAAGAGTACGCATACATAAGCCCTTGAACCAGCCTTGCATACTTTAAGTAATCCGGGAGTGCAAGGGTATCCGGTTCGATATAGTGCTTTCGTACACCTGCGGCTACTGTTTCTTTTTCGAATGTATTGTTGTGCAAATTCCAAATGTCACTATTGCGCGCAATTTCATGTCCGCCGTGATATTTGCGTATTGTTGCTTCCGAACAGGGCCCTACATAGCCGTATTCCGACACAAATGCGGAAGTCACTTTGTCGTATGCTTCCGGGGTTATGCGTTTGTTCATGTCCGGGTTCATGGTGCAGTCGTTCCAAAAGTGCTGGTTGCCTATTTCGCCGGCATTAGGGGTCTTGCCGCCAAAAGGGGAAGAACGCCAGTATGGAATTTCCGGGCAGTTGGCCCGTACCACCTTTGGCATGAGTTTATTAAAAATATCCATGCCCATAGAAACGCCTTTTTTGTAATTGCTTTCCACATCGTTGCTAAATAAGTACTGGATTTCGTTGTTGCCGCACCACAACGCTAAGCAAGGGTGATGCCGCAAGCGTCTGGTTTGATAATCTATTTCTTTTTCCACGTCCCGCTTAAATACTTCTGTGTCGTCCGGATACAATGCGCATGCAAACATAAAGTCCTGCCAGACAAGTATCCCGTATTTGTCGCACAGTTCATAAAACAAATCGGTTTCGTAAATGCCGCCGCCCCATACCCGCAACATATTAAAATTGCATTCGCGGGCTTCTTTTACGAGCGTTTCATACTTTTCCGGGGTTATACGGGCGTAAATAGAATCTGCGGGAATCCAGTTTGCGCCTTTGCAAAAGATGTCTTTGCCATTGACTTGTAGGCTAAATGTACGGCGGTTGCCATCTATTTTTTCTGTATTTAGGGCAATGGTTCGTATGCCCATTTGTACGGGTTTGCCGGTGTATTCAATTTCATTGCTTATAACGGTGGTGTGTATCGTGTAAAGGGGTTGCGCACCTGCGCCATTTGGCCACCATAGCAGCGGGTTTTCAATTACAGCGTCGAAACGCACAAAATTTGTACCCGGCTGGGCAAATATTTCTTTGGATAAGGTCAAAATAGATTCGTTTTTGTATCGTACATTAAGCTGTACTTTTGCATCCGATGTAGATATAGCGGTAAAGTTTTCAATTTCCACATCAAAGCGCATACGGGCGTTGTTTGGGTTTATTTCCAAAGTCACCGGGTGTACGCTTTGCACGGCAAAAACGTTGTTTATATTTAAATATGCATTTTTCATAATGCCTATGCTAACGACACGGGGCGCCCAGTCCCACCCGTATACATATTGTGGCTTTCGTAAAAAGACACGCCTTGAATCACCACGGTCGCCCCTGTTGGCCGACTTTTCTGTACATACGTATTTATTCATTTTCTGTGCTTGTTCCGCGGTAACTTTTTCATGCCCGGCCGTTAAACAGATAGTGAGCCTATTAAAGCCTTCTGTGACACAATTCAAAACTTCTGCTTCAAACGGATAATGACAACTTTGATGCGTGCCTATGTGCTTTCCGTTCATAAAAATATCGGCGCATAAGTCTAGGCTTTCCAAGACTAAACGGATACCGTTTGCGTTCATATCTTGGGCAGAAAGCGTAAATTCATTGATAAACCACCAAGATTTATCTTCTACCCATTCGCTTTCAAAGCAATAATCCGCAACAACAGGGTCTTTGATGATATGGTGCCGGATTAAAGGCATTCGCACATCGCAAGGCAGGCTTATTGGACTGATACAATCTGTCGCAGATTCTATTTCCGCCAAGTTATCCGTGGTTACGTCCAGCTCCCTATACAAAAGCTTCCAATTGTCGTTAATGTTCAGCTTCATAGTCGCCCCCTTCGCAGATATTGACCAAGCATGAAAATCACGTTAATATGTATATTGTATCTCAATTTGTATCGTCAAATTAATTGATAATATAATGTGAGGTAATTATATTGTTGAGCGATATTTTTGTCAACAAAAAATTTTGTGTATTAAATAATTATTTGTACAAAGTATATATGCTTCCCGTTGACACTTATATGCAAATCCTTGATAATGGAATGGAAATAATTTTATATTTTAAGCAAAATAACATGTATGGCTATAAATTTAATTGAGGTGCATCGCATGAAAAGAGTAACGCTGGATACCATTGCCAAAGAAATAGGGACGACAAAAAATACCGTTTCGCGAGCCATACGCGGTAAATCCGGTGTAAGCGATGAACTGCGCAATAAAATTAATGATTTGGCGGCGCAATACGGATACCAAAAGAAAAAGTATACCCAGAAGGCACAAATAAAAGTGACCATGGTATGCAACAGCAGCCTTACCGGCGATATCTACTTCTGGCCCTCTGTAATGAAGGGTATTTTTGAATACTCTGCAAGACACCAGATAAGCATCAATTCGGTTATTGTAGATATAGTAAAGGACGATATAAAATATTTATTGCCACTGCAAGAAGAACACTGCGATGGAATATTAATTGTAGGCACACTGCCTGACGCTCAATTTGCCCGCATCGCAGGGCTTGGCATACCTATGGTTATGGTTGACCACTATAGCGACGTTGCAGAATGTGATTTTGTAAATACCGCTAACGCGCATGGCATGGTAAAAGCAGTGGACTTCCTTGCCGAACGGGGGCACCAAAAAATTGGTTTTATAAATAATGAAGCGGCTTCTCACGTTGTTAGTTTAATGCACCGCTACCAAGGATATAAAAAAAGAATGGAAGGGCGGGGGTTAACCGTCGATTCGCATTTTGTTTGGCCAAACTCCTGCTATACGGATAACCGGTATTTTAAGGAACAGTTAGACATGCTTGATGCTTATGGAGATGCGCCAACGGCCTGGATATGCGTCAATGATTTGACTGCTTATAATTTTTGTTCCGTTTTAAAAGAGCGCGGTTTACGCATACCCGAGGATGTGAGTGTCATTGGCTTTGATAACATCCCGGGGATTTTTCATACGCCACTCACTACCATGGAAATACCGCAAAGTACTATAGGCCGCCGTGCATTGCGTAAACTCATGCGCCGCTTAAACCATCCGGAAGAACCTTTCGAATATATAGAAATATTTACCCGTTTGGTGGACAGAGGCTCGGTTAAAAGGATATGAGCGAAACAAACAATGAATTTAGGAGACAGCCATGCTTGCATTAGAACTGGACAAATCCATAGTAAAAACATTTATGGGGCAGCTGCTGCGCGAAGAAGCTTTTGACACCTTTGAAGTACGTAGCGTAGAAATTGCCACAACGGTACGCATAAACATAGACGGCCAGCAGACCGTAGAAGCGGAAGCGCAAGACGAAATTTCCGAAGCCAAAAAGCCCGGATTTTCTACTTGGGAAGCACTGCGCCCGCTGGTATACGCAATAATAAAAACAAGCCCCAAGCCCAAGCATGTGAAAATTGTTTTCTCATACAAGGCAAGTGAGGCTTGCGGTATACACGCGAATGCGGCGGCGCTGTTTTTGAATTTGGTATATGAAAACGACAGCGTTACATTTACCACCGGTACTGCCCAAAAGGAGTTTTTATTTGAAAAATCCTTAGATATTGCGTGGGACGAGTGGGTGAAAGTGTTTTTTGCAAAAGCGGGCTTGCAGGTTGCGGATAGGGCGTGAAGCAATTTGTGCATGCGCTTCAAATTGCGTTAGCAATTCATAACCATGCGGTTAATTTCTTTTTTAAGCCGTCCTATTATCTTTTTTTCCAACCTGGAAATATACGATTGCGATATGCCCAAAAGGTCTGCTACTTCCTTTTGGGTTTTTTCTTCCCCGCCGGTGAATAACCCGAAGCGCAGCGCTACAATTTGCTTTTCGCGGTCGTTTAGTTTCTCCATGGCGGTGTTTAGCAGCGCTCTGTCCACCTCGTCGTCTAAATCCCGGGATATGATGTCCGCTTCTGTACCCAATATGTCGGACAGCAACAGTTCGTTGCCTTCCCAGTCTACGTTAAGGGGTTCGTCTATGGATACTTCGCCTTTGGTGCGGGTGTTGCGCCGCAAATACATAAGAATTTCGTTTTCTATACAGCGGCTGGCGTAGGTGGCCAGCTTAATTTTGCGGTCTACACTAAAGGTGTTTACCGCTTTTATCAGCCCAATTGTGCCTATGGAGATAAGGTCCTCTACGTTTATGCCTGTGTTTTCGAACTTGCGGGCAATGTACACCACCAGCCGCAAATTGCGCTCGATGAGCGTTGCTTTTGCCTGCGAATCTTCTGCGGTGCCCAGCTGCGCCAACACGTTGGCTTCTTCTTCGGTGCCCAAGGGGGCCGGCAGTACCTCGCTTCCGCCTATGTAAAAACTGCGGTCATTGGTGTCGTTTAGGGCTAATGCGCCCAAAATCATGTGTTTGGCTTTTTTGTATAGTGTGAACAGCATGGTGATGTAACCTCCTTGATATGGATTTCTTGAATGATATTATTTAGCTAAATACGGGCGGCAGGTTGCCGCCCCTACGGTTTTCGCTAAACAATTGTGTGAAAACAGCCAGATACGAAAATGGCAAATAGCATGTAGGGGCGGCAACCTGCCGCCCGTGGCTACGACATTGTGATGATTTTCACGCAATCAACTCCGGGCTCAACAGCCCCTGATACCTGCCGTCGTGGCAAAGCCTATCGTTATATATTCCTATAACTACGTCCGGCGGGGCTTCTTTTGCGCCTTCAACCGCCACACGGTCCGGGCGGAAACCGATTAGCATTCCGTTTGTGCGCCCAAGGCTTGTGAAGGGAATCATACGAATGCGTTTGTAGAATGCGCCTTCTTGGTTTAACAGCAACCCGGTCAAATCGCTTTCGCATTTTTCGTAAAATAAAACCTTTAGCCCATCCGGTAAGAAATCCTTCACATGCTCAAACTCGGCGATAATTACCGGGGATTGGCTAAGCGGTTCTTTTAAACTATGGCCCGTATCTACCAGCGCTTCAAATGACGTATCCTGCTTACCCATGAAAATTTGTACGTTGCACAGCATTTGCCGTTTCATTGTATGCCGCCGGGCTATTTTTAAGCCCAGCTTAATAAGTACATAGCTTGCTGCCATGCCCGCCAGCACCAATTGCCAGGATATTTCACCGGCAAACCCCTGCCAGTCCCCCGCAATAAAATATACGGCGTAGGGGATATCCGTTAGGAAAAACAGCGACATTCCAAGCCCGCCAACGGTAAAGGATATGACGTAGGCGATTACTATCAGCTTTATGAAGCCCCGCATGCCATCAAGACGAAATGCCACCAGCACCCCTGCCGTCAGTATAACTACAGAGGACAGCGCCACGTTTATAAACCGCAAGGGTTCCACTGCAATAAGTAAAGTATACAAAAGCGACATAACGCCTGCCCCTACAAAAAGCCAGCGCGCTTTCCTTTGGTTACGGGTTATTTTTGATACCACCCACAGGACAAAGCTGTTCATGATGAAATTGATAAGAAAGAGCATATCTGCATAAAGGGTCATGGGAATCACCACAAATAGTATAGAAGTGCGTGATTAAAAAATTTGTCATTTGGTGATTTTAGGAAAAAAATTTGCTGTGTCAAAATGCAGGTGGTGAGCGTCACGCATCACCTGCATTTAGTTTTCGATTAGCATATTTAGTGATATACTTACAACCACATCAAAGATTTGGAGGAGATTACAATGAGTAAAGAAAAGTCACCAGCCCAGCAATTGCAGGAAAAATTAACATTCAAAAGCAACCATGCTGCCGGCAAACTGACAGACAGCGACATGCAAACCATTTTTGCGTTCAACGAAGGCTACAAGACCTTCCTCAACAACTCAAAAACAGAGGGCTGTTGTGTGGAAACCGTAGTTGAAATGGCAAAAGCAAAAGGCTACCAGGCGTTTGTACCAGGCCAAAAATACGCCCCGGGCGCAAAAGTTTATGTGCGTAACCGCGGCGCGGCAATTATGCTTTCTACCATCGGCACACGCCCCTTAGAAGACGGCTTGCGTGTAATCGCATCCCACATCGACTCCCCCCGCCTAGACTTAAAGCCGAACCCCCTTTACGAAGACTCCGAAATTGCGTATATGAAAACCCACTACTACGGCGGTGTGCGCAAATATCAATGGCCGACTATTCCGCTTGCGCTCCACGGCGTAGTTTTCAAAGAAAACGGCGAAATGGTGCGCATTAACATTGGCGAAGACGAAAACGACCCGCTGTTCTACATCACAGATCTCCTGCCGCACTTGGGAAAGGAACAAAGCGAAAAGAAACTTTCCGAAGCTTTTACCGGCGAATGTATGAACCTTATTGTGGGGAGCCTGCCGGACAACGGCGAAGACATCAGCGAAAAAACAAAATTCACGGTGCTAAAACTTTTTAACGAAAAATACGGCATAACCGAAGCGGATTTTCACACGGCGGATATCAAAGCCGTACCGGCATACAAAGCCCGTGATATTGGCCTGGACCGCGGACTGGTTGCATCCTACGGCCACGACGACCGCGTATGCGCCTATACATCCATGATTGCAGATTTTGGCGCAACCGCTCCGGAATACACCACCGTCACCATTTTGGCCGACAAAGAAGAAGTAGGAAGCGAGGGCAACACAGGGCTTGCGTCCAATTTCTTCGCCTACTTTGTAGAAGAACTTGCAGACGCCGCCGGCGCAAAAGCCCGCCGCGTGCTTTCCGCAACCAAGGCGCTTTCCGCAGACGTTAACGCCGCATACGACCCTGCTTTTGCCGATGCTTTCGAAAAGCGTAATTCCTGTTATATTCATCACGGGGTTGGTGTCGCAAAATATGTGGGTTCCGGCGGCAAAGGCGGCACGGTAGATGCCTCCGCAGCGTATATGTCCTTTGTGCGTACGATGCTTGACAAAGCCGGTATCAAATGGCAAGTTGGCGAACTGGGTAAAGTAGACCAGGGCGGCGGCGGAACCGTTGCGAAGTTCCTGGCGCAGTATGATATGGATATTGTAGACATTGGTGTACCGGTGCTCAGTATGCACGCGCCATATGAAGTGGTGAGTAAAATTGATGTTTACATGGCGTTTAGGGCGTTTGAGGCGTTTTATAAATAGAATTAAAAGGATTTGACCCCCTGACGGCACATTCAATGTGCCGTCAGGGGGTAGCTTTTTATAATACACATGCCCGTCCACCCCATGACGAATGCCGTCATTATTTTCCCCAAATCAATTCCCAACATTTGACAAAACACACATCGACACACTAGTACAATCACCCCTAGTACAACCTTATACCAATTCGCATTTAAAACCTATCCTTCGAAGCACGAAGTTACCCCCAAATTTAACATATAGTCAAACTTCAAAGGATAGGTTTCAAATTAGAATTGGTATTACATAAGGGGCGATTTTATGGATTTTGGCGCAAACCCATTAAGAAAAGAACGTCTGCAAAGCAGCAATACTTCAACCAAACAGCAGCCCAAAAGCGAAACCACAAAACCACTGATAAACAGAAGCGACATAGCCTCGCTATTAGTAGGCGCATTTGGCTTTTTTATTGGACGAGCCATGGTGTTTACCTTTGTAAACCCGCTGGCATTGCCGTTTTTAGCGGCATTTATGGGGGCAAGCAAAGGGTTTTACCTAACCGCAATATTTCTAACCCTTGGGCTTTTTACCCGCATTGGCAATTTGCTAACCATTCGATATTTGCTGGCAATTGGCATCATGTGCGCCTATTATTTCATAATGACACGCGTCACCCGCGGAACATGGCGTACATGGCTTAAACTTCCCTTTATTGCGGTAGCATCTGCGGGGGCAATGCTTATTTCCGGCGTAATAGTTGCGGCGGCGTATGGTATGAGTCCGTTTTTGTTCACCGTCACCATGCTGGAAACCGTGCTGGCAGGTGCGTTAACGCTAATCCTAAAACGTGCGCACATACTCCTTACAGGGCGCAGACGGCGGGCGAAGCTGCTTTCCGGCGAAGACATCACCGCCATAACCATTGTACTCGCGGGGGTAATTGCCGGTGCAAGCGATATTTATGTAGGCGCTATGCCGCTACGGATTTTCTTTTGCGTATATGTGCTGTGCATTGTTGCATTCAAAGGCGGGTCCAGTATGGCGGCGGCGGCAGGATTGTTGCTTGGGCTGTTCTTGCACCTTGCGGGATATTGGGATTCTTCCTGGGCGGCGATACTTGGGCTTGCGGGCTTGGGCGGCGGGCTTGCCAAGCAATGGGGGCGGCCTGCTGTTATCGCCAGCGTTGGGATAATTGGCGGCGTGGCGTTATTTGTGCTGGCACGGTCTTGGTTTGGCTTTTCCATGATATATGCAGTTATTGCCGGTGGAATGGCTTTCATACTAACGCCGCAGTCATTTTATTTTAACGTCGCATCTGCCATCAACCCGGTTTTAGACAGCGCAGATGACTACATGGACAAAATAAAGGAAGAAACAACCCGACGACTGGACAGTTTTGCGTCCGCGTTCGAAAAATTGGCAGATACATTCAGCGGGCTTTCCAAGCCAAAAACGGGGCTAAATAAGCACGATATATCACTTCTGGTAGACGACATAGCCGCCCGTGTTTGCAGTGGCTGCCCACATCAGGAATGGTGCTGGGAAGACGACTTGTATAATACACACCAGCAAGTGTATTCTATGCTAAACGCCTGCTCTAGCCGTGGCATAGCAACTACAAATGATATTCACAAGAAATTTTATAACGATTGCAAACACCCGGAAGCCTTGGTTGGCGAGCTAAACACCATTTTCAACCTCTACAAAAACGACCTGCGCTGGCACAATAGGATAAGCGAAACCCGTGAGCTCATAAGCCAGCAATTACACGGGGTTTCCGGTATCGTAAAATGCCTTTCGGACGAAATTGATATGTCATTGCGCTTCCACGAAGGGCTGGAAGAAGAAATGATAATGGCACTGCTTGGTCAAAAAATAGAGGTTGCAAGCGTCATTGTGCTGGAAGACAATACGGGCAAGTACAAAGTGTCCATCAGTCACAAGGCCTGTATGAAGAAGAAATCCTGCGCAAAGGAAATGCTCCCCGTGCTAAGCACCGTACTCAAACGTAAAATGCGCATAGAAGACAAAGATTGCGACGTACGCGGCGGCATGTGCCGCATTCGTTTTGTCGAAGACCAAAAACTTCGCATAACCAGCGGCATTGCCCACCGCGCAAAAAATACAAAAGGCTCCGGAGATAGTTACTCTGCCATTGAGTTGCGCAATGGGTCATGTCTGCTTGCATTATCCGACGGAATGGGCAGCGGAGCGCGCGCAAAGCGCGAAAGTGCCGCAACCGTAGGGCTTTTGGAAGATTTCATCGAAAGCGGTTTTGACAAAGCGCTTGCCGTGCGTATGATAAACACCGTGCTTGTACTAAAAAGCAGCGAAGAAAGCTTTTCCACACTGGATATCTGCTCTGTAGATTTGTACACAGGGCAAGCAGAATTTATTAAAATTGGCGCAGCCGAAGCCTATGTACTACGTGGCGGACAGGTAGCTATAATTCGCTCCTCGTCCCTGCCAATTGGCATGCTGAACGACGTAGACTTGGAAATTACCACTCGCCAATTACAGCACGACGACATCATAGTAATGGCAACCGACGGCGTAACCACCGCCGGGGGCGTAAACTGCCCCCATGAAGATGACTGGATAAAACACGTTTTGAAAAACTGCAAGTACAGCAACCCGCAAGATGTTGCAGATCATTTGCTTAGTGAGGCGGAAAGACGTTCCGACGGGGCGCCGAAGGATGATATGACCGTACTGGCGGCTAGGGTTTGGGAAAAGGTGTGATGGTTAAGTCAAGTGGTTACTGTGCTTAACCCCTTGAAACCCTAGAAAATTGATTTTGCGAATTTGAAATTTCACCATTGCGTAAAAGCCGTTTGTGGAGTATACTATCTACCGCAAGGCAGTTCGGCCTGCACACTACTTTGCCCGAGTGGCGGAATTGGTAGACGCCCAGGACTTAAAATCCTGTGGGTTTCGACCCGTGCCGGTTCGAGTCCGGCCTCGGGCATCCGCATAAATACAGGCTTTCTGAGGAATCAGGAGCCTGTGTTTTTTTGTTAAACTACTCTAAAAACAGCAATGTCCACGATTTTGTCCACGATTATAGTTATGAAGTGAGTTTTTCAAAGCGTTGACTTAAATCATTTGCAATGGCGCGCTTAGCATCCATATCTAGGTTGACATAGATGTTCATAGTTGTACTAATGTCCCCGTGTCTCAACCAAGTTTGGATATCCTTCAAGTCGAAGCCAAGATATTTTAGATACCCGGCCGAACTGTGGCGTAAATCATGGAAACGGATTGGAGGCATGTTGTTTTTTTCTAGCAACAACTTAAAATGGGCACTGATATAATGAGATTTGATAAGACTGCCATCAATCTGCGTACATACATAACCTTCATCTACATAATCATTTGGCTGCAAGAATTTGTGTTGCTCCTGCTGTGCCTTCCACCACTTTAGCCGCTGTACAATGTTTTTTGTCAATGGAATAACAGCATTTCTATTGTCGTTTTTGGTAGAATCCTTACGATATTCTATCTTGCCCACTTGAACAACGGTGTGCTTTATCGCAATTGTATTGTTTTCAAAATCTATGGCATCCCATTTAACGCCAAGCACCTCACTTCGGGCCAACCCATAGAAAATTGCGAGCAGGATTACAATTTCGAGGGGATCTCCTTGTGAGATTTTTAGCAGTTGTTCAATCTGACTTTCGTTATAAAACTTTGCCCCTTTATACGTTATCTTTTGCGGTAAGTCAATCCGCTTTGCAGGATTGAACGCGATAATGTTTTGTCGGATAGCATGGTCAAGGCATTTAGAAATATTATACATGTGCTTTAGAACGGAATTTGGTGATAGCACCTTTATTTTGGCACTCATGTATTTTTCCAGATGAGATGGGGTTAAGTCCCTCACTTTTAGTTTCAATGGTTCAAAGTACGGCATAATATGCCTGTCGTATACCGCTTTATACCCATCATACGTTGTTAAAGCAATTGCCTTTATATCTTTGCGTGTTTCTAACCATTGTGCCATAAAATCAACAAATAAGGCGTTTTTACTTAAATCAACCTGCTCACGCTCGTACTGCGCCAATATTTCCTCCTTCATTTTTTCAGCTTTCCGTTTGTTGTTGCCTTTGACCAGAATGTCAGTTGTTACCCATTTTTGGCGTTCTTTTCCGGTTGTCTCGTCTTCATAGCGGAGTATGACATAATAGTATGGCCTGCCTTTTTTTGTTTGTAATGTTGCAGTCATAAATAATCTTCCTTTCAAAAAGTTGGGGAAGTCCTATCTATGCTACAATTGACCTAAGCCAATTATACCATAGATAAGCCTTCCCGTTTAGATTACTGTGTTTGGAAATATCGTTGAACGACGTATATCTTTGGAATCTTATACGCTCGGCCTATCTGTATAGGAGTGCCGAACTTACCATCCTTCAGTTCTTTATAAATTGTCTGTCTCGATGTTTGGAAAATATTAGATAAATCTTGAACACTTAACAAATCTCTGTATTCAGTCAAAATCGGTAGACTGTTTGTATAGTCCGATTGAGGTAAAATAGTCATTAAAATCACCCTAAAGATATGATATTGATAAATAGCTACAGAGGACTTCATATATAAAGTCCTGAAGTCCTCTGAGTAACAAAGTGCCCACTACACGATTTCTTCGTTTGAATGGTATATCGTCATAAGTATATCTGTGAATGGGGTACCGTAAAGACAAAGATGCAGTTTAGTCATATGCTTATTACTCATAGTAATGTAAAATTTGGTAGTATATTTGGACATCTCTTTTAGTACACAACTACTATTGCTGCAGGAATCTTCGAGTACAACTGTAACGGCTCTGTCTAAATCATAATTACTACAGGCATCTATAATTTCTACGGTGTCATAATGAGTAGTTTTGAGTAAAATACCTAAGCGTTCATATGATAAATCTACGCACTCACATCGTCTCAACATCTCGACAACCTCGTCTACTTCAATGGATACACATCTTTCATCAAGTTTAAGCCTAGGCATGGTTTTACTAATGACAAACCACTGTTCCCCATTTGCTAGGTTAAATTCTAAATATACTTGGGAAGTGGGCGACTCGCTATTCAAAATGAAAATATCCGTAATTTCTCTTACAGGGAATGAAACCATGTCAAAACAATTGAATTGACTAAATACCAAATATTCACTTTCAATACTGATGGCGTCAAAGGTAAGTTGAGTGCGACAACTTGCTGCCGTAGACCAATTGTTTCCTAAAGCACTTTGAGAATGACTGCTAATTATCTTAATAACTTCGTCTAGTGTCAAACGATTTTTTTCGTTATTATTCATAGTTTGTTGTCCTTTCTGCCCCTTTTATCTGGGGTCATCATTATAGTATTGATACAAAAACCTTACGAACCGCCACCCGCTAACGCCCGTAGGCGTTAACGAGTGGCATCATTGTAAAAATTAAATTGTTGTGTAGTATGAGATACCCTACACAGGTCATTACACTAACTTAGCGAGTTTAATGGCGTATAGTCGTGGATTATGCTTCCCACCATGAAGTTGCTTCGAGTCACTATGTCTACCTGTTTTTATAGCTTGCTGCATCTTCAAGTTCTCCAAGGCGTCATCGAATTCTGCTGACGGCTCATAAACTCTAAGCTTCTTCAGTAATCTATCACGACGGAAATAAATATGATCTTTGTGGATAATACCATCATGAGCTTTAGCTTCAAAATCCTTGGCACTTCTGACCAACGCGAACTGCTTATCGTGGTACAACTTGCGGATCAATGCTAAATAATCAATATCCAGTTTGATGTTCTTATTACGACTTGCCCGAACATTCTGTTCTTTGACTATAGCTCTAAGTTGGTGGTAAAAAGAATTGTACTGTTCCTGAGCAACCTCTGGCGTTATAAACCCTTTGTCAATACGGTATGTCAGAAATATCTTATATGCTGCTTCGAGAAAAAATTGAGTTTCCTGCAACCGGTCATGGACACTTGATTTTGTATTAAGGTAAGCGTCCAGCCATTCCTTCAATAAACCACAGATTTTATCATAATTTGTGATATACCACTGAATGAAATAGTTGTAGAATGTAGATAGTATCAGTGGTTCTTTCTGGCATGCAGTTAGTTTGTCGTTATCTATGGGAACGGACATCTTAACAGGAAATAAACGAGAAGCATTTGAACCGATTCCAGTGTAATACTCCCCGGTAGAGAGGACACCACATCTAGATGGTGCCTTAGCAACCTGTTGCCCTCTCATACGTGCAGGCTCTACCCCATCGCCTATTATCCTAGCGATTTCGAAGAATAGCTTCTCCTGTTGACGACGGCTCTCACTATCTTGTGCTGGATAGAGATCATCTAGCACAATCACACAATCACTTTTCTCATACAGTATTTTCACTGCTGCCGGGATAGATGAATTAAGTCTAGGGGGCGATTCCAAAGGTTTGTCGCGATTGTATATATGGGATTGGAAATTAGTGTAAGTGGTTTTCTTCATACCTGTTAGTCCGTGTACAAATACCATACTACGTGGAGTTTTCCCTGAAGCTATAAATGCTTCTCTCATCACATTTAACATATTAAACGCAAATATTATTCTGCCAGATTCTAGGCTTAGGTCTATTATCCTCATCATTCCAACCTCTGCGTCCCGTTCGGAGCAGTTTGGGTCAATCGCTAGTCTATTATTCGGTATAGGACTCCATTTGACAGAAGGCTTGTTCTCAAGTCCGGCAGGCCAGATCAGTCCATCACCCTTACAGAATACAGGCACACCCTCAATTGTATGGGTTCCCAAGCGATCAATAACGGTTGTTTTTTTCTGAGGAGCTTTATAGCAGCTAGTGCGTATCATATTTGCAATGTATTCACCTGCTTTGGCTACGTCTGGGTATAGAAAACATCGTAAATCTATATCATTAGCCCAATTTCTTTTTTCCAAGTCCTTGAGTGGAATAACCATTGGCTCACTTTTTGTACCGTCTTCGGAGCCATCAGCAAATATCAAAATAACTTCTGCAAAAAGGTCAATTATGCCATTATTGTTTACCTCAACTTGATTGACGACGTGAACCCAGAAATTAGCTATGCACTTCAGCTCTTCATAAAATTCCTCTGTCTTCTTTCCGAAGACTACCATTTCGCGGAGAGTTACTAATGTAAACCCCTTTTCTGGTTGAAATTTGTACCATTTATATTCATTAATATCTACACGATACATAAAAAACCTCCTAATAATTATAAAATCACGCCCGGGGAAGATTGAGCTCCCCCAGGCAATACAAATATTGTTATCTTACGAGTGCGGCAGCTCTTTTATAGTTTGCTATGGCATTAATTAGATTTGGTATGAAGGTCATAATCGGTTTGACGATCTTGTTGAAAAACTTCCTAATTCTTGACCAACCAAATTTAGGCTTTTGGGCCTCTTCCATAGCTGCACGTTGCTCTTGAGCTTGAGCGTCGCGCAGTTGTTGTTCAAGCTGTAGGATTCTTGCATGTAAATACTCTGTTGAATAGTGATTATCATTACTGCCAACGGTTGGTGAGTTGTTAAAGTAATTCATAAAAATCAAACTCCTTTATAATTTTTTAAATTGTAAAACGTGTGTTTTTGAATCAGTAATACCAGAAATACCACGGTATTTTTACAAACTAAAAACTTTGTCGAACAACCCTAAATGACCGCCTCTCTCTTCTGATTTTCGATTGATACCCACATCCCCCATTTATAGCACAGGTCAAGGTCAACGAAGTGGGCTGTCCGTTGATTAGACCCATATTCAAAATAAATTCTGCCGATTCCTAGATTCATACGATTCCTAAGATTCCTAGTACCGGGTATCTTTTTATTGCTCACATCTCATTTATGGCGCAGGTCAAGATCAACGAGGCGAACTGTCCGTTGATTAGACCTGTATTTCCCTCCCTCCTAGCCGTATTATGAGAAATGCTATGCTCCACACTCGCCACTCACTGTGGTATAATCAATCTGTGAAGCTAAGTTAAATATACTACAGCCTTAAAACTACAAGAAAATAGGGAACAAATGTTCATGACCCCTTTGTACAAAAGGAATGGTGACAATTGTGAAGATTGAAGATTCGATATTCTTTGAAAGCTTCTTAGACGAACTAATAAATTTTTATATACAACGTGATGAGCATATGAACAAAAAGGTTTTGTTAACATTTGAGAAGTACTTAGGTCTACCTAAAGACATCAATGCATCACGTGATGAATATATGAAACACAAAGAAAAATTACTATCAGATGAGTATTTTACAAACAACTATAAAAATATCTATAAACAATATGGCATATATTTAAAAAACAAAGGCTTGATATCGTTTGAGAATTTCGTAAATCAATTTAAAAATTTTCATATAAACCATAAAGCCTATAATAAGTTCATTGGAAACAATTCTACTTTCTTTCAAGGGCTTTATGATCTCAATAATTTGCTTCATGTTGAACACAAAAAAGACCCTATATTATGTAGATGTGAACTACTTAGAGAAATTTCGATTAGAATTCATGAATATGTAATTTCACATATTGAAGAGTTTGAAATATTTGACGAGGATATATTTGTTCAATTATGTCCTAATTTTTCAAACGAGTATGTGGAAGATGTACAATTTATTGAAGAACGCTTGCGCGCACTAAATCTTAGAATGACTTGCTTTGAGTTTATAAATTATCAATTTTATCAGACTATTTATGATGCATGTCTTTTTTATTCGATACACCACTTTTTGATACATACAAAAGATGGTGTAGCTCTAAATCTTAGGGAATTTACGCGCGAGTACTCTCCACGAAATTATCCGAGTGAACTCCCATATAATTTGGATGGTATAGTTAATTACGAAGAGTATTGTATGAAATACGACCTGAATGAAGAGTTTGAAAAGGAGGTAAAGAATGTGGAGGCTTGGAGACGTAGACTTTTGGAGAGGCACGACGGGTACTACACTCGCTCTACAAAGTCAGTAATACCAAAATGTATTGCACATGAAATGTCCATTTTATATAAATTAGATCATCCATCAGACCCGCTAGACCCAGTAGCAGTTGCATTTGATAAACTGAATAAATTGTTTAACAAATACCACCAAAACCGCAAGAAGCCTAGGGATGATGATTATGAATATAACATGAAAATGGCTTATAGAAGTGCCAAATCACTTATAAAAAAGAATGCTGACTATGAAGACTACTTAAAACTTGGCAAGTTTATATTGTCCGAGCTAGATAAAGACCCTGATAATTATGGATTAGCCTTATATAGATTTGAAAAACAATATCGCTTATATGCCAATGCAGATATTGTCAATCAGTTGTTTGATGAAGAGGATGATTTTATGAGAACGAAAAAGTCAATCTATTCATATTATTTAGAGGATATTCATTTCCCTAATGTGCGTAAATATTTTCAAGAGATGGAAGATCGTGAAACACTAAAGTATTGTGTCTTTCAGTTTAAATCACTTCTGGACTTTGTTACTATGGCAAATATGCTGGTGATAAAGGGGTTTATTGATAAAGGATACTTCGGGGATGATTGGTACAATTTTTTTCTTGAGAGACTAAATAAAATGGCTAAAAGCGTTCTTTATGATTCTAATGATATTAACTATTCAAATTCAGATAATCCAAACGCCCAAGAATGTTTTGAACAAATTTTAACTTTCCGTGTTAAATATCCAAAGCATCTAAGGTTTTAGTATCATTAAAATCGATAAATATGTAAAAATAAGAAATTAGAGGTTAGTGTTAGGGCATATTTCATCCACTGTAGTGAGATATCTTGGTGTCCATAGGGATTACGCATACCGCTGTCCACTCTATATTTTAGTGCTACATTTTTTCTTCCTAATGCTCTCCGATAGTTATACTCGATATGTTTAAAGTCGAAAGAGATAAGGTCTCTCATCAGGAGAGACCTACAGGCTGTCAAAAAACCTCTTTTTCGTCATTGCGAGGAGGGCTTTAGCCCGACGCGGCAATCCAGAAACATGAGTATTCCACTATTTCCTGGATTGCTTCGTCGCTTCACTCCTCGCAATG
>Ga0123355_10003687_pt1 | contig 22088 bp, 18 predicted proteins | sample TergutEmb28metaG_3_FD_89872 | JGI IMG/M metagenome (GOLD analysis project Ga0123355, IMG submission 89872) | Embiratermes neotenicus P1 segment gut microbial communities from Petit-Saut dam, French Guiana - Emb289 P1 | ecosystem: Host-associated > Arthropoda: Insects > Digestive system > Gut ... | reverse complement strand
GACGGCGCAATCCTTGTTGTTGCTGCTACTGACGGTCCTATGGCTCAAACTAGAGAGCATATCCTTCTTAGCCGCCAAGTTGGTGTTCCTAAGATGGTTGTTTTCATGAACAAATGCGACGTTGTTGATGATGAAGAGCTTCTTGACTTAGTTGAGATGGAAATTAGAGAACTTTTAAGCGAGTACGGCTTCCCAGGAGATGATATCCCTGTTATCCGTGGTTCTGCTACTAACGGTCTTGAAGGTAATGAGCCTTGGAGAGGTAAAATCATCGAGCTTATGGAAGCGGTTGACTCTTATATCCCTACTCCAATTAGAGATACTGAGAAGCCTTTCCTTATGCCTGTTGAGGACGTTTTCTCTATCACAGGTCGTGGTACTGTTGCTACGGGTCGTGTTGAGCGTGGTACGGTTAAAGTTCAAGATGAAATTGAAATCGTTGGCTTTACTGACGAGTCGAGAAAAGTTGTGTGTACGGGCGTTGAGATGTTCCATAAGCTTCTTGACCAAGCGGAAGCTGGTGACAACATTGGCGCACTCCTTCGTGGCGTAGCAAGAGATGAGATTGAAAGAGGTCAAGTTTTAGCTAAGACTGGCTCTATCACTCCACATACAAAGTTTACTGCTCAAGTTTACGTTTTGACTCAAGAAGAGGGTGGTCGTCATAAGCCTTTCTTCAACAACTATCGTCCACAGTTCTATTTCAGAACGACAGACGTTACTGGTGTTATTAACCTTCCAGAAGGCGTTGAGATGTGTATGCCAGGAGACAACATTGAGATGACAATTGAACTTATCACACCAATTGCTATGGAGCAAGGTCTTACATTCTCTATCAGAGAAGGCGGAAGAACTGTTGGTGCCGGTAATGTTGCGTCTATCATTCAATAGTTTTATGTAGGGCGGCATTTGTCGTTAATTTAGAGACCTCGCTTTGCGGGGTCTTTTTTTGTTTGGATTTAACCATACATTCATATTGACATCAGCGAGCGTATATGATAGCATATGGGCATCACATATTTTTACATTTATCTTAAGGGACGTTGAATGATAAAAACAGCGGATTCTTAAACACAAGGAGGAGTTAGAAGTGTTTTTTAAGTCACTACCGTTTCGCCTTTTAGTTGCATTGGTCTTCGGTCTTTTGTTAGGTAACTTTTTAGGTGTCAGTGGTAATGCAACTACTGACGGAATAATGAATGCCATCATGAGCGTTAGGCATATCTCGAACCAAATTATTATGTTTGCTGTACCTTTAATCATCTTTGGAACAGTTGCCCCTTCTATTGCCAGAATGGGTAAAAATGCGTCCAGACTTTTAGGTTTTTCTGTTTTGCTTGTTTATGTGCTTTCTTTAGCAGCGGCATTTTTCTCTTACGCTGTAGGTTCGGCTGCCGTTCCTGCTTTAGCGAACGTTATCCCTGCTACAGCTGATGCTAGGAGATCGCTTCCTTCGATGCTTTTCCAGTTAAACATTCCGCCTATTATGCCGGTTTTATCGGCGATGGCTCTGGCTATCTTCATCGGACTCGGTGCTGTATGGGCAAAAGCTGAAGCGTTCAACAAAATTTTAGAAGATTTGAACAACATGACTATCGCTATGGTAACCAAAATAGTTATCCCGATTCTTCCTGTATTTATCGCGGCAGCTTTTGCACAGCTTGCATTCGACGGAAGATTTACTATTCAGCTTCCTGTATTTTTGGCGGCGGTTCTCGTTATTATCGTGGCTCAGTTGGTATGGCTTGCTATCTTACATGTTATTGCTTTTGTATATACTGGCAAAAATCCACTGGAGACGCTTAAATATTACGGCTCGGCTTATCTAACCGCAGCTGGTACAATGAGTTCTTCTGCGACGCTTCCTGTAGCTTTAGAAGCAGCGAAAAAGTCAAAAGTGCTCAATAAAAAAATGGTAGACTTCGGTATGCCGCTGTTTGCTCATATACATATGTGCGGCTCGGCAATTACGCTTATTTTCCTTGCGATGACAGCGTCAATGGTAGTATATGGTACGCTTCCACCAATTAACATCATGATTTTATACATCTTTTTACAATGTATCTTCACAGTATCCGCACCAGGTGTACCAGGTGGTACTTTGATGGCGTCTCTTGGTCTTATCGTAGCTGTTTTAGGTTTCGAAGACGGCGGTACTGCTATCGCTCTTATGCTTGCTATATTCCCACTACAAGACAGCTTCGGTACAGCAACGAATATCACGAGCGACGGTCCTGTGGTTCTTATCTTGTCTAAATATGCTGAAAAGCACGGACTTGATACGGTTGAAGAGTAAAAGGGTAGAAGTAAAATAAAAGTAAAATAAGCGATACCTTGTAGGGTGCGATGTCCTCATCCGCCCTACAGTGTGTCGCTTATTTCATAAATGTATCTCGTATGGCATATATAGCTGTTCAACTAAAAGAGCTTGGGTATAGTAAAATCTGCTCCTAAATCTTATCCAAATTTCTTCCGCTCCCGAATATCCTCCCCACTAAACTGCACTATCTCATAATGTTCAATAAACCTAGACACCAATCTATCCGAACAGTGCCCCTCAAGCTCCCTAGGAGAGAGGTTCGACGATATTATCGTAGGCTTCCTATCCAATATTCGGCTATTTACAATATCAAAAAGAGCCGATTGTGTCGCAAGTGTAGAAAACTCCGTCCCCAAATCATCTATTATCAAAAGTTCAACCGTGTAAAAAAAGTTTATCTGCGCATCAGACACTTCTGTCTCAGAGCGGTGGAACCTCGCATCTTCAATCGTTTTGAACAACTTTGTCGCAGGGAGGTAAAGTACGGTATGCCCTTTATCAAGTACCTCTTTAGCTATACAGCTACACAAAAAAGTCTTGCCAAGCCCCACTTTACCGTGGAAGAACAGATTCCCAGGCTCATTTTTAAACTCATTTACAAATTGTTTTGCGTATCTATGGATTATCTCCATCTTTTCTCTTGGCGATATGCCTATATTTTTATCAATGAGCGTTGAATAATAGTCAAATTTGAAATTCTCAAAATTTTCGTCTTTAAGCGCGCGTCCAAGATTAGACATTTGATAATACTTGGCGACCAACTTTTGTTTAAAGCAAGCGCATTTAGCTCCGCCTTCTACAAAACCAGTGTCTGAACACTTGATACATTTATATACATCGTGTAAATAGCTCTCGCTAAAACCATATTCTTCTAACAGCTTGACGCGTTGTACTTGTTGCGCTTGATTTTTATCAGCCATTTTTTGTATATCAGCCTCAGTAGCTTTCAATATTATCGCTTTACACAAATCAGCTCCCAAGCGTGACATATCATTATCTATCGCTTTGATATCAGGGCATTTTTCATAGACCTCTTCCAGCCTTTGTGATTTCAACTGAGAAGACGCCATCTTATCTCTGTCATATTCGCGCATTATTTCATTAATTACCTCAGACTTGTTTATGATAGTCGCCTCCTTAGGTTACTTTCACTTTATTTCAACTTCTCTTTCAAACGCTCAAACGCTAGCCTGTCTATCTCATCGTAATTCCTAACATGCTGCTCATAGTTTGTAAAGCGGTTCTTACGAGTCGGCATCTCTTTCTTCGGAGCTTCAGTTGGTGCTGCTTTTTCCCTTGCACTCTCCAACTTCTTCACATCGTCTAAAGTCCTTGCCCCTGCATTAAACCAACTCTCCAATATCTTATCAGCATAACCAAACTGCGCCTTGCCAACAGCAATCACTGTCTTTGCACAGCTCTCAAGTATGAGCGGTAGCGGCATCTGCCATTCTTTATACCACTTATCCATAAACTCAAGCTCTTTGGTCGCGGGATTCCTTCCTGAAAGCCCCATCGCATTCATGATTTCTCTATAGTCTTTGTTGAAAATGTTGGTATAAGCTTGCGCTTCTTCAACGGTCTTTATATTATTTTCTGCCCAGTCTATGGCTACGGCTTCTATGTACTTCATACGCCTATGATTCTTTTCGGCGCAGTATTCTAGCAAATATTTTATTAGTGGTGCTGGAAGCATTAGCCAATCATAAAAGCTGTATAGTGTACTAAGTTCGGTGTCTGAAAGCGTCTTGCCAAGCGTATGTTCACAAAACTCAAACAGGTTGCTGATTTCCACATAGTCATTTTTATACATCTCTAATTCTATCGGGTTGTACTTTGGTTTTTGGCTTATTGTTATCTCTCTTGTGGTGTCTATTTTATGTGCCTTTTTTTCGCGCGCCTTTTTCTTCGCGCCTAAAGATATCGTTATTGCGTCGCTATCATTTTGCGTATATTTAATAAGACCAACCTTGTCCCAATATTTGAACGCACGAACGACATCCGATTCCAGCATGGAAAAGCACTCAGCAATACGTGCCGTGTCCAAGTCTATACTGCGGTTTCTAAGCACATATATATAAATCAGCACAAAAGACGGATTCGCCTCAGGCATGAAGTTGTCTATAAAATCATTCGGGACGAGGGTATGATTTGCCTCAGCCGTAATATCTACAATTATTTTTGCCATAACAGTTCCTCGCCTAGTTTAAATACATCTCCCGCACCCATAGTTATTATCATATCACCTTTTTGACAGTTATCCTTCAAAAACTCCTCCGCGCCCTCAAATTTGTCAAAATAATGACACCTCGTGCCTAGCTCCACAATTTTCGCCGCCAAATCCCTAGAATGAATGGAGCCATCATCAGTTTCCCGAGCTGAATAAATGTCTAACAAAACCACAATATCAGACATAGACAAAGCCTCCGCAAAACCGCCCAAAAACGACTTAGTCCTACTAAATGTATGTGGCTGGAATACCGTATAAATTTTTTCGTGTTCGCACTCTTTTGCAGCTGTCAAGGTCGCCTTTATCTCAGTTGGATGATGTGCGTAGTCATCTACTATATGGACTCCGTCCAGATACCCCTTGGTCTCAAAACGACGCTTAGCTCCTGCGAACGACGCAAAGCTCTTTTGCATAACCTCAACAGGAATACCTAAAGCGCAACCCACAGCAAACGCTGCCAAAGAGTTCTCCACATTATGCGCACCAGGTAGGTTAAGAGCTACACTTGTTACAAAAGCGCCTTTATAATAAATGTCAAAACTAGAGCGTCCATCTGCGCTATATTCAATGTTTGACGCACTATACTCACCTACCGTGCCGTATGTCACAACATTACATTTAAGCCCTGCCACAAACTCTTGCACATCGCTAATGTCACTATTTATAATCAAAAATCCACCCACAGGAATATTGTTCGCAAACTTTTTAAACGAATTTCTAAGCTGATCTTCGCTCTTAAAGTAATCCGTGTGGTCATTGTCAATGTTTAAGATAACCCCGATGTAGGGATAAAACTTGGAAAAGCTATCAAAGTACTCACATGCCTCCGCGACAAAGTACTCAGACTTTCCTACACGAAAATTAGAGTCAATACTGCCCAAAATGCCACCCACATTAAGTGTCGGATCATAGTCCGCCTCAAGTAACATCTCGGATATCAAAGAAGAAGTCGTCGTCTTTCCATGTGTGCCTGACACGCCTACAGCACGCTTATAGTCGTCCATAATAAGCCCAAGTAACTCCGCGCGATCTATAGTCTCTACGCCATAAGCCTTAGCCTGTAAAAGCTCAGGATTATCATCAGAGAGTGCCGCCGTGTACGTCACAAGCTGACAGTCCGAAGGAATATTTTTCTCCTCATGACCAATACTAACAGAAATGCCAATATTTTCCAAGTGCTCAGTAAGCGCACTTTCGGCGATGTCCGAGCCGCTCACCACTATCCCTTTAGAATGAAGAGTTTGCGCAAGCCCACTCATACTAATACCGCCAATGCCAATAAAATGCACCTTTTTTATATTGTTAAGGGTTATTCTGTTCATGTAATTACCTCTTTCGATTCTGCATGAAATAATACTGCACTCTATTTTATACCACATTATTGACATTTGTGCTAGTAAAATTTGCGGTTATTAGGAATTAATTTTGTGGAGGGGGTTATGATGTGAATGTACACTCCATATACCATATGTGTAGAAGACAAATCCTTAGGTGAATCCATCAAAGGGAATGTAGTCCTATGGCGCAATATGGGGGGCGGCTACAAGTCGCCCTACAAAGGCTGGTGAGATTCACAGAACTAAGTGTCTTCGTGAACTATATGCAGAGACGAAAAATGAGCTGCATGGACATTTTCGTCATGGCATGATAATTTAATAAAGTCTATATCTCCCCAGGGCTTTGTTTGTATGAAGCTAACACAATTTCTTGCAGAGCTAACCTTCCATATCTCTTGCCTTGATATTTCACTATAGTATGAATCATTGTCAAAATTAAATGACAGCAAGCCTTTTGAGACAAGAACTATCTTTGTGAAACCAACTCCTTACGCTCTATTCCCCGAAGCGCAAATACCAACCCCGCATATACCAAAAGCACAATTACACTAGACATAGCAAGCGAAAACTCAGTCCCAAAGATGCCACTCTCTCCCGTAGCGATAATCGCCCAAACAATAAAACCAAACTTGACTACAAACCCAAGCACTGCACTGTATAACAAAGCTCTAAAAGACTTACCCATAATTGTTAAGACAAAGATAGCCACAGGGACAATCAGAAGCAAGAATGCCGCGGGAAACGACTCTATCGCCGCCTCATTAAACAAATTGCTACCACCCGATGCAAGCCCCCACCCAGACGCGTCACTTCGTATGCGTGCGCCTCTATGTATGAGCGGGAATATAAAGAATGAAATAGCCAAAGACGCCGATACAGTCGCGTATGGTAGACGCTCTGTTATATCCTTGCCCTGTAAGGCGCGGCTGAGAGCATTATCAGAAGACACTGCCCCTATAGGAGCAGCTCTGTCTAACGCGTGCTTAAAATTCGGAAGTCCCAAAATAGCGAATGTAATGACAACTTCTGGAAGGTTGTGCGAAAGGTTATAAATTGCAGACCAAATAAAGATATGAGTACCCTCAGGCGCAAATTGGGCAAAGAATATAATGCCCGACAGATATTGACTTAAGAATGTGCCGACCACTCCTAAGAGATAACCAATATAAAGTCCATACTTGCCAAAACGCCTGCCACTAAATATCCCTGCAATTCCACCAAGAGCCCCGTAAGAGACTAGATAATCCAGTGCGCCCTGAATAGGTGTTATAACAGACCCACCAAACGCAATTTGCAAAAATCCAAAAGCAATTCCCGTAATAACTCCCGCCTTGACTCCAAACCAATAACCCACCAGCGCAATAAACAACATACTAGCTAGAGTCACTGAGCCGCCTTGCGGCATCCTAAACATAATAATATTCGATAAAATAACCGCGACCGCTAAGCAAATCGCTGAATAAACCAAGACACGGAGTGCATCCGTTTTTACTGTGTTGCTTGTATTTGTTGACATAAAAAAATCCTCCTTTTTTATCCGCGAATAGAAGCTTATCATAAACTTCCTAAGGAGGGGGTCTCTTCGCTTTCCTTCGTCGGGATTATCCGAATCAGGTACAAAGGGTAAAAATCTCAGCCGTCCTAAAAGAACAGCACCCCTAGCGGATTATTATTAAGGATAGTTTAACATGAATGGAAGGATGTGTCAATTTCGGTTAGATTTTTTTCAATTACCTATTGACTTTAGCACAGTGTCAAGGTTTACTATAAGAACATCTAATCGATTAGCTATGTTTCCACGCCCCATCTCCGAAAGGAGCGGTTATGTTTAAAATTGGCGAATTTTCGAAACTTGTTAGAGTGTCTGCGCGTATGCTTCGCTATTATGAAAAATGCGGACTCTTAAAACCCGCATCCATTGATACATTCACAGGGTATCGCATGTACAGTGCTAAACAAATCCCACATCTTATGCGCATAATATCCCTGCGCGATATGGGTTTTGTTGCTGCGGAGATTGTGGAAGCCTTGCCGCATTTTCATGACGGTATCGCTATGAAAGAGATACTCGAACGTAAGCAGAATGAAATTCGCGCATCTATTGCCATTGAGCAAAGTAAATTAGAAGCAATCGACGCTATGAATAATCATTTTTTTAAGGAGTGTTTTGATATGGTATATGACGTTATTTTTAAATCGCTGCAAGCGGAGAAGGTAATATCTATTAGAGAGTCAATCCCCGCAGAGCAAGAAGAGCAGTTATGGGACAAACTCTTTGTGTTCATAAAACAAAATAATATCGTGCATGGCTCAGGTGGCTATTCCATCTACCACAGCGACGAGTATGAAGACGACAATGTAGACACAGAAATCGCAGTTCCCGTAACAACACTTGGCAAAGATGCAGACGGATTTAAGTATAAAGAACTGCCTCAAATCCCGAAAGCTGCAACAATACGCTTCTCAGGCTCTTATGAAAACTATAGTGCTGCAATGGAAAAGCTCGCTTTATGGATTGAAGAGAACGGCTATGAGATAAGCGGAGTGGTGCGAGGATTTGCCATCTCTTCGCATATGGACGGAGCATCTATAGGTGAGTTTATGACAGAACTCCAAGTTCCTGTTCGAAAGATGTAAGCAAATTTGACGACTATATATTGCACCTTGAAATTACGACGGGGCAGTCTTATAGGAAGTCCAAAGAAAAACGTAGCTGCCTCACAACAGCCGAAGAAAAACCGAGCGAAAGGCGATAGCCAAAGCTCGGTTTTTTGTTGTATAGTATCCGTCCAAAACAGTAACAACAAGGCATAGAATTTTCTTTAGTAAGACAGCCCCCTTGTTTGTTAGTTGGCATTTAGGCTTTATCCTATCTGATAACATGACGGGCCGTATCCAAAAAATCTAGCATTATCTTTGACATGTAAATATCTTTCCTGTAGCACAGAAAGGTATATCGGTAATATTCCTTTGCCAAAGCATACTTTTCATGATTTTGAGCGGCTATTGTGATGCTTAGATTTGGAAGTATTGTAAACGCGACTCCGCTTTCCACCATGCGAAGGCTTGTCAGCCAATTATCCGTTTCTAAGAGAATGTTAGGCTCAAAATCTAAGTCTTTAAAAATATTATCCTGAATCACACGAAGTTGGCGTTCTTTTTTCATTAAAACGAATTTTTCATTTGCCAAGGTGCTTAAATCAATGCGAGGCAGTCCTATTTTCTCGTCGTCTGATGTAGCTGATTTAAATCCCTTTGGCGCAAACAACACAAACTCATCAGCCTTTAACGTCTCACATTTTAGACAGTCATGGTTAAACTGCCAACCACCTATGAGTACATCAATTTTTCCTGATAGAATATCTTCTTCTAAAAGAGCCTTAGTTTTTTCGGAAATAAGGAATTCCGCTTCGGGGTATTTTTGAATCATTTGAGGCATAACCTGAGGTATTACAAAGGATGATTGTTGGGCTCCACATCCTATACGCAGTCGTCCTTTGCGTGACCCCTTGATATCTCCGACAAAGACATCAAGCTCATTCGCTAAAGAAAGGCTTTTGTTAGCAAATTCAATGTATTTTTCTCCTGCATAAGTCAAAGCCATAGGTGAAACAGTTCTGTCAAATAATTTAACACCAAGCTGAGTTTCCACATGCATAAGTAGGTTGCTCAAAGAAGGCTGACTGATAAAAAGTTTTTTTGCGGCAGCTGTGATGTTACCCTCTTCGGCAATTGTAATAATATAGCGCAACTGACGATCGGTCAAAGCTATCACCTCCCTTAATTATAGGGTTAAAGCTATTACGTAAATAGGTTAAATAGTATTTTACATATTTTGTTAAAAATTATACAATGATAATAAGTAAAAAGCAAGAAAAACAGAGAAGTTTGTCCTGTTTTTAACAATTTTCTAGTTATTTTTTACAACCAAATTATATTTAAGGGAGGAGCAGCATATGAATCTTTGTAAAATCCTAATGCCCGTTGGAAGCTTGGGAGCAGGTATTAATCAAGAGGCTTTCGATTTGGGGATGGACATGAAGCCAGATGTTATCGCAGTTGACGCGGGTTCTACCGACTCGGGACCTGGTTATCTTGCGAATGGTATGTGTAAATATGGGTCAGAAATGCTCAAAAATGACTTGCGCATATCAATTATAGCTGCAAAAAGAGCAGGGATACCTGTTTTTGTGGGAAGTTGTGGTACATGTGGCACAGACAATATGGTGGATTATTGCGCTGATATTGTTGCAGAAATTTTTAGGGAGGAAGGGCTAAATGGTAAAATTGCTAAAATTTACTCTCAGCAGAGCGCTGAGGTGCTAAAGCAAAAGTGGAATGAGGGTAAAATTCACGCACTAGAAGGCGCGCCAGAAATTACAGCTGAAACATTTGACGAGTGTTTAAATATTGTAGCTCTACTTGGTGCAGAGCCATTTATCGAAGCATACAAAAATGGAGCGGATGTAGTCTTAGGTGGTAGAGCAACAGACACTGCAAATATTGCAGCTTTGCCTATACATAAAGGTTGTAGCGTAGCAGCGGCATGGCATGGTGCGAAAGTTGTTGAATGCGGAGCACAATGTACGGATAGCTCTGGGGATATGGGCGTATTTTTAGCAGTTAATGAGGAAGGCTTTACCGTTACTCCTCTTGGTTTAGAGTCGCGTTGTACACCGTATACAGTATCTGCTCATCTCGTTTATGAAAATACCGACCCGTTCAAGCTGATAGAGCCATCTGGCACAATGTTCACAAACGATGCTGTCTATACTCAAAACGCAGATAATAGGTCTGTTTATGTAACAGGCTCTAAGTTTGAGCATGCTAAACAGTATACAATGAAACTTGAAGGTGCAGCAATTACAGGCTACCAAAATATAAGCATTGCAGGTATAGCTGATCGTAAAGTGCTTGCTAATCCTGAAAAGTGGATTGCAAACATCAGTGGCTACGTAGACAAGTATATTCAAAAGCTTGGTATTTCTAAAGACGACTATTCATTTAACTTCAAAGCATATGGATATAACGCGGTTATAGAAGGACCTGTTCCAGAAGGCACACCAGCCCCTAGAGAAATAGGTATGCTTTTAACAGTTACCGCAAAAACTCAAGAACTTGCAACGAAAATTGCAAAAGTCTTTAATCCATATCTTCTTCACTTTCCAGCGGATATGAAGGATCGTGAACAGTTACCTAGCTATGCGTTCCCATTTTCGCCAGTTGACTGTCCTCGTGGTGCGACTTATGAGTTTAAGCTTTTGCATGTTGTGGATGTAGATAATCCTTTTGAGCTTGTTCGCCTTGAATACATCGATATTTAACATAAGGAGGGTAAAGTATGTCAACAGTACAAGATATAGCTACATATGTGCGTTCTAAAAACGCAGGACCTTTTTGGGTCACTTTAGAAATTTTTTGTAAGGACGATGAATCTTATCAAATGATGAAGAACTCGCCTAATCTAACTAAAGAAGCGGTTGCCAAAATTTATGCGGTAGACCCTACGAAAATGAAGAGCTTTTATATTGATAATATTTATGTAATTAAATTTTCATATCCAAGACCGAAACCTTCAGGTCATAAATATGAAAATGACATGCACACGGGGCAACAGTATGTACGCCTTGCAGAGGTCGAAATATAGGCGGTTAAAAGACACACGCTTTGTTAAAAAACATTGACTTGAGGAGAATGAGATATGCCATTAGCTGTATTGGGTTACATAATGATTGTTGCTTTTATTGTACCTCTTCAATTGAGAAAGCTTACTCCGTTCCAAGCACTCATACTTGTACCAGTTGTTGTTGGGTTTGTTGGTGGACTTGGTACAGATACATTCCGATATGCGTTTCTCGGAATGCGTGACATTTTTTCCGTCTTTTCATTACTAGCCTTTTCACTTATTTATTCAGGAATAATGATAGTTGCTGGACTTTTTGATCCTGTAGCTGATTTTATTGTTCGGCGTGTGAAAGGCGACCCTGTACGTGTTTTGATTGGCGCAACTATACTTGCTGTAGTTGCATCTCTAGATGGAGACGGAACTTCAACAGTTATTGTAAGTTGTGCGACTTTTATGCCTGTATTTAAAAAACTTGGAATGCATATGCGTTACCTTGCGGGAGTTGTTGTTTTAGGCAGCGGTATAACGAATATAATTCCCCACGGTGGACCAACTGCGAGAATCATGGCAGTTACGGGTGTAGATACTGTAGATCTGTTTTTACTGATGATTCCTAACTTTATAACAGCATTGATTTGTCTGTTAGGGTTTGCTGTGTACTGGGGTAAAAAAGAGCGTAAGAGATTAGACTATACTGGTACGAGTGAAATGGAGCTAGAACCCACTACTTCCAACTTAAGCGATGAAGAAAAAGCCTTAAGACGTCCAAAATTGATATGGGTCAACTTAGGACTCACTATTATTGTTTTGGTTTCATTTCTTGCCTTAGGAGTGCCATCTCCACTGTCTTTTGCTTTGGGCTCTGCGATAGCTTTAGTCATCAATTACCCGAAAACCAAGGAAGGGAATCGTGTTATCGCTAGAAATGCCCCTGCTGTAATCACTGTTTCTATGATGATTATGGCAGCAGGTGTTATGTTGGGCATCTTGACCCATTCGGGTATGGCAAGTGCTATAGCTGACAACATTAGCGGCATTGTAACAGAAGGCATGCAACCATTTTTTGCGGTTTTCATCGCTGTAATCAGCGCGCCTGGTTTGGCTATCCTCAATAATGATGCATTTTATTTCGGAGTACTTCCTGCTCTTGCAGAAACGGCACTCCTGTACGGATTTACACCAGAGCAAATTGGTATTGCGGCATTTATGGGGCAGCCGATTCGTGCGATATCGCCATTAATCCCTGCATTGTTCTTGTTGCTTAGTATGTTAGATATTGATTTTCGCGATTATCAAAAGGCCGTTTTCCCAGCAGCATTTGCTATGTTTGGCGTGTTTTTACTCACGTCTCTTATCTTGGGGACTGTGCCAATACTATAACACTCTAATACAAATAACTATAATAACCCTCCAAGCCCCAGGTCGGACTTGGAGGGATTTACAGGAGGTCAACTATGCCAGAGATAATTAATTTAATGAGTGATACAACGACACATCCAACCGAAGAGATGCGCAAAGCTATGTATGAAGCTGAAGTAGGTGACGATGTCCAAAGGATGGACCCTACCGTTACTAAATTGCAAGCGTTGGCTGCTGAGATGACAGGAATGGAAGACTCTATTTTTGTACCATCAGGAACAATGGGCAATCTGATAGCTCTGATGTGTCACTGCCCTGCGGGTATGGAAATTTTTCTGGAATCTACAAGTCATCTTAACCTTTTAGAAGGCGGCGGAGTCGCAAGAGTAGCGGGACTTATGCCTTTCCAGCTTAAGGGCGAAAATGGTATTTTAGATCCAGATCTTATAAGAGCGGCTATACGTAAAGAGGATATACACCATCCTACCCCAGGTATGATTTGTATTGAAAATACGCATAATGTAGGCGGTGGAACGGTTCACTCTCTTGAGCTGCTCAAAGAATACAGAAAAATAGCGGACGATTATAGTCTCAAGTTCCACATGGATGGTGCTAGAGTGTTTAATGCTGCCACTTATCTTGGAGTGGAAGTTAAAGAAATTGTAGGTCACGCCCACAGCGTAATGTTCTGCCTCTCAAAAGGTTTAAGCGCACCAGTAGGCTCTATGCTCTGCGGAAGCAAAGACCTTATTAAAAAAGCTTTCCAAGTTAGGAAAATGCTGGGCGGCGGCTTACGCCAAGCTGGTGTTTTGGCTGCAGCGGGTATAATTTCTTTGAATGAAATGACAAAAAGACTTGATAATGACCATAAAAACGCGAGAAAACTTGCAGAAGGCTTGAGTGAAATCAATGGAATAACCATTAATCTTAAAGCGGTGCAGACAAACATTGTTTTCTTAAAATTCGATGCTCAAAACGATAAAAATGCCACGCACCTAGGCACAGAGCTAAAGGAAAAATATGGAGTGCTCTGCGGTGTGAGAAACCCTGGATTAATCCGTATGGTGGTACACCGCCAGATAAGCAGTGATAATGTGGATTATGTACTGGAGTGTGTGCGAAAGGTAATGGCATAGAAGTTATACATAATCACAGAAAGGATGTGCAATAATGACACCCTATACACAAATACCTAAGCAAGAATTGAGTGTTGTTTTAGACGAGTTGAGAGAGCGATTTAAAGAGCTGGTTGCAAAAGAGTTGAAATTAGATTTGACTCGTGGCAGACCAAGCAGTGCGCAATTGGATTTGTCGCTTCCAAGTCTTGAGCTATTCAATGCCTCGTCTTCTTTTATAGCGGAAAATGGATTCGACTGTCGCAACTACGGAGTTATGGATGGCATACCTGAAGCAAAACGTTTAATGGCTGAGCTGATGGATGTAGCCCCTGAAAACGTGATGGTCGGAGGGAATGCAAGTTTGAACCTGATGCATGACTGCATGACTATTGCCTACATCCACGGACTTGTGGACTCTGAATCTCCGTGGGGCAAACTAGATGAGGTTAAAATGCTCTGCCCTGTGCCAGGATATGATCGGCACTGGGGGATAATTGAACATTTTGGCTTTACTATGGTAAACATACCAATGACAAGTGAAGGTCCTGATATGGACTTAGTGGAAAAGCTGGTTGCCGAAGACAAAAGTGTTAAGGGTATATGGATAGTTCCTAAGTATTCCAACCCACAGGGCATAACTTGCTCCGATGAAACCGTGCGCAGGCTTGCAAACTTGAATACAGCAGCCAAAGATTTCTGTATATTCTATGACAATGCCTACGCTGTTCATGAGCTATACCCAGATGATCCTGATGTGCTTTTGCCTCTTTTGCCTGAGCTGATAAAGGCGGGACAACCTAATATGGCTATTCAATTTGCCTCAACCTCGAAACTTACTTTTCCAGGAGCGGGTATCTCAGCACTTGCTGCGGGTGGCACTCAAATAGAGTATCTTAAGCGCCATTTTAACATACAGACTTTAGGCTATGACAAAATGAACCAGCTCAGAAATGTGCGTTTTTTTAAAGACCTAGACGGCATAAAAAAACATATGCGCAAGCACGCAAATCTTCTTTTGCCAAGGTTTGAGGCGGTATACGGTGCGCTGGAGGCGGAGCTAGGCGGTACGGGTACTGCAGTATGGACTAAACCGCGCGGCGGATATTTCGTATCTCTTGATGTAATGGAAGGATGTGCCTCTCGCACCCTTGAACTATGCAAAGAAATCGGTGTTGCAATGAACCCAGCTGGCAACACTTTCCCCTACAGCAAAGACCAAGCTGACTCTAATATTCGCATAGCACCTTCATCACCCGACATAGAGCAACTAAAACAAGCTGTTACTTGTCTTGGTCTGTGTGCGAAAATTGCTGTTTTGGAAAAATTGACTAGATAAATTAGCACAATAGTTTACCACTACAATATTGGCTGCACGTTCGGGCGAAGCCTTCCAGGGTTAAGGGCTTGTAGATATATGCCGTAATAAGTGGTTTTAACCAATATCATAACGCACAGTTTGTCCTCGTAAGCATGGTTGATTTCGCAAGTCTCTATCGGGGCTGCCTTGCTAGTTTAACTTAGCAAGATAGCCCCTTTATAGCATAACAAACGGGCGACTTGTAGTCGCCCGCCGTAATTTCAAGGTGCAATATAGTTGTAATGATTGCTCTTTTGCCCTTTGCCTACACTCTGAGGCATACGTACTAACTAAAACATTCTACTCAACCCAGCCCTTAAGTGCCTCATGCGCCACTTTAAGCTGTTTTACTATTTCTATCTTCTGTGGACACTTTGGTTCACACAATCCACAACCTGTACATTTATCCGCCGAACGTGCACCGTTTGTCATAAACATATAGACTCTTTTTGGCTGATCGAAGTTTTCAAACATCATGCCCTCATTATACCTTTCGAAGCATGCTGGGATGCTTACACCTTGTGGGCATGGCATACAGTAGTCACAGCTTGTACAAGGTATAGTGACTATTGACTTATACGCCTCACGCGCAGACACTATGGTTGCTTTTTCTTTATCTGTCAGGTGGTTTGGTGTCATGTCTGGTTTGCTAAATATTTCTATGTTCTCTTTTAGCTGCTCCATTGTGGTCATGCCGCTTAGGATAGTGTTTACATACGGATTGTCCGCAAGATGTCTAAACGCCCACTCAACAGGTTTTCTATCTTTATTGCAAGAATCATAGACCTCTTTTACACGCTTTGGCGCACTTGCGAGGCCGCCGCCGCGTAGAGGCTCCATTATCGCGACTCCTATACCCTTCTCACCAGCGTCAAGAACCGCTTGCTCTGTAACTTCATAGTCAACATCAATCAAGTTTTGCTGTAAGAGGCACATGTCCCATGGTTGGTAATTAAGAGCTTCTTTGAACAAATTATACGTACCGTGAATGGAGAAGCCTACGGATTTTACAAGCCCTTCTTCTTTTAGCTTAAAGAACTGCTCACAAATCTTTCGTTGCTTTATCTCGTCCCATGTGCTATCTGTTAGCATGTGAACAATGTAAATGTCTATATAGTCCGTTCTGAGCTTCTTAAGAGAAAGCTCTAAATTTGCACGGATGTCCTCGTCCTTTTCCATCAGGCGCAAAGGCAGTTTTGTAGCTATTTTGACTTTTTTACGAAGCTCACCTTCTAATGCCTCACCTAAAACCTCTTCAGAGGTCTGCTTATGATAGACAAAAGCTGTGTCAAAGTAATTTACACCGTTCTCAGCGGCATAGCGGATGAGTTCATACGCTTTCTCGCGGTCAACGGGTGCGCTGTCGGGAGATTCGCCAGTCTTGCGCGGAAGCCTCATGCAGCCTAGACCTAAAAGAGATACATCATAACCGTTATTACCAAATTTACGATATTGCATTTTGTTACCTCCTTAAGTTTGTTGAAGTAAGCTTGTCTACATTATACATCACAAAGCCAGGGGAAACAACCCTTTATTCATCATCTACTCTCGTCTTTATCATCAGCAAGTGCGTAGTAACACACACACCAACAATGCTTAAAAGAACATAAATCCAAACTGTTCTAAGCAAGAACATAGAAACCGCAAGTGATGCCCATAAAAGTATAATATTCCTCATTTTAAAAGTCTTTGTTAGTCCGCGCTGCTCTCTATAGTTCTCGATGTAAGGACCAAAGAGTCGATTCTTTTTAACCCACTCATAAAACCTATCGCTACTGTATGAAAAACATCCTGCAGCAAGTAAAACTAGAGGAGTCGTCGGTAAAAGCGGCACAACCATGCCTAAAGTGCCAAGTCCCAAAGCGATAAAGCCAAGCGCAAGTACTAATTTTCGCTTAATATTCATAACCCTATCCCCTACAGATGCTCATATAACTCGTCGATACTGCTAATGACAATGTTGGCTTTGGTATGGGATTCATCGTGCATCTGCTTTGTTGTTTCACCGCTTAGGACAAGTATACTTGTGATGTCCGCGCGTTTTGCAAGCTCGATGTCTGTATATAATCTGTCGCCAATTACTATTACGTCATCTCTTGCCAAGCCGGTTTCTGTGAGAGCTTTGTCTATACAGTACCTTTCTGGTTTGCCGAAGGTCTTAGCTGGGACTTGCCCCGTTGACTTTTCAATAAGTGCTATGAAGCTACCTATGTCAGGCACGTAATAGCCCAGATCAGTCGGACAGACAAAGTCTGTATGGGTCGCGAAGTAAGGTGTATTTTTGTGTAGCAGCTCCGTTATCTTTAGAAGCTTTGTATAATTTATCTCTGTATCGTAAGTGAGAAGAATGGCGGAGGGGGAGTTATCATCGAAGAGAAAACCCTTATCCTTTATGTACTCAGAGACGACCTTATTCGCTGTCCAATAGACACGCTTCATACCATTTGCGTTTATATATTCAAGCGCTAAGTCAAGTGAACTTATCAAGCGAATACTATCCGTATCAAGCCCTGCGCGAGAAAGATTTCCTATATAATGCGAGGGTAGCTTTGAGGAATTATTGGTCACAAGATAAATATACTTACCCTGCGAAAGCAGCTTATCAAAAACGTCTTTAGTTCGCGTAAAAAGGCGATTGTCTAAAGAGATTGTTCCGTCGATATCAAAAATGAATAGTTTTTTTTGAGTAAGTATTGAGTGCATGGGAGAGCTCTCCTTTGGCGAGATGTTTTTTCGACTATACTATATCATAGTTTGTATAGGTTGTCACATTTTTAACAACAGAACTTCGTTACATCCTTAACAACCGTTGACATTTAACGACATTGGGTATACACTGCTTGTGTGTTTGGACAGATGCTTCGGACATAATCTTGTTCCGCCAATTTAACTTAGCCAAAGAATTTGACTAAGTTAAATTGGCGGAACAACAATTTAAATATTCCAGGAGGATGTTTTCATGACTGAGAATCAGGGCGTTTTAAGCTGGATAGAGGAGATGCAATCTCTTACTAATCCAGCTGAAGTTGTTTGGATCACAGGAGATGAAAGTCAACTTGACTCACTTCGCAAGATGGCGTGTGAGAGTGGTGAACTTATCAAGCTTAATCAAGAAAAACTACCAGGGTGCTATTTGCACCGCTCAGACGTGCGAGATGTAGCGCGTGTTGAAGAAAGAACTCTTATTTGCACAACAGACAAAAAAGATGCAGGACCGACTAACAACTGGATGGAAAAGGATGAAGCATATGCCATGATGAGAGGTTTGTTCAAAGGTTCAATGGCAGACAGGACAATGTATGTAATACCGTTTTGTATGGGACCTCTAGGCTCAAAATTCTCTAAAGTAGGAATAGAGCTTACGGATTCTGCGTATGTTGTACTTAACATGGCTATTATGACCAGGGTTGGGCAAAAAGCACTAGAGACCTTAGGGAATTCAGGCGATTTTGTAAGAGGGTTACACTCTATTGCACAGCTTGACCCTGAACATAGATACATTTGCCATTTTCCGGATGATAACGCTATTTGGTCTGTGAACTCAGGCTATGGTGGCAATGCTCTTCTGGGCAAAAAATGCTTTGCGCTCCGTATCGCAAGTACGCAAGGCAAAAGAGAAGGATGGCTTGCAGAGCATATGCTCATTTTGGGCATCGAGAACCCAAAAGGTGAGACAAAATACGTGGCGGCAGCTTTTCCGTCAGCTTGCGGTAAGACAAACCTTGCCATGCTTAAGCCAAACGAGTACTATATCCAAAATGGATACAAGTTTTGGACAGTAGGTGATGATATTGCATGGCTAAGAATAGGTGATGATGGCAGACTATGGGCGATTAATCCTGAGAGTGGATTCTTTGGTGTTGCTCCTGGTACAAGTGAGGGAAGAAACCCGAACGGACTTGCCGCAACTCAAAAAGACACAATATTTACTAACGTAGTACATAATCTTGACGACAATACAGTTTGGTGGGAAAAGCTTGATGATAACCCGCCGACAAATGCACTAGACTGGAAGGGCGAAAAGTGGGATGAGAGCAAAGAAACTCCCGGCGCACATCCAAACAGTCGCTTCACATCATCGGCAAAGAACTGTCCATGTATCAGTGCTGAGTTTGAAAATCCAAGCGGTGTACCTATTTCGGCTATTATCTTTGGCGGCAGAAGGGCAAAGACTGCACCTTTGGTATATGGAGCTAGAGATTGGCAGCACGGTGTTTTTGTAGGCTCTATTATGGCGTCAGAGACTACGGCAGCAGCTGCTGGCGAGATTGGCAAGGTCAGAAGAGACCCGATGGCAATGCTTCCGTTCTGTGGTTATAATATGGGCGATTACTTTAGCCATTGGCTAGAGATAGGTAAAAAGTTAGGTGATAAGGCACCGCTTATATTTAATGTCAACTGGTTTAGGACAGATGATAAAGGTGAATTCATATGGCCAGGGTATGGCGAAAACACACGAGTCCTTCAATACATACTTGACTGTGTGTATGGGGATGCGAAGCGCGAAGATACATTTATAGGTCTCATGCCAGGGGCTGATGATATTGACACGAACGGAATGAACTTGGACAAAAAGGATTTGGAGTTTTTACTTTCATTAGATAAAGAATTATGGAAAGAAGAAGTATTGGGCATAGAGGCTTTCTATGATATGTTTGAAGGGGCTGTGCCTAGGGAGCTTTATGATGAGCTTGCAGGGTTGAAAAATAGGATTGAAGCGAGTTCGGTTTAAGAAAACCTTGACATTTTTTTAGCAATAATGTAAGATAGTAAGAAATTAGTAAGAATTTGACAAAAACATTGTATATTTGGTACATATAGGTTGACTTTTAAAAGTGAATTTTGTCAGATTGACTATGCGGCAGTATAGACATATACTTGCCGCACAACAATGGAGGGGGGAAACCCAGAGACAATTTTACAAAGATTTTAAACAAAGGCAGTTGGAACAAATTCTTATTACTATCTAATAGATAGAGGAGGAACATTATGCAACCTATCGTAGGTGATTTTAGTTCAGTAATTGTAATGGTTATAAGTTTGATAGCGATTATACTTTTGATTACAAAAGTGAAAATTAATCCTGTTTATGCGATGCTTGTCGGTGCTATTGGCGCAGGTGTCGCGTTCGGCATTCCTTTGGACAGTACTCCGTTGGTAGATGCTGCGGGCGTACCACTTGGGCGCATGCAGCCAGGCGTTATCCAAACGGTAATCACAGGTTTTGGTAATACTATTGGTAACATCGGTATCGTTATTCTTTTAGGTACGACTATCGGCGTTATACTTGAGCAAACAGGCGGTGCTTTAGTTCTTGCCAACACTGTTCTTAAGTGGGTAGGTCAAAAACGTGCATCTCTTGCTATGGCACTTTCTGGATACTTAGTTGCTATCCCTGTTTTTAGTGACACTGCTATAGTTATTATGGCACCAGTTGCTAGGACGGTTTCTGCTCGTGCTGGTATCCCTCTCATTGCTTCTTTGGGAGCTTTAAATGCGGGTATCATGGCTTCGCATACAATAATACCTCCAACACCGGGTCCTCTTGCGGCAGCTGGTACATTAGGCGTTGACCTTGGTTTGATGATAGCACTTGGTGCGATTGTTGCACTTTCTTATACGCTTGCTGCTTGGGTATGGTGTGCATCTCCGATTTGTACGAAGAGATTCCCACAGCCTGCTGAGGTTGAAGGCATTGACCAAGTTATGGGCGACGACTTTGCTATTAAGTCGGATAAGCCACTTCCAAGTGCGCCTATGACATTTGCTTGTTTACTTGTACCTATCCTTTTGATTTGTCTTAACTCTTTCGGTAGACTGCCTATCGTTGAGGCGGTTCAATTAGGACATGGGCATGCACTTGAGGGATGGCTTCCTTTTATGGCATTCTTCGGTCACCCGATAATGGCACTTGGTATTGGTGTTGTTATGTGCTTCTTCCTTGATAGAAAAACTACAACGCTTGAGCAAATCGGCGTATGGTTCAATAAGTCTGTTGATACATCTGCATTCATTATTTTGGCAACTGGTACTGCTGGTTCTTACGGATTTATCCTTAGAGAATCACAAGTTGGCGAGTTCATGGGTCAGACGATTGCGGGAACTGGTCTTCCAACAGTATTTATCCCGTTCTTAGTTACTTTACTTTTGGTTTTATCAAATGGTTCGGCTACGGTTTCTTTGATCACAGGTTCTATGATTATGTTACCACTTATGCCTTACCTTGGACTACACCCTGTTATCGTAGCACTCTCTCTCACTGCGGGCGCGTCGTTCTTCTACCACGTAAATGCGAGTCATTTCTGGGTAGTTGTTCGTTCGGCTAACCTTAGCATGAAGGAAGGTTTCTTCAATGTATCGGGTGGTACGGGAATAGGAAGTATAGCTGCTATGGTTGCGGTGTTTGTGCTGTCGCTATTTGTGACGGTTTAACGTAATTGATTAAAAAGTGACCTATCTTTAGGTCGTGTCTTTAAAGTTGTTTTTGGCGTACTTTTGAGAATTTTTTATAGCGCAAGGCGATGCGAATGCAGCATATTCAAAGATAATCTGCAAGTGAGCGCCAACGCGGCGATATAGAAAATTTAACAAAAAAATGTTAAAATGGACTTTAAAGACATGACCCTTAAGGTAGGTCGCTTTTTTAAAATAGACTGAGGCGAGTAAGGATTTGATAATATGGAGCGCAAAATATTATTTGAAAACAAATTTGTACCAACAGAAGAAGATATCCGCGAATAT
>Ga0123355_10003686_pt1 | contig 22090 bp, 31 predicted proteins | sample TergutEmb28metaG_3_FD_89872 | JGI IMG/M metagenome (GOLD analysis project Ga0123355, IMG submission 89872) | Embiratermes neotenicus P1 segment gut microbial communities from Petit-Saut dam, French Guiana - Emb289 P1 | ecosystem: Host-associated > Arthropoda: Insects > Digestive system > Gut ... | reverse complement strand
TCGGTTGGGGTGGCCGGCGCGTTCGGGTCGGTGGTGGCGGGGTCCGGTGTCGCCGGGGCGGTCGTCGGATCGGCCGGCGGTTGCTGGCTTGGATCGGGCTGGGATGTGGACATGCCGGGTTCTCCTTTAGCTGGTTGCGGGTGGGGTCGGTACAGCAGCCGGTGGCGTGGGTGTCGCGGTGGTGGGCTGTTCGACGGCTTTCACGAGCGCGGCTGGGGCGTCATGCTCGAGCGTGCGCTCCTCGTGCGCGATCCATCCGGACAGCCACTTCTGGTGGCCGAGCCACACCACCCCGGCGGTGACCGCGAACGTGAGGCCTTGGGTGACGGTGTTCGCGGCTTGGGATTGGTTGATGTGAAACACGCCGAGGACGTGCACCAGCCATGTCGCGATGCCGCCGGACACCACTGCGATGTAGGGGCCGGCGAACGCGACGATCCTGTTGGTCGGAAGGTTCAATGTGATCCTCCTGTTTTCGTTTGCGCGCGGGCGACCTGGTTGCAGCCTTGCCGTTCGCGTTGGGTGAGGCTGCCGTGCCCGGCGACGGTTCGGGGTTCGAACGCCTGGATCAGGAACAGGTTGCCGTTCAGGTTGGATTGGATATTCGCGTGGGTGAACCCCGGCGGCGGGTTCTGCTCCTCCTGCTGGAAGACGATCAGCAGCTGCTTGACGGTGTTGTCGTGCCGCTGGTTGGTTTGCTGGCAGGTGTTGTACGCCGCCTGCACGCGGGATTGCTGGATCTGCTGCGCTTGGTGCTTCGCGTCGCTGGCTTCGTTGCGGGCGGTGATGACGACGAGCACGAGCGCGGCGACGGCAGCGATCGACGTGACCGCCTGGAGCACGGTTGCGACGCGTCTGGCGGTGCTATCCGGTGGGATTAGATGGTGGTGCTGCTGCTCCGGCTGGGGCAACGGTGACCTCTCGGTGTCTCCATTGGGTGAGGTAGATCCCTAGGAAGGTGTTCAGGGTGGTGAAGAATCCTGCGACGATTGTGATTTCCAACGAGTCCCCTTCAATTTCGCGAGTTACTCATGTTCCGAAGTAGATGGGGCGGACTGCGAGCGCCCAGCGCTGGGCCGACACCCCGTCAAGATTGGAGAACACGCCGATCTGCAGCTGGTCTCCGGCCGCCAGCGTTGTCGGTTGACTGACGCGGCTGACGCCCTGGATCGCACCTGCCGGCAGCGCTGCGGAGGATTGGTGTGTTGCCGCCATGCTTGCCCCGTTGACCATCAGTGTTGCCGCGACCTGTGCCGTTGCGGTGGCGGTTGACTGGAACTCTGCGGTGAACGAAACCTCGTACGATCCGGCGCGTGGGGCGGTCAGGGTCGGGTTCGCTGCGACCCAGCTGCCCGCGCTGAAACCGACCGCCGAGGTGTTGATGCCGATCAGCGCCGGCCCGCCGGTGAAGTCCCATCGGCCGGTCGCGGCGTTGTACCGCAGGCGCCAAATGATGTCGGGGGCGGCCTGGTAGTTGAAACGTGCGCCGTCGACGGGGTTGGCGGGCAGTTGGGTCATCCGAAGGTCGGTCAGGTTGGCGGCGGTCAGCACCGCGCTCGCGCCGGGCACCGCGATAGAGCAGATCGCGATTTGGCCGGCGGGCACCGCGGGTGGTGTTGGGTTGCCCGCGATCGTTGTTCCCTGTATGACGTTGAACGCCCAGCTGGGGGTCGCGTCGGTGACGGCGACGGTGACGAGGTCGATTCGGTTCGAACCGCCGGTTGACGCGCTTGCGATCGCGACGTTCTCGGAGGCGTCGGATGAGCACAGCCACGCGCCGTTCGGCGGGGTGGCGGTGTCGGGGACGGTCGCTTGCCCGGCGGCGATTTGAATTTGCATGCTGGACGGGACGACGGAGGGGGCCATGCCGCCGACCACCCCGAGCGGCAGGGCGGCGCCGATCAGCTGCCGGTCGGTCGTCGCCGGGTAGGACCCGGATTGTGACCATAGGGGTAGAAGGCGGGTCACGGGCTATCTCCTCTCGAGCGCTTTGAGGCGTTGGTCGGCGTTGGCGAATAGCTCGGAAAAGGTCCCTTCGGGGCGAGCTACCTCAACTTCGACGTCTTCCTGGCCGTCGTCGCCGATCACGAACGTACGGGTCATGACCCTGACCCACGTGTCGACGTTCAACCGGCCGGAGTTGATCCGCAGCCTGACCACGTCGCCGATGTCGAACGCCTCGGGGGTGTACGCGCCGCCGACGAGCTGCAGCGAGTAGTTGGGCAGCAGGATGTTGCGTTCGAGCTCGCCGGCGGCGATCTCAATCAGCGTGTTCACCTGCGTGACGTCCGCCGCGGACAGGGATTGCATCCAGGTGCCGGCTGGGTTCGCGATGATGTCCAAGGCGTCGGCGGACCATCCTTCGCCGTACACCTGCGGGCCCTCCTCCCCGGTCTCGGGATCCTGGGTGGGTTGGCCGATCACCCGCACGTAGTTCGCATACGTGTCCGCGGACAGGCTGCGAGACAGACCGGCGACGGTTGAGCCGTACTCGAGCGCCCAGTTTTCGATCAGCCGCCCCTGGAAGGGGTAGAACACCCGCAGCTGGTCGTTGACCATCAGGTCAGCGCCGGCGACGGGGCGGCAGTCGAAGTCGAACCCGTCGATCACGTTCGAGAGATTGGTGAGCGCTTCGAGGCTGTTAGTGCCTTCGGGGTAGGTGCGGTCTCTGAGCCGGCCGGACGGCTGCCGCGCGTTTCCGAACGGGTCCAGCGGCGTGAACGTCAGCGGCAGCGCGGACGACAGGCCGAACGGCATGCCGCTCGAGGTCGTGAGGTTCGCCGACCCGCTGGTGCGGAGGTTGTCCGCGATCGTGTCCTGGTCAACCTGGTTGAACGTCAACGGAACGGTCGCCCACCGGCGGCCTAAAAGCGACAGCGGGTCTTGGCAGGTGAACGTGACGGTGTGCCGCTGCTCGGAGATCGTGTCCTGTGAGGCGGTGATGACTCCGCGCATCATCTCCATGTCCGAATTGGTCGCGTCGTCCCACCGCCACACCCGGACCTCATGCTCGAGCTCTTGGATTTGGGCGGCGGTTGGGTCGTGCCCGTCGACGACGAACTGAAATCGGGCGGGGCCTTTCAGCTGTTGCTCCAATCGGCGCGAGCGGGCGTCGATCAGATCGCCGAGCGGCAGCGACGCGGTCGCCTGCTGCGTCTGGTCGTACAGCCTTTGGGCGAGCATGATTCGCCACCGTCCGCGACCTGGGGGCACCGTCATGTTCCCGCCTGGTCGTTGAGGGCGGCGACCCAGTCGGTGACCGGCAGCGCACCGTCTTTTTCGGCGGCCGCCAGGTCGCCGGCCGCGGCACCCGCGGCGGGGAGATCAGCGATCCACTGGTTCGCCGCCGCATCGGAGGCGAATGGGCCGACGGTGAACTGCCAGCCGGTGTTCTGCGACGTCAGCACCACAAACGAGCTCACGGCGTCAGATACCCCTCTCGCCACGTCGCGACCGCCTGCGTGACCCCCGACGTTGTCCCGCCGGTCAGCGTCATCACCCACGTGTCTCCGGGGGCGAGCGCCGGCCATGTGGACCCGGTCCAGTCGACCTGTGCGATCAGACTGTTCCCGGAGTTGTCGGTGACGGTGCGGTTGGCGGCGTTGATCGTGATCTGCCCGCCGGCGGGGATGTTGACGGTCGTGTTGAACGCGAACGTGATCGTCTGCTGAACGGTGTCGTTTCGCGCCAGTTGCTTTGTCAACGTGACGACCGGGCCGGTGACGGGCCCCCAGATCACGATCGTGGGGAGCACGGCGACGTCGCCGACGACGACGATCGTGGCCGGGATCGGCGCGCCGCCCGTCCCCGGCGGGTACACCCTGGGGAACGTGAGGTTGTATGTGCGTCCGGGGTAGGTGCCGCCGGTGCCGGACCACGCGGTCGCGGACTGCGCGTTCGGGTCGTAGCAGACAGGATCGGGCGCGACCCACCCCAACTGGATTTCGCGGGTGATAGGAGCGGGCATCGGCGAGGAGAAATCCGCCGCTCGGAGGGTGAGCATCCGTTCGGCGTGGTCGGCGGTGTTCAGCGTCCAGTGCAGCTCCGGGCGCACACCGGGGTATGTGTACGGGCCGAACAGGCGGGCGATGTCATCGATCGTGATCGTGCCGCCGGGCCATGCTTGGATGGTTGCGGTCACGACCCGGGCGCCGACCAGGCTGGTGCGGTCGTTGACACCGTCGCGGTCTGGGTTGTTGTCGACGACCGCGCGAACTTCGGGGTAGCCGATGTTCAGCTCCATGCACGCATACCCGGTGTCGAAGTCGTCCAGGTACAGCCGGTCGTCGCCGAGCTGCAGCCACGCTTGCCGCGGATAGCTGGACGGCGGGCCGGGTGATGTGGTCGGGGCGGGGAGCGTGAAGCTCACAGCGTCCCCGTTCGGACCAGGAACGCGGCCTTGCGGAACATCACCTCGAGGTCGGTCGGGTCGTTGACGTACACGTCGCCGAACAGCTGGCCGCTACCGCGGTCGCCGCCGGGGAACCGCAGGCCGCCCAGCCCGGTGATCGGGGAGACGGTCGCGCCTCTGGGCAGTTGCAGAAGCTCAGGGCCGCGTTCGCCGACGATCGCGAGGCCGCTCTGTGCCATCGTTCCGCCTCGGGCGAGCTTCGGGATTTGCGGCACGCCGATCTGGAACCCGCCGATGTCCTTGTCGATCGGCCACGGAATGTGGATTTTCGGGACGCGGAACTTGATCGAGTTCCAGATGCCGATCAGCCCGTTGATCGCACCCTTCATCGCGCCGGTGAAAATGTTCTTGATCTTCCCGGCCAGCCCGCCGAGCGCCCTGGCGACCCGGCCGGGGAAGTTGCCGAACCACTCGACGATCGACCCGGCGACGTCCTTGAGCCCGTTCCAAACGGTGTTCAGAATCTCCTTGCCTTTTTCGAACAACCTCGACGAGCCGACAGCCATCCGATTCGCGAAGCTGCCGGGCAGGTCCTTGAACCACTTCCAGACGCTCTCGCCGACGCTCTTGATCCCGTCGAACACCTCGTCGAGGATCTCTTTGCCTTTCGCGAGCAGCCCGGATCCGCCGACGGTGATCCTGTTCACCAGCCGGCCGGGCAGCTGAGAGAACCAGTCCCACACGGATTGCGCAACCGATTTGATCCCGTCGAACACGGTGTCGAGGATCTCTTTGCCTTTCGCGAGCAGTCCGGATCCGGCCGTGCCGATCCTGTTGACGATGTCGCCGGGGAGGTTTCTGAAGAACGTCCACACTGCGCTTGCGGCGTTGGTGATCCCGTTCACCATTCCGTTGATCGCGTCTTTGCCTGTGTTCACCAGCCATGACGCGGCGGTTTTGAGGTACCCGAGGATCTGACCGGGTAGGTTCTTGAGCCACTGCCAGAGGTCCTTGGCGCCGGTGGTGATCCCGTTCACCAGCCCGGTGATGATCTTCTTGCCCATGTCCACCAGCCAGGAGACCGCGCCCATCAGCTGTTTGGTGATCGTCAGGTACAAATTCACAAAGAATTTGATGACGTCGCCCAGGACGCCCGCGAGCCCGCCGAGCACCCCGACGACAACCTTGACGATCCCCGCCAGCACGCCGATTACCGCAACCAGCGGCGGCATCAGCGTTTGCACGAGCTCCAGCAACGGCGGGATCAGCGGCACGACCGCCTGGACGAGCGCCATGAACAGGTCGGCCAGCGCCGGCAGGATCGGCATCAACGCCGCGAGCAGCTTCGTAGCGAGCTCCGCGAGCGGCGGCACCAACGGCAGAACCGCTTGCAGGATCTGCAGAAACCCGTCCGCAAGCCTGGCGATCACCGGCACCAGCTGCGGCAGGATTTTGACGAGCGTTTGCGCGAATATGTCCGCGACCTGCGCGAGCACCGGGGCGATCAGCTTGAACGCTTGCGAGAGCGCCCCTCCGACGATCTCGCCGACCTGTTTGATCGTGGGCGCGAGCTTCTTGAACAGGTCCGCGATGATCTTCAGAACGGTCGCGAGCGGCCCTGCCAGTGACACGGCTATGTCCGCGAACAGCGTGACGAGCTGCCCCACGATCGGGGCGACAGCCTTGACCGCGGCGACGAACGCGCCGCCGAGCGCTGCGATCACGGGTTTGAGCGCCGGCAGCAGCAGTTCGACGGCGTGCACCACATCTCTGATCAGTGACACAAGCACCGGGATCACCGCTTTGATCACCGGTTGCAGCTGCGCCGCGAACGCTTTGACCAGTTCCATCACGGGCCCGGTGAGCATGCTCAGCGAGTCGGCGATCTGCCCGAGTCCCTTGCGAGCCTCCGGCGAGGTGGCGACGATCGCGCCGAGCGCGAGCGTGAACGGGCCGAACGCGCCGCTCAGTTTCGTGACGAGCGGCCCGAGCGGACCGAGCGCGGATCCGATGTTCGCGCCGCCGACCTTGATCATCGCCCCGGCGACCCCGGCCAGGATTGGTGACAGGCCGCCGAACGCTTTGCTGAGGTTGCTGATCTGCCCGCCGGACTTCGCGAACTGGGTCGCCTTCTGAATCAGCCTGTCGAGCAGCGGCGTGATCTTCGACAGGACCGGCGACAGCTTCTGCATCAGCGCGTTCATGAACGGCCCAACCGCCGGCTCCAGGGCGCGCAAAAGGTCGGCGAGCTTGTTCGCCCACTCCAATGCCAGCCCGCCTCCGGCTTTGGAGATGAACGGTTCGACGATGATGCTGCCGACGTCACGCATCGCGCCTTTCACCCGGTCGGTCGCGCCCGTCCACGTGTTCTTCAGCCCCTCCGCCGCCCCCGCATACGTTTTGCCCATCTGTTGGGTGAGGGCCTGCAGCGCCTTCTCGGAGTCCAGCGTCCCCTTCGTAATCGAGGTGCGGACCTGGTCGGCGGTCATGTTCATGCCCTTGCCGATCAGCTCCGCCGCGTTGACCCCACGGAACCCGAGCTCGTTCAGGGTTTGCGCGGTGATCTTCCCGGTCGACTTGACCTTCGACAGGACGTTCGCGATCTCACCGATGTCCTGGGAGCTGCCGCCGGTCGCGGCGACCGCGTTCTGGATCGCGTCCAATGTCGGGACGACCTCGTCGGCCGAGAACCCAAACGCGAGCATCTGCTGCGTCGCCTCGATGAACGCCTGGCGGGGGAACGGCGACGTTTTCGCGAACTTCGCGAGGTCCGACATCATCGCGTCCGCGGCCTTCCCGGACCCGAGGATGCTCTTGAACGCCGCCGAGCTTGACTGGTACAGCACGTTGTAGGACTTGCCTGAAGCGATCACGGCGGCGGTGAACCCGGCGGCGGCGCCGACCGCGACGGTGAACCCGGTTGACAGCACCCTGCCGACGGAGGAGGCGACGTTCCCAAGCCCGCTGGTTAGCCGGCTGCCGAGCGACTTGGATGCCTGGTCTCCGGCGGAGCTCGCGGCGGCGGAGATCTGTTTCGCCAGCCCTGCGGTGTTGGCGTTCACCAGCACGGTCAGCGCCGAGTAGTCAGCCACTGTTCACCGCCCCGTGCGCCTGGAGCGCGCCGGCCAAGTCGCCCCACCGGATTTTCTGGCCGCGACCGGCGGTCTGCCCGCCAGGTCGAGGGAGCGGCTTTGGTTTCTTCCCGCCCTTGCCGCCGTGCGCCTGCACTGTCACCCAGATCAGCGCGCTGACAGCGTCGAACACACCCGCGAGTAGGTGCGCTTCGACGCTCCACGCGGCGTCGTCGGTGACGGCTGGGGTTGACCCCGGCGGCAGCCGGCTGGTCAGTACGTGCACGCGACGCAGGCTCACGGCCGGATCTAGGACGTCGACACCAAACGCTTGGAGGACCGCGGCCTCGATGTCCGGGTCGAACCGGGCTTCGGCCGCCCGGATAAATCCGGCAGATCACCTCCCGCCGTGTGTTGCGCGATCGCCTTCAGCAGCGGCAGGACCGCGTCACCGGTGATCCCGGTTTGAAGCAGCCGCTCCCAGTGCTCACCGCCGACCATTTCGCGCAGGACGGCGAACAGGTCGTCTGGGTCGATGTCACCCTCGCCGTTGCCATTCCCGTGCGTCTTGACGAGCTCGGCGAGCTTTGTGGACACGGACAGCGGCCACTGCTCGGACGGGATCGTTTTGAACGTCTCCGTCCCCCAGGAGAACTCGAACGGGGCTTTGGCAGCCTCGTTTCGGGCCGCCTTGGTGGCGGCCTCAAGGTCGTACACCATGACCCTGCTCAGTTCGCGCCGAGGGTGGTGCCAGTGCCGCTGGTGCCGCTGGTGCCGCTGGTGCCGCTGGTGCCGGCGGGCGGCGTGACGGTGCCACCGATCACGTGCGCCAGCACACCTGCGTCATCGAGTGCGGACAGGGTGACGTCCCACCCGACGATCGCGCCGCGGCTGAACGACACGTCCCCGTTCCCGGACAGCTGCGCTCTCGGGAACACGAACTGCAGCGCGTTCTCGCCGTCGAGAATGTCAAGTCCGACGCTGTAGATGTACCCGCCCTCGTCGGAGCGGATGTCGAACGAGTAGCTGTCCGGGTTCGTGGCGGCGCTGGTGTCCGAGTCGAAGTAGATCCCCATGTTCTGCGGGTTTGTCTGCCACAGGATGAACTGGATCGAGATCGCCTTCCCGGTGATCACGCTGCGGATCGGGCTGGTGGACTGCCACGGCGTCAGCGTGTCCGAGGACACGTCCGGGGACAGGGTCGGCCCGTCCTCTGACAGGTAGCCGAGCGCTTCCCACGGCGCCGCCCACGCAGCCCCGATGCCGGGGGAGACCGCGTTGAGCGACGCGTCGCAAATGTAGACGCCGGGACCGTTGTTGATTCCCAGAACAGCCTGGGTTGGGTCGAGTGCGGGCGGTGGTGCGGTGGTGGTCATGCGGGTGCTCCTAGGTGGATGGCCGGGTGGTGATTTCCCAGCGGGTGACGTAACGCGGTGCGCCGTCGTCGTCGGGCAGCCAGAAGGGGCCCTCGGTAGCGGTCGCGTCGGTGATGACCCCGTCAGACCACGGCACTCCGAGGAGGCCGACGATGGTTTGGCGGGCTTGTTCTGCGAGCTGCTTGGCCGCGACCTTCCGTCGCGCCCGGCAGTCAACTTGGATCGAGTGGGTGTAAACCCAGGGGCCGTTCTCGGTCTGCCACGGGTTGGTGGGGATTGCTGTGAACTCCCAGCAGGTGACGCCGCGCAGGGTTTGCAGGTTCTGCCACACCCATGCTTCGAGGTCGGGTTGGGTGATGACGCTCACCGGCGGCTCCTCGCGTGCCAGACAGCCAACGTGCGGCCCATGAACCCGGCGTTGTGGCCGTAGCCGAACTCGACGGCTCTCGCGTACGGGGTGTTGTTGACGATCAGATACGTGCCGGGTGACCGGCCTTTCTGCAACTTCCAGGCGCCGGCGAGCCGGCCGGTGTCCCTGGGAGTGAAAGCAGCCAGATCGGATCGGATGATTTCTGCGGTCCGCCGAACCCCGGCGTCCGTGGCTTTGCGTGGCGCGAGCCGGTCGAGGATCCGGTAGGAAGAGTCGCTCATCGGCGCTCCCGGGCTTCGATCGCGATCGCGAGCGTGAGCACGACGCACACGAGCACAACGAGGGTGATCGTCAACGCGTTCATGCCAAACCCCCGTTTAGGTGTCCCCCGGCCAGCTGTCCACCGATGTGGCGGTCGCCACCCAGCACGCGAGTCCGAGGCCTGCGGGGTCAGCGACGAGGCGGACCTGGGACAGGACGTACCACCGGCCGCGACACTCGATGCTTGTCCCTTCGAGCACCGTCAACCCCGCTTCGGCGGGCAGGTACACGTCGCCGACCTCGTCGTACGCGGGGTCGTACGGGCCGTGGCCGCCGCCGTCCGCCGCCATCGGGTCGCTGACACCGGCACGGAGCTGCAGCGCCCCGGCGCCCGTCCAGTACTGGTCGGTGAGGTCCGGGAGTCGCCACCCGTGGCTGTCGGTGTTCTGCGACGGCGGGTAGCACGCGATCGTGTCCGTCGCCAGCAGAACGCTGCCGACCAGGTCGGGTGTCGGCGCGACGACGGGCGGGGTGGTTGTGCTCACCGGATCACCACGGGTGTTCGAGGTTGCGCTGCCACCAGTCGAACGGCCAGGGTGTCGCGGTGTCTGTTGACAGCGGCATGCTTCCGAGGTCGCCGAGCATTGATCGCAACCAGTTCGCTCTCGCGATCGCGAGGCTGAACGCGTCCCCGCCGCCGGAGTACGACACCGACTGCGACCCGGTCGACACGGATGTGGCGACCGGGGTGACGGGCAGCTGCGCCGCGTAGCTCTCCCACATCAACGCGGCGATCAGGTACGGGCTGGCGTCAGCGTTCGCGTCGGCGATCTGCTGGGCGGTTGCGACCGGCAGCCCGGTGTCAACCGGCGGGTCAAGCGGCGGCGCCCACGCCTGCCACGCGGGCGCCGTCGTCGTGGGGGTGGTGGTGCTCACCTATCAGGGAACGGGGGTTGACGCGACTTCGGTGATCGCGAACGGTTTCGCGCCGGCCGTGTTCCGGGGTGTGACCGGGTTCACCAGCACACAGCCGAAGCGAGCCCACACCTTCAGGAGGGTTTGGTTGTCCTGGAACGCCGAAATGGCGATCGTGCCGTCGGCGTTCGCCAACACGCCCTCTTTGCTGAACTCGAACCGGATGTCCTGCCGAACGCCGATCAGCAGATAACGCCACGCGCCGGTGATGAAATCGCCGGTTGACCCGGGCACCGCCGCGACCGGCGGCGTTGCCGTCGGGTCACCAGCGACCGCCGGCGCGGCGAACTGCGTGTAGTAGATCGGCCGGCCGAACAGCGTTGTGCGTTCTGACTGGTCGACCTGCATCGCGCCGAGCAGCAGCGCCCCGTTCGCGTCGGTCATCCCTCGGAACGCACCTTCGACGGACGTGTCAGCAGCCGACCCGGTGACCGCGAGGCCTTCCGCTTCGACGGCGGACATTGCGTTCGACACGGTCAGCACCGGGCTGGCGGCCTGCGGGACGGTGATCGCGTCGGCGGCGATCCCACCGGCCGGGTAGGTTGCCGGCGCGCCGATCCCCCAGAACACGGCGTTGTCGAACGCGATCGCGATCGCCTCCGCAAGCAGCGGCCTGGTGTACGCCCACAGGTCGATGTCGTCGTCCTCGACGGTCGAGTCGGGGATCGCGACGACCGCCGCGATTTCCTCGGCGGTCATCGTCTCCGATGACAGCTGCAGGTCGGTGAACGGTTTACGGCCGCCGGGGCCGGACACGAACGCCGCGCTTGGGAATGCTTTCGGGACGGGCACGTCGGTGTCGGCGGTTGACATCGGCATTTTTGTGCCGAGCGCCAAAGCGGCCGACTGTTGCCGCACTTCGCCGAGTATTTGCGCGGCTGCGCGGGCGGGGACGGTGCCGGTGCCGGGGGTGGTGATAGACAACGCGACTCCAGGGGTGAGAGGGTCAACCGAAATTGGTTGGCCGCCCCTTGTTCGCCGCGTCACGCTGCACGAACGCCGGGCTGCAGACTCACTCTGCTGGGCCGTGCGTCTCCCGGGCCGGCATCACGCTCCGTCGCCCGATCACCGGTGAAGGTAGCGCCGCCGGCGGCGGCGTGTCAAACGTCAGCGCAACGCTTCGCGTAGGAAGTCGGGTTCGGCGGTGCCGTTCTCGCCGACACCCTTACGCACCGTCGTGGCGCCGCTCGAGCTGGCCGCCGGCCCGAGTTTCGCGAACCCGTCGACCGCCTTGCCGATCGCGTCCAGGTCGACGGTTCCGTCGTCGGCGACGAACCGGCCCATGTCGCCGGCGAGGTTGACGGCGCTGTCAACGTCGCCGATCTTCCCGGCTGCGGCCGCGCGGAACCGCGCTTCGGCGACTTGCACCCCGTACTCTTTTCGCGCTTCGGCGAGGCCTTCCTCTTTGGCTGTTGCGATCGCGGCTTCGGCGTCGGTCATTGCTTGGCGTTTCAGTTCGGCGTTTTCGCGTTTGAGCGCGGCGACGGTTTTGCGTTCGGCGACGAGCGCGGCTTTCAGGTCGCTGACTTCGGCGCTGTCGCCGCTGGCGGCGTCGTCGGCCGTCGTCGTGTCGTCGCCCTGGCCGTCGTCGTCGGTGGTCGTGTCGTCGGTCGTGGTGGTGGTGGTGTCGTCGTCGCTCATGGCCGTCGCTTTCTCACGTGTCGGATGATTTCGGGGCTGGCGGTGCACCGGCAGTTCGCGTGAGCCTGGAACCCGGCGTGCGCCGGCACATAGCCACGGTCGCGGATCGTTTCGCAGAACTGGCAGCACCCCGGGCGGGTGTTCCGCCCGACCCGGCCGGTGAACCGGGGGTCGTTCTGCGCGACGTGCACCGTCGCGCCGTTTGCGGCCCTGTAAGGCTCTGAGCCCGCGATCCGGTTCAACCATGCCAACGCGGCCTGCGCAGCCCCGTCACGGCCCGCTCCTGCGCCCAGGCGGGCAAAGAAAACTGCTGGGGTGTCTGCTAGCAGCGTTTGGAGGGACCGGCCGGATGCGGACGTGCCGATCGCACCGCCGGGGACGACCAGGCCGGTGGGGTTGATGCCGGCGGCGGCGAGCAGCGCTTGTAGCCACCGTTGCGTTTCGAGCAGCGCCGCGCGTTGCGCCGCTGCCGTCCACGCGGCTGTGACGCCACCGAGCGCCGCCAGCGACTCGGCTGGGCTGTCCGGGGTCCATAGCAGCGCCCATGCGATCGCTAGGCGGGCGTGCAGGCCGGCGGTCAGGTTCGACAGCCGCGACCGGTATAGGCTGGTCAGGTCAGCGGCGATGGTCACGGCGCGCGGCGAGCCTGCGGGCGACTGGCCTGACGGTGATGGCGGCGATCAGGTCGGCGGCGAGCGCGAGCGGGTCCAGGTAGTGCTCTGCGTGAACTTCGAACATGCGGGGCTAGCCGACCCCGAGCAGCATCAACGACAGATAGTTCCCCTGGCCCGCTACGGTCGCCATCGTCAGCGGCGTGGATTGCGGGTAAAACGCCACACCGACTTTCACTCCCGCTGCCAGGTGCAGAATATCCGAGATTGGCGCCTCAACTTGAGAGGAGCCCACGTTGGCGTTCGAGACGGACGGTTTGATCTGAATAACGGTGGTTCCGTTGACCTGCAAGTACGTGAGCAAGTTCACGTTCGCGGTGCTGGGCGGAACGACCAGCTGCAGCGAAGTGTTTACTTGGTAGTAACCGGCCACCGGAACCGTAACGGTGCCGTCCGCGTTCAATACCAGCCCGCCAGCCGTGTAACCGACCGTGTTGAACACCACCGGGGTAGTCGCTGCGGGCATCGAAACCGCCCCGCTGAGGTAAACACGAGCCCCGACGAGCGGAGCACTCTGCCCCGGAGGCCCGGGCGGACCCTGATCACCCTTCGGACCGGGCGGGCCGCCCGGCGACAGCCACGCGCCAGCCCGCCGCCCCGTCGAAAGCCGCGTCAACGCCAAACCGCCGGAATGAACCCTCGCGCTGGTGGTCGTCCTGTGCGGCACGAACATGTTCGATCTTGAACGTCGTCTAGCCACTAGCTGCCCCTCTCACGTTTTGATGATGTACGCCATCGCTATGTACGGCTGCAACGTCGACCCGTCGTCGGTGCCGCCGCCGAGCATCACCGCCGGATACTGCCCCTCCCCTTCGGACGGGGTGCCGCCAGCGGACCCGAACCACGCGTCCGGCTTATAGGTCACCAGCGTGCCGTTCTGAAAGCTCTGTGCGAACGGGGTGCCGGACGCGCGCAACGCGGCCCAGCCCGCGCCGAGCGTGTGACCGTGCGAGTTCGCCCCGCCCGTTTCCCCGAGCGTCGAAAACTCGGTTTGGGTGGCGTCCAGGCCGACAGCGACCCGGCCCTGCAGGTTCGGAACGTTGAACGTGGTGGACCCGTCCCCGGCGCCGTAGGTGGTGCCGACCGCCGCGTACAGGTCGGGGTAGTCGGTGCGGGACACGGCCGACCCGTCGCATGTCAACCACCCGGACGGGGCAGCCGACCCGGCGAACATCACGATCGTGCCGGACGGGCCGACACCCGGCGGCCCCTGCGGACCAGTGGCGCCCGCAGGGCCGGTAGGGCCAGGGTCGCCGGTCGCGCCCGTAGCGCCAGCCGGACCCTGCGGCCCGACGTCACCCTGCGGACCCTGCGCGCCAGCCGCACCCGCCGGACCGGCAGGCCCGGCAGCGCCCTGCAACCCCGGCTGGCCCTGCGGCCCCGCAGGCCCAACATCACCCTGCTGCCCCTGCGGCCCCGCAGGCCCCGCAGGCCCGGCAGGCCCCGGAACAGCAGTCCCCGACCCGGCGCCAGCCGGACCGGGCGGCCCCGGCGGACCAGGCGGACCCGGCAAACCCCGACCGCCGCTGGCCTGCACAACCACAACACCATCCCTGCGCGCTGGCGGCGTGACACGCACCTGCCGCCCCTCGAACACCCCAAGCTGAAAATGCGGCGCCGACGACGCCTGCCACCTGCCGCCCGCCCCGCGCGCCGGCAGCTGCCTGGTTCGCCGCGCCATCTACCCCGACCCTGCGAGCAGCTGCGCGTACGGGTCCGCCGCCCCCAACGCGGCGGCCGTCGACGCCGCCTGCGCCGCGTTTTCGCGGGCGGCCATCTCCTGCCACTGGCCGATCTGCTGCGGCGACGCGCCCCACCGAGCCCACAGCACCTCGAGCGGCACCCCCAACGTCCGCATCTTCACCAGCGCGTCCACCAGCTGCGCCTCCGACCGCGTTTCGAAGTTCGCCCACACCGTTTCAGCCTGCACGTTCACCGCCCCCGGATCGCCGACATACCCGAGCGCGATCCGTTGCACGTCCTCCCAACCCTGCCCCAAATGCGCCGCGCGGCGGCGAACCTTCGCGACCAACCCCGACTCGGCGGCCTGCAACGCCTCACCGCTGATGTTCACCATGTTCCCGAGCAGGTAGTGCGGCGGTGTCTGTGTGATCGCCGCCAGGTGCTGCACGTCCGCCGCGACCGCGTCCAAATACCCCGACAGCGAACTTTCCGGGATCACCCCGATCCGACCCTGCGCGTTTGACAGCGTCAGCAGCCGATCCGCACCCACGTTGAACGGCGCCTTGTACCCGCCGCCGTCCGTCCGTTCCAACGTCATGCCCGTCGCCCAAATCTGCCGGAACGCCCCGAAGTCCGTTGCGACCATCCGCTGATAGATCGTCAGGTTGATCCGATCCTGAATCGGCAGAACGCTCTGCAACTCCGAACGCGGCGGCCCTTTCGTACGCGGCGCCGGCGCCAACTCGACGATCGGCACCACCCCCGCCGGGTTGTCCTCCACCATGTCGGGGTCAACGTCGGCCGGGCCGACGGGGACGCTCGCGTCGCCGTTCCACGCCCGTTCCCACGTCGCGATCGCATCCGGAAAAATCAGCTGTTCGACGAGCTCGTCACCCTCGACGATCCGTTTGTACGCCGCGACCACCTTTCGGCGGCCGCCAGACCACCGGTGCAACAAAGTGGTTTGCGTCGGGTGCTCCGGGACGATCTGCACCCCCGTCGGGTTCTCCTCATCCGGCCACACCCCGACGAACGTGTGCCCGCACACCAGAGCGTCCGTCTGGCACATCTCCGCCCGCGAGTCCATCGCGGAGGCCTGCCAGATCGCCCACGCCGCGTCGTCCGACGACCCGCCGAACCGAAACCCCGTGACCAGCAGCCTTTCGGCGACCGCGTTGGTGACCAGCTCCGCCCAATTCGTGCGGGACGCGGGGAGCATCAGCGCGAAGATGTCGCGCTGCTCGCCTGTCAGCAGGCGGCTGATCACCTCACCGTCGAAATAGCGCTCGTAGCGGTCGCAGCGCCACGCCTGCGCGTCCAGCTTCGCGGCGCCTTCCTTGCGCCAGTCCGCCAAATCCCGATCCAGATGCGTGTATGTGGCCACCGTCTACCGGGGTCGGTACCGTTCACGATGACCAGTGTGGGATTGCGGGCGTCTCGGAAACGGGGCGCCCGCTCACTTTCTATCGAAACCCGACGGCGACAGAATCCTGCTGGCCGGCGCCGCCGTCGTCCGTGATCGTATCCGCCCTGGCCTCCCATGCCAACACCGCGGCGACCGCCGCGTCGATCTTGTCGTCAGGACCGTCACCCGGTTTCCGCAACCAGTACCCGCCGCGCACCGGCCTCGTCTGCGCGTTCGTCACATGCCTGGTCAGCAGGCTGTCGCCGACATGCGCCACCCGGCCGGCGGCGAGGTCGGTGCGGAACCGTTCGACAGCGTCCGTCATCCGGGCGCGGGACGTGTGAAACCGCATCACGACCGACCCGAACTGCATCGCCCACAGGTCGATCTCGGTGTACCAGAACGGCGGGTCGCCGTAAAACCGGACCACGTCGAACCGTTCGAACGCGTCGGCGACAGCGGCGTCGACCGCCTGGCCGTCAACCTCCCAGTCGGTGCCGTCCCCCGGGTTCTGCCAGATCCCCAACGGCGCCAGCAGCCCGTCGGACATGCGGCACGCGATCAACGCCGTCGCGTCCCACGTGCGAGCGCCGTCGAACCCGAGCGTCACCCGGTCGCCATCCTCAAGCCCGACGTCCGAGCTCTGAGCGCCGGCCCACTGCTCCGGATCAACCCACCACGACTCCGCCGACACCCACAATCCGCACGCGTGCGCCGCCCACTGCCACGGCTGCGTCGTCGGCGAATCGTGCCGCTCCTGCAACCGCTGCCTCGTCTGCGCCGACAACGGGTTTGCTTTCTTGACCACCCGCATGTCATGCAGATCGTCACCCGGACCCAAAGCCCATTCGTGCATCACGAACTGCCCGTCCGCAGAACGGGCGCGGAGATACGCGCCGCGTTGCAACCGGTCGTCCAAATGGCGGGCGGCGGCGCGCATCAACCCCAACGGGCTGGTTTCCCGCTCCCCGGCCGTCGAGATCGTGACCATCCTGCCGTCACGCGGCCCCAACCCATCGCGGAACACGCCGTACAACGCCGGCGAACGGTGACGGTGCAGCTCGTCAACCAGCGCCAACGTCGGCCGAACACCATCCGCCGTATCCACATCCGCCGCAAGCACCCGGATCCGACCACTGTCTTTCAGGCTGCGGATCTGCCGGTACCCCACCTGCGTTTTCAGCCGCGACTTCAACCCGCTGCGCCTGACGAACCCCGTGGCGGCGTCGTACAGGATCATCGCCTGCTCACGACTCGCCGCCGCAACCACACACTCCGCGTCGTCGACCGTCAGCACGTGAAACAACGCCAGCGCCGCCAACAGCGTCGTCTTCCCGTTCTTCTTCGGAATCAGAATCAGCGTTTCCGTCGCCCCGGCGAAATAGTCGCCCAGCATCCGCTTCTGAAACGGCTCGAGCGTCATCGCACGCCCCTGCTCCAACTGCAGCAGCGAACAAAACTCCGCGAACCGCTTGACCTCAGCGGCGGCGGATATCGATGACCTTCGCGAACGGGTCGACATCCTCAACCGCCGCCGGTTTCGGCCTCGCCGCCTCCGCCGCTTCGACCGCACGAGCCTTGCGCCACTCCAGAAGCCACGCACCCGCGCGCCACGCCCCGCCGGCCGCCGCATCTTCGATCACCGCGATCAGTTCCGCGTCCGACATCCCCGGCTTGACCCGCTCAGACGCCTTCGACGTCGGCATCACGGCCCGGAATGGCCGTCCGGGGTGTTCTCCGCGGCCGCAGTGCGTTCCGCCGCGTGGCGTGGCCGCATGGGGGTCATGCCCCACCCTTGGTGTCGGATCATGCGACGCGTCTCCTGGCTTGCGCGGCTTCGCGCGCTGTCTTCGCGCGGTGGCATGGCGTGCAGATCCCCCGCTTGTTGGCGTCCGTGTCGGGGCCTCCGGCTGACCGGGGTACGACGTGGTCGACGGTGACGGCCTGGCGGCCGCATATGTAGCAGCGCCAGCCGTCGCGGGCGAGGATGCGTGCGCGGTCGGCGGCTCGGTTCCATCCGGTGTCGCGGTAGCCGGGGGTGCCGTTGGCCCAGCGGTTGCGGGTGGCGGCGTGGGTGGCGCAGCGTCCGTGGTCGGTGGCGATGGCTGGGCAGCCGGGGACTGAGCAGACGGACGGCGCGCGGGTCATCGCGCCGCCTTGGCGTCGCGTTGCTCACGTTCGAATGCAGCCTGCATCCACTCCTGGCTGTCGAAGAATGCCCAGCCGTCTTCGACCATCACGTCGATCGGAACGAGCCGCTGGTATCGAATGTCCTCGTCTTTGATGACCTCGACGAGGTAAGTGCCGCCGCTCGGTTCGGCGACGACGCAGCCTTGCGATACGACTTTCGCCTCGGGATCTACCGCGACGAACCACGAACCAATCAGGGAGGCGGAGTCCCAGTCGCCTTCGGTTGCCATGCCGAAGCGGGTCATGCGAGCGACTTGATCTTGCCGTTGTGCCGGCGGCGAACGACGCGGGTGACGTGCCGGCTGCTGCCCGCCGTGTCGTGTCGGGCTGCGTACGCGAGGGCGGCGCGGTGGGTGGCGATGCGTTGGCGTTCGGTGATGCCGGCGCGCTTGGCGTGTGCCCGTGTCGGGATCGGGTACGACCTGGTCGACGGATATGCGAACGCCTGGTCGGGCAGAGCGTTGCGTTGCCTGGCGGTGAGCGCCATCAGGTCGGGATGTTACGCGGGGTGGTTGGCGTCGCGCAGCGCTTGGTGCGCGCGGCGGTGCGGGTCGGGTGCGCGCTGGCCGGCGATCTCCTCGAGCGCTTGGCGGTAGATCGGGACGACGCGTTCGAGTTCGTTGAGGCGGGCGACGAGCTCGGGGGTGCGGACGGGGTGGACGTGGTCGCTCATAGGTCTGGCACGTCGAGCGCGCGGATCGCGGCCTCGATCCCGACGAGCGCCTGCTCGAGGATGATCTGGTCGGGTCCGTTCTTGAGCGGCCCGAGCTGGTACTCGAGGTCGGTGCGGCAGCGTTTGAGGTGGTCGAGGATCGCGATCCGCGCGGCTCTGACCTGCAGGCTGCGGTGGTCGACGGCGGTCATCGCACCTGCCGATTTGTGTTGAGGCCACGAGCGGAATGATGCACCGGTTCGATTCCGGTCGTCGCCTTGGTTGCACGCGGATTGTGCTGGTTTGCAGGACATTCAGTCGTCTTCGTCGTCGTCACGACCGGAATCGTTGCGCAGCACCTCGCTCATCCGTGCCGCCCACTGCTCGATGTCGTAGTCGACGTACACGTCTCCGGTCGTCTGGATCGACGCGTGGCCGAGGAGTTTCTGCACGAGCTTGAGGTCGCCGGTTGCGTCGAGGACGCGTTGGCCGGCGGTGTGCCTGGCCTTGTGCATCTTCTCCCCGGCGGTGGTGCCTTTGGCGACGATCCCGGCGTCGTTGAGCCTGGCGTACCACCACCGATGCAGCGCCGTCGAGCTCATGGCGCGGTCGGGGAATCGGCGGACGCCGGCGCGCGGGATCGGTTTCTGCAGCGCCATCAGGTAGTGGCCGGGTTGGGCTTCGACGTCGAGGATGTGCCGCTCGAGATCGAGCCACAGGTGGCGGTCGGGTAGCGGCAGTTCGCGGATCTTCTGGCCTTTGGTGAAGATGGTCAGCCGTCGGCGTTGGTGGTCGAAGTGCTTGAACTGGATCTTCTGCAGCGCGCCTTTGCGGATCCCGTAGTCGAGCAGCAGCCGGAGCGCGATCCGGTCGCGGAGCTCGTCGGCGGAGGCGATGATCGCGCGGTGCTGGTCGGCGGTGAAGGTGGTGCGGAGGACGTCGCGTTTGCGGGCGCGGTCGACGAGCTCCATGGGGTTGGATCTGATCCGGCCGCGGCGGAGATGCCACTTGAAGAACTCGGAGAGGATCGAGTGGTTGACGTTGTACGCGGAGCGGCTGCCACCGCCCCACCGTTCGTCCATGAACTCCTCCATCCGTTCGGCGCCGACGGGCAGCTCGAGGTCCTTCAGCTGGAGGTCGGGGAACGCTTTGACCATCTGCACGAGCACGTGTTCGTAGGTGCGCATGCTGTCCGGCGTGAGGCGTTTCTGTTGCGCGGCGAGGTAGCGTTTGACCTCGCGGCCGAGGGGGAGCAGCTCGTAGGTTTTGTCTCGCACGTCTTCGCGGACGAGCGGCGCCAGGAGAGCGAGCCGCTCGTGTCGCGGCATCATGCTGAGCGCGGCGCGCAAGGTCAAGGCGTCGAGCTTGGCCGCGGCCGCGGTCACGACGTTTTGTCTCCTCGTGGCGGCGGTTCTGCTGGGCTTGCGCTTTCTCCCCGACGCGGCGGTTCGGTCGAGCTTGCGGATTGCCCCCGACCTGCAAGCTCACCGCGCTCGGTGTGCGTGTTCAAAAGCGGGGCATCATCCCGGATGCGCCGCCGCGCCATCTCGGCGTAATCCGGGTTGAGCTCGATCCCGATGAACGACCGCTCCTGCCGGAGCGCGACAAGCCCGGTTGTGCCTGCGCCCGCGAACGGATCGATCACCACGCAGTAGCCGCTGCCGTCCTCGTGGCCGCAGGTTGGCTCCCATCCGATCGTGCGGACGTCGACGCCGTCGCCCATCCGGGCAACGTTGCGGCCACGACCGTCTGTGAACCGGGCAGTCTCGTTCGGGGTGTACTGCGCGACGCTGCGGTACTCGCGCTCGACGACCCGCCGCCACGGTGTCCCGCACTCGCCGCACGCTCTCGGACTCGTGCCGGCGCGCACGCACGGGTCGACGAGCCGCGGCGGGAACGTCGCGAAGTGCGCCTCGGGGTACGGCATCGTCGCGATCTCCCAGACGTTGCGCCGGTTACGGCCGTCCGGCCACCCTTGACCCGCGAGCGCCTGGTGGTTGTCGTGGCGGTTGCCGTTGCCGGAGGTCAGGTGGCCGGGCGTGCCGGTCTTGGCGGCGTCCTCGCGGATCGCGTCGGCGTCGTAGAAGTAGCGCGCCGACTTCGCGAGCAGGAAGACGTGCTCGTACGCCGACGTCGGGCGATCGGTGACCGACTCCGGCATTGGGTTCGGCTTCGCCCACACGATGTCGGAGCGGAGCCACCAGCCGTCAGCACGTAGCGCGAACGCGACCAACCACGGGGTGCCGAGCAGATCCTTCGGCTTGTACTCAGCGCCGGCCGGAATGCTCCCGGTGCGCGTGCGCTTCGGGTGCGCGGCGATCTGGACGGCGGACAGCGAGCCGAGCTTAGGGCCGCCGCCGACGTGTCCGTTGCCGCGTAGCGTGCTCGCGTCGCTCGGGGGCCCGCCGCGCGACTGTGCGCCCCAGCTGCCCGCGTAGGAGTCGCCGAGGTTCAGCCAGACCGTGCCGTCGTCTCGGAGAACTCGGCGGACCTCGCGGAAGACGTCGACGAGCGCGAGCACGTATTCGGCCGGGTTGGACTCGAGGCCGAGTTGACGGTCGACGCGTAGCGCCCCGCAGGTGCCGCATTCGCGACGGTACTGCTGTCGGCGCTGGTCGATCTTGGCGGCGATCGCCTCAGCGCTGAGCCCGTTGTTGTACTCGCCTAGGCTGGACGCAAGATGGCCGCCGGGTGGTGGCGCGAGATGATTGCAGTCGGGGTTGCCGCCGGTCCAGGTGCCGGTGCCGTAGTCGCGGAGCCCGTAGTACGGCGGCGAGGTCACGACGCACTGGACCGATTCGTCGGGCATCTCGCGGAGGCGTTCGAGCGCGTCGCCCTCGCGGATCTCCCACGAGACCGCCTGTTCAGGTGAACGCGCGGATTGGCCCAGATCAGACATCAGCACGCCCCCGCTCCGGTGGTTCGGGCGGGCCGACAAGCGGCCAGCTATCCCGCCTCCGCGCCGCCTCGATGCAAAGCGCCGCAAGGTCGCGCAAGTCCTCGGATTCGATGATCCTCTCGTTGGCCTGATGAACGAACAGCCCCAACCGGCGCAGTTCCCGCCATAAATCCTTCTGCGCCATCGCGAGCAGTCGATCCCCGGTTAGGCCCAGATGCTCAGGCACCGGGGATCACTCCCTTTGCCTCCATCGCGAAGTAGCCGCCGGTGACCCGCTCGAACGTCGCCTGGAACTCGACGCGGACGGTCTTGGGTCGCCCGGGGCCGCCCATCCATTTCGGGTGGTGGTGAACGCAGTAGGTCGTGCCCTGCCCGTCGTGGCCGATGTCCTGCTCGCCGCAGTCGGGACAGACCCAGATCACGTAGGTGCGAAGTGACGTAACAGTTCGGCTCATCAGCGCCATCCAGCGCGCTCTATCGCGTCAGCGATCTCGGCCTCGGTAGGTTCGGTGCCCGGCACGAATCGGGGTGGCTCGCTCAATCTC
>Ga0123355_10003685_pt1 | contig 22093 bp, 23 predicted proteins | sample TergutEmb28metaG_3_FD_89872 | JGI IMG/M metagenome (GOLD analysis project Ga0123355, IMG submission 89872) | Embiratermes neotenicus P1 segment gut microbial communities from Petit-Saut dam, French Guiana - Emb289 P1 | ecosystem: Host-associated > Arthropoda: Insects > Digestive system > Gut ... | reverse complement strand
TACCGTAAATATTCTTTTTTTTTTTAAAAAAAAAAAGATTGTATCTATGCTCTCCCCCCACCCTCTTCTCTCTTCCTTTTTTTCTTTTTTTCCCCCCCCCCCCCCCCCCCCAATTCCAATCCTTCATTTGTTTGTTTGTTTGTTTCTTCTTTCCTTGTTTAATCCTCTCCATATTTGGAAGTGGAAGGTCCATATACTTTCTTTCAAACAAAATTCCTAAGTGAAGGATTTTCAATTTCTTTTATCTCATTATTAACTCTAACTGGTACTGTCAAGTAATGTGTTTTGTATTTTTATGGTTATACTAACCACTTCTGTCAGGAATGAGGCAATATTCTTTGAGATCTGGTCACCCATTGTGGATGGATACATTGTCTTAGGGAACCCACTGCATCACCTATCCACTTGATACCATGAAGCAGCATCCTTCTTGAGAAGGTAATGGCCCCTTAGGTAGTCAAGAAATTCCCCATATTTTATGCAACTTGAAGATTCATTACCGTGTTTGCAAGAGCCTGCCCCTTGTTCCTGTCCTGAGCCAGCTGAATCCAGTTCTTGCCCTCCCATCTTATTTCTGTAAGATCCATTTTGATATTGTCCTCCTATCTATGCCTAGCTCTTCCAAGTGGCCTCTTTTGTTCAGGTATCCCCACCAAAACTTTGTATGTGCTTCCCGTCTGCCCTGTATGTGGAAGAATGCTGTCATGTCTGTGTAATACTAATGTCATGAGAGCATGAGTCTTTATACCCCATAGTTCCTGCACACATTCACAGTGCATTTCTTATGCATAGGATTACCTATTTTAATGTACAAGATCCATATTTTCTTTTGAGGGTCTTCACATGCTGCATGTGCGGAATTCAAAACACAGGACTTGCATATGCATCCAACAGTGGTGTAGTCCTGGACTTGCTATTGCAAGTTATATCTGACTGCACCATGTGTATGATGAAAGTGTGTTGTCCCTTGCTGGACCCATGTTTTCTCAGTGGTTTTGCTGTGATCAGACCCTTTTGGTTGTCAATAATTAAGCAGTGGCTGATGTTTTAATTTAGTTTTTTTTTTTTAATTTGCAGGTGGCAGTTTTCTTTTTCATCCAAGCAATGTTTTTGGCAGGTTTTGTGCTGGAAGTATGGCACATCCATGAGAAGAGGAAGGCTTCTGGTAGTATTATTTAATTGATTACTTGAACACATGCTTTTATTTATTTTATAAGAGCTTTTTAACTTCTGGAAAAGAAAGCTTTTATTGGTATAGAGGTGTGAGTTGTGGTCAGAAATAACAATCGCTAATGTACGAAATTAGTGAAGTGTATCGTATTTATGGATGGACGAGTGTTGGTGAAAGTAATATTAAAACCAATTTAGGGACAGTATGTCTGTTTAATTTCTTTTAAGGACAGTTTGTCTAATTTTAAGTCATATTTTAATAATTACCTGAACTGCAGAATTGGTTATTTTGTGGCAGTTTGGTGTTTTCACAGCAGTGACAATGAAGACTCATACCATGAAGATGGAGGTAGCAGTTTCCTCCAAAATGTCAGTAAATTTTTACCAGACTACATGGTATCATAGCTCAGAAGGCATTAATCCTCATACTGTATTTACCTGAATGCAAGACTCTAATCTAAGACAACCCCTCAAACAACTGTCTGCCAAGGGAAAATGTATTTATCCAAACCTAAGGTGACCCCCCCAAAAAAAAAGTCTGATTAGAAAAAATATTTTACTGTTAATTTCTTACACTTACTTACATAATACTTACTTACTTAATTACACATTTACTCACTCACTCACTCCATGGAGTGGAGTCCTTTTTGAGAAGCTAACTGGTTCTCAGCTAGTCAAGAAATTCCCTGCACTTTATGGAACTCAGAGGTTCATTACCACATTTATAAGTGCCTGCCATATGTCTCTATATTGAACCAGATACACTTCATTCACAAAGCATGTCCGATTCTATCTACCTTTACCAATCAGTGTCATTGTCTCTATCACTCACAGTTGGTGCCGTCATCTTCCTCACACTCACTCCTAACATTCCTATCCTCTTCAGTGTAATTCCACATTGTATCATCATCAGTCCCATCCGCTGCTCTGGATATACATAACTTCCTACAACCCTTCATGGTCATTACTGGTGAGATGTGCTGCCCTGCCCTTATGATCCACATTGGTAAAATACTGCGTTTATATTTCTTTGTTTGTAAACATACTTGAACCCATACTCGTTCACAGTTTTTCTCTACAGATGGTGTTTGTGGCATTAAGAATTGTAAATTCATGTGTTCTGGTTTCTTGTGTTGTGTCTTTGGTCTGGTCAGTCTGAGTTCATGGCTGTTTTTATGGTTTTTAATTTGTAGGTAGGTCAAGGTTTTATTTTCAAGTCTTGTAGTTAATTCTTAATTTTTCAATAGCCATTTTCATGTTACTACCCTTGGACAAGATTTGTTAGGTGCGTATCTTAACAAGTTACTGGTTCTGTGGTGCCAGGTGATTGAGAATAACTCAATAAAAGGGTCCACCAGGTTAGGTGCTCTTTGCCTGAAAACAGAAACAGAGCTGGCTTCTGAAACGCTGAGCTTCTTTAAAAAATTAGAAGATTGACAAAGCCCCAAACAGGAAGATTGCGTCAGTTAACTTCAATTGTTCTGTTTTCTCTCTTTTAGATTTCTTGACTCTTGAAGATGGGAACGATAGGTTGTCCCAAAACGTCGGTACAGAATTACCGCTCTATGCTGTGTAGTACCTCAGAAGATCACAGATCTCACATGATGATTTGGCGATGCAGTTTCAGTTTGGTTCCACGTGGTCTGATTCTGAGCTATGTGGATTGATGCGGTCTGGTTCAGGATTTCATATGCGAATTTAAGACAACTTCACTATTGAAGTGCCAATTTTAAGGAAAATCCATCGTCTAGCATTCAAGTAAATACAGTAGTTCTTTGGTATTTTAATATACCGTATATTCTCGAATCTAATCGGCACCCAAATCTAATCCGCACTAGTTTTTGCCGATCTCTTAAATGAAGAAAAAGTTAGTTCGCGTCTCTAATCCGCACCTTTCCTTCATCCGTCCCTTGTCTACAAGGCAGACTGATTGAATAATATTGGATGTTACCAATGCTTTAACCGTTATTCAACTAATGCCTTGATTGAATTGGCCATTTAACTGTCAGTGGTACAAACACGCCACAGCTGAATAGTGCTGCGGCCATTTAAATGCTTCGTACATTCATGTAGAGGCATATAATTATAGCCCCACAAGTTAATTCCACATTATATAATGGCTTGTGGTCAGATTCACGCTCCGGCCACTTTACCCAATTATGTCCATATGCACCTCATGAATAAAGCGCTTCGCAGACAGCCTGCAATCTTAGAAACCTGGTATGTTTATTTCGCTATGCTAACTTCTCATGATACGTTAGCAGTGTGGGCGACGCAGTCACCATTCCTTGAACAAAGCCTCGTTCAATCTGCCAAGTGTTGCTGTCTACAGGAACGTCTAAATAACGGTGTGTTTTGTAGCAGAATGTTCCTGCTCTGTACCTCACTGAAATATGACCATATACCATACTTAATATCGCAGCTGATATATGGCACCCCATTTCCCAGCCAAAACAAACCGAGTCACTGTGTGAGTGTCGCCCAAGATTTGACTACGAGCACTAAAATGGACTAAGCGCCAACTTTCTTTGTATCATAATTTGCCAATTATATAGGTTCTCTCATGCCTGCCTTACATTTAGTTCGGATTATGACCTCTTACAGTGGGAAAATGATAAACAGGATGCATACTAAAATAAATATAGGTACCAGTAATTACTGGCTGCACTGTGTCATCACGCTTTTTGTGCTGAAATTGAAATGCCTCGTTGCTCAACTCCACTTGGGGTTATAATTTCAACTGAATGAATACCGGTAAACAGATTGCTTGTTCCAATTTGTCGTGTACCCTAGTTATGGAAGAGGGACGCCAGAAATCTAAAAGACTGTCATACAAGGGTACTTCAAACAGTTTCCGCACTTTCCCAGAACACCGTCAACAAAAGCTTTCCAGCAGAGGGCTGAGACTTGAATTTTTTGGAAGAAGGAGATGATGTGTGTTTCCATTGCATGCTCTGCCGTTTGGTTTCTGGTTCATACTGATGAACCCAGGTTTCATTCCCAGTGATGATGCGATTCAAGAAATTATCGCCTTTACGATTGTACCGCTCCAAAAGACTGGAGCAGATGTGCTGATGGTTGCACTTATGCTCTTCTGTCAGATGTCTGGGCACCTACCTTGCAGCAACTTTGTGGAACCCAAGAATGTCATGCACTAAAGAATAGGCCGTACCTTGACTGATGCCCAGTTGTAACGAGATTTCTTCTATTGTCACTCTTCTGTCAGTGAGAATAATGGCTCTGGCTTCTTCCACCTTCTTAACAGTTGTTGATGTTGATGGCCGTCCTGAGTGTTCGGCATCCATTACACTTGTCCGACCATTTTTAAACATTTTTATCCACTCGTATATGCTTCGTCATGGCAATGCGTTGTCCCCACACTGAGTGCATAAACGTGCATGAATTTCGGCACCTTTAACACCTTCTGCCCACAGAAATCTTATGACACTTCTCTGCTCTTCTTTGGTGCAAACTGAAAGACGCACTGACATGTTTACCGCTCAATAGCTACTCACACACTGAGGATGGGGACCAGCCATAGTCAAGGTCAGACAATCAGGATATGGTGTACAATGCTGCCAACTCTCAGCAGTCTAACACCAATATCCTACAGACAAAAAAATCCAGAAACTTTTTGAAGTACCTACATATATGGCAAAGTTCAAACGTGAAGTTATTTGGTGCGCAGAGGATAAGGGAAACTGCAAAGCTGCTGCAATTTTTGGAGTTGATGAAAGCAACGTTTGATTGTGGTGGAAACACAAGGCAACGATCAGCGGGTGTTAGGAGTCATGAAAGAAATTCACTGGACCCAAGAAAGGACGATTTCCTGAAATTGATGATGCAGTCTTCACATTCTTTCATGAGAGATGCAAGACTGGACTGTTTGTGAGTTATGATCTACTTCGTGAGGAGGCGATAAAAAAAGGCCAGATCTTTGAACATTCCTCAAAGTCATTTTAAAGCCAGTAAAGGATGGGCCATAAGGTTCATGCGCCAGATGGGCCTGGCATTGCGGCATAGGACGACGATATGCCAGAAGCTCCCAAAAGATTTTGCACAAAAGTTGTTGAATTATCAGCGGTACATCACCAACCGGAGGAAGACAGGAAATTTTCCGATGGGGCAAATGGCCAATGCCGATGAAACGGCCATTTATCATGATATGCTGCCAAACTACACATTGAAGAAGAAAGGCGTAAAGGAGGTACCTTTGAAAACCAATGGGTGTGAAAAGCTTTGCCTAACAGTAATGCTGGCAGCAACGGCTGGTAGGAGAAAACTACCACCTTTGCTAATTTTGAAAACGAAGACTTTACCCAAATCAGAGGCATTTCCAAAGGACATTATAGTCAGGGCCCAGGAAAAAGGATGGATGACAAAGGAGCTGATGTTGGAGTGGCTGAAAATAGTATGGGGTCACAGGCCTAGAGCCTTCTTAAATCAGCCATCAATGCTTGTCCTTGATACATTCAAAGGGCATCTCACTGATTCCATGAAGAACCAGCTCTGCAAGATGAAAACTGAGGTTGTCATCCCGGGTGGAATGACATCAGTGTTGCAACCAATGGATGTATCCATTAACAAGTCCTTTAAAGACAGGTTGAGGCAACAATATCTGACCTGGATTGCAGATACTGCCCATGAGTTAACAGAAACTGGAAAAATCAAACGTGCAGCACCTTCAGAAGTCGCGTGGTGGGTGTCGGCTGCATGGAAAGCCATCCCGGACAGCATTATTGTCAGATCTTTCAAGAAGTGTTGCATAAGCAATGCTTTGGACAGATCCGAAGATGACATTGTATGGGAGGATGATGGTGAAGATAAAGATGATAGTGACTGGGCGATGGATAAGGATCCAGTTATGAGTGATGACGGCGAGTCGTATGAATAGTAAATTATAAATATTATATAATATTATAAATAGTAAATAAAATAATTAATTATTGTATTGTATTGTTCTTACGGCACATACAGCGGCTATCATTTTTCCAAAATTCAGCTCATGACCGCGAATCTAATCTGCACACGATTCTAATCTGCATCTGATTTTTCAGCCTTCTGAAACTGTAAAAAGGGTGCGGATTAGATTTGAGAATATACGGTAATTGTGTTGGAGTAGACCTGCGTTGAAATCTATACTTCGTTTTCTATTTTGTCGTTATATTCCATGAGCTGTAAATGAACTTATGAATTTAATTAACTGGTTTTTTAAGTCAAAGTAATTCTGAAACAGACGGAGAGGTAGAGGTGCCTACTGGTGGCAGACTTCCTTGTATTGGATGCTTGATATTTTATTTTTCTCCAGAAAATAATGTGTATCATTAACTAGTTTCTGCAATAAGTAGTGAATAGAATTTACTTAAATTTTGACAAAGTACACATGACAGAAACAGTGTTCCTGCATACATATGTTCCTTCTTGTTTTCTGCTAGTTTCTGTCTGAGGTATAATGAACATGTTGTAAATGTTAGACTCTATATATCTACCAGTGAAAGCAGCAAAATATGTATGATGGTTTACCAAAGCAGACTGTTCATTATGTCTGGTGGAAGTGGTAATGTTTTTCCCTACTGCTGTTGAAATTACAATAGTTTGTGCACTAAAAGAGTTATAAATACAAAAACTGAAGTTTTTTTTTTGTTTATGTAGGGAAGTGTATTTCATACACTGATGCTATGAAGATGGTTTTAATGCTGCAAGCTGAAGAAAATGTAAGTTCATTATCATTTCTTTTAGTACCGGGCCTTTTATGTGCAACAGTGTGTAATGTAACTAGCTGCAATTTAGATTACTTAATTTTATTCTTATGTTTTAATTAGTTTTATCTTTCTACTTTTATGCATTGCACTGTCATGTTTGTTGTTGTTGTGGTCCTTTCTCTTCAGTGTCCATCACGTACAAATTGTGAATTTTTGAGAATTGAAATGAGAATTTGTTGGTCTAAGTAGCACTTTACAAAAAAAAATTTCTGGTATGTCAACAATTTTTCAAGTTGTACCACACTGAATGTCACAGTTTACCACATCCTTCTGAGTTCATTACTCCCTCATTTTCATACCATTTTACTGTGTATAGTCCCAAGCTCCTGATAGCATCATAAAATAGGCTATGAATGCAATAAATTAAAAGGCACTGTTTAATGTAGAAATGTATTGTAGTTGAAGTGTTTGTGCAGCAAGCCTTATTGCTGTGTTCTTAAAATGTCTGTTTCAAGAAAGTGTATATACATTTTGTGTTACTAAGGGAGGTGAGACAAGTAAAGATCAACAAGAAGAGGTAGAAGTCAGTGAACATCAATCCCATGAAACAGAAGAACAATATGGTGAGCAGGCACATCAAGTATATAATAATCTGTGTGTCTCTAATGAATAAACATTCCCCATTAGTATACATTATTTGTTCCTCCTTTATCATTTCACCTTTAACACACAAATGTAACAAATCGTCATCAGGAATTTTTCCAGACCTTTTAAAATATTCGGAAATAAAACCTTTATTTAAGAAAGGAGATAAAAAAATATTTCTAATTATAGACCTATGTGAATCTTAACTTCATTCTGTAAGGTACTGGAAAAAGCTGTTTGTATTCAACTGTATGAACACAGTAGTAAAAATAATATCTTAGCAGACAAACAATTTGGCTTTAGAAATAAATCAGCAACAAAAAAAAATATATAAACTTATCAATGAAATTCTAACAGCCTTAAATAAATAAGCTCATGGTAGGAGGCATTTTTTGTGACTTGGAAAAGGCCATCAAGTGTATCAACCACAAAATTCTATTATCCAAACTGGGACATTATGGTGTAAAAGGAAAAGCAAAGTTATGGTTTGAGTCATACTTCAGTAACAGGTATCAAAGGATTTCAATCACAAACAGTATCCTCAGTCAAAATTACTTTTCTGCATGGGAAGAAATAAAACATGGAGTTCTGCAGGGATCAATTTTGGGCCCATTGTTGTTCCTTTTCTCTATTAACGACTTATCCAAAGCTATAAGCGACAAATCTATACCAATATTGTTTGCTGATGATACGAGCATATTAATCACAAGTCCAAACAAAAACGATTTTCATTTTAAAATAACCACTGCTTTTAATTTTATAAATGAATGGCTAAACACAGACTTACTCTCCATAAATTTAATAAAACTCACTACGTACAATTTGTAACAAAAAATAAGCCCAAACCTCATATTAAAATTACTTAAAATGATAAACATATCTCAACAATATCCAGCATCAGATTTCTTGGAATCTGTATTAACCTTTTCGCATTGGCATTTAAATGGCTATAGTACCTTCGTGTACGGCATTCTTTTCGCTAGACATTTAAATTTTAGCACATGGTTTACAAAAAAGTTAATATTCCGGGAACCAAAAAAGATTGAATAATGGATTAAATGGCATTTTTCAGGAAATAAGACAGAGACATCTCTACATGTGTTCAAGAAAGCAGTAATAATTTTAGTTCGTGAATAGACAAACAAATTGTATGGAATATGCAAAAATTTCAGTTTCTCTTACTTACATATTGGCTTCAGTCCCCAGGTTTTCTTACGGAGGTCACACCTGATGTTGTTAGAACTGTGCCTTTGTGTGGTAATCTTCAAAACATGTTTTTTTAACGCACATTCCCACTTCACACTTATGGCACTTCACGAACACTTTCTGTGTCACACCCTTGACCTTGCACAGGCAACACCTCAGCTGCGTCTCAGATGGGATAGGCCAATGTTTGCTGCTGCAGACTTGAAGCCTGGCGACGTGCGATTCAACGTTAGGTGGTCTACCTAATGGCCTTGGTATTCTCTGTTCTGGTCCAGCATGTGCCAACATATTCCTCACTAGGGTATATCAAAAATCTCTATGTGACATTTTCTTACCCCCACATGAGGAATGAAGAAGAATGGCCAGGTCTAGCAGATGAAAGAACAATTTTTTCATCCACTTGAATGTGCGATGGCTGATGGAGTAACTGTTAGCCATTCTGTCATCCTTATCCACCTAGCCCATATGATGGTTATAATCCATCACAATTTGTGCCTTTATGGCTTTTCCTCCTCCATTGCAGAAATTACCTTCTGCTTGGGCACTGAATATTAGTCAAAATGCATACGTCTCTCTTGTCCCGCCACAGTATTGCTGTCAAGCCAGCCCTGGTCCTTACGTGAGTATCTCCCCTTTTCAGTTTTGTTGTCTTTGGTCTTAGGTCTTGTGGCATGCCTTTCCTGTTCGGCCTGACAATGCCACAACAGTAAATCTGTTTCTTCACCAAATCATCAAACAATTCAGGGGAAGAAAAGAAATTGTCCATGTATAATTTGTGCCCACGTCTTTCTATCTTTTTCGTCAGTTCTGTCACTGTCGCATGGGTTGCTGTCACATGCTGTGCTGTGTGCCGTCTGTCCTTCCCCAAGTATACTTTCATGATATATGTGTATCCAGTCGAGTCACAAAGTTTGAAAATTTTGATGCTGAAATGCTTGCGTTTCTTTGGTATGTACTGTTTGAAAATCACCCTTCCTTTGAAGGAAACAATAACTTCGTCAGTAGCCAGATTATCGGAAGGGTTGTCAAATTTGGAAAATGTGACATTTAGAATTTCAGGCGGTTTCATATCTTCCATAGTCTGTCAAACTTTTCGTCTGTCCTGTCAGGTTCATTCCTGTTGTCAGTAAAATGTAAGTAATGAAGGATGTGAAGGTATTGGTCCCTTTTCATCATGGTGCCGTAGAAAGGTGTGTATAGCTGATTTGTGTTGACCAGTAGTCTGTCAGTTTGTCTTTTACGCCATGTTCCATCTGTATTGTCAATGCCAGAAACACAAACATTTCGGCTTCAGTAACGTCAGGTTCAGGAGAGGGTTCATCGTCAAGTCTGTCTATGTAATCATGGTAGTAGCAGTTAGTCTCCACCACCAGCAGAGTGATAATTTCTGCAAAATACAGAAGAAAGGCGCTAAGTGGACTGGAGCCATCATTTATGTGGGGCACTTCATTGTCCTTCTTTCCTCTGGGGCCCCCTGTATATGTGTGTGCTACACTGCTCTGAAGGCAAGAGGGATGTGTCCATCGTAGGGTTAGTGGCTGTTGAGTCTGTTCACCTGGCCCACTCTCACCAGCATCCTCTTCGTCAGAGGTACTGGACGAAATTGAACTGCTGGACTTGTGACAACTGGCTGTTTGGCGGTAAGGTTGAGGTTGTGACAACCCTGGCTCACTTTTAGAACCTCCCTCAACTGAACTGACATCGCTTGATACTCTCGCTTTGTCATTATCAGTGTCGACAGTCAGTTCAGATATTTCACAGGGCTGCAGCAACCTTGGCCTCTTGCTTGGTCGACTCATTATGCCACCACTCACACTGACTGTCAAATGATTACTGGGAAGAAAAACAAGCTCTCTATGCAACACTGGACGTAAACTCAGCCCGAAGTCTGAGAAACGAAACGCAATATTGTGGAGCTCTAAATGGGGCCCTTCGAAGAAAAGGATGGCAGATAAAGTTCTGCTTATTGTAACCTGTCACCATATTATCGCTGTAACCTAAGTGCTGCATAGATACACTCTCCAGACTAAACAGTCACTCACAAGCCAAATGAATAGAGCAGGAAAAATAAGCTTTGCATCGTCGCCGCTACATCCTTATTGGCTGTAGGTACAAACAGCGTCATATAAAAAATGGATACAGGGGGTTTTCAATCAAGGGGTAAATCAGTCAGAGCATGAAGCTGCAAAAAACTTCTAGAGTGGTGCTAAGAATGAGTGAAGTTTCCCTTAATATCCCACGGCATCGAGGGCGAAATATTTAAATGGCTGAAGCTGTGGCTGTCCTACTGGCAGGACTCTCGTGCCCCAGTTGGCTTTAAATAATTTAAATGCCATCCTACGGCTAGGACACTCGTACTCTAAAGGTTAATGATACAATAAACTGGAAATACCATATTGAATATATTCTTTCAAAATTAAGTGCAGTTTGTTATGCAATGAGAATTATTAAACCATACATGTCTCTTGAGACCCTGAAAATAGTATACTACTCTAATTTTAATTCAATTATAAATTATGGTCTACCATTTTGGAGTACCTCACCCCACAGTAAAAAAATATTTGGGATGCAAAAGGATAGTTAGAATTATGATGGGCTGTAGGAAGGAGGTCTCATGTAGAAATTTGTTTAGGAAATTGAAAATAGTACCTTTGAGATCTTAGTACATACTTTCCCTTATGATGTTTATTATAAAAAATGAAAACCACTTTACAGTAAATTCAGAGATTCATAACATTAAAACTAGACAGCATAGAAACCTTCATCAACCTACATTGAAATTGTCAGGATATCAATGGAGAACCTACTACTCAGGAGCAAGGATCTACAATAATCTCCCTTAACACATTAAACGGTTGTCAGATGACACTAAGAATTTTGATTTGCAATTGAAAAAGTTTTTGTACCTTCACTCCTATTCTTTGGAGTAGTATTTCCAATATTAAATAAACTCCTAAACTGGTAATTATAAACATTTCGAAGAGAGAATCTATAATCAGATACATCACCAAGTATTTTTGTGTTTTGTAATCGCTGTTTCCATAGCATTATATTGTATTCTATGAGTGTTTTATTTTGTACTCCAATTATACATCATTTTACTCATTTCACTAAACTGCTGTGTTGTGTTCCCATTAAACTCCACTGTTACTAGTGTGGGATATATGATTTGTTTTTAAAGACATTTTAATATGGGTAATTTTAGACTGTTTTGCATGTACTATGCAGTTTGTAAAATTGATTGTTGTGCTGTTCTTGCTCTTGTATTTCATTTTAAATTTGTACCTCACACTATTACTATAGTCTATTTAAATTTTATTGTATGCATGCTGATTATTTCTATAATTTGCCTATGTCTTGATATTATGTATAAAATACTGTTCAATATTTTTGACGCAGAACAATCAAGAATTGTTTCTGTAAAAAACTATGTTCCATTTTGCATATCATGTACAATATACAATATAGAATGATTGTGTATATTTTTAATGATGAGGTCCGTATCAGTTGCAATTGTGAAAATGGATTGACCCATCATACAAATTAAATCAGTCAATCAAATAACCATATAATAATGCCATTTTATTACCAGCTTGAATTATAATTCTTACTTTAAATCTTTATGCATAAGTATTCTGTATATATATTATACTATGACCTGTTCCATATCCAGTAGGTCTCTTGGATTGTAATGGATTGATGGAATTGAATAAACTGGACTGAACTGAACAGTTGTACTTGTGGTAATGTGATTTGAAGTCATGTGTTCAGCTACCAGTTAAATTACTTTTTTTTTATGTACCATGCAGTTACTGGTACAGCCTGAACACTTTTTACGGATCATGTGATAAATAAAAATATTTCATTTTTGATGTTTTGTGAAGTTCTAATTTTATGAGATAAAATTGTGGTATAGATCACCATGGCTCATGCATTAACCACAAGTCTTGATTAAAGCCCTGTACTTGTATTTGTGAAAGAAAGTGCTAGTAAGGAAAGGGATAATGTATAAATTTAAGTCTACTGACTCCTGTTTTTCATTTTCCATGTAGATGAAGCATTATCCACTGACCAACTGGATAAGAAGGGGTCAAAACTTGCATTTGAGAAAGAGGTGCAAGAGTTCTCTGCTGATACCCAAGTGTCACAACCAGCAGTTGTCCAGTCAAGGTCCAAGCGCCGTGTTAGTGAACCACTTCCTTCTGAGTCACCCAGGAATGTGGGTTCACGTGCAGCCCTTGACCTTCTGTCGGCACTGCGACAACAGAAAGTTAGACGGCAGTGCAGTACTGGTGATATATACAGCCAGCCCATGGATAGTGACAAGTACCTGTATGGCGTGTTGTATGGCTGTGTCATCATGCTGTTGTATAAACATAACTGGTTCTTACAGCTATGCCCAATTCCCATTTTCATCTATGTAGTGAAACGTACAGGTGTGTGTTCTAGTAACAGACTTTTACAGATGACATTTTAAATCATATTTTAAAAGTAATTTAATAAACAAATATTAGTTTATAATGGTTCTTTATCCATATATTAGAAGTATGTAACTAATGGTATGTAGGGCATGTACTAAATTTAACCTGGCCATTTTGATTTTCATTTGGTTTGCTCTTGTGTTGGCATACATTGTAGTTACTGTTGTTAGTGTAAATGTGGCAGGAGGATGTAACAAAACATATATTTTGTGCAGTGGAAATACAGGTAGGGTGTGGAGCATGGATGTACCCAGTAGGATGGGGCATGGCATGAATAAAACTCTTTAAGTGAAAGTTCACAACTGTCAGCTGTTTGTTATGTCTGAAATGATGGCTGGGGGTACTGTTCGTCCATGTTTAGAGATATAAAACTAACATGCAGTTTCTTTCAGGGCAGTATTTGGGTATATGGAGTTTAATGATGGATCAGCTAGCAAACCTGAAGAACCATGTGCTCAGTTGGTGCAACAAAAGATGGAATGCTCTCTTTCCACCACCACTTACAGGGCTCCTTAAGGTTAGTGCATTTAACATTGATTTGTATTATTATTTTAAATGTGAGTCATTTTGAGCAGTTGTAGCAGTAATAGGTCTAGTATAATTGCTTTAATTGGTAGCAAACAATCATTGTTTACAAACCATATAGTGAACATGACATAAGATATGTAAGTTGTGTTCCATTGAATCTAATAGTGATAATAACCTAATGATCTAAACAGTGCTCAGTGTCTACTACAGATTACTGCACACTGCAGTATTTCATCATTCAGGTATGCAGTTTCTTGTATAGTTATGATTTTATGTGAAAAGTTTTCTTGAAGTGTTTGGGGTTTATAGGTAGAATTGACAAGCAACTTCGTGGGCCTCAGAGTTTTAATGTTCTTTGTTTTTATAAAACTTTTTTTTTTCAGCTTGGAACAAAAATGAATGAAAAAATAATGGAGTCACTGAAAGGCTCTGTGAACTCGGCTGCTAGCATTGTGGTGATATTTGGAATTACTGTAATAGCTGTTTGTGCATCAATCTTATTGGCTGTTCAGGTGGGCAAGTGTTTTATATTTTCTGTCTCTCTCTCTCTCTCTCTTATTTTTATATATAGGTTTCATTATGTGATATGTAATATCCTGATGGCTGTATCAGGGTCATATTAACAAGTAGAAAGTGAAGTTTGCTCTGTAACAGGCCATGGAGGCCCAGAGGGGAGTAGAGGTATAGCTCAACTCTTTCTTTGACCATGATACTAGATGGGGGTGTGTAGTTGATGCCTTGTGCCATGCCCCAGCTGCTTTACTCCTGGGTAGGAGACCCATTACCTCTTGTCCATGAGGCTGGGTGGTCCCCAGGGTCAGTGTGGACAGGTATAGATAATCTCGCCCCAGTTAGCGTTTGAACCCCAGACCTTCTAGCCAGCAGCAAGTTGCTGTACTGAATATGCTATCCTGGCTGCTCAGGATTGTAATATTCAAATCATCTGATTTATGATGCCATGTCAAGTGTTAAATAGTTGCCCATGTTTCAGAAGGGCTTGCTTCCTGCATCATTAGGGTATTCCAGATAGAGGTCTTCATATCCCAGGAAACTTGGATTTTTATCAACATTACTGTGACAGCCTCAGATCTCACTAGGTTATGGTCTTCTGAGTAGATAGGCACCAGCGTTATGGAGGAAACTGCTGCCACCATCTCCAGGGTAGAGGTGTAAACTAGGGGGGGAAACATGGTATTGATATACAGAAGGGAGGATAGGCATAGGGATGTGAGCAAATCAATAGAAATTGTGGTCCTATAAAGGACTGTTGTAAAAGATCAGATGCCAGAGAGGATACAATTAATAAGCCTGGGAGGAAGGTAGGTGGGTAAAAGAGGGAAGATAAAAAAGGGTTTTTTGAAGGTGACGGCACTGGGTTTTTCCAAAACTTTGGTACCTATCTAACTGCATGGTATGGCCTCTCAGAAGACTGTAATCATAGAGTCTGTTGGTATGGACTCGTTAGCAGATCAACACAGTGTACTGGACCAGTATGTAGTGTTGCTGCAATATTCAGAGTTTAGAAATATTTGTAGTTTTGTTTCATTACAGGTGTATGCAGAGGGTATTCACTTGGTGTACATGAGTGTAAGCGTTATCAACAGTACTGTAGTACAAAATGCAGATATGCTGGGTGTTGTGCCAGAGGACTGGCAGGATAAGATGAATGATGTTCTAGACAATGCGTACACATATGGGCGTGAAGGCATTTCAAAAATGGTAATGTGTCCTACATCACTAGGAATAGTGTGGGTTTGTTTTTTGCAAAACTTTATGGTTTGCATGAGTTCTGTTTTATCCTGAGTGTATACAATGTACCATTTGTGCTGAGGCCATGGCAAGAATTGCAGTGGTATCATGGCAGCACTCAAGGTTTTCCCATTTCTTCCTACTGTCTTACACAGATTTTAGATTATTTGTGCAACTTTTCTATTTACAAATGTTTCTTTCCCATTAAGAGCCGTCAGCCATCCTTGAGGTCTGAGTTTCTGTCATTATGTAGGTACGTGGTTTGATGAAAGATGTGGATGATCAGAAAGCAGCATTGCTTGAGAAACATATTCTGGAATTGTGGGACAGAGTGTACCAGGCTTGGATGATGTCATCTGCAGAGTCAGCTGTAGGCCCAACTGTGACTACGGGGGCAGTGTTTGCTAGCTGGGATAATTTCATAGATGGAATTCAGAAGACACCAGGTACTTTCAGTTGAATGGCTTACTGAAAATGCTGTGCTGTGTTAATAAATGTTTACTATAGGATTTTCAGTTTCATATTTATTTTCTATCCCCAAGATAAGCTGATTCTCTGACAGTATTAATTGATATTCTGAATGGTCTGCTGTATGTTTGAGAGCATCTGATCATGGAAACCCACAGTTGGAATTGTTCTGAATATGAAACCCTCAACTACTATATCTGTCCAAACCAAAAATCATGTACAATTCTACCTGTATATTTTGAACCCCCGCCACCCAGAGGAAATTTTCTTTAAGTGATGTTTCTGTGATCCCAGTTGACAGATGACAAGGACCTCCTGTATTAATCTTTGAACATTTGTGGCTTCCAAATGCCATATATGTACCATTTTTGTGTAAAATTTTTTTTTTTTTTTTTTTTCAGAATGGTTTGATTAGCAATGTCCTGAAGTTTGTCCACTTCTTCCTGGGTCATACTGATTAAGTGCCATTGATCTTTCTTTCCTTTTTGCAGAGTTACTCAATGTGAATGCAATCCTAGCATTTGCAAAGGAGAATGTGGAGACACTCATGTCTGTACTGGATTCTGTGTGGAGTATCTTCAAAGGCAACTTGAACCTTGCATTTTATTCTTTCACTGCATTGATTGGTATCTTGTTTGGTGGTGGCACTGCTGTTCTGAATTTCATCCTTAACATGGTATGTTATAGTGCATTTCCCATTACCTGTCTTACCTGGTAGAACACCTCATTGGTCATGTGTTTTCTTCCCATGCTGTTTATTAAAATATTTATGTTTACCAAGTTGAACATTATGCAGTTGTAGATTTCTCCACATAATTTTTAATATTTTGCCATTAGCACTATGAGTTGGGATATTTCAGTAAGTACAGTGAGGGGCTGTTGTTTGGACATTTGGGGTTGAAGTGCTGTGAGGAGCAGAACATAGTCATATACCTATGATATCTAGATGGGTTCTGAGGCCCATCCAGCCTCCTACCCAGTAGTACTGGAGGCTTTTCAGGGATAGGGTTTTGAAGCTGACTACTCATCTCTACGTAGTACTAAGAGCTTTATATTGTGGTGTTTGGGCACAGGGGATGTTTTATGTCTGCCATTGGTACCAGTGGAAGGCAAACAGTTCTAAGATGTGGGGACAGTACCACATCTGAGTATGTGACTGTGAGTTTCTGTGGGATGATATAATGATGATAATGTTACAATGGTTGCAAAAGCTTGTGTGTTCAGTACCCATGTGGACCTCAGACACTTGTCTGTGGTGTATTCCACAACTGGTGGAAATCATTGTATGCTTGGAAAAAAAAATTATCATTTGGAATTGAATAAAAATCCCCAAAATAGCTCCCTTGTCAAAATATAAGTAAGAATGTTTTGTATGATTTGAGATTCTCAAGTGAAGCTTCATGTCTTTTGACATAAAACATGTAGTTTGGTAGCTATTGACAGATCTTTAAGAGGAACATCCTGTCTCCATCTTCAGGGTATAATGGAGGCAGTAAATTACTTCAAAACATTAGCAAATAGCTATTAGACTACATGGTGTCACATCTCAGAAGTCACTGAATCATTACAAGAATGTGAGTTTCTTGATGGACAGTCACAGCCAGTTAGGTGAGTGGAATGCAGTGTGTGTCAATGAAGAAGTTAGTCTGATTTGAAGAATTCAGATTTATGGTTTGTTATTCATGGACATAGTTCTTTTAAAAGGTAGCTGTTGCGTACAGGTAAATGTGAGCCAATTAGAGGATCTGAAGTAGAGCAACTGAAAATTGTATTGTTATTGCTTTTATATTTCATATGTCTAGAGTAATTAAAATGTAAAGAAACTTTGTTGTAGGAGTAGGGACTGACATCATACACCATAAATATAGTGCACAAGGGGCTACCCAAAATTTCTGAGAATTTGCTCGTAATAACATGAATACTTACTTTAAGTCGTAATTTCCACCGTCTCCTTCGAAGTAGTCACCTTGGGCTTGCATACAACGATCCCAGCGATTTTGCCATTTACGGAAGCACTCATTGAAGTCTGCCGGTGTTAGCATGTTTAGTACCTGTTGTGATTCTGCTTGGATCTCTTCAATGTATACAAAATGCTGCCCTTTCAACTGGAGTTTCATTTTAGGGAACACGTAGAAATCACAAGGGGCCAGGTCAGGTGAGTAGGCAGGGTGGGGAACAGTGGTCATGTTATTTTTTGTAAGGAATTCCCTCACAACAAGTGAGGTGTGTGCAGGCGCACTGTCATGGTGCAACAACCAGTCTCCGTTCTTCCACATCTCAGGCCATTTGCAACTCACATTTTCCCTCATTTGCCTCAAAACCTCGCAGTAAAAATTCCCATTAACAGTCTGACCAGGTGGAACAAACTCCTTATGCACAATTCATCGAATGTAAAAAAAAAAAAAAAAGATCAGCATTGACTTGATGTTGGTGCGAACTTTGCGTGCTTTTTTTTGGTCATGGAAAGGATGGCGTCTTTCATTGTGAAGACTGCTGCTCTCTTTCCGGGTCATAATTGTACAACCATGATTCATCACCAGTTATGACCCTGGACAGAAAGTTACGATTATGTCTAACTGCTTTTTGCAGCTCAGTGTACACCTGAACCCAATGGTCTTGCTTGTCATTGTTCAAGAGACGAGGAAGAAACTTTGCTGCAATTCATCTCATGTTCAGTTCATCCGCTAGAATGCGTTGACATGACCCGTCTGACAGTCCAGCGTGATTACAAACATTGTAGATAGTCTGTTTTCTGTCTTCTAGGATAACTTCATGCACTTTCGCAATCATTTCCTTAGTTGTGCATGTGGACAGTCAACCAGAATGTGTACGATCTTCCACAGATTCCCGGCCTTCTTTGAAATGCTTAAACCACTCAAATGTTCTTGCTTGGCTTGAAGCTTGCTCACCAAAGGCCTCCTTTAGCATTTGGTGGGTTTCAGCTGCAGTTTTGTTGAGCTTCAAGCAAAATTTAATGCAAATTCTTTGCTCCTTAACATCTGCCGTTTTGATATTAGCAGACACACATGAAAATGGTGTAAAGAAAACAGCCAAAACTCAGAAACACTTGCACTTTTAAAGATGCAAGTTGGCTGACTAACGGTTGAAAGATACAAAGATACAATGAGAGGCACCTAGCAGCACAAGTTTGTAGCGCTAATGCTTTGCGCAGTATATTCAAATTCTCGGAAAGTTTGGGTAGCACCTCATATCACTAATTGAGTGAATTCTAATGACATAGTCTGCCTGGTACATTGTAGCTAGCTTCTGTCTTTGTTGACTTGGTTTTTCCACAGTTCTAGGCTGTTGATTGTCTGATGTCATATGTTGCAGGTGGTGTTCTTGACTGCGCTGTTTTACCTTCTGAGTTCCAGTGGACAGCTATACAAACCTGTTGACCTGATAACCAACTTCAGTCCCAACATGGGAAACAGGTGTGTTTCTTCTGCAAAATGCACACCTTACATCTGTAGGATGGATCCTCACTTCATGTTGTGTACAGCTTTTACAGCTTTGAATAGTTGGGGTTGCAATTGTATGACAGATTTAGTGTTTCTGTGTAAATCTTCAGTATAGAAAGCGTCTTCTTCTTCTTCTTTTTTGTTTTGTTTTGCTATAATGAGTTCATATACACATATCATGTCACAAGCTTTCTTTTGTATTGAAAGGTATGTAAGATAATTTGTTGTCTTTACCAGGTTTGCTACAGCTATTGAGACAGCAGTAATTGGTGTCTTTCGTGCCTCTTTCAAAATGGCTGTGTTTTATGGCCTATGGACATGGCTTATCCATAACTTATTTGACGTTAAAGTCATATACCTACCTTCAGGTGAGTTGTAAATAAGGGGCTTCATAAAATTTGCTTTTTACCTAGTGTTGGAGGGTGTTAAAATCTAGGAAGGTTGAGATAGACAGGGTGTGTAAAACACAAGGGAAAGGTGAATTTGAGTCAGAAAACCTGAAAAGAAAGACCACTTTTGAGATATAGGTGCAGGTGGAAAAACAGTGTTAAAATGGATCTTGGAGTGTGAGGATTTGTAAGTATCTGAGATTAGATTTCAATTGTAGGTTTTTTGAATAATGTAATAGATCTTCAGATTCCTAAAGAGGTGACTTTCTTGACTAGCTCTGCAACTGTGAGCTTCTGAAGGACTTTGTGTCATGGGGTTGGTGTTGTATTAGCATGGCAGCAGTATACTGCATATCCAAGTATTGAACACTGAATGTTATTGAAATATACAGAATGGCGAAGAATTAATTCAGCAAAATGCATGCATCTGTTAAGTGAAGCCCTGCATTCTTGGTTATTCCAAGGAACTTGATGAGGTGAATGTGTATGCTTACTGAAAAATGTACTGCTGGAAAATGGGCAGGGCTGTTAATTATTAGGCTCACGACCCACGGATGCTAATGGAAAGAACACCAGATACTACTTTATAAGTACTAAACTTTTCTAGCAAAGGGTTAATTTGTGTGTGTGTGCATGTATGCACACAAATGATTACGCTAGTAGGTCTGAACCTATGTGTGTGTTTGACATTCAGAGGACCGTGCATTATGATAGATTCTCATAATGAAAGTGAACGAGATGCACTGTTTCTCAAATTTATTTGGTAAAGTACTCTACATGTTTTGGACATATCCACTGTCCATCATCAGGAGTATCTCAACACTGTATACAAGCAGTATGTATTTACTAGTAGACGCCAACAGAACTAGTATGACAAATACCTATTGTGTGTATACAGTGTTGAGATACTCCTGATGATGGACAGTCGACATGTTCGAAACATGTAGAGTGCTTTATCAAATAAATTTGAGAAATAGTGCATCTCATTGGCTTTCATTATAAGAACTGTGTGTATGCGTGCGCACGCGCGCGTGTGCACGCCCTTGATTGAATCATAAGATTTGGCTACTTAATATGAACATATTTGTTACCTGTGATGGCAGCATGGGTATGAAGTATTGGACTTTCAAAACTGTGTCATATTATTGACAGTATGAACAACTGTTTTTACTAAAAAAGGTGTTTGTCTATGTAAATGAATTCTCATTAATCACAAGGTATAGTGTTTGAAGACATTCATTTACATGCAGAGTTAACACCATGTGGTCTAATTAATATCACAGAGGAGTCACTGTTAGTACCAATCATACATGCACTATGTATTTTAAACTGTTCTATATTGTCATTGTTAAAGTAAAGTTTGTTTTGCAGTACTTGCGGCCAGTTTGGCAGTGGTACCTTTCTTAGGTACGTACTGGGCCTGCCTACCAGCTTGTTTGGATTTGTGGCTGGGTCAACAGAGAGGAATGCAAGCTTTGATGCTCTTCGTGTTTCAGTTCCTGCCATCTTCCTTTGTTGACACGACCATTTACAAGGAAATAAAAGGGTAATGTTTGGTTCACTAGTAAGTTTCATGTTCCATGATTATACGAATGTGATTTAGTGAATAAAGATGCAGTGAAAGTTGTGATATCTGGCACTTACAAGACCACATGGTTGCTGGATGTTGTAATTTTCCAAATGTTAGAACATCATACCTGATGTCCCTAGTGACTTCATGCACAGACCTAATCTTTTAATGTATCACTTGATATCCTGTCCTGTTTTCCTTGCTGCACTTTCTGTTCCCTTTTCATCCCAACTTGTGTCACAGTGCACATAATATAAAAAAACCAACAAGACATCAGTAATTAATAGCTGACCTGTCAGAATTAATGGTGGGTGCTGCCTTCATTGAGGATGTGACTGAAGCATTAATGCTTCTGACTTGTATTATGGAAGTGCCCTGACCAAATCTCAGTTGGGGTATCAACTGTTTGGAGTTTTTCATGGTTTTCCATGTTTTCTCCAAGTGAGTGCCAGGACAATATCTTAAATTAGGCCATAACTGCTTCCCTCCACATCATTTTCTGTTATTTGTTAACCCTTCAGTGTGGAATGACGGACACTGCTCGTCACAGGGAAAACATCACCTGTCGTGGAATGACGGCCACTGTTCGTCATGCTGCACACTTTCACTCATTCGTCTATATCTCGACGACATAGGGAGCAAATGTAATCGGGCTGCTTCGTGCTTGTTCGTGAAGGAGCTGGCTCTCTTATGGTGTGGGAGACAGTTGCTAGATATTATTTCT
>Ga0123355_10003684_pt1 | contig 22093 bp, 10 predicted proteins | sample TergutEmb28metaG_3_FD_89872 | JGI IMG/M metagenome (GOLD analysis project Ga0123355, IMG submission 89872) | Embiratermes neotenicus P1 segment gut microbial communities from Petit-Saut dam, French Guiana - Emb289 P1 | ecosystem: Host-associated > Arthropoda: Insects > Digestive system > Gut ... | reverse complement strand
CCCTGAAACCGTAAATAGCTCCCCCGTGCCACCGATGGCCCGAAAGTAGAGCGCAAAACAAAACGCCCCAGACTCGGTTTGAGTCGTGGGACGTCTGTTGATCAGCCCTCCCCCAAGTGCTGCTCAAAGACAATCTAACTCTGGCCCCTGAAACCGTAAATGGCTCCCCCGTGCCACCGATGGCCCGAAAGTAGAGCGCAAAACAAAACGCCCCAGACTCGGTTTGAGTCGTGGGACGTCTGTTGATCAGCCCTCCCCCAAGTGCTGCTCAAGGACAATCTAACTCTGGCCCCTAAAACCGTAAATGGCTCCCCCGTGCCACCGGTGGCCCGAAAGTGCCATACGAGTCAGGAACATGAAAATACAGGGGAAATATAGCCTCAAAGGGTATCGACGGCGAGGCACGATCGCCGCACATCAAGCGGAAAACCAGGATCGGCCGCACCCGGCTGCCGAATGGTTCCCGGGCGGATCTTTCGAGAATCCAACCGGTCGAACCAGATCGTCGACGTCGTGGCCAACCACATCCCCTGCCTCGGCGAGTTCATGTGTGCGGGCGCCTAAACCGACACCGTCTGCGCTTGCTCGAGACCGGACTTCGACGGGTGCCTTTGGGGGGCGGAAAGGGCAAGCGCGCAGCTCAACCTCGTTCCCAAAAAGTAAAACTCCGGTGGAAGATGCGACCAAGCCTACTGCTTCTCCACCTTGACCAGGTTGTCATCCGGGTTGCGGTCGATCAGCTTCATCAACGGATCGATGCCGGCCTGCGCCGGAAGCTTGTCTACAGTAACGGTGAACTCCTGCTGCTCCTGATCGATTTTCTGCTTCGCGAGATAGAGGAACCTTCCCGCGGCGTCGAGCACGCCAATGTCGATCAGGTCCTGCAGCGGGACCCGGTGTTCCTGCCCCTTGCCGTCAGCGCGATATTTCTTGGCCTCGATCGAAATCTTCACCTGATACTTGCCGTCCGGCAACTGCGAATACTTCGCCGACAGTGCGCGGTTGTCGAACAGCGTGATGTTCTCAAACCAGTCGTCATAGAGATACTGAAATTGAGGCGGCGTTTCCTGGCGCAGATAGTTCACCATGTCCGCCGAAGAGGGATAGGGCGGGCCTTTGAAGGCCCAATCCTTCACCATACGGGCGAGCGCCGTGCTCACGTGCTCCTCGCCGATGTAGTCTGCGAGCGCGTACATCACCTGCCCGCCCTTGTTGTAGTGGATGTAGCCCTGCAGGGGCTCTACCCGCATCAGGGGCTTTTCTTCGTCGCGTTCCTGGGCGCGGCCGCGCAGGTAGCCATCCAACTGGTAACGCAGGAACTTTTTCATCGAGTCCGGGCCGTAGGTGTGCCGCATCACCATCAGCGCCGTGTATTGGGCAAGAGTCTCGACCAGCGAAGTGGCGCCTTCGTTGTTGGAGCTCATCACCTGATGTCCCCACCACTGATGCCCGACCTCGTGGGCCGTCACGAAAAACGGCAGGTTGATCGCATCTTTCTTATGGGGATCAACATAAGTGATGAAACCGATGCCTTCGGAAAATGGGATGGTATTCGGGAAGGACTCGGCGAAGTCTCCGTAGCGCGGGAACTCGATGATTCGTTCCTGCCGGAACTGGAACGGGCTGAAGGACTGCGTGCAGTAGTCGAGCGCCGACTTCATTCCCAGCATCATGCGGTCGAGATCGAATTCGTGCCCGGGCTGATAGTAGATCTCAAGATTCACGTCGTGCCAGCGGTCGCGCATCACGGCGTAGCGCGCCGAGTTCACCGAAAAGATGCCCGACATGATCGGCGCATCGCCCTTGTAGTGGAAGTAGTGGCGGCCACCCTCGACCCAATCTTTTTGCAGATAGCCGGGGAGAATCGCGACTTGATCGGGAGTGGTGCTGACCGTGCCCTCGAAATTGACCCAGTCCGCGTCCGTAGAGCCGTAGTTACTCTGGCGACCGGACATGTCTTCGAGCTTGGGCAGGCCGGCGGACTTCTCGAGACCGTTACGATGCCGTGCGGAGTCATCCACTAACTGCACGTCCTGCAGGTATCCGATAAAGGGCAGATAACTTCCGCTTGAGAAGCTGCCATTGTGCACCAGGTCTGTGTTGGGCTCGGAATTGACAAATCCCGGATTCGGATACACCAGATCGAAATCGAGTTCAATCCGTCCGTGCGCAGGAATGGGTTTGGTCGGCTTATAGATAAAGAATCCCAGAGCGGGGTCTTCGAGAATCGGTGTCTGCCCGCCTTGGAGGCTGAGCGTGCGAATCTCGGTGTGCGGGCGCGGAATGATGAAGGCGTCCTCTGGCCAGAGGGTTATGGCAACGCGGTCGATGGGTGCGTCGGTCTTGTTCTCCAGCCACTCCTTGCCCCTGAACACCGACCGCCGCTCGTCGGGATAGAGTTCCACGTCTGTCTGAATGTCGGTGATGCGGGGCTGCGGCATCTTTTCGTATTGCTTGTACTTCAGCTCATACTGCGCGCGATCGGACTGGAATTTCCTTTGGGTAAGGAGCCGGTTTCGCACGTGGGTGTTGTGGTAGATGTAGCCGCCAACTGCCACGAAAAGCAGGCCGCAGGCTGCGAAACCAAGCGCGCTCGGAGCCGAAACGCGCGCCCACGCCAACTTCAACCGGTTACGCAGGCTGACTTCCATCCCGCGCACCCACAACAGGTTGGTCGCGATCGCCATCAGCACCGCGCCAATCGCCCAATAAAGATGAAACCAGAACGTCGGTGCGGCGAACGGGCCGTAGCCGTTCATGTCCGAGAAGACGATTCTTGGCGTCTGGCCCACGCGGTACAGGTAATCCTGAAAACTTGTCTGCCGCAGCGCAATGGTGGCGACGAAATACAGCACCATGACGAAATGGCCGAGATACTTATGATTGACGATGGTGTGCACCAGCATCGCGATGGCACACAGAATCCAGAAGCCGATCAGCTGACGGCCGAACAAATCCGTCAGATAAAGACCAATCTCGAAATTGTGGTAGCCGCCAAGGACCTGAACAAAGATGCCGCAGAGCATCACCACACCCACGAGCAGCACCTGCACCAGCATCAGGGCCAACAGCTTGCTGCCAAACAGCACCCAACGCCGCACCGGCAAGGCGTCCATGATCTGATTCAGTTGGGCATCGCGCTCGCGCCACACCAGTTCGCCGGAATAAAAAGTGATGATGGCAAGAATGAAGAGGCTGAAGCCGCCGCCGCCCAATTCCAGCATCTTCCACGTCACCGGATATACGGGAGTAGAAAACGGATTGTCGATGTCATAGGCGGAAAAGATGGCAAACAGCGCGCCCGCCAGGACCAGTACGCCAAAGAAAACGTTCTTCACCGTTTCGGCGAATTGCAGCCGGCTCAGAGAAATCAGTTCGCGAATCGAATCACCCAAGGAAAATGTCGGATGCACCGCCGGCAGGGCCTGGCTTGCTGCAAACGGCTCGTGGGCAGGCTCGCTCAAGATCCGCCGCGCCGCCCTGGACGACGAGTCGGTGAAAGAAAAGCGGATGTAAGTGAATGCCAGGATGGCAGCGCCGATCCCCAGCCACAGAATTCGATTCCACAACAACACGCCGGCCAGCGGCACGATCTGCGTGTTGCGCTGAAATGGCGTCCAGTAGATGGTGAGCCGCGACACCGCATTCCCGCCGAACGGATCGACCATCGCCGCCAGCGTCGTCGTTGTATAGTCGTTCGACAATTGACTCGCGACAAAGTAGCCGATCAGCAGAATTACGCTTCCCGCGTACACCGGCAGCATCTTCTTCCCCAAGGCCGCGAGCGAAAAGAAGATGGCGGAGATGAAGATCAGATTCGGGATCACCATGGTCAGGTAGGGCTGGAAGTACGCATAGAAACTCTGTGGCCCCACCCGCGCGGGATCGAGCCATGGCATGCGCGTCCCGACCCGGGCCCCCAGTCCCACGCTGGAAAAGATCAAGATCTCGACTGCGAGCGCTCCCAGAAAGCGGCCGGCAAGGTAATCGAACTTTGTGATCGGAGCCGTGTAGAAAAAGGCGGTGGAGTTGCTGTCCAGGTCTTGATAGGTTGCCTGACCTGCGATGGCCGCGACCACGATCACGCCGAAGAAAGTGACAAACATGATGATGAGGTTCAGCGCGTAGGGCGATGTGACCAGCACCTTGCCGCCGGTGCCCCAATCCACCGTCGCGTCGGGGAATGCACCCCCCGACATGAGCACAAACAGAAAGCCCAGGCCGAAAAAAATAAGGAAATAGACATACGTCGAGAGGCGGCGCAGGCGGCGGGAGAATTCGAAGGCGAGAATCGAGGCGACCATCCTCAGTTCACCGCACCGCCCTCGGGCGGATGAATGAACCCCTTGATGGTCGCGAAGTAGAAATCTTCCAGATCGGGCGCTGCCGGCTCGAATCCCGCGTCCGGCTGACGGGGGCTCAACACGTGCACCAGCGTCTGCCCGGCGAACAACCGCATGGAGATGAGCTGAAAGCGCTCGCGGTAGCTCGGCAGTTCGTCATGGGCGATCGATTTCTTCCAGATACGCCCCTCGATTTGCCCAACCAGTTCCTGCGGATTTCCCGAAACCCGTACGCGACCTTCGTGGATGATGGCCATCGACCGGCACAGGTCCGTCACGTCGGAGACGATATGCGTCGAAAGAATGACGATGATGTTCTGTCCGATGGCGCTCAGCAGATTGTGAAAGCGCACCCGCTCCTCCGGATCGAGCCCGGCCGTTGGTTCGTCCACAATGATCAGCCGCGGATTCGCGAGAAGCGCCTGCGCGATGCCAAACCTCTGCTTCATGCCGCCGGAAAAACTCCCCAGAGCCTGCTTGCGGTGCTCGTAGAGGTTTGTTTGCTCGAGGAGCGCCTTCACCACGTCGCGCCGCTCCTTCGCGTTGCTGACGCCTTTCAAGACCGCAAAGTGGGAAAGCAGGTCTTCCGCCGCGACTTTGGGATAGAGACCAAACTCCTGGGGCAGATAGCCGAGCACACGGCGTACGGCGTCCTTTTGGCGCAGCACATCGATCTCGCCGAGCACGGCGCGGCCGCTGTCGGCCTCCTGCAGCGTGGCCAGGGTTCGCATCAATGTGGACTTGCCCGCCCCGTTCGGCCCGAGCAGCCCGAACATTCCCTGCGGGATGTCGAGGGAAACGTTCTCGAGCGCCTGCGTTCCGTTCGGGTAGCGTTTGGAGAGATTTTCGATTCGCAGTTCCATCGTGATCGTCGATTCAGCAGTAGTTACGCCGTTGCCCACGGCAAAGTTCCCGGAAAAGCTTCGCGGACCCCCAACTGCGACGTTCAGTCAAGATCGCGCCCGGGTTCGAACCCTTAGTTGGTCCTTGCCGAACTTCCGCGCATTCCAGGAGGAACCTCCGGTTCGGCGGACCCATCCGTGCGCGCGTCCGAAGCTGCCCAGTTCAACCCGGTTTTCGTATCGTGGTCGATCGCCTGCCCCCTTCCCATGAGGAGCGAAAAATCGCCGCGCACTTCGAGCTGATGCCCCATGCTTGAAAGCTGCTGACGCACGTCGCCGGGAACGCGATCCTCGATCAGCACCCGGCAGCCCACATCAAAGTTGCTCCTAACCGTAAAACGCGCGGACTCCAGGGCAGCCTGCAGGTTCATGCCGTAGTCGACCAGGTTCGACACAAATTGTGCGTGGGCCAGAGGTTGGTTCGCGCCGCCCATAATGCCGAATCCGATGTGATCGTCCCCGCGTTCCATGAACGCCGGAATGATGGTGTGGAACGGCCGTTTGCGAGGAGCCAGCCCGTCCGGTTTCAGGGGATCGAGCATGAACAGCGCTCCGCGATTCTGCAGGGCAAAGCCCATGCCTCGCACGGTAATTCCTGAGCCGAATGACGAATAGTTGCTCTGGATCAGAGAAACGATATTGCCCTCCCGGTCGACGGCTGTGAGATACGTCGTATCGCTCGCCGGCGGAAGCCCGGCGGTCGGGTTGCAATCGGCTTTCTGGGGATCGATGAGTTTCGCGCGCTCGCGGGCATATTCCTTCGAAAGCATCCCTCCAAACGGCACTCTGGCAAATCGCGGATCAGCGTTATACCGCGCCAGATCGGCATAAGCCAGCTTCATGGCCTCGATTCTCGTGTGCAATTCTTCGACCGTCAGCGGACCACCCTTCGCCGGCGCGAACTGCTCCATGATGTTCAACATCTCAAGCGCAGCCATGCCTTGCCCGTTGGGCGGGAGTTCATAGACTTTCCACCCGCGATAGGTAGTCGAGATCGGCTCGACCCACTCGGCGGAAAAGTCCTTCAGGTCCTCGGCAGTCATCGTGCCTCCGAGTTCGCCCGATGTCCGAAGAATCGCCTTGGCAATGTCACCGCTGTAGAACACTTGCGCCCCGCCCCGAGCAAGCAGGCCGAGCGCTTTGGCCACCTCCGGATTGCGAAAGATTTCTCCCATTCGCGGCGCTTCGTCACGCACCAGAAACACTCGCCGACTCTCGGGATCGTCGCGCAGTTTCTGAGTGGAGTCACGCCAGTCCATGCCGATCATTTCCTCGACATTGAATCCGTTTTCCGCGTAGAAAATCGCCGGGGAGAAAAGGTCTTTCCAGGGCAGGTGTCCGAACCGCTCGTGCAGCTTGTTCCATCCCTCCACTGCGCCCGGCACGGTCACCGAGTCGATTCCAGCCGATGGCATTCGCGTCGCGCCCTTGGCCCTCAAATACTCGATGCTGAGGCCTTTGGGCGCCCATCCGCTGGCGTTGAGACCATAGAGCTTTCCACTCCTGGCGTCCCAATAAATCGCAAACAGGTCGCCGCCCATGCCATTCATGTCCGGCTCCATCACCCCCAGCGCGGCATTGGCCGCGATCGCAGCATCGACCACCGACCCGCCGCGCGACAGGATCTCGGCTCCGGCCTGCGACGCCTGCACCTGGCTGCTCGCCACAATGCCGTAGGGCGAGATCACCATGGACCGTGCATTGGTTCGGTCTTGCCCGAAAGCGACCGAAATGAGAGCGAGCGGGATGAAGCCCCGCAGAAACCAGCGCATCATGCTTGTCTCCTGGAGATGGAAAGGCATTGTGCGTGCCGGGACCGCGCGCTGTCAAATCGCGTGCGCTCGCGCTGGCTGGTACTCGACAAGGGAGATTTGGCAGTCCAGGGCAAGCGGATCTTTTTCAGCCGAGGTCACCCAATCGTCGGCGGATCGCCAGGGCGCAAGTCTCGATGGCGGATTTCACCAGGGCCCCACGACAGGCCGCTCCAGAATTTTTGCCGGGGGCCGGCGAATGCAAGTGCCAGTTCCTTCAGTTGGTAATGCCGGGCCAGTCGTCCGTGCGGAATGGCGATGCCGGCAGCGCGTCTTTGTTGAACAAATTGCAGCGCGGGCTGTCTCCCCATGCGTAGCGCACAGCCAGCGGATTCGCAACATCGGGGCTGCTGACGACCACGGTGTCGCCGTCGATGCGCGCCTCGGCCGTGCGAAACTTGCGGTCCGGACCCGCGATGGCAAAGCCTTGCAACGCCGCACTGCCGCGCGCTTCAAGGCCCGAGCCTGTATGCGAGAAATGCAGACGAATTTCATTGCCATGAATCTCCATCGATTCATAGAGCGGGCCTGAGTAGACGGTTGGCTGCTTGTAAATGGTGCCCAGAGCCCACAAGGCGAGACGCTCGCCGACTTCTTTCTTGCGATGGGGATGAAGATCGAGCGGGTCGCCGACATCAATCGTGACGGCAAGGCCGGTAGCGGGCACGTGCTCGACGGTCATCAGCTCGGCCTCGCGCAACTCGGACCAGGCAGATTCGCCAGGCTGATCCGGAATTGCACCGTGATTGGGGAGCTGTACGATCAGAAACTCAAGATCTTTCCGCTCGGACGCGTCGCGCCAGTTCTGGATCATCGCCGGGAGAAGTTTGCGATACTGATGCGCCCGGAGAGTGTTGCTCTCCCCCTGATACCAGAGGGCGCCACGGAACGGATAAGGCAGCAGCGGGGCGATCATGCCTTGGTAGAGACTCGAGACCGGCATCGGAGCGTATTCCAGCGGGGTCAGGCATTCGAGCGAAAAGCCAGTCAATGCATCCTGCGTAAAATCTTTCACCACTCCCCAGCCGTCCTGGCGCAGATCGCGAAATGGAACCGTTATGGGCCGCCATTCTCGAGTGGCCTTCAGAACCGGAGTCGCGTAGTCGTCATAGTCATTGATAGTCGGCTGTTTGGAGCGGAAGCGAAACGAACCGTCCCCGCGCACCCAGAAGCGGATACCGGCGTAGGCACTGAGGTCTTGGGGAGAGCCGTCCAGCTTATAGGTTGCTGAAAGGATCGAGTCTTGTGTGCCGTCGAGTTTGCCGGCAACGCGGGCTGCGAATCCGCTGGTTCCGCGCCCCGGAGAAACGAGGTCAAAGGCGGCATGGGGTGCCTCAGCCCAGGAGTAGGAGAACGTGCCTCCTGGAGTCAGGCGCGAACTGCCGTCGTCAAAATTTGCGAGCACTTTGCTTTCTGGCTGACCCGGCACCGGGACCAGCTCGAAATCGTCGAATTCCAGGTCGAAGGCGAAGGGTTGCCCGGCAAACTTTTTCTGTGCGGCGGTGGCCCGGTCCCATTCCGCGCTCGTGCTCTTGAAGTCTGGATCTGCGCGCAGAACCTCGGGCGCGATCCATTGTTCGATCGGCGTTCCGGGCCAAGCGCTTTCGACGACTCCCACCGGGACATTCAGCCGGCGTTGAATGTCGCGTGCGAAATAGTATGCCACCGCGGAAAAATTCTTGGCGGTATCCGGCGTGCAGATTTCCCAATGAGCTGGGAGGGTGTCCGCCTGGGGAGTGACTGCAATCTTCTTTGGGACGGTAAACAGGCGGATCTGCGAGTAATTCGCCTTCGGGACTTCGGTGGCGGCGCCTTCCGAACCATCGAGGGAAAAGGTCATGTTCGATTGGCCAGAGGCCAGCCACACTTCGCCGATCAATACATCCTTAATGAGGATTTCTTTCTTGCCGCGGACGGTGAGGATGAACGGCCCTCCGGCGGGCATGGCGGGCAGATGCAAACTCCAGTTACCGTGCGCGTCGGCTGTAGCATTGGAACGGTGCTCGCCCAGAATCGCGGTGATCGGCTCGACCGGATCGGCTTTGCCCCAGACGTGGATCTCGCGGCCTTGTTCGAGCACCATGTGGTCGCTGAACAATGTTGGGAGAGAGGGATCCGCCCAGCAATTGAGGCTGTAGAGAAAACATATGGCCAGGGGCAGAGGAGCGAATTTCTTAGAGACGGCTTTCCAAGCTTTCATTTGCACACGATGATGCCACATGCACGGGCTCATGGAGCAAAAGACGAATGGGGAGGCGAACAGTCGTGCGACTCGAAGGATCCACGATCTGCAACGCCGCACTGCGGCACTGTACTACCGACAAAATCTCGGCCGCCGTTGTTGTCAATTTTCATGCCGGAGTCAATGGCCGCAAGTGCTCGTCCAGCGCATTCCCCTTAAGTGACTCGACACCCGCTGGTCGCGCTCCCGGGTCGAGCAGCACATGGAAAGGCATTCTGCGTCGCGCCGGGGACATTCGTCGCTACCGACTGTTTCGGATTGTTTCGGATCCAACGCTGTCGCTTCGACTTTGTGATGGGACGATAAATGAATTCGCGATTTGGACCAAAGATTAATCGCCAACTTAAATCGAGTGCTATAATGCGCACCTAGGCGGAGCGCTGCGTATTCGCAGTGATCAGCTGCCGATGATGCACCTCGCCAGGGTTTTTGCAGTACCACCTCCCGGATGCACTCCGCTCTCGGTCAGACCTCATCGGTACAAGGGATGCTTTTTTCGCCTGTCGCGCCGTCGACTACGGGATCTGAGTTCAGGAGCGGCAACCGTGTGAGGCACTCACGATGCGCCGTCCTCATGCTCCGTACTGGTTTTATCCCTTCGGATTTGATCTGACCTCCGGTCGGTGCCCCTGCCACAGGGGGTGGTGTGCTTCGACAAACCCGGTCTTCTCTGGAGGGAAACTTTGGAATCGCTCAAAGTGGATGGAACGGATCACTCAGTTCGGGTTCTTGTGGTCGACGATTTTGAGCCTTGGCAGAATTTTGTGTCAGCGACGCTTCAGAAGCAGCAGGAATTGCGGATCATCGGGCGGGTGTGCGACGGATTGGCCGCAGTTCGAACCGCCGAAGAGCTGCATCCGGACCTGGTCCTGCTGGACATCGGCCTTCCTTCACTGAATGGGATCGAAGCGGCTCGCAGAATCCGAAAGGTATCGCCCGCCTCCAAGATCCTGTTCGTGAGCGAGAATCGCTCGGTAGATCTTGTAGAGAAGGCTTTGGAAACAGGTGCGGGAGGTTACGTCACCAAGGCCAATGCGGGGAGCGAACTGTTGCTGGCGATAAAATTAGTTCTTCGAGGTAAGCGGTTTATCAGTGCGGGCCTGGCGGAGCATTTCCTTGTGGCTACAACCCTGAGTACGACCGCCGAGACCGTACTGTCGTGGGCGGTCACGCTCATCTCAGGAATCCGTTGACTGCATCGAAGTGTTTGCTCTCGTTTCTAACTGGCTCTGTCGCTGAGAACCGAACTTTGAATCCACCGGCACGCGAACATGGATGGTGGTTCCACTCCTCGGTTTTGATTCAATGGATATTGTTCCGTTCACCAGACGAACACGCTCTCTCATGCTGCTGAGACCTAGCCCTTTCCCCCGCAATGCGGTTCCCACATCGAACCCTCTGCCGGAATCACTAACGACTAACTGGATTTCATTTGAGGTTTCCCGTAATTCCACGTTCACTCGTCTTGTGCCGCTGTGTTTGACAGCGTTGTGCAGGGCCTCCTGCAGGACTCGAAACAGTGAGAACCCGACGTCGAGTGCCAGAACAGTGGATACATCAGAGCTGAATTGAATCTCCATTCTCTGCCGCTCCGCGAATTCCTTGCACCAGGCTTTTATGCCTGCGACCACACCCAGGTATTCCAACTTGGATGAGTGCAGGTCGTGCGAGAGGGCTTGGACATCCATAGATACCTCCTGCATCTGCTTTTGCAGTTCGCTGAGATGCCCACGGACTACCGGGGATAACTCACCGCGATCGGCTTGCACCTGATCGAGTTCGACCGCCAAAAGAGCGAGCCGCTGGCTGATGTCGTCGTGCAGTTCCCGCGCGATCCGGGCGCGCTCCTGCTCCTGTGCGTCGACCAATTTGCGCGTCATCTCGACAAGAGCGTGTTCTGCTCGCTTCAGATCGGTTATATCCGCCACCATGCCGATCACCCGCAGCATTTTCCCCTCGCTGTCGAATATGGCGCGCCCGCTGCTCCTTAGCCAAAGGAAAGCACCCTCAGTCGTCAGCACACGGTAGATAACGTTGCCGGTCGGGTTTTCAGGGGTCAGCCGAGCAATCGTGGCGATAACGCTTTCGCGGTCGTCGGGATGGATTCTCGTCATGAACTCTTGATGGGTAGAGCGCAGCGGCTCTTTAAGGCCGAAGACTTTGACAGGTTCCGGGGACCGCACCTCGCCGGTTAACATGTCCCACTCAAATGAGTACATGTTTCCCGCCTGAGCGGCCAGTCGAATGCGTTGTTCACTCTCGCGTTGTGACTCTTGACTCCGCTTGCGATCGGTAATGTCCTGCATGATACACGCAACTCGATCAATGCCACCGGCACCTTCGATGGGAAAGTACGAGATAAATAGGTCTCTTTCTCCAAGTTCGGGGTACCAATATTTCGTCTCATATCTGACGACCTTGCCTTGAAAGCACTGATCCAGCTTTGGCTTGGCGACGGTTTCAAAAAAGGGCTTGTTCACAACCTCGTGGGCGAACCGTCCCACGACTTGCTCCCTGGTCGCATTTCGCATCTTTAAGAACTGATTGTTGGCAATGAGATAGCGGTATGCTCGATCCACAACTGCGATCATTTCTTCGGAACCTTCGACCGCTCTCTCGTATTCCCGAAGCCTTGCCTCGGCCATCTGGCGCTCGGTTATGTCACGGCTGATCGAGGAGAGACCGAGTATCCGGCCGCTAGAATCCTTAATGGGCGAAAGGCTCATGGACACATTGATGCGTTTCCCCTGCTTCGTGAGACGAACCGTTTCATAGTGCGCGACGCGTTCTCCTGACCTCGCCTTTGCAAGAATCCTGTACTCTTCGTCCGCAAGTTCGGCAGGGACGAGAATCGTAATCGGCTTCCCAACGGTTTCCACCTCCGTGAAGCCATAGATGCGCTGCGCACCTGTGTTCCAAGTCAAGATAACTCCGTCCAAATTCTTGGAGATGATCGCATCGCTGGACGACTCGACGATCGTCGCCAGCCTGAGTCGGGACTCTTCCCCCACTTTGCGATCTGTGATGTCGCGGATTGCGCTCATCACAAGAATGCCTTCGGCCGCTTCAACCGGACTGAGACTCACTTCGACCGGGAACTCGGTGCCATCTTTGCGCAAGCCAAACAGCTGGAGTTGTGCTCCCATCGGGCGCACTCGTGGTTCGACGAAGAAATCGGCTCGGTGTAAGCAATGCTGCTCGCGGAGACGTTCTGGAACCAATAGCTCCACTCCACGGCCTTGCAGCTGTTCCCGTGGATATCCGAATAGCCTCTCGGTCTGAGTGTTGACGAGGACAATCCTGCCTGCTGGATCTACTACCACCATGGCGTCCGGGGCGGACTCTAGCAGACCTCGAAACCACCCCTCGGCTTGAGAAGCCTTGGCGATGCGTTGGTCCAACCTCGTTTTCCTTGGGGTCTTGGCCATGGCACGCTCTGAAAAGCCAGTTCCATCTCGGGCGCGATTATAGCTGAATCGGATTTCCACAACGGGGGTAGCTGCCCTTCTGTCCATTCGAACCAGGCTTCTTGTGAGATTTCCCGAGAGTTGCGCACCACTCAAAATCACAACTGCTAAGTGAGAGGTGCGCGACCTGTCTGCTGCCTGTCACGATGCCATCTGTCCTTGTCTGCCACTTCTCAGACTCGCGAGCAGCCCGGAATACCTGCGCTGCGGACGATCATTGTGGACCGCAATGCCCAGAGCCTTCTTCTGCCCGATCAGCACGAGCAGCCGCCGGCCCCGCGTGATGCCCGTGTAGATGAGGTTCCGTTCGAGAAGCATATAGTGCTGGGTGGCGAGCGGGATCACCACCGCCGGAAACTCCGACCCCTGCGACTTGTGGATGGTGACGGCATAGGCGAGAGACAGTTGGTCCAGTTCGCCGAAGTCGTACTTCACCACCCGGTCATCAAAGCGGATCGCAACCTGCTGCTCGACCAGGTCCACCCGCTCGACGATCCCCACGTCCCCGTTGAACACGTCCTTGTCGTAGTCGTTCTCGGTCTGGATGACCTTGTCTCGCATCTGGAACCGCCAGCCATAACGCTCGACGCTGGGCTCACCGGGGCGAATCGGATTGAGAACGCGCTGTAAGGCGCTACTCAGTTCCCGTACGCCGAGCGATCCCCGGTTCATCGGGCAAAGCACTTGCACGTCGCGGATCGGGTCGAGACGAAACCTTTCCGGGATTCGCTCCTCGACCAGCCGGACCAGTGTCCGAACGATCTTCTCTGGCTCATCCCGCTCGACAAAATGGAAGTCGGAATCCGGTTGTGCTGCGCGCGTGTCCGGCATCTGCCCCCGGCGAATCCGGTGGGCGTTGGTGATGATTTGGCTGTCCCCGGCCTGCCGGAAAACTTGCGTGAGGCGAACGGTCGGCACGATGCCGCTCTCGATCAGGTCGTGAAGAACCGTGCCCGGCCCAACCGAAGGTAGCTGGTCCGCGTCGCCGACCAGAATGAGCCCGGAGCGAACCGGAACCGCGCGCACCAGGGAGTGCATCAGCAGCACATCCACCATTGAAGTCTCATCCACCACCAGAAGCCCGCAGGCGAGCGTGTTGGTCTCGTTCCGGGTGAAGCGCCCGGTTCCGGGGTCGGTCTCGAGCAGGCGGTGGATGGTCTTGGCTTCCACGCCCGTGGTCTCGGTGAGCCGCTTCGCCGCCCGTCCGGTGGGGGCGCAAAGCAGGCACTTCACGCCCTTGGCGCCCAGGATCATCAGGATCGAGTTCACGAGCGTCGTCTTGCCCACGCCCGGCCCTCCTGTGATGACCACAACCCGGTTTCCCAAAACCGTCTTCAGCGCCTCGCGCTGGCTGGGAGCGAGCGTCTTCCCGGTTTGGCGCTCGCACCACGCGACCGCCTTGTCGAAGTCGATGGCCGGATAGAGGGGCGCCATCCCGGCCAGAGACTTCACCTTTGCCGCAATGCCTTCCTCCGCCTTTCTCAAGTGGGGCAGGAAGATGAGCGGCTCGCCGTCGATTTCCTCGAGCAGCAGCGAACCACTGGTGAGCATCTGCGACAGGGCTTGCTCGACAATGGCGTCCGGCACCTCCAGCAGCTTCGCCCCCGCGAGCTTCAGCTTGTCCAGCGGCAGGGCACAGTGTCCGTCCGAAGTCGCTTCCGCGAGCACATGGTCGATGCCCGCCCTCGCCCGGTTGACGGAGTCTTTCGGAATCCCCACCTTGCGGGCGATCTGGTCGGCGGTGGCAAAGCCGATCCCGTATATGTCCTTGGCGAGCATGTACGGGTTCTCGCGTACCTTCTCAATTGCCTGCTCGCCATAGGTCTTGAATATCCGCACTGCCCGGCTGGTACTCACGCCGTGGCTGTGCAGGAACAGCATGATTTCGCGGACTTGCCGCGCCTCCTGCCATGCGCGGGCGATCCGTTGCCGGCGCCTGGGGCCGATCCCGTCGACGGATTCGAGTTCGGCGGGACGTTTTTCGATGACGGCCAGAACGTCGCCTCCGAACCGCCCGACCAGCTTGCTGGCGAGGACAGGCCCGATGCCTTTCACCAAGCCGCTACCGAGGTATCGCTCGATCCCCGCGACCGTGGTCGGCGGCACGGTCTTTATCATGCTCGCCTTGAATTGCAGTCCGTGTTCCTTGTCCCGGACCCACCAGCCTTCAGCGATCAGCCATTCCCCGGCGGTCACCGACGGCATCGATCCGATCAGCGTCGTCTGGTCCCGGCGTCCCGGCGTTTTCACCTGCAGCACACAGAAGCCGGTGTCCTGATTGTGAAAGACGACGCGCTCGATCAGTCCGGAGACTTCTTCGGTCGCAGCTCTGCGCTGGGGGGTTGTGCCATTCATGTGCGGGGTGTTCATTTTCCCACGGACGCACCGGGTTCGCCGGGCTGTCCCTTCACGGCTGGCCGAGATGCCTGCAGTCTCGCATCAGTACAGATGGCCGAGCGGACAGGAATTTTCAGATGGCCCGGGTCGAGCTTCGCATCACTAAGTGTGTGGGAATTCTCAGGTCCACCAGTGAATCCTTCTTCCCCTGAATCAAGCCATCCAGAGCGGCGAGCGCCACGGTGGCGAGTTGTCTTCGGGATAGAAGTATCGTAGTCAGTGGCGGATTGGTCAGGTGCGCGAAAGCAATGTCGTCGAAGCCGATCAGCGAAATGTCCTCCGGCACTCTCAGTCCCATTTCGTGCACGGCGCCCAGGGCCCCGATGGCCGTCAGGTCATTGGACGCGATGACTGCAGTTGGCCGTCGCGGCAGCCGGAGAAAATTCCTCATCGCCATCGCTCCGCCTTCAATCCGATGATTGCCTTTCTCGATCAGTGACTGGTCCAAGAGGCCATGCGCCTTGAGCAACGAGACAAAGGTTGAACAGCGGGTTTCGGCCGAAGCAAGATTCATGGGGCCGGTGATGAACGCAATGCGGCGGTGATTCAGTGCGATAAGATGTTCGACCGCTTCCTGAATTCCTTGTCCGTAGTCAACGCGAATATTTGCGCAATGGGGGCCAGGCTTGCCCGTATCCATAAACACCGTTGGAATATTCCTGCGAGTAAGCTCGGCCACGAGATCGGGATCGCTCTCCGAAGTCATGATGGCCACCCCGTCCACTTTGCGCTCCACCATGCGGCGAATACATCCCGCCATGCGCCTGGGGTTGTAATCCGTGTTCCCGATAATGACCTCTTTGCCGCGTTGCACGGCTTCGTCTTCGAAGCTTTTCACAAGGTCCGGGAAAAATGGGTTGGTGATATCAGAAATGATGAGGCCCAGAATGTGACTCTTGCCTGAAACCAAAGTGCGAGCATGCGTGTTGGGGAAGAAATTAAGCTCCTCGATCACCTGACGCACGTGGGCGGCGGTGGCGGGTTTGACCTTTTCCGATCCGTTGATCGTGCGCGAGACGGTCGCGGTCGAAACCTTGGCTCGCTTCGCGACCTCCCTTATGTTCATCTGGTTTGCTCGCTGAGCTCACAACCGGGCGAATTCAAAAAATGCTTATTGTCAGCATGTCCGAACGAATGCACAGGAAGTGACAGAAATTCGCCACCTGGATGGAGCCATCGATCGAATGTAATCGTTTACACTAACCGTCTAGCGCAGGATAATGCAGTTCGCAACCAGATCCAAGGGAGAAATTTATGCATCGGCGTGATTTTGTTAAGACCACTGGAGCCTTGCTCGCCGGAGCCACGCTGGCGCCCGCAACTGTTTTCGGCTCGGCCGAAAGCTCAACCTCTTGTGGCCGGCTTGTGCTTTCGATGAATCGCAACTGGCGTTTCAGCAATCGCGTGCAAGCGGGGGCGGAGCGCCAGGATTTCGACGACTCCGGCTACGAGAAGGTCGTGATTCCTCATACCAACGTAAGACTTCCCTGGCACAGCTTCGACGAAAAGACCTACGAATCTGTCTCCAATTACCGCCGTCATTTTAGAGTTCCCGGCGCGGCCCGGGGAAAGCACGTTTTTATCGATTTTGAGGGCGCGATAACCGCCTCGACGGTGTGGATTAACGGTACGCGTTTGGGAGAATACAAGGGCGGCTACACTCCCTTTTCTTTCGAGCTCACGCCCCACCTTGATTTCTCCGGCCACAACGTGCTCTCGGTGAACCTGGATTCCACCGAGCGCGCCGACATTCCTCCCTTTGGCTATGAGATCGACTACCTGACTTTTGGCGGAATCTATCGTGAGGTGTGGCTCCGTATTGTGCCGGGAACTTATATCGACAATCTTTTTGCGAGGACCAGGAATGTTCTCAGCGGGCGGCCAACCCTGGAAGTCGATTGTCACATTCAACAATTCGATGCTTCCCCGGATCGCCTGCGCCTGGAAGTCGTCCTGCATGACGGCGAGCGCATCGTCGAACACGGGTCTGCACCTGTTTTGCGCTCTGCGTCGCCGGGAGAGAGTGTACATACAGTGTCGCTTGACAATCTTGCCTCCATCGAACCTTGGGATCTCGCACATCCCAAGCTGTACACGGTCGAAGCCATCCTCTGGAACGGGAATGAGCGGATCGACGGAGTTACGCGCAGGATTGGCTTCCGGGAAGCACAATTCACCGATCACGGCTTTGAGCTAAACGGGCAAACCATCAAGCTGCGCGGGCTGGATCGTCATCAGACTTTTCCCTTTGTCGGGCAGGCGATGCCCGGGCGGGTGCAGCGTCGGGACGCTCAGATCCTCCGCAATCAACTCAAATGCAATATCGTGCGAACCTCGCACTATCCCCAGTCTCGTCATTTCCTGGATGCCTGTGATGAACTCGGGTTGCTCGTGCTCGAGGAAATTCCCGGCTGGCAGCATATTGGCGACCAGGAGTGGAAGGAACTGGCGATCGACAATGTCGGCCGGATGATCCGGCGAGACTGGAATCATCCTTCCATCATTCTCTGGGGAGTGCGTATCAACGAATCCAAAGACGACCATGACTTCTACACGAAAACCAATGCTCTGGCCCATGCGTTAGATCCTACGCGGCAGACCGGAGGAATCCGATACTTCCAGGAATCGGAGTTTCTCGAAGATGTGTTCACCATGAACGATTTCGGATTCCCGCTGAAACCGCCAAACCATCCCCGGTACCTGAATACGGAGTTTGTCGGCCACACGTATCCAACCAAAACCATCGATCAGGTCGAACGACTCACCGAACACACCATCCGCCACGCCCGGGTTCACGACCAATTGGCCTCAAATCCGCAATATGCGGGCGGCATCGGTTGGTGCGCCTTCGACTACAACACGCATGGCGATTTCGGCTCGGGGGATCGCATTTGCTATCACGGCGTAACCGACATTTTTCGCGAGCCAAAGCCGGCAGCCGGCTTCTACAAGTCGCAGTGCGATCCTTCCGAGGAGATCGTACTCGAGCCGGCGTTCCACTGGGCACGAGGAGACGCGTCGGTCGGGTTTTCGCAGGCGGTGGTTTGCTCGAACTGCGATCGTATAAAGCTGTACGTCGGCAATGATCTGGTGGCGGAAGCTGGCCCGGATCGCAAGCAGTTCCCTCATTTGGGGTACCCCCCCTTCACCATGGATTTGCGCCAGCTCTGGCACCATTGGGGCGATCTGCGCCTCGAGGGCTACATTCAAGGCAAGCTGGTGATCACGAAAAACTATTCCGGCAAAGGCATCGATCGAAAATTCGTGCTGCTGCCGGATGACACCCGCATCCTTGCCGACGGGGCCGATGCAACGCGAGTGGTGATGAGGGTGACCGACGAGTTCGGCGCCATCCGGCCGTTTGCCAACGATGCCATCAAGCTCGATCTCGAGGGACCTGCCGAGATCATTGGCGATAATCCATTTGCGCTGGTGGGAGGAACAGGAGCCGTGTGGATTCGAGCCGGGGAGACCCCAGGGACCGTAAGGCTTACGGCGCTGCATCCCCGCCTGGGCCGGCAGGAACTTGAGATCGAAGTCGCAGCGGCGCCGGCGGAGGCCGTCTAGTGGAGTTGGGCTACGGCGGAGACGTACTGATGTTGTCCGAGAACAGAGCCCGTATCACTTTGCCGGGGAACCCGGCTTTCCGCTCTCGCTCGCTTTCATCTTGCCCACGATTCCGCTTCCCTCCCGGATGGTCAGGATTTGATTGGCTTTTATATTCATGAACCTCTCGGTCTTTTGAGTCGTGGGCCACTTCACCTCGATCACGTCCACAACGCTCGCTTTCCCTAGTCCGAAGTGAAGCCGCAAGTCGCTCTGCGACATTACGCTGCCGCCGCTGTGCACTTCATCCATCTGCGCATGATTGCCGGCAACGACGCGAACCCGGGCACCGATCGCGGTGCGATTACATTTCGTGCCGATCAGTTTGAGCTTGATCCAGTTCTGGGCGTTGCCGCCGTCGTTGCGGAGAAGAGAGGGAAGGTCGTTGAGATTGAGAATCAATATGTCAACGTCGCCGTCGTTGTCGTAGTCTCCAAAAGCCGCGCCGCGACTCGAGAACCGCTCGGTGATGCCCGGCCCCATCTCCGGGGAAACGTCCTTGAATCTTCCCTGGCCCAGATTCCGGTAAACGAGCCGCGGATTCCTGAACTCCTGTCCGATGCCATGGCCTTCGATCTCCGGGTACACATGCCCGTTTACCTGGATGATGTCGGCCCAGCCGTCGTTATCGTAATCCACAAATCCGCATCCCCAGGCGACGTAGCGGTTATTGATGCCGATGCCCGAAGAAAATGTGTCGTCGGTAAACGTGCCGTCGCCGTTGTTGCGATAAAGATTGCATGTGTCGTCGGCAAAGTTCGTCTTGAAAATGTCCAGCCACCCGTCACAGTTATAGTCGCCGACCGCAACCCCCATTCCGGCTTGCTCGTGGCCGTCGTCGCTGTAGGCGCAACCGGCGGGCACAGCGATGTCCGTGAATGTCCCGTCGTGGTTGTTGTGCAGCAGAATGCTGGGTTCGGAATCTACCGCAACATAAATGTCTGGCCATCCGTCATTGTCGAAATCGTACGACACGGGCGTGATCGAGTACCGCGGGCCAGTTTTCAGGATTCCCGATTTCTCAGAGACGTCGGTAAAAGTTCCGTCGCCGTTATTTCGATACAAAACGTTGGTGTCGCCCGCCAGTCCGCGCGGCCCACACATCACGGGAATGCCTTTCCACTGACACACTGTCTCGTGACCGGGAGCAGGAATGCTCGCGGGATCCAGCTTTATATAGTGGCAAACGAACAGGTCGAGGTGGCCGTCGCGATCGTAATCCAGCCAGGTGCATCCCGACCCCCAGCGCACCTGCTCGTTATAGAGGCCGGCTTTTCGCGTCAGGTCGGTAAAGGTGCCGTCGCCATTGTTGTGAAACAGAATGTTATGGCCCCAGAAGCAGCAGAAAAGATCATCCCAACCATCGTTATCGTAATCACCGACACAGACACCGGTTTGCCAGCCGGTGCGCCCGAGACCTGATTTTTCTGTGACGTCGGTGAAAGTACCATCGCGGTTGTTTTTGTACAAATGGGAAGTGGGCGCTTGACCGGCAGGCCAACTCGCCTCGAGCCGGTTTCCATTCGTAAGATAAATATCCAGCCAGCCGTCGTTATCGAAATCGAAGAACGCAAGACCACTGCCCTTGGCTTCGATGATGGATCGCTTATGATCGACCGCACCCCACACATTGGTTGCGTTCAAGCCGGCTTCGCGGGCAACTTCGACGAAAACGACCGGAGACGTGGAAGAGGAAGCCACCGACGCCTCCAGCGTGCGGGCGTTGGGCCAGCGCCACAGCGGAGTGGTTAAAGCGTCCAGCAAGGTGCTGCCAAAAAGGGCAAACGATGATCCCAGGAAGCGCCGGCGCGGGAGACTCATACCTTAGCGAGTCGCCACCTTTGGAAAACGATGCGGAACAATTCCCACTCCCTCTTTCACCGCGATGATCTGGTCAATCGGAACTCTGGTCAGACGATCGATCTGGCCGCTGGGCCATGTGATCTCGAGCGAATCGACCCGGCTGTGCTTGCCCAGGCCAAACAAGATTCTCGGATCGCTCGCCGACATGTAACTCATGCCTCCTTTGGCCTGTTCGACGTGAACCGATCCCTCAGAGGTCAACTTCAGCGAGGCTCCGATCCCGTCCCGATTGGATTTCGTGCCGATCAGCAAAATTTCGAGACTGTGATTTGCGTTGCCTCCATCATTGCGCAGCAGTTCAGGATGATCGCCCCGCACATTGACCGCGATGTCGATGTCTCCGTCATTATCGAAATCTGCAGTCGCCAGGCCGCGCCCTGCAATCGGGCGCGTAAAATCTGGACCAAGAGAGTCGGAGGCCTTCTCGAACTGTCCCCTGCCGAGGTTGCGGTACATCAACAGCGGTTCTTTATAGGCGACTTCGCTGTGATAAAGATTGACGTTGTCGAGCATGGCGCCGTTCAGCTGCAGAATGTCGTTCCAGCCGTCGTTGTCGTAATCCAGAAACTTCATGGCCACGCCGCTGAGCTGAATCGCTTTGTTTCCGATCCCGGAGCGAAACGTATCGTCATCGAAGCTCCCGTCCCGATGATTGAGGTAGAGACGATTGAGTTCGAAATCCAGGTGAGTGATGTAGACATCCTGCCAGCCATCGCCGTCCACATCGGCGGCATCGATGCCCATGCCGGCCTCGTAGCGGCCATCTTCGCCCGCTGCGATTCCCGACGTGAAGGAATCGTCCTCAAACGTTCCATCATGCTTGTTGACAAACAGAAAATTCGGCCAGGAATCGTTCGCGACGGCAATGTCGGTCCACCCGTCGTTGTTGAAGTCGGCGAGCACCAGCCCCATGCCCTTGGCTTCGGGCTTGCCCACTCCCGAGGAATCGCTCACGTCCGTGAACGTCCCATCGTGATTGTTATGGTAGAGCTTGATGTGCTGTCCCTTGTAATTGCCGGGATGGCAATAAGAGCGATAACCGGGACGACGGTCTCCGCACCAGATATTATCCTTCGGCGACCAGTTGATGTAGTTCAGCACGACCAGATCCAGCCAGCCATCCTTGTCGTAGTCAAACCACCCCGCACTGGTGGACCATCCGCCCTCGTCGGCCACTCCGGCTTTTGCCGTTACATCAGTAAAAGTGCCATCCCCGTTGTTGTGATAAAGAATGGCGCGGCCGTAACCCGTCACGTAAAGATCCGGATATCCGTCGTTGTCGAAATCTCCGACAGCCACACCCTGCCCGTAATGCCCCAAACCGCCAACCCCCGCCTTGTCGGTAACGTCGCTAAAGGTTCCGTCGCCGTTGTTGTGATAGAGCGCCGAGCGCAGCGGGTGTGGCGGCTTATAAATATCGGTTTCGGCCGACTGGACCAGATACAGGTCCATGAGACCGTCT
>Ga0123355_10003683_pt1 | contig 22094 bp, 11 predicted proteins | sample TergutEmb28metaG_3_FD_89872 | JGI IMG/M metagenome (GOLD analysis project Ga0123355, IMG submission 89872) | Embiratermes neotenicus P1 segment gut microbial communities from Petit-Saut dam, French Guiana - Emb289 P1 | ecosystem: Host-associated > Arthropoda: Insects > Digestive system > Gut ... | reverse complement strand
ATCACGCAGCGGGAGGAGCACGATGTTGCGGAACGGCGCCTGCCCCAACTGCGAGGATCCAGTATCAAGCGAGTGCGCGTAGGTATAAGTGGCAAGGAAGGAAAGATCCGCAGCAAAACGCTTCTCCAGCGTGGTCTGAAGCGCGTTGTAGCTGCTCTTACCTCCGTAGGTGTCCATCCAGGCGCCGCCCAGTAACGGAAAAGCCGAGTATGGCTGCGTGTTTGTGCCTGGAAATGCTAAAGCTTCCGGTGAATTAAAGTCGCCAAACGTCTGCTGGTGCCTGCCCACCGCGCCGATATAGCCAATCGTCAGGCCTAGATTACGAGTGAAAGCGTACTGCGTGGTCAGGTTCCACTGCTCACTGTAGCTGTCGCGATAGTGCAGCGGCCGGCCGACAAGGAACGGGAAAGAAACCGGACTCTGCGGTCCGGGCCCAGCCAGGTTGGCGAATCCGGCGGGAAGCGTGATTCCGTCCGTTTTACATAGGCTACCCGCCACGCAACTCGGTGCCAGGTAATTAGACGTTGACTCGAAAGGGTACTGCTGGCCGAGAGTCCCGCCTATGTCTTCGAGGCCCCCATAGAAAATACCGAAGCCGGCCCTAACCACCAAGTCGTTGATGGGGTGATAGGCAATTCCCAGGCGGGGAGAGAAATCACTCTTAGCGGCCGTGCCAAGAGCGCGGTTGCTTGCATACTGGATGTCAATGTTGCTCTGCTGTGCGATGTTGTAAAAGGAGGGTGCGAGCGGGAGATTTCTGTACTTCTCCGGAATCAGGAATACTCCTCTACCTGTGCCCAAGCCCGTGGCAAGCGGCACGAAGTTGGATTGCCTATCGCGGATTTCCATGTACGGCTGGTAGTAGTCGTAACGGAGACCGAGGTTCAAGCTCAGCCGGGGAGAGACAGTCCAGTCATCTTGGACGTAACCAGCCATGTACCAGTGAAGATGATCGACATTGTCCAACTGGGAGACGTCGGCCGAGTTCTGATAGTCGGCGAGAAAATCCGCGACACCCCAGCCGGTAAAGCTCGTTCCGGGAAGACTTGTGTAGAGGCCGGAATAATTGTATCCGCCGCGCGGAGCCCCTATTTCCAGATAGCTGAACCGGACTCTCTGAAAGTCAGCTCCGGCACGAATGGAGTGATTGCCCACCACCCGAGCCACGTTATCCAGAAGTTGAAAAGTATTGTCGTGCTGTAATGCAGGATAGAAACCCGCGGAGCCAAAGCCGTTGATTCCCGAAATGCCGACGCCGGGCAGACCTCCGTTGTTTGGCCCAAACGGAATTCCGCCGAGGCCGAGCTGCTTCGAGACGTCTGTGTTCCGGTTTGGCTGGGTATGTTCGATGATCATCAAATTCTCGCCTAGTCGGAACTCGTTGGACCAGCGTGGGCTGAAGATATGGGTTTCGCTGAGCACGATGTTCTCCACTTTGGCGGCCAGATCACCTCCTCCAAAACCACCGCCGTCGAGAATGGGCCCGAGTGGAGCCGGGATCATTCCCTGGTCGTTGCTGTAACTCATGCGCGCGAAGGCTTGGTCTTTCTGGTTGATATTCCAATCTATCTTCCCATCCCACTGGGCGGTGTTGTCGATGGCATTGGCATTTTGGTAGTAGTTGTTGTAGAGTAGCCCGCCATTTGTATTTGGACTTGGATAGAGGGAGAGGATGTGCTTCGCAACCGGGGAGATCTGGCCGGGACAAAGCACGTTTTGCTGACCGTTGCAGGTTAGCATTGTGGACCCGCCGCTTCCGGGCTCATACAAAACCACGGGTTGAGGTTGTCCGGTCAGTGCGGGGTTCAGCAGTTCGCGGAAATCGCCACTGCGCATGGCGGCCGTCGGCACGGTGGCATAAACGGGGCTTCCGTATACGATTCGGTTCGCCTCGGAATCGCCGAAGAAGAAGAGGTGGTCCCGGATAATCGGACCGCCAATGGTCGCCCCAAACTGGTTTTGCCGGTACTCGGGGACCGTGGTGGCATTGAACTCGCGGGCATCGAGAGCGTCGTTGCGCAGGTACTCCCAGAGATTGCCATGCAGCGCGTTAGTACCGCTCTTGATCGCCGCATTGACGACCGCGCCCGCCGAGTGCCCCAGTTGCGCGTCGTAGGAAATCGTCTGGATCTTAAATTCCGCCAGTGCGTCGGGGGGTGGCTTGACGGAATAGCTGGTGCTGTTCAACAGGTCTGCGCTGCTGCTGTTATTGTCTACCCCATCGAGAAGAAAGTTGTTTTGTTCCGGACGTTGACCGTTCGCGTCAAAATCCCCGTTTGCCTGCCCGCGAGCGTCCGTTGCAGGCGCCACCCCGGCGGTCAGATGCGCGATGAAGACATAGTTGCGTCCGTTAAGTGGAGTGTCATTGATCGTTTGGGCGGAGACTTCCTGGGCCACAGAGGCGTCTTGGCTTTGGAGAACGGGAACGCTCTCGGCTTCGACCTGTATGGTCTCGGTCGATGTTCCAACCTTGAGTTTAACGTTGACCGCCTGCCTCTGATTGACCTGCACTTCCGTGTCCTTCACCGTCGAAGATGCGAATCCGGGCGCAGATGCGGTGATATCGTAACGGCCTACTTTAAGCGCGGGAGAGATGTAGACACCCTGTACATCCGTGGTGGTTTCCAGCTTCAGGCCGGTATCGACATTGATAATTTCCACCTTCGCGTTGGGCACAACTGCGCCCGAGGAGTCGGTCACATATCCGGAGATCGTCCCCTGGTCTACTTGAGCTGCGCTGAAGGGTGGTACCAAGAGGCAGAGCAAACCCGCCATCGCGGAAAGGAAGGTCGCAATTGCTGTTCGCAAAACGTGAACTCTCTGGGCTGATCCCCGGTTGCGCATATCCATACCTCACCTCCAAAAGACTCCGCTTCCAAAATGTGGCCAGCGGCGAACATTGTCCGCTCTTCTGGTCCTTAAAACCGCCAAATCCTAGAAACACCGCCGTCCGATCGCAAGTCTGTTACGGTGCGCCCGATACGGGGGAGAAAAAACCACATCAAATCAGTCAGGTAGCTGACGGTACAGTACCTGAACATGGCCTCCATCGCCGCTCGCGGACCAGGGTACTGCACGTCACTTTGTGAACTTGGAAGTCAGGAAAGAGGTTTAAAAAAGAGAGAAGCAGATCTTGCTTGGGTAGAAGAGACCCGGAAAGAAATCTCGACAATATTTCTTCGCCATCCGGATTTTTTGGGGGGGAAAGTACAGTTGCAGTGTCGACGCCCGTGACGGAAACTTTGGCGTTCGGCAGTGCTACCGTAATTATTCCCGGTCTACTTTGCACACTTAGGAAAGGAGGGCGAGCCACAAAAATCAACAGCAAGGAAGGTAATTAGGGAAATGCCCTTGCGGGACACCGGCGAAGGGTAAAGCGGCTCCCATACATTGATCCCGTCGCTTCAGGACTTCACTTCCCATAAGCAAGGGCCTCTATTTCTTCTTCGATTTGATCTCGACGCGTAAAGGTAGATTTACAGTGGTCCTTACCCAGTTCTTGGTCCTACTACACATTTATATTCAATAATGTGCGGGCGACACGCGATGAAACGGCTCAGAACTGAAACTTCAATGCCCGAAGGGATGAAGCACTTCGGCAGAGGGGAAGAGCGGATGAACGCAATTTAACATGAACGCAATTTAAGGCTTGAAAGGGGTTCTGAGGCGTGAGAGAATCTCCGCGCTGATTTGTCATTTCTGTCTCGGCCGATCTCCTTCGTCGGTCCCGGGGTTGGCCGTCGGTTCGCGGATGGGGATTCCTCTTGTCCCACAGAGGCGAACCCGAAGTAGACGCGAAGACTGCACCGAAAGCCGCATTTACAAATGAATGGGAGAACATTGGCGGGCAACGTTAGGCGTCCGAGCGTCGAACAAGGGGCGGCTTCAATCGAGAAGGCATTGGCAGAGGTACTTGGGGGGACCTCGTTTCGCTCGAGTCCCCAATGCCAGGCACTCCTGCGTTACATCGTAGAGCAATCGGTGACGCATCACGACGAATTGCTCCGCGAACGCATGATCGGTATCAATGTGTTTGGTCGCCCCGCCGACTACGATACTGGAAACGATCCCGTAGTCCGATCGCGTGCTGCCGAAGTTCGAAAGAGACTGGCTCAGCATTACCTGCAACATGACCACCGGCCTGAGGCCCTTCGAATAGAAATTCCAAGCGGTTCCTATCGGGCGATCTTTACCGTGCTCGACCGCACATTGGAGGGTGCGGATCGGACCATCAAAGTACGCGCCGATTTAGACCTGTCCGAGGAGAACACGAATCGGAATGCCACCCATGGCGCTAACGAACACCCAGTGCCCGCTCAAGTTCCGGTTGCCCAAGACTTCCGCCGTCTTGCGAGCCCGCGGTATCCGAAAATCGGGTTGAGTTGGGTGCGATGGCTCGCCGGAAGTGTTTTGGTGGCGACGGTGCTGCTGACGGCGGGCCTGTTCACGTTGCGGCAAGGTCGTACCCCGCATCAGCGGCTGTATGACCTGTTTTGGGCGGCTATCGTGAATAAGCAATCCGTGCTCGTGGTCATCGGTGCGAACCACGCATACTTCCTCAGCGATGATTTCTTGGACCGCTATCGCAGAGAACATCGATTGCAATCCTTGGGAAGAGGGCGAGAATTCTTCCCCGCCATTAAAGAAGGAGACAAGATCGACGAAAACGATCTGGTTCCGACGAATTCCCTGATTGGGTTTGGTGATGTGGCCGCTGCAGCGCGGATTGCCTCGATCCTGACGAGGTTTAATACGCCCTATGATTTTCGCTACGGCAACAATATTGCAGTAGGGGATCTGCAATCATCACCCACAATTCTCATTGGTGGTTTTAGCAATGCCTGGACGCTCGAAGTGATGCGTCACCTCCCTTTTCGCCTTGAAGGTGGCGATAGGATCGTTGAGGGTGTCGAGAGAAAACGGGTTTGGATCACGCAATCTGATCCGGGAACAATGAGAGGGGACGACTATGCGATTGTTACAAGGCTCAATGATTCAGAGACTGGAAACTTCGTCCTCGTGATAGCCGGGATCGACACCTACAGTAATCAGGCGTCGGCCGAGTTCCTGGGCGACGCGAACAGGCTAGGTAATCTATTGCAACCTCTGTCAAATGGTTGGCAGCAGAAGAACATGCAAATCGTGCTGCACACGACCGTCGTAGCCCACGTCCCGGCGGTAGTCAGCGTGGAGGCTGTAAAAGTTTGGTAGGCAGTCGAAAAGTACAACGAGAGTTGGACCCCTGTAGTCGAAGCACTTCACACGAGGAAAGTTTTTCGGGACCACCGGCGAAATCCTCTTCCACAAGTGGGCAATCGAAGGCGCGGGACGAGAAGTGTAGGTACACGGCTACAGCAGCCGTCGATCCGGAGAGTCCGTCAGGGCCAAGTCCCGGCGGTCTGCGGTGTCGTCCCTTAGGCGAAAAGAGTTGAAGCGTTGAAGCCGCCAAAACAAAAAACGAACGAGCGCTTTCTTCCCCCCACTTCCGTCCCCCATGTCGAAGAATCCGAGCAGGGTCTGACTGCTTTCCGCGCCACATCGCGACGGGGTTGGTGGGTTGATGGTTGTGCAATCCTGACTTCACTGCGCCGAAGCGATCCTGGTTAAATTTGGTTTCCGTCCTCAGTTGCTGCCGTGGGCGGCCTATGCTGCTCCTGTCTGATCTGGGCGACCTGACAATCCCGTTGTCGACGCCCCCAGTGGTTCACATATGCGGCGCACACTTGCCCCGCCGCAGCGCCATCTCCGAGTCCATCGCACGGGGCGACGGGATTGTGACCGATCCGGTCGAGGTTCCATTATGAAGAGGCCACCGGCCTCAATCTCCGCGAGGCATTCATCCAGCGAGAGGAGTCGCGCGATTTCCCCAAAATTGGCCGGTGTGCCGGAAGTAAGCAAGGTCGAACCGGCCGTCGCCGGCCTAATGAAGCGGGCGAATCGGGATTCGAACAAAGGCGCCAGGGCACGCGGTGCTCGCGAACGGAATTTCGAGCAGAAGTAAAAGAAGGGCCCGCGCCACTTCAAGGGCAGACTGTCCGGCGTCAACTATTCCGACGAGGAGATTCGATTGTCGCCCACCAGCAGACCCAGTAGGGGCGGGAACACTGTTTGCGCCGTGAGCCCAGGCCCAGAGTTAAGTGGGGCTGTTACCGGTTCGCTGAAACGCCCGCCGCAATCCAAGAACTTCCTTCTGTTCCTCTGCCCCATGCACTCGGGTAAAATCTCGCCATGCCCATGTCGCCTTTCTCAGAACGATTCCCCGAACTAGCTGCCCGCGAAACCCGATCTGTAACTCTCCGCGGTAGGAACGATCTGCCCGACGGAGAGTACGGCTTTGTCGAGCTCTATTGCGACGAACCCCAGTGCGACTGCCGACGGGTCACCATCGCCGTACTCCGTCCGCACACGGGATGGAAGAAGTTTTGGGCCACCATCAGTTATGGCTGGGAAAAGTTGGCTTTCTATCAGAAATGGTCCAAATCGCCGGAACCATTGGATCCCGAGGAATGGAATGGACCATATCTGGACCCCTTGTGCGAGCAAACGAAATTCTCTCCAGCATTACTGAATTTGTTCCATATTGTTCTCGCCTCGCCAGGTTATGCCGAGCGCCTCAAGCGTCATTACCGGCTATTTCGGACCGCGGTGAAGCAGGAGTACAAGAAAAGCAGGCAAGAACGCTCTCGGTTGTTATCTTCCGGCGCGGCGCGCAGCAAAGGTTGATCCTACTACGGTCGTGCTGAGATACGGGCTGAGTGTCCGGCGTTCGCCCTGGTTTTTACCTGTTACAAGCAACTTGCAGAGGACGACCAACTCAAGTTCGCACCTGAAGGCACCGGTCTTAATGTTGAATGGTCGTTTCGATTGTATGCCTCTCCTGATGGGCGGAACAGTTGACGCCGGACACTCTCCCGCTCCTCGCAGGAACCCATGTACGGCTTGCTGGGTAGCTCAGCTGAAGACAAGCAGCGCGTGGTTTACGATACGGGCCACGACATTTCTCGAGCTGAAATGATTAAGGAAACCCTCGCCTGGCCGGGTAAGTATTTGGGTGGGATGAAAATCAAGGATAACGGGCAATTTGAGCACCCCTCTGTACCGTGCGCGCACTTTGGGGTTGCATGGTGCAACCCGCACCCAAACGGACTGTTAGCGAGACACTTTTGAGCCCGGCACTTTTTGACTGGAGGAATCCCACTACGCCAAACCGCCGTCTCGCGCAAGCCTGAGAGCCTCGATCGCCGAGCCGCGTGCCCCGGCAGTATCACCATTCGGCATTACACGAATTGGAATGGCCGCCTGCTCCTCGCGTTGATTCGGCATGGCTGCACGTATCTCTTCGATGAACCAGTGCTGAAACTCCTTGCTCGTCTCGAGCGCCCCGCCTCCAACAATGAATGCGTCGGGATCAAACGTGTTCACCATTTCGTCGAAAAACAGCCCCAAGGCGTGCGCCTGTACACGAAAGACGTCTCTGCAAAGCGCATCGCCTTTGTCTGCCATATCACGAACAAGTTTCGCTGCCTGGTGTAAATCTACTTTCGTCAGGTCGTGGCCAGGGTAGCGAGGCAAGAAATAGGGCAGTATGTTCTTCTCGATGGCGGTCAACGAACAGAGCGATTCCAGATCGCCGATGCGTCCGCAATTGCATTGCGCTTTGATTCCGTCGATTCCGGAGATGCTTTGGTAAGGAATCAGTACGTGGCCCAATTCTCCGCCAAATCCATTCTTGCCTTTCAAGACGTTTCCTTCGATGATGACGCCACCGCCATTGCCGGTGCCAATCACGATGGAAATCGACGTCTCGCCACCGTCCGCCCCGAAGATTGCGTAGTGCCCCCAGAGCGCTGCCGCGTTGGCGTCGTTCAGATAGCATACCGGTTTGCCAAGCTTGTGTGCCAAGCCTGCTCGGATATCGAATCCAGCCCAATCCGGATGCACAAAGTTTGTAGATCCACGTGCGCTGAGTTGGCCCGCGGCACTCGCGGGGCCAGGCGTATCCAGCCCAACCGCAGTCACGTCCTCAAGAGTAAGGCCTGCTTGCTCGGTCGCGATCTTCAGGCCGTCGGCAATCTGTTTGAGGCACTTCTCTGGCCCCTCTCTCGAAAGAGCTGGGTGTTCAAACAAGTCCTCAATGAGGAAGTTTTCCTGCTGGTCCAGCAAGGTGTAATTGATTGCGGTTCCACCGAGATCGACTCCTGCCACTACTTGCACAATTTCCTCCTGAATATGATATTCGGACTGCCTCGCAGATTAGCAGATTGCGCAGACTCGCCGTTTTTGCTCAGTCTTGCAGCGTACTAAAGTTAACCGATGGCATTGAATTTCAAGAGGTGCGCACCCTTGCTGATGGCCGGCTGGCTTCTTGTGCAAAGCCATTCATGCAGGCAGGTTATCTCACCTGTTTTGGGCCAGATAGCGCCCATGCCGGGGAATGGGACCAAGCGTAGACATGTGGAAAACTTGGCGACACGGTTCACACCGGATGTTCACGCCGATCATTCGAGCGGATGGCCATAACGTTAGTCGGCGTCTTGGCGAATCACGCTCACCGGCCCGAGCAAACCGGAGGGCAATAGAGGTGAATTCGCCTTGTAAGGCTTCACGTCTGCGAATGTAATCCTTGTAGCGCCGGGCTGCTCGTCGCCGATCAGCCGATTCACCCAGGAGTTCACGACTTTTATCGTGACCACGTTTGTGCCGGGTCTGAGAGTGGAAGTGATATCGACACGATATGGAGCGTGCCAAGTCTGGCCCAGATCCTTTCCATTAACGGTGACTTCGGCGAGATTCTTTACCTCTCCGAGATCAAGCAACAAGCGTGCGCCTTTTTTGAACCATTCGGGCGCGGCCTGTACGTTTTTTGTATAAGTTCCAGCACCTGAGAAGTACTTTACACCCGGATCTGCATTTTGGCTCCAATCAGTGAGTTCGTCCATTTTTATGGAGGCTGGCGCGCCGCGGCCAGGCTGGAAGCTCACGCGCCAAGCTCCAGTTAACGTGGCAACCTTCGTATCGATGGGATCTGCAAGTATGTGCGAAGTTTGGCCCGTTGACCTGGTGAAAACGACAAACACTGTGCCCCAAGCTTCGAGATGGAGGGGCAGGGTGGTATGTCCTTCCGCAACTGTGAATGAGGTCGGCTCCGTGGTTCCCGTCTCAGCATGCCATAGTTCCGGTCTCATGCCCTTCACTCTGAAGGTGGCATCGATCATCTCGTCGTGGCTGCTGCGGTTATCGATGAAGTAGATGTCGCCACTACTCAGTCTTCGGTGCGCGAACTCCACATCGGAATCGCCGTTGTTCTTCATGTAGTCGAAGTCGGGTTGCATATGTAGCGCATTGAAGACTTCGGGCAACTTCTGGCCCGCGTAAACTACGCCTTTCCCCAGCTTGTGCACACCGACGCCGTCGCCGAATAATTGTGACGAAAGCTTTTCGAATTTGTTTTGATCGTCAGCCAGGCTGGGGTCGTCGGTCGGCTTTTGTCCCGCCACGACCGCACCGTTCTCCACCAGCATGCTGATCGCCTGTAGTACCGGAAGCGACATGTGCTTGCTGTAGGGATCAAGTGCCAGCACCTTATATTGCATTCCGCTCTTGGTAACGATCTGCCCGTTCACAACGCTCAGCTCGTGGATGAGCGCATCGGCGTTGATATAGTCATATGGATACCCAGAGGGAATATCGGGAGCTTTGCCCTGGAAAATGGCGGTCAGATTTGAGTCTTCCCCATAGAAATACAGGAGATCGGCGGCGAAATGTCCTTGTTGCAGCATGTAACTCGACCGAGCGAGATAGTCGACCCAGGGGCCGGCGTATTCTGCCCAAGTGTCGTTGCGATTGAACCACTGTCCAAACGGGCCAAGGGTAAGGCCGGGAGCCTTGTCGACCAGGGGTTGGTGCGCCGACTCATGAATTACGAAACGGTTAATCCCGTTGAGTAATTCCTGGTCAGCCGTGGGCTTGAGCGTAGCGGGCGACCATGCCCAGGGAGCGGCAGCGGCGGTGAGCGACTCAGCTGCCGCAAGATTCTGGCCATAGATGTGGGCTACTGAGGCCGACTCACGATCGTCAGCGTTGTAGCCGTATTGAATGTTGTTCACTCCCGGATGCTGCGTCCACATTGCGCTCATGGGCACTTCGTTGAACTTTTTGACTTCCATGCCGTCGGCAACAAATGCGCGCCCCGATTCGTGTGATTCGCCGTAATGTCTCATTCCCCATTCGTGGAGAGTCTGTTCCAGTTGTCCGTAGTGTTCATTGGCAATAAGGTCAGAGATGGTCTTCCGGAAATCCCAGAGAAAGCGATCACTGGCCGCAGGGTTTTCCACGATGCGTCCCGCCAGAACGGGTAACCACGGTATGGGATCGTAGCCGCGAAATTTTTTGAATTGCGCGAGCATGTTGTCGGTCCAATTCTGCGAGCCGGCTTCCCAGCTGTCATTGATGACATACTGAATTCCCTTCTTGCCCATCTCATCGCCACCAACCGTTTCTTTGTAGCTGTCGAGATATTTCTCGAGGTAGTCCTTTACAAAACGATGGTCGAGCTTATCTACTTCGAGGCCAGTGGCTTCGGGCGTTGCAGGGTGATTGGTGATTCCCAGCAGCGAATAACCAAATCGCAGGACCACCCACTTGCCGGCGGGCGGTGTCCAATCTAGTGTTCCGTCCGGCTGCATCTTCGAGGTGAGGTCGATCACGTCAGACTTGTTGATGGCGAATGAGGGATCGAATTGCGGAGTTGCGTATTGATAGAGGTCGGGTTCTGGCACAAAGGCGGCCTTTTCCTCAAAGTGGTTTACTCGTGGATCCGAATGAAGAACCAGTTCGGCAACCTCATAGGACGTAGGCGCAGGCGGCAAGGGCCCGAACGAGGTAGGATCAACCCCCTCTGCCCAAGCGGGGATTGCCGGAGGTGGGTTTCGTTTGAAGGTTATGCGGAAATACTTGGCGGTAACCGGGGCGAATGAGATGGTGTGTTCTGGGGCCCTGCCGCCGCTCAAGCTGATAACTTTACGGAAAGTCTGCCCATCATCACTTGTTTCAAGACTCTTATCCGGGGTCGCAATGCCTGATACAAGCTCGTCAATAAAACTAGGATCTTTTGTCACATAGGTGACCGCCCGCACCGTATGCGCCGAGGGATATTCGAATTGGATCCACGACTCTGAGCCGAGGGCGGGAATCGGCACTTTCGTGGTCTTCTGCAGGTCGCCATCACTCAGCATGGCCGCGTCCAGTCCGCCGCCGCTGGAAGTGATCATTGCCCGAGTCGTATCGTCGTCCGCTTCACCCGAAGGAACTCGGAACCCCACAACTGCAGAATCGGCATAAAACTTTGGGCGGGCGGCGGGCTGCGGTCCAAACTCCACGTGTATATCCATGCTTTGAAAAGCACCCGTATCATCGGGAGGATGAGCCAGTTTCCCTGCAAATGGCTGCCCCCCCGCTACAATCGTTTCGCTCCAAACGTACTTCTTCATTCCTTCAGACGGAGGTACCCATGGGCCACCCGATTCGCTCCAACCCGGCGAACCTGCGATCGCCATCTCCATGCTCAACTGATCGCCAAGGTGGATCGCATACTGGAACGCATCTTTCCACTCGGGAGTCATATAGGCCAAGCGATTGTCAACCACCTGTGGCGTCTGGAGCGCCGCGTCGAAATTCTGAAAGCCCGCGATTCCGACCTGATGCATCCATTCCAGATCGAGCTTGATTCCTGGCTTCGTTATATTGCCGTTCATCCAGTGCCACCAGACGCGCGGTCGGGCACCGCTCGGTGGGTGTTCAAAGCCCTGCTTCATTGCGTCCAGAGAGGTCTGGGCGGAGGTTGCGACTGCGATCGAGAGCAGGATGATTGGCAGCAGACGAACCACACTTCTAGGTGTGTTCATGAATCTCCTCGCAAAATCCATTAGAGCCGGAGCGATATCGTTGAGACTTGAGTTAAGCTTTTGAACTGCGGCTACGGATAGTTGCACCGGCAAACTTGCGTGTCAATGTTTGCCACGCGTTTCGCATTGAAAAACGCTAGCCTCCCTCAGCACACGCACGCATACTCGATATCAAGAAGCGAGGCAAGCTTCTTAAGCTTGGCCGCGATACGACCGATGCCGACCGCGCAGTGGTGCGCCGGGCCCTGCGAATTCCAGTTGCTGATGAAGTTTCGCGCGCCGATTACGAAGCGGTAGCGGCTGTTCGTATTTCCGATTTCGAGAATGGGGCCGGCGACGGACTCTCCCTGCGCAGCAAGTAGTTTAAGATTGCCATTTTGAGTTTCAACAACCGAGAGCAAAGTTACGGGCCCGTGTTTGACTGACATTTCGACAGATAATCCGCATCCCACTTTGCCGTGATACACCGGCAGCGGCTTGACCCTGGTTTGGCCTTGGGCAATTGCAATGTGGCCGGGACCGTCATGGCCCATGAGAACAACATCTTCGTTGTAATCAGCCGCATAATATTCGGTGAACGACCCGCCGGCTCCAAATGAATCCATGATCTTCATCGCTTGGGCATTCTTGATTTCGTACTCACCTGCGCAGGGAATTCCGCGCGCAGTAAGCAGACTGGCGCCGAGGATGATGGAACTGATGGCTTCTTCGTTTTCGGAATTTCCAGCGCCCTGGTAGTAGTAAGCAAGAGATCCCAGCCCGTGTCGCTCGACTAAACGATCCAAGGCTACAGAACTGGTCGCCGCGCGAGCGAGTTCTTCTTGCGAGCAGTCGGGTTGAACCTCCATCTTGGTGCGGATTTCGCGAACTCTCGTTTGCACTTCCTCTGTGGTGACATTCCGCCGCAGTGCTGCGAGTTCATCAACTTCGATCATTTCGATGTGGCCGCCGAACACGGCACATTGAAGCGTGAGGTCGGAATAGATGTCGAGCATGCCGCCGTAATAATGACCCATAACTCCGAGCCGGTTGTCCTCCATTATGTGCGCTACACGCGCAGCTTCGACCCATTCATCGATTTCCGGCCATGAGTCATCGAGAGTTCCTGTAACCTGAAAAAATGGAATGCGGCAGCGCGTGAAGACATTCGCGATTTCAGGAACCGGACACGCCTGACAATATGCAAGCCACTCACCGGTCATCTGGGTGCGATCGCCCAGCTGATTGAAAGATGCGTAATCGATAGCGGAGGCCGGTGAAAGATTCAGAACAATGACGTGAACTTTCGCTCGCCGGAGAACGGGTAGCACGCTAGAAGAGAGGGCATACGTGGTCACATAAAGAAAGATGACATCGACGTCGGCGCGGCGAAATTCGTGTCCCACGGCGGAGGCCTTTTCTGACGAATCCACCAAACCTAAATTGATTACCTCAACGCCGGGCCGTTCGAGGTGGTCCGCCACTATTTTGATGTAGCCAAGCAGTCGTTCTCGCAGTCCTTCAAATTGTGGCCAATAGGTGTCGAGACCAATCCCGAAAAGGCCGACTTTCAAATCCTGTTTGGGAAACTTTCCGCCCATGCGATCCCTTGGAAGCGCTGCCAATATTCACACCAATTCAGTTAGGCGTCAAGCTGGAATCCCAGCTGGAAGATCCCACGAAAGGTTTCACTCTGAAAAACATCGAATCCGCTTCCCGCGCAATAACCAGGTGCTTGCCTGGGGATCACAACAGGGATTCTCGGGCAAGCGGAGGCAGCCGAACCCCATGCGCAAAGGTACCCCTGTTTCACACTGCACAACGGCGTCGGGCACACCCCAAGGCCGTTGCAGAGAGTTTGAGTTGGCGCTATGCTGATCGGCTCTTTCTCTCGCAGCGGGAGGGCAGATGACTAAGTGGGCCCGGTCGGGTAAATCTCGACTCTGTGGGTGGTGGCTGTTCTTCGTCGCTTCGGTCGCACCCGCACAAATCGTCAAAATTGACGTGAACTGGGACAAGATCGCGCAAGTTTCACAAACTACGCCCACCTTGCAGGTGGTGGTCAACCCGCCCTTGCGGCACGGAACCCAGGTCAGCGCCAACGCTTATCACGCTGTACACGATCTTGGGGCAGATTATCTTCGCTACGTCCCCTGGTTGCCGTATCCAAAACTTGCAGTCGCCGAGCTCAATCCGCCAATGAACGGAAAAACGTCATGGGATTTTTCTCTGATTGATCCTATGACCATCGATTTTCTCGAAGCCACCAAGGGCCACTCCGTCATTCTGAATTTCAGCACGATTCCGCAATGGATGTGGAAAACCGACAAGGCGGTGGCGTACCCGGCAGATCCAAATCAGGTAACCTGGGACTACGAACAAGGCACCGAGCTCCGTGATCCGACCTGCAAAGAGGTGGCGGATTATTATGCACGCCTGCTCGCCTGGTATACGCGAGGCGGCTTTACCGATGAGTACGGCAAGAGACACGACTCGGGTTATCACTATTCCATTCCATACTGGGAGGTGCTGAACGAAGTAGAGTTCGAGCACAAGATGTCGCCGGAATTCTATACCAGGTTGTACGACGCGGTGGTTACTGCCATGCGCAGAGTACAGCCTGATTTGAAGTTCGTCGGCATGGCGCTCGCCATGCCTTCGTTGAGTCCTCGATACTTTGAGTATTTTCTCAACCCCAAGAACCATGAACCGGGAATTCCGCTGGATTTTATTTCCTATCATTTTTACGCGGTGCCCACGCCCGATCAGACGCCCCAGGTTCAGGGATACACGTTCTTTGCCCAGGCGGATGGATTTCTAAACACCGTGCGGTATGCGGAGCAGATTCGGAAGCGACTTTCGCCGCAGACACGCACGACTATCGATGAACTCGGCGCAATCTCCGCCGATGACCTTGCTCAACACGAGCCCGGGCACGTGGCGAAACCGATCCCTAATTCTTACTGGAACCTGACGGGAGCAATGTACGCCTACTTATTCGGCGAGATGACGAAGATGGGTATCGACGTTGCCGGAGAGTCGCAGCTGGTGGGCTACCCCACGCAGTTTCCTTCAGTCTCCATGGTTGACTGGAACAATGGAAGGCCGAATCCGCGCTTCTGGGTGCTCAAACTGCTGCACGATAATTTTGGCCCTGGAAATAAAATGGTGGAGCTCGGCGGCGACGTATTCTCGCGAAGCCCCTATATTTACGCACTGCCAGTCATCGCTAACGACGGTCGAAAGCGTGTTTTGATCGTTAACAAGAGCGAGCACTCTCAGGACATTGAGCTTCCGGGAGCGTCGGGCGGGCAGATGGAATCTATTGATGAAAGCACCGGCTTTGATCCCCCGAAGAAAACAACTGTGACACTGAACACATTCACTATGAAGGGCTTCAGCGTCGCAGCGCTGACTCTTCCTTAGCTTCACGCAAGCAGCAGAAAGCGAATACGTCTCACAACACCGCACCTTGCGAAGCGACGATTTCCTTGTAGCGACCGGCCGAGTCTTTCATGATCCGCTTCTGGGTTTTGTAGTCCACGAAGATTAGCCCAAAGCGTTGCCCGAAGCCCTCACCCCATTCGAAGTTATCGAGCAGGGACCAATGCAAGTAGCCTTTCGTCGCCACGCCATCTTGAGAGGCGCGCAAGAGTGACTTTAAATAGACGTTCAGAAAATCAGTCCGCTGCGGATCGTGAACTTTGCCATCCGACATGGGTTCGTCGTCGCTAGACCACCCATTTTCGGTGATCACGATTGGCTTGTTATAGCGTTCAAAGAGAAACTTCGGACCCCAGTAAAGAACGTCCGGAGTCATCGCCCACCCGTAGTGAGAACGGGGAACATCAGGCGGATCGGGAACCCTCTCCGGAGTTCCATCCCTTCCCGCCTTCATCTTGGGAGCGAAATACAGATTGATACCGCAGAAATCCAGCGGCTGATTGATTACTTTCATGTCATCCGGGTTAGCCAGTTGGTTCGCGTTAGGCAACAGCTTGAGCCCGTCTTCGGGATATTTGCCCAGATAGACAGGATCGAGCCACCAACCGGTGCTGAGCATAGCCATGGGTGGAAACCCGGGGATGACCGGAATTTTTCTTACCGCGAATGAAGCCGCCCGCGCAACCTCTACATCTTCAGACTTGTCGCTAGCCGGAAGGGTGAGGATTCCCGCGAAGGCGAGCGAAACTTCGACCGGACGCTTTGCCGCCGCCCGGATCGCCTGCACCGATTTGCCGTGTCCCAGCAAAATGTTATGTGCGCCTCGGACCAAGTCTGAGTCTGGAAGCTTCTGGTTCGGCGGCATCCTTCCGATCTCCGAACCAAATCCCCAGAAAATATTGGGTTCATTGATCGTGAGCCAATTAGAGATGCGATCGGAAAACCGGGAAGAAAGAAGTTGCGCATAGTCGGCCAGCCACTGCGGGCTGTCAGGGTTCAGCCACCCTCCTCGTTTCTGCAGCGCCTGGGGATAGTCGAAGTGAAACGTGGTGACAAAGGGAGTTATGTTGGCCGCGAGCAGCGCATCAATTATGCGATCGTAATAATCGAGACCCTTGGAATTGACCGAACCCATTCCCTCTGGAATAACTCGTGCCCAGGAAATTGAAAAGCGGTAAGCATTCAACCCGAGCTCCTGCATGAGCTGTAGATCCTCCTGCCAGCGGTGGTACTCGTCATCGGCGATCTCATTCGTGCTGCCGTCCTTGGTAGCGTGGGGTGTGCGAAGAAACACATCCCAGATACTTTCACCACCACCGTCGGCGCTCGGCGAGCCTTCCACTTGTGCCGCCGCTGTTGATGCTCCCCAGAAAAACCCGCGCGGAAACGTTCCCGGCGATTGGCTTGTTGCCGTCTGAAGGGCGATCGGCGGACGAGGAAACGCGGATGCAGCTCCGAACATGGCAGCACTGGCAAGGAAAGTACGACGGGTTGATCGGCTCATCTCATCTCCAGAACTTCCAGAACTGCAATGTCCTATTCGGGCGTATGGGTATCAATGCTTTGTTTGGTGACGTCATCCGGCGAGAATAGTTTGCTGGCCGATTCTTCCCGGCCAGAGGTTTGTACGTGGAGGCGCTGGAACTCGGCCAGCGCATTTTTTTGCTCCCCAGAATTCCCTAAAGCGCGTTCCACCTGCGCCAAACGCCACCATGAGACTTCGTTCTCGCGATTCAGAGAAATTGCTTTTTGCAGAGGTGGCAATGCGAGTTCTGGCTTCCGTTCGGCGATGAACGTGGCGGCCAGCCCCAGTTGCGCTTCCTCGAAGTCAGGATGATCTTTTAGTGCGAGTGCGAATTGTTGTTGCGCCTTGTCGAGCTGTCCGGCATTGCGCTCAATCTCGCCCAGCTCATAGGCGGCGTTTGCGTTGGGATTCAATTGCAGTTCCTGCTGGAATTCCTTGGCCGCATCTTCCGTGTCCTGGGCAGATCCCGTTTTTTGCGATCGTGCCAGCAGGGTTCTCCCAAGCCGGTAATGAATTCCCGCGCGCTGCGGGTCGCGGGCGAGCACGTCGCGGTACTGCCCTACCGCAGCGTCATATGACCCCTGACTTTCAAGTACTTCCGCTTCGGCCTGCTGCCGCCAGACGGAATCCGAAGAGGTCTGCCATAGCTTTTGCATTGTGAGGAAAGCGTAGTTGCCGAAAATCTTTCCGTCGTGATATTGCACTTCCGGATCTTTCGGATAAAGCCGCTCCATCTCTAAAGCAACCTTCACGGCATCAGAATCACGTTTAAGCCCCGTGTAAACGCGCGCGAGCTGCAAACCGCAGAGGCGTTTCATGTCCGGTCGCCCCGAGTGAAAACCCCTCTGCAAACCAGGCAGGGCTTCTTCATAGTCGTCAAGTTCTGAGAGCGAAAGCGCGAGGAAGTATTCCGACTCGGCTAGCAATGGCTTTAATTGCAGAGCCCGCCTCAGTTCCGGCACCGCTTGCGCAAATTTCTTCTCCTGGAAGTAGATGAGTCCGAGATTGGCGTGAACTTCGGCGATTTGCGGATTGGCCCGCGCCAGTCTTGCAAAATCTGATTCTGCCTGGGCAACATTTCCGGCGGTCAGCGCGTTTTGGGCCTCTTGATACTGCCGCTCCAGCAGCGAAGAATTCTGCGCCGATAAGTTTTGCGAGCACCACAGAACAATGCAGATTAAACCCAGCTTCCCGGAATTCGAGTTCACAGTCGAAGTTTACCTCAACAAAACTCCCGCCAGCCGGAGGAACTGGCGGGCCGTGGGAAATCGAACACCTGCATTAGAACGTGATTTTGCCTCCGAGTTGCACAATTCGGCCCGGCCTGGCAAGAGTGACCTGGCCGAATGCCGGACCGGTAATTGAATTACCCACCGCTGCTTGTCCCGGACCCACGCCCGACTGACTCGGATCCAAGCCGTAATCGGCGTGATTGAAGGTATTGAAGCTCTCGAGTCGCAACTGGAAGCGCACTCTTTCTGTGAACACGAAAGTCTTGTCCAGGCCGACATCCCAGTTGTTAATACCAGGCTGGCGAAGAATGTTGCGGCCGCTGTCTCCGAATTGACCTGGCAGCGGTTGCGCAAACGCCGCGGTGTTAAACCAGTCATTAATTCCATGCGGACTGCCGGGGTTACCAGTCTCGTTACAACGCTGCGTGAAAGTCAGCAGAAGGCCGTCCGTATCATTACAAAGGACCGAGAAGGGGAAGCCTTTCTGAAACGTAGTGATTCCCGTGACTTCCCAACCTCCGGCCACAAGGTCAGCGGCTTTGTTCATCTGGCTTCCGAAGCGCCGGCCCCGGCCAACGGGCAGTTGGTAGACATAGCTAGCCACGAAGCGTTGCGGCACGTCGAAATCCGACGGACCATAGTCGAGCCTCGGATCATGCTCATCCATGTGACCCGCGAAACTATTGGTGGCCCCGATTCCAGCGGCCGCGGATTTGTCGTCCAGGCTCTTTGCCCAGGTGTAGACCGCAAGGAAGGCCATCGAATTTGTGCGGCGCTCAAATTTTGCGTTCAAAGCGTTATAGTTGGAATATCCATCCCAGCGGCTATCCAGGAAGCCATTGGCGGAGGTTATATTTGCGTAGGGCCTGCGGGCTGCTATCGGACAGTCGCCCGCGGTGGGATTTACCGCGCACGATGCGGGATCCACAGGGGGAAGCGGCTGTGCGATGTTGGTACGATCCAACAAGTGAGTACCTTTGTTTCCGACATAGTTCAGTTCGAAGGTTGTGTTCCGCGCGAGTTCCCGTTGAACCGACAGCGACCACTGTTGCACATAGGGGTCCCGTGGCCGTTCGGAAATAATCACGGCGAAGAACTGGCTGCCGTCGGTTGCCGGGCTCACTTGATGCAGAGTTACCGGGGGAAACGTGTCGTCCGTCAATTTTGGCAGGGTCGGATCGGTGGTGGGGTTTGGGGAAGCGCGCACTACGAACGGGTAGATATCTCCCGAGTCGTCCATTTCACGGGTTTCAAAGGAATCGAAGAAAATCCCATAGCCGCCCCGGACTACCGTTTTTGCGCCAAACGGACGGTAAGCAAAGCCGATCCGTGGAGCGAACGGAGTTTTCGATCCACTTGCCGGATTATTCCGGCCGCAATAGCGATAGAAGCCATTGCCGGACGGCGCGATCGGCCCGCCCAGCGCGGGAATGGTTTGCGTACCTAACGCCTGGTCGCCATAGCACAGACCACCAGCGGGATTGGAGGTGTCAAACCAGAACAGTTTGTTGTTGGATTCGTAAGGCACGTTGCGGTAATCCCATCGCACCCCGAGATTCAAGGTGAGTCGATTGCTGACCTTCCAGTCGTCCTGCACAAACGGCCCGAAATACAAAAAATGATACTGGTTCAGGTTCCCCACGGTTCCCGCCTGGCTGAACGGCCCCGGTTGAAATGTGCTGGCATTGTTGTAATAGCCCAGCAAAAAATCCGCGACTGCATTTCCTGTTCCGCACAACCCAGTTGTGTTTGGACATCCGCCGCCGTTATTCAGGATGGTGGTGTTGTTGTAGGCGAAATCGCCAAGATAGTCCGCGGACAGATTGCGTTTCTGAATCCAGTTTCTGTAGTCGAAACCTGTCGTGATCGTGTGCCTGCCGTGAATCATGGATAGGGAATCTGCGAACTCCCACATCGGTATATCGCTGGTAGTCGAGTCGTTTCCCTGGCTGCCATAGCTGGCGCTGAACCCTTGAAACGAGATGGTGGGATATAAGCGGTAGGGAGCAGCAATATTCTGAAACACTCCCGTAATGCCCATAGCGCTTACATCCGAAACCGGGGCCGGGTTGCCTCCTTGATTTGCAGTCGCCTCCAGTCGGCCAAAGCGGAAATTGTTCACCATGTTGTGGCCCAAATCGATGGTGTGGGAGATTTCCCAGCTTTGCGACTTCTCAGTGAAGACGCTTACACCGGCGGGAACCGATACCGAACCACTGATCCCGCCATTCACGTACTGTGCGTTGGTGAAGCGGAAGAACACTGACCCCCAATGGCCGAGGTTCTCGTCGATCTTATAGGTTTCCTGATCGACGGTATTACCCAATATGGTATTGAGCCTGTAGTTCCCTTGCGCGCATCCTGGACAGTTAGGCGAAGGAAATAATCCGGCCTTCAGCCCAACCTGGGCAATACGGGAAAAGCCACTCGAGGGAATGCGGTTCCCGGGGAACGGAGCACCGGTCGTGGGGTCAACAGGCATGCAAGCTTCGTTATTGGTGAGCGCCGCAGTGCATGCCGGTGTTCCGTATGCCGGCAGGTTTTCCCCGGAAAAGTTTCCCTGAAGCTCGGCGGTGTCGGGAGCGCTGAAAAACAGATTCGTGCCGTTGTTGATTCTCCATCCCTCATAGTTCACCAGGAAAAATGTCTTGTTGCGGCCGTCGTAAACTTTTGGAATGTAAACCGGACCTCCGACCACGAATCCGAACTGGTTCTGCCGCAGTTCGGGAATGGAAGTTTGAAATGGGCCTTTAGCATCAAACGCATCGTTGCGGTCGAACTCGAAGATCGAACCGTGCAACTGATTGGTGCCGCTCTTGCTGACGATGTTGATCTGGTTCGCGCTGAAGCCATATTCGGCAGAATAGGTTTCGCTTTGGACCTTGAACTCCTGAATCGCATCCTGCGACAGAATGACGGCCGGAGTATTCAACGCGGTATCGGTGTTTGCCAAACCGTCGAGCATGTAGTTGCTTGATTCCGGTCTACTGCCATTAATGCTGATGGCGTTACCTTCTCCTTGCCTCATTTGGCCCATTTCACCATTCGTCTGCACGGCGCCGGCGCCGATGAACAGCAGATCGATGAAGTTGCGGCCGTTCAGCGGCAATTCATTTACTTGCTGCTGGGTAACGGTCTGGGATACGGTAGCGCTGTCGGTGTCTAAGGCTACGCCACTGGCTTCGACCGACACACTCTCAGAGACAGAGCCAGGCCTTAAAATAACGTCTGCGCGGGCCTGCTGTGCCACAACCAAATAGATATTTTCTAGGATCGATTTTTGAAATCCTGGAGATTCGACGGTCACCCTGTATGTGCCGGGCGTTAAGTATGGCACGGTGAAGTCGCCCGAGGAGCCAGTCCTCGTCTGATTGTTCACGCCGGTTGCAACGTTCGCGACCGTCACCGAGGCATTCGCGACAACCGCGCCGGAATTATCTGTAACCGTTCCTAGGATCGTCCCCGTCGCACCTGCCTGGGCGAACAACAAAGCTCGTGATAGGAGCATGAACGCGATTAGTGGAACACACAGGTTTCTCATGGACCTTTAAGCCTCCTCGCCGCAGAGGTGCCTCCCAGATACGAGCCCGGGATGCGCGCAGAAAATGCTTAGTGCAGCCCCCATGACGGTGTGTTTGCGAGCGGGATGCTCCCATTACCGGACGAGAATTGTCAACCGCAAACCAAATACCTGAGTGCATTTCGCAATGAGAAATGAAGCCGAAGCAGAGCGGAGCGTGAGCAAACTCGCGCTGATTACCAGCAAAACCTTCGTGGCAAACGAGCTTGTCTCCCTTCCGGGAACTAATCAGTAGTGGTTTTGCATTGTGGAATGAAAAATTGTCTCGAACCGGTCGAGCTATCCAGCAGGCGTATTACTCATTCCTTGAACAGAAGGGACAACCTATAGCTCGACCTAAGCGGAAGCCTGTCTCGCGTTCGGAGTGCCGGACTGCAAGAGTTGATCGTTAGGATAAAAATGGTCAACTGTGGTCGGCGTAATGAGCTTGT
>Ga0123355_10003682_pt1 | contig 22100 bp, 21 predicted proteins | sample TergutEmb28metaG_3_FD_89872 | JGI IMG/M metagenome (GOLD analysis project Ga0123355, IMG submission 89872) | Embiratermes neotenicus P1 segment gut microbial communities from Petit-Saut dam, French Guiana - Emb289 P1 | ecosystem: Host-associated > Arthropoda: Insects > Digestive system > Gut ... | reverse complement strand
TACCTCCATTGGCCCTGATGCATTTGCGAACAACCAACTGACCAGTGTTGTCATCCCCGACAGCGTTACCAGCATCGGCTGGGCGGCATTTGCGAACAACCAACTAACCAGCGTTACCATTCCTAACGGCGCTACCAGCATCGGTACGGTTCACCAGCCCCCGATAACATCCACCCGAAAATCATAATATAGTAGCAAATGTTGTTTGTCAAGCGGTTTTCGCGGAAATTCGTGAAAAATTCATCAAATTGTGCAAATTTTTTCACTGACCCATCAACTGACCCAAAAAAAAATGAAAATTTCCTCTTGACACTTACTAGTAAGAGCTGTATTATATACCTGTCAGGAGGATTACCAATGACAATGACAAACAAAGAGTATCAAAAAGAACACCGCGACAGGATGTACGCGGCAGGATACAAACAAATGCGGATTTGGGTTCCCAGGGAATCAGAGGGCAAAACGGCCAAGCTGGAAAGAAAAGTATTCACGCGGCGGCTGGAAGCGTTGACCGCGGGCTACAGCGCGGCGAAACTGTCCAGATTTCTTTCTTCGGTACTTAAAATTGTGAAGGAGCGAATAAAGGAGGATGAACAAAAATAACGCGGGACTTTAAGCTAACGGGAGGGGATATACCAATTATGGAGAGGAGCCATGAAAACAATATTCACCCTTATGACAGAACAGGAACTGTCTGTGGTGCTTAACATCAGCGAAAAAACTGTAATCAAATTGGCAGAAACAGGAGAGCTTCCGTCTCTGCCGCTGGGAAACCGGATATATTTCCGCTTTGACGAAATACTCAAGCATTTCAGGGAACTGGAAGGAAGGGCCGCGTGACCTTACAAACCGCGTTGTCGACAGTCCAGGCAGAGCAGCAGCGTATTTTGTATCTCAGGGCTGTTGTAGAAAAAGAACATCCGGCGATACTGAAGGCGTTGCGGCTTGTTGACGCGAACTATACAGCCGCCGTACCGGCCGCGCGCCCTGACCCCCCGCCATCTCCCTGTCTCTGCAGTACCGCTACCGCTAAAGGCTATAATCTTGTAAAGGTAAAAAATAAAAAACTCGGCTTTGTCTATTATGTACGCTACTGGCACAAGGAAACAAAAAAAATGTTGCCGTCCAGATGGTGTACGCGCACGAATGATTACGAGAAAGCCCGTGAATACGCTGTGGCGAACAGGGAACGGCTTATATCGGGGTATCTTGGAAAAACTGGGGGCGAGGTGGTACGCTTCTTTGAAAGGTTTTATGATACTAATAATCCGGTGTTCCAAAGCGAGAGCCAGAGATATGAGATAACAGAGGAGCGGCGGAAGCGGTACGGTTCAATCGTAAAGAACAAGTTTGTGCCCTTCCTTTTGGAAAGAAAAATCAGCGAGTACAAGCAGATTGATGTCGCTCTCCTGGACGATTTTCAGGACTTGCTTTTGTCAAAGATGAAACCCAAAAGCGTAAATGTCGAGATGGCCGCTATCGGAAAGCCCTTGCGCTACCTTGCCCGCAAGGGGCTTATGAAAACTAATCCATACCTGAGCCTGCCTCCAGTGCCGGAATCGGGGGGAACGCTGACGAGGGGGTGTTACGATATGGAACAATTGAAAGGCGTGTTTGACAAGGAGTGGGAAAATCAGGAACTGTTTCTGCTGAACCTGATTATTTATTCAACCGGCATGAGAAATAGCGAGATAAGGAGATTTAGCAAAGACGACATAATAAGTACGTCCGGCAGTCTCTTTATTGACTTGAAAGACAGCAAGACGGAAAACGGCATCCGCCATGTCCCCCTGCACGATGGCGTATACCGCCATATTATGGAGTACGCGCAAGGCACGGACAGCAAGGTTCCCGTATTCGGCAAAACCTCCAAGGAGAAATTTGCCAAAGCGGCGTTGGATCTTGGGCGGATGATGGGCTTCAGTAGCGAGTACCTCAAAGAGCAAAAAATCACATTTTACTCAGGGAGGCACGCTTGGAAAACGTTGATGAGCGCGGGGGGACTTGGGGAAGATATTGAGGAGGTTTTTATGGGGCATAAGGTATCCAGCGATGTGGCGAAACTGTATAACCACCGGGACAAGCGGGGACAACAACAGCTCGCTAAAAAAGCGCGGGATGTGTTTAGAATTCTTGATACCATGCTGTTCGAGAAAGAAGGCTGATTCCCCGGACTACTACGGTCCGCATCTCTGGCAGGGCCTGTATCCGGACCGTATGGCGTCATGGCGGGTTTCGAAATATATCCGGTTACGCGGGGCCGGTAATGACGCGCATATCGGGGTGTGGAAAACAAGCGAGTTTCTGTTTCCTATGAAGGTGGCTTGCTGTGGGGCCGCGGGGCTGAATGCTCGCGCGGACGCCAGTTGCCTGAACAACGCCTCGTTTCTTACGCTGCCAATTATCATGACAGTGGCAAGGCCGTGCTGGAGCAGCAGGGCGTTTAACTGGTACCGGCGTATTTGATCAGGGTCTTGTGTATTTGTAGGCTGTTGTATCCACACATAGCGGCGTAATCTGCCGAACCTGTCCCGGTCGGCTCCGTCCGCTTCGAGCCACACGGTTCGCCCCTGTACGAGTTCCCTTACAAAGCGGGTCGCCTCATCCGCGCCGGGCTCGCCGGTTTCAGGGGCGTCTATTCCTATAAATCTTACGCGCTCGCCGCCCGCGAGTTCTATTGTGTCTCCGTCAATAACGCGCAGGACAGTTGCCTGAGTTAACCCGGATTGGGTTTGCTGGGAAAACATCTGCGTGGCCAGAATCACCAGCAGAACAGTGCCGATAATGGTTTTCTTCATTCATTCACATCATAGTGGAAATCAAAAAAAAAGGATAGTCCAAACGAACTATCCTTTTTCCCGCTATACTGTTCTTCTCGCGTTCTATTTTTTCAGTAGCGGCTTGGAGGGCTTTTTGGCGGCTGGCTTTTTCACCGCCGTTTTTTTCGGTTTGGGCGCTGGCCCGGAAGCGCTGGACTTCGCCTCCGCGATGAGCTTCTTTTCAGCGTCGGCGATCTGTTTGTCTAACGAGTTTCTTTTCGCGTACAATTTTTGTAGATTAGAAATCGTTTGGTCAATTTTCCCCATTACAATTACTCCTTCGCGCCTGTCGGCGCTATTTTGTTTATCGGCTGAAATTGATGATGCCGCTATGGTAAACATTAATTTATCGGGGGTATGTTTTATCTGTTTTGAAAAGAGCATTACCTCTTTACCCTCTTTAATGGAATTAGCGGAATAAGCGAGGCCAAAATAATGAGGATGGGCGAAGTCTTTATACAAATTGACAATAAAGGGGTTGTTATCATAGCTAATTATCCAACAGCCGCTGAATTTTCGCATAATTTTTGAAATATTTTCATGGTCAAAAGTGTTGTAATGGTTCCGGTACAATTTGCGCCCCGCCTCAAAGTAAGGCGGGTCAAGGTATAAAAGGCAGTCCTTAAATTTTTCCTGATTATCAGTCAAGAGTTTTGCGGCGTCTTCATTGTAAAGGCTTATTTTTTCTCTGACGGCAGATACGCGCTTTATCCGCTCAATTAGGCTGTCCTTGTTAAAGCGACAGTCGATTTTGTATTTACCGCCTTGTGCCAGCCCTCCGATGCAGCCGCCCGCTATTATTCCAGAATGGTTGCACCGGTTCAAAAAGAAGGCGGCAAAGCCCAAATCAAATCCTTCTTTGCTTCTACCGTAAATCTCTTTTTGGCGGTACCACTCTTCTAGTGTAACATCAATTTTACGGATTTTTTTGATAAATTCTTTTGAATGATCTATCACACATCTCCAAAACCAATAAATGGCCTTGTCAAGATCATTTATATGAATTTCAGAAACATAATCATCCAGTAACAGCCCAAGGGCTATCCCCGCTCCGCCGGCATATGGCTCTACAAAAGCAGGTTTGTTGCCTTTGAAATTGCAGGAAACAAGACGTTTCATTAAATCCATGATTTTCGTCTTTCCCCCAGGATACCTAAGCGGTGAAAATGAATTCATATACAGCCTCGTCTCTCGAACACTCTGTAATACACTTTTTTCATTTTCTCTTCTCCTTGCGAGCGAAATAGGCGCGTTTTTTGCGATCTGGTCTCCATTTGGGGCAACAAAAAAACTTCGCTATTATTCTGCACGGCAATTTACATTTTCCTTTCCAGAAGCAGTTCGAACACCATGTATCAAAGGCAAAGTTGAAGTTAGGCATAATTTTCTCATTTCTTTTCTTCGCCCAAAGCTCTTAGCCCCGCCATAATAAATTCCACGCACGGAACGGCAACGCTGTTTCCTAAAGCCCTATACCTCGCGCTGTCAGAAATTGGCTTGCCGTCATGCCCATACGCAGTCCAGTCATCAGGGAAGCCTTGCAATCGCTCACACTCGGTCGGCGTGATCCTGTGGACGGCATAATTCTCGACAACCAAATTGGTTGCCGATTTATAATCCCTCTTTGCAAGCGTATTGCTTACGTCCTCTTTCTTGTATTTGTCCGACCGCTGGTATTGGAAGGTAACCACAGGATTAATATAATTAAGGCTATACTCGCCGTTTTCCTTAGACTGCAAGGTTCCCGATACATCGCCATTAACTACGCTATTCCTGCAATCGTAGGCCACGGCATAGCGGTCTGTCGCGCTAAGTGTGTAGCTCAATTCCTCATTCACGCCCGTGCCGCCAGCCCCTGCGTTATCAGAACGCTCTATCGTGTTGCTCCCTCCCTGGTCGTTCAATAGAACCACATTGCTAGGATAGCTAGGCCTGTCGCCTTTTGCTCTTAAACATTGAATCCCATTTTGCCAATATCCTCTGCCTGTTTCTCCAAAGCCTTCCGCAACTGCGGCGGCAGTTCTTTCCCGCGTCTTTCCGCCCGCCTTAAAATCCCGTCTTTCGCCCTCTGGCTCAAAAAGTATTTCCGCGGCACTCGTTCCTCCAAAATCAGCGACAAGGAAGATTCTACGGCGGCGTTGGGGAACTCCGAAGTATTTAGCGTCAAGCGTTCGCCACGCAATCGACCAGCCATCTCCCATGACGGCCCCAGCGGAGTCCCAAACAGATTCCGTGTTAGCGCCCCTTGCCGGAGGTCTAGGAATTGAAGCGTCCGCTTTGGCAATCCGGGCAAGCTCTTCAATGATGGTTCGGAAGTCCTCGCCCCCGTTTGAGCTAAAGGCTCCGGGTACATTTTCCCAAACCGCAAATCTAGGTCTGGCTGTCGCATTTCGCATCTCCTTGATGATTCTGACTGCCTGTAAAAACAGGCTTGACCGCTCTCCCTCTAATCCGGCACGGGTTCCGGCAATTGACAAATCCTGACAAGGGCTGCCAAAAGAGATGATGTCCACCGGTTCAATTTCGGCCCCGTTGATTTTGGTGACATCTCCATAACGCGCCATATCCGGGAAGTGGCGTTTTGTTACGCTTATCGGGACAGCCTCAATCTCGCTGGCCCATACAGGTTTTATACCATGTCTGGTAGCGGCTAACGGAAAGCCCGCGATACCGTCAAACAGACTTCCAAGTGTCAACACCCTGTTAGGCATTATTTACCTCCTTCGGGCTCAAGCCCGTATTTGCCATTCAGGGCCTTTATTCTCTGGCTTGTTTCCCTGAAATCAGCGTCCTTGCCTCTGTCATTGATAATAGCGTTCCATTCAGATTCGTAAGCCCTTCTGGTTTCAGGGCTCATAGCCCGTAATTTCTTTTGGCGCGATATTTCCCGGCTATCGCTTACACTGTCTTTTCCAAGGCCGCAATCGGGGCAGGCCGGGTCTTTCGTGTCATGCTCTGCGGAACAAACCGGGCAAACAATCATGACCACACCGGGAACCGGCGGCGGCTTTGATTCCTCCCTGAACAATTCGACATAGCGGTCTTCGAGAAACGCCTTGTAATAATAATTAACAAGGCTTCTGGGATTTTTTTTACGGCAAAGGCTGTAAAACCATGAAACGTAATCAAGGCCGAGGCCGTGAGAAGTCAAAAAATTAAGGGCTTTCGGATAAAAGCCCCTGTCAAAGAGCAGCGACGTATCAAGCTGTTGAAAACGCCGCTTTAAGTTTTCGACATCATCCCCGGAAACCTGCGGCGGGCGTTCTTTCTCGCAGACGTTTTCCCCTGAATTTTCCGCTGCTGTTGTTTCTGGCGGCGGTTTTTCGATTTCGGGCGGCTTCTTCTTAGCAGCAGCAGCTTTTTTATTATTAGCTTGTAATAATATCCTAGGAGTTTTTTCACCACCCCCCTTGAGATTTTTCACCACCCCCTGATGATTTTTTTCATCACCCTGATGAATTATTTCATCACCTTGATGAATTACCTCACCACTCTGGTGAATTATTTCACCACCATTGCTGTCCATAATGGGATAGAGCTTGCGGGTTTGGACATTAGTCTTGCCTTCCGCGTACACTAATTCAACCCTGACATAACCCGCGTCGGCCAGCCTTTTAATCCAGTGGGTTATTGAGCTTCTGTCTACCCCGTATAAATTGGCAAAGTAGCTGTTGCTGGCCCAGCAGTAGCCTTCCTTTTTGCACAAAGCCGTAATTTCCCCGTAAAGGAGCTTCGCGTTGGGGCTTAGGGACTTGTCATACCGCACCGTAGCCGGAATGACCGCGTAATAACCCGGTTCTTCTCTGTTCGCCAAAATAATCCTCCCTCAATCGAATCAACACACCGGCCAAGCCAAGAATAAACTTGGCGCGGGCGGGCGCTCTGTTATAGGCTTTTCAACAACTTTTCCATGCCGCGACGCGGTGTGGAAAAGTTGTTGGAAAGGCGTAGCGGCACATACCTTACTCAGGCCCTTCTACTTGAATATAAACGCGACTTTCCCGCCCTGAAGGGCGAACACCGCCTCGAATGGCTTTCCCTCTTTGTTTTTGCATTTCTTGACTTTGGTCTTTTGCCGACAAGAAGCAGCGCGGCGTCCACGGGGCTTACGCAAGCCCCTGCGACAGTTTTCCAGATAACGAAATCGCACTTTGGCTGTTGTTTGTAGCCCGAACACCCGTAGCCTGTTTTTGTCTCAAACACCTGCCTTTTACACAACGGGCAACAGCCCAATGGCTTTTCCTGAAAGACTGAGCGTTCGCTTTGAGGGTCAACCCTGACGCACCGCGCGACATACTCCTCTATTTCCTTTTCAAACGCCGCCGGGTCTTGGGCGAGCCGCTGTTCCCATTCCGTTGTCCGCGCGGCGTCCGCCATCTTGGAGAGTTCGGTGTTTTTGGAAAGCCGCTCCAGCAGAAAGCGCCCCCGGTCTGTTGCGTAGAGCTTTTTCTTTTCCTCGATAACGTACTGCCGCGCGAAAAGCGTTTTGATGATCTCCGCCCTTGTCGCCGGAGTCCCCAGCCCGGCGAGCTTTGCTTCGCCTTCCCCTCGCGGATGTTCCATAAAGGCGAGAAGGGTATCAAGGGCGAATTCCTTTTTCGCGCGGGTTTTCTTTTCCAGAATTGTAAGGGCCGTGAGGAAGCAGTTTTTCTCATCGAAGGCCGGAACTTCCTGTTCCTCATCGCTCTTATCATCATCATCCTGAAACACTTCCCTCCAGCCACGTTGAATGACCTCCCGGATATCGGAAACAAAAACCCAGTCGCCAACGTGGAACGCGAGAGATTTTTTGTTGTAGATAAAATCAGGCATACACACGGCGAAAAACGAGTTCAAAACAATGTTGTACACGTTGCGCTCTTTCTCGTCCGCGCCCTGAGGAAGGGCGGCGAGCGGGATAAGCGCATGATGGCCATCTTCAAGGGCCGCTAAGTTAAAGATATGTTTGTTGTCCGCGCTAATAAGAGACGTGTCGCAGAACTTGGAAAGCTCAAAGCCGCCCCGTAGAAGCTCAAACGTGTCCCTGAACAATTCCACGTTGCCATCGCCCATAACCCTTGATGGAGTGCGCGGGTAGGAAAGGCATTTGCGTGTCTCGTACAGACTCTGCGCGATGGCGAGCGTTTCTTCGGGCCTATAGCCAAATTTCCTGAACGCCGCCTTTTGAAGCGCCGTAATGTTAAGCAGTTTTTCCGGCTTTTGCCGCTTCTCTTTTGAATCAACTGCCACGGAATCAACGCCCTTGCCTTTACAGTCTTGTAAAGCGGCGAGAAGGCGCGCCTCATCTTCTTTGAAAAAAGCGGTTTTCCCGGTTTGGGGGTTTTCTAGGAAAGCCTTTACCGTAACGCCGTCCGCTGAACTGACACACGCCTCTAACTCCTTGTACGGCACGGGGACGAAACGCTTTACTTCATTGTTTCTCGCCGCGATACAGGAAAGGACGGCGGTCTGCACGCGCCCGACCGAAAAAGTTGGCGGCGGGTTACCGATACTCATAAAGCGGGAAAGGTTCATGCCCACAAGCCAGTCGGCCCTTTGCCGGGCGAAGCCTTGCGCCGCGAGTGCGTCATATTCGGCTAGCGGCTTTGAGTCCCGGATGCCCGCGAAGATGATGGCGGGGGTAAGCGCCTGGGACACCCAAAAGCGCCTGTAGCGGACCGTGTCCATGATGCCCGCCTGCGCGATGGCGACACGCGCGATGAGCTCTCCCTCCCTGCCCGCGTCTGTGGCGATGATAACTTCATCCCGCGCGTGGCTTCTTAAAAGCCCGATGACTACTTTCGCCTGATCCTTAGTGGAAGCGATCATCTGGTACCGGAACGCCGCCGGGATAATGGGCAGATCGTCAATCGACCACTTTTTTAATTTGGGGTCGTAGCCTTCAGGGTCGAGGGGCTCGAAGAGATGCCCCACGCAGTAGGTGATGGCTGTCCCGTCCGCCTCGTAATAGCCTTTTTTCGCCACAGCGCCAAGGACCAAGGCGAACTCCTTCGCCACCGAAGGCTTTTCACAGAGTATGAGCATAATGTTCTCCTGTCTGCCCCGCGAGTTCCCGCAGGGCCGTGTAATTTAATTTCCCCCGCTGGCGGAGGATAAAGTGAAGGCGTACATAAAAACCGTCATCGCGGGAAAAGGCGTTGTTGAAGTTACTGTGCAGAAAGCCTATGGCCCGCTTGAGTTTGTCAACGCGCGAAGCGTGGACGCTGAAGATGAGTGAAACTTTTTTTGAAAGCCCCGGCAGGAACGCCATGTTCGCCGGGGGCGAGGGGGCGTCGCGGACAAGGCAGGCGTGCCTGTGGGTAGGGTATGTGTAGTAAAGAACGATAACCGAGTTACGCGCGTACTCGATAACGGTTGACTTGATCTCCCTGACATATGTTTTGCGCGACAAGAGTCCGGCTGAGTAAAGAGAGTAGAACGAGTTTTTGTCCGGGATGGTAACTTCAAGCATCTACCCTATGGGGATAAAAAAAGCCGTTCCCGGAAATCCGGAAGCGGCTTGAAAGGTTAAGCTGACGCGGCGCGCCTGTGTGGGGCGGGCTGCCTATAAGCTTTGCTCCAATGCGGTACTTGAGGCAGCCAGTTCTTTTCTAACAAGCTCGCCGATAATTTCCGACGGGCTGTGATGGCTTACGGCGGCCTTGGCCTGCAAGTACGCCGCAGTTACCGTGTCCAGGGAAACCATTGTAAAACCCCTGCGGGTCAAAAAACCGGGCTTACCGGTGTCTATTTCCGGGGTTGTCCGCGTCCACAGCTCGTCCAGCGCGTCAGCTTCTTCATCAGTCATTCTTGCCATAACTTTTTCTCCAAACTTGCGAGGTTTCGCCACGCCTTTCGGCACTTCATTGCGTGAAATACGTTCACGGTATAATCATCAATTTCATTATACAATATTTCCAGAGGATTAAGTCGCCTGTCCAACCCGATAAGCAGATTTTTTTCTTCATGACCGGCGAGAGGATGATCAAACAGCCTGTTATCAAATGCAAAACGAATGTCCTCTTCCGTAACGCCGTGCTTAAAGGCCGACGGGTTAAATTCTACGCTGAGATCGCCTTTCCGCGCCATAACTCAATGCGAAAGCGCCCAGGTGATGTCCAATGCCGATATGGTGATGTCGTAGCGGTCAAGGTAGACGCGGTGGTATGCGTGATACGATTCCAACCACGACATATCCCTCCACAATATCTGCCCTTGAAGATCAAAACCAAAATTGCGTCTAACAAGCCATATCGAAAACTCTACAGCGCCGCCCGCCTCCAATTCAAAATCAGCGTAAGGGCCATTGGCGCCGGTCCTCCGCCAAAGCCCCATAGTAACGCTTCCATCTTCTCTGGGCCGGCTGGGGATGCCTGGTATCACTATAGGTATATGTGTAAAATTACTCCAGTCAAAAACAGTGGCGTAAGTATTCCTGTTGGGGTCATCCCCGGCAAACATAGCCATCCCTGTGCCTAACGCAGCCCGCGCAAGGAGAACGTGGTCGCTGGGTGGCGCAGCGTACGGATTTGTAACGTCTATATGAGGGGGCAGATACCAGCCCGGCAGCAAGCTGGGGAGAGCGTCGCCAATGTCTGTAATGGTAATGCTCCACCGGGTTACCGGGGGCTGCGTGCCGCCCGCCGGACTGCCGGTTCCGCCGCAAGAGGCAAAAAAGAATGCGATTGCCGCCGCGAGGGCGGCAAAAGACGGCTTAACACTGCTTCTTTTCCAAACAACACTATCTATCATGGTTATTCCTCCAGCAAGCAGTGTAGTATGCTTGCCGCCCGCCGTCAATACGCTAAAAGGCGGCGATCCTGTAGACAGCAATGGAACCATCGCCGCCCCTCACGGCGTTGTTACTGCCTGCGCCGCCTCCCGCGCGTGTCGCGTTGCGGTTATTGCCGCCAGTGCCTCCCGGCGAGCCAGGAGATAATATCTCGCCGGTATGTGAAGGAGTGCCTCCGTGGCCGCCAACACCGCCGGCTCCGTTAGTCCTCCAAGCTGAAACGGAATGAGAGGAGATATTGGCGGCATTTCCACCCCTGCCGCCCCTGCCTACCTGAGAAAACCAACTGTTTTGAAGAGAGAAATGTTCTCCCCCGTTTCCGCCGCCGCCGAACATTTCACCATACCTGGGAAAAGCGGCCCCGTTGCCGCCATTGACGCCATCTATATAGCCCGATACATGTATTCTCACTTCCGGCCCCCCGGCTCCTCCGTTCCTGCCGCCGCCTGTTCCACCAGGAAAATTTATCCTCCAGCCTTGGCCCGCATTGAGAACCATGGTCCCTCCTCCTCCGCTACCACCACCTCCGCCAGGCCCGCCTGCCCCTCCGGCTCCTCCTCCGCCGCCTCCGCTAGTGGCCAATTGGCCCGTGCCCGAGCCCCCGTGATTAGAATAAAGATGGAATGCTGTCCCCCCGGCGCCGCCGCCGCCGCCCGCACACAGGAAGTAACCGTGCGGAAAAGACAACGATGGCAGTATGTGTACGGAGCTTCCTGAGCCTCCTCCTCCCCCCGCTCCGCCTGGCCGGCGCATGGTCAAGCCACCTTGTGAATTATGGAGAGGCGCGAAGGTTACCGCGCTGTTGCCGCCCTGCCCCGCGAAAAAGGTGAATGTAGCGTAGTTTGGAATAATGACCAGTTCGGCTACAAAGCCGCCGTCTCCGCCTCCGCTGACAATACCTTGGAGTGGGGTAATACCTCCCCCGTCTCCTCCTGCGCCTCCTCCCGCTCCACGCAACACAAAAATATACGCGCCGGGGGCAAGCCTTCTTTCCGTGGCGAATGGGTTGCCGAAGCCGGAGAAATACTGCGCCCGCGTCAGTCCCGCGGTAGAGCGGTTTGAAGCGAGGGCCTGCGTGGTAGCCGCCGCAAGAGTGTGGTAGAACAAATCAGGCCATGAGTCTGAGATGAAGGTTTTAGCGACATAGCGGCTGGCGGGAGTTTCCATAAGATAAATAAACCTGAATAGCGCCCTTCTGTCGCCCGAGTAGTAGCCGTTCCTTGCCGGGTCGAAGATGGGCGCGACAGCGCAGTACTCAAAATCGACACCCCAGGGCATCATTACGGCGTACACGAAAGCCAGTGAGGTACGCTGGATGGATGGAGCCCTCCTTGCCGGGGTATCAAGCCACGTCTGCACGAAAGAACGGTTTATTTCTAGGCGGGTTCCCGCCCTGATAACCGGCGCGTAAATATCGTAGGGGTTTACAAGCCCGCCTGAAAAATAGCCGAGGTTGGAGGCCAGCGCGACAAGCCCGAAGCCGCCTGTGAAATCGACAGCGAAACCGTCTTCGTATGTTCTTGTTATTTGGACAAACAAGTCCACAGTAACGGTAAAGGTAACAACAAACTGGCCCGTGTCGCGGAAGCGGTCGCCGCCGTTTACGCGCGCAAGCGGTATTTCCGCCGTAACGTCCGTTACTCCCCGCTCTACGGTAATGCCGCTGTTGTCCGCCCGCGCGACTTTGCCTTCACGGTTATAGAGGAAGATGTTGGAAAAGTGGTGCGTTTCGGTGTTAAGCGGCAGCCCCGTGATGGTAAGGCGCGGGATAACCGGGTCTGCCGTAACTGGCAGCGATAAAATATCCAGTGTCGCGTTCCCGTCAAAGAAACGCACCAGCACCCCGTCGCTCCTTTGAACGGAGATACGTGTTACCGCGTCAATGTTAAGATCGAAACTGACGTAGAACATACCGGTCTGGGAGAAGATCGCGTTCGAGGCGGCGTAGGTAAGCGGAACGTACAGCGAGGCGAAGTCCCCCCATACATTAATCCTTACCTGCCCGTCGTTCCCGAACCTGCCGACAACACCCGCCTGATTCCAAACCTCGACATTGGTAATATTGGGATTTTGGATATGCGTGGGCAGGTTAGTGATGGCAAGGAACGTGCGCGTATCCGGGCTGTCTTGTGGGGGCGGTATGTCGTTGACGTTAAGCTCGCCGCGCCCATCCAGAAACCGCACCAGCACTCTGTCGCTTCTTTGCACGGAGATACGTGTTACAGCGTCAATGTTAAGATCGAAGCTGACGTAGAACATACCGGTCTGCGTGAACGCCTCGTTTGGGGAGGCGGCGTAGGTAAGCGGAATGTACACCGTGGCGTAGTCTCCCCACACGTCAATCCTGACATCGCCGTAGTCCCTGATCCTGCCGATAGCGCCCGCTTGATTCCACACTGCGATATTGCCGATATTATGCATCTGGATGTGCGCAGGCAGATTGGTGATGGCAAGAAAGCCGCCCATATCCTGACCACCGCGCGGGGGCGGAAGGTCGCTTACATCAAGCTCTCCGCGGCCTGAGTGGAACGGCACCAGTATGTCATCGCTTCTTTGAATGACAATGCGGGTAACAGCGTCCACGTCAATTGTCAGAAGGACAAACAGCCGCCCGTTTTCGGTGAAGGCCGATCCGTCGTTGTTGACCAGCGGGACATAGGCCGTGCTGTAGTACTCATCCGTTGTAACGAGAATGGGCCGGGCTGGGTCAAGGCGGGCGACCGTGGACACGGCGTTGGCGGCGGCGGCAAGCGAGATGTTGTGCGCCTGAAAGTTGCCGGGAAGGCCCGTCAGTCGCAATGACGGTCCGGTCAGAAAGAAGCCATCGCTTCCGCCCTGATATGGGGAATCAGGTCCGTGGATATGGGTCATATCGCATCCCTTGAATGTCAGAGACAGGAACACGAACGCGAGGGCGAACAGTTTCGCCGGTTTCAGGTTCTTCATACAAAACTCCTTGGAAAAAAATTGATAAAAATTGGACGTGTCCGCGAATCAGAAGAGCTTCGCGGAAAGCCCAAAGACAAAGCTCTGAAATTGAAAATCGGATTCTATCTGGATAAATAAAAAGCGGTTTATTCTTCTTCGCAGCCCCGCGCGGAAATCGAACAGGCGTAGTTCCCGCGGCTGGTCGCCGTAGCGGACAAGAATGTCGTTGCGCACAAAACCGAAGTCGAAAACGTAAAAGAAGTACAGGTTTGTCCCCGGCCGGTCAAGGTTAACGTGGTAGCCAAGGCGCGCGCCAAAACTGTTCAGGTTCGGCGAGGGCGTTTTTATAAACGCGCCCAGCGAGAAGGGAAACCGTGTAGGCAGCATATAGTCGATGTTAAACTCGGGCACGATGTCCAGATCGAAGTTATAGATGACAAGGCGCGGGGCCGAGGCCGAGGCGAACAGCGAGTTGCGCCCGGCCGACTCCGGGTGCTGCCACAGGTCGAAGGCCGGAGCGACCGCCGTTACGGCGGCGAGACAAAAAACAAGCGAGATGAGTTTTTTCATTCCGTTACCCTTATGATTGCGACATCCATAATGCCGTCGTTGGTAAGCGTCTGCATGACACATTCCCCGGCGGCCACCGCGGTGATGGTAACGCCGCTAGCGTTAGGGCTTGTTGAAATGACGTGCCTGTCGTACAGGGCCTGTACAAGCCAGTTCGCCTGCCTGCCGTCAATGGCGCTCGCTATCTGCAAAAAGGCGCTTTCCCCCGTCCTCATGGTTATCTCGACAGGGTTAAACGTAACGGTAGAATCAGGCGGCACGCTTACAATCACCGCAGCGGTTATCCCCGCTTCTTTGGGGTAGAACGAGAGCGTAGCCGTATTGGCTGACACAGCTCCTATCACAAGGGCTATGGACAAGGCGTTAAGCGAAAGGGATACGCCAAGAACAAGCGTTTTGATTTGTATTTTCATGGCGCGACTCCATTCAGCCTGTGCCGTTGGGTAACAGGAAAAGCGTCAAGCGGGGGCAGGGCGAGGTTGCGGTTAACCATGACATTGACGGTTGTGCCTGAGTCCACCGTAAGCGTCGGCTGGATGTCCATAGCCCTTGAAACGATGTTGCCCCCGACTTGCGAGACAAACTCGGCGTTAGCCTGCGCGATACTGCCCGCGACAGCCTCCGACGTGTGCCTCGCCGCCTCTTCCGCCATGCTGGCGTTGGCGATACTGAACATGGCGATAAGCCCCGCGGCTTGCAGGTAGCGGAACCAGTTGCCCGAGTACGCCGCCTCCTGTCCAGCCATGCCCCGCCTGTCCACGCCGTCCATGCCGCCTAGGTTAAGCTGAAAGCCGTCCGGGCGTATCAGGGTGTCCCACGCTATCTGCACCCGCCGCTGGGCGTAAGAGACGGCGCTGTTGTAGCGCGCGAAAAGGATTGAGCCTTGGGGGATTAACAGGCGGCTTCCGGTGCGGGAGTCAAAGACGTTTTCGGTAACGCGGGCGAGGATGTTGCCGGGCAAATCAGTGTTAATGGCGGTGGTAAGGACAGCCGGGATAACAGTGCCGATCCACAGGGAGTTGTCCGCGATAAAATGCCCGTCGGTAAAGAAGCCCGCCTGCCCTCCGGCCATGTGCTGGACGGGATTTCCCCCGAAGGCGTTATGCTGAACTTGAGCTGGAGAATTGAACGTTCCTTGCGGGTTTCCCGGCCACGGCGAGTTATGCGCCACGGGCGAGTTTGGCGACACCGGGAAGTTTCCCGCCGGAGAATTCGCCGCCGGGGAATTTCCCGACGCGATAAGGCGGCCTTCTATCCGTGGCACAAGGGGCGATGAGTAATGCGTGGGCCTTGGCGGCGGGGCGGCTCCTCCATGTCCCGGCGGGGGCGGGGGCGGCGCGTGGGCCGGTTGTTGTTGCGGCGGCGGCGGCACAAACCGCGCGGCGGGGCTGTCGTTCCACGCGACAGCCGGAAGCTCCTCGGATGGCGGGGCCGCCACAATCGGTTCGCCGTCCGTGGCCGCCGCCGCCCGCTCCTGGGCCGCCTGACGCTCAAGCGAGGCGACCGAGCGGTTAAGCTGGGTCTGAAGGAAGCCCTGCGGGGGACTCGCGCCCCGGCCCCTTGGGTCAGGGTCGGCGCTCCTTTGCCGCTGTCCGCCTGAGTTGACGTTGAATATAAGGCCCCCTCCCACGACAACCGCGAAGGACACGCATATTGCCATCATCACCCTTTTCCGGTTAAACCTTCCCGGGCCAAAGCCGGTAACTTCGTCAGCTGTTGTCTCGTACGTCTGTTCCGCCTCGTCCAGCGCGGCTTCCTGTTCTGAATGTTCCTGATTCATCTTTACTCTCCTGTTATCGTCGCCCACGTTTTTCTATGACGACCTGACGGCCGTCAAGCCGGATTGTCGCGCGCTCAATAAGTCTGTCAATAATTATGACGTGCTCGAAAACACGGTAGTTTACGACATTGTTGCGGTCGTCAAATACGGCCGGCAGCGTAGCCTGAAGCACCCCAACCGGAAACACGATGTACGTCTGCCTGCCGTCGTCAAACACAAGCTCCGGGAACCATGAGGGTCTGCGGAACAGGCTGTGCGTTACCCGGTAATCAAACGACAGAAACCGTGGGTCAAGATTTATGCCACTAGCCGCCGCCCCGCCATCCTGCCCATCGCCTGACATGGCAGCCGCTCGCGTTACCGGGATAAAATTACTCGGCAGCCCCGTCGAGGGATAGCGCCAGCGCACCATCGGCATATGCAGGTCGTTAAAGCTCCGCAAGATTATGTGGTAGACCCTGCGGTCTGTGTTGATGATCATTGTCGCCTGAAGGGACGCTTGCGTTGGCCGCACGTAAATGTGCTGGACGGGCGCTCCGTTTGAGTAACTTATTCCCGCACCCACCATCCACCGCTCCGAGTCGGAGATAATCGGGACATCGATAACCCGCTCTCCCGGTTCAAGGCGGATTGACGTTATCCGCAAAGGCTGGGTAAAAACCTGATACACCCAGTCGGGGTGAAAGTCATAGATCATGGCGGCGTAGGAAAACTCAACCGGCTCCATGATGCCTTGCGCGTTAGACTGACGCACGGCCTGCTGGCCTCTTGCCGCCGCGGGCCGAGGGGGAGCCGGAGCGTCATGTATGAACACCGGGCGCTCGATAATGACAACCGGCGGCTCCTGCGGCCTCCGCAGTTCCTCCGGCAGTTCCTCGAACACAGCGTCGGCGATTGTCCGCCCGGCGCGCAGGCCCGTGTCTTGGACCCGCCTTTCCATGTCAACGCTTCTGCACGAGGCGAGAATGAGCGTGGCGATGATGATAAAAATAAAATGTTTCATGCTTATAACTCCGTCATTTCAAATCCGTCAATGTAGATGCCCAGGGGGTTATCCCTCGCGCTTTGCCCGGTTACCGGCAACAGGCGCACGGTAACAAGGGCTCTCATGCGGGTGTTACGCTGTGACATTCCATCGAACACTACGTCGATCCAGTCAACCTGATAGGTGTCCTGCGTGATCCTGATAATGCTTTCAATCTCCGCGCTACGCCTTATGCGCCCGACCTGATCGAAGGGCGAGTTTGCCCGCAGCATCCGCGTCATTATGGGCTCGTAGTTAGTGGTAACCATCGCGTACAACAGGGTGATGTTGTTGTACAATACCTGCGGGTCTATGGATATTGAACGCAGGTTGGTAACGAAGGTTCGTATCTGGAACACGATTGCCGTTTCCGGCACTTGCAGCTGCCCTTGGCGCACCTGTCCCAGATACTGCGCCTCGCCTGTGGGCATGACGTTGACAAGCACCGGGATGGTTTGCTGGCGGTTGGCGATACTGAAAAAAAGAATGAAGTTTATGAATAACGCCGCGAGTACTCCGACTCCGACAATATTGCGCCACCACTTCACCTCCGTCATTTTGTCAAAGAGGATGTCGGCGTAGGCCTTATCCTGCCCTTCCCGAAACGGGTTTTCAACGTTTTCCGGTTTGTATACCGTGCTTTTATGGGTTGCCGCCATGTGTGTCTCCGTGATTTTGTCTTTGCGTGTTATTTGTTTTCTTTCGGGCTATTTATTTTGGGCTTTCGCGCAGTTATACGCTTTTAAGTTATCCATTCTACGCGTTTTTTCCCTGTCGTCGTACGCCTTCTCATTTGCTTTATTCATTTTGTCTTTTTGCACATGCATCTTGCCGTAATCTTTTCCGCCCGCTTTACGGTCAGCCATGTAGTCCTTTACTGATTCCCTGTTGCCGTTAGCGTCCCTTCTGGCCAGATGCCCCTGCAGATTGTCGTTGCGGTTGGTTCCGCCTCCACCGCCGCCGCCGCCAGCTCCACCTCCAAGCAGACTGCGGGCAAGATTGCCGCCTGACGCCTTCATGGCCGTTGCCGCGCTGTTGCCGATACTGGAGAAGAACGCCCCGGCCTGCTGGGCTTTGGTGCCGCCCGCTTCTTTGGCTCCCTGTTGCGAGCCAAACGCCTGAGACAACATCCCCGCCGCGCCAAAGATTGTTTTCGCGGCCCCGCCGGCGACCGCTCCCCCGGCATTGCCCAGCGTTTTAGCTCCACTCATCGCCATGCCCGCCGTCTTCTTGGCCGCGAGCAAGGCCGAGCCTGCCGCCCCGGCAGCGCCCGCCGCGCTTAGCGACGGCACTCCGCTTAACAGCGACTGGGCGAGGCCGGGGCCGCTTTTGCACAGGTAGAAAAACAATAGACTTGAAAACCCGATCTGAATAAGCTGGTCGGGCAGCGCGAGAAACGGTGTTGTTGCGAACTCCCTTAACAGGGCCAAGTAGCCGAACATCATAAGGAACATGGTAATGTTGCAGAACAGGAGTTTAAGGAAAAACCCGATGATGGCGCCGATGAGCTTTTCTGCGAGGAACTTTGAGCCCTCCCACAGTGAAAGGGGAAACAGGATAACCCCCACGCCCGCTACCAGCATGAACTCCAGAAAGGCCATAAGGTATTCGATAACCGCGAAGATGCCGACCGCCATTACCAGGAAGCCTATCAAATTCCCGATAAGGGCGTTGTTAAAGTCACTCCAACTCGCCATCCTCGCGTGGTTAAAGCCGATTGACGACAAGAGCATGACAACCTCCAGCGCCGCCGCCGGGGCTATAACCGTGTAGGTAATGGTGCGGGCCTCCCGCTCGTTGTTCTGCCGCTCTAGCACTACTTCCCGCCGCTGGATCATGCTGGAAAAAAAACTCATGGGCTCGGACATACCCGGAGAGTTCAGAAGATCCTGTATGGCAGTTCTTCTCCGTCCCCGCTCCGGCAGTTGCGCGGCGGCTTCCGCCAGGTCTTCCCGCGCTTCCTGTAAGTGTTGCGACATGTGGACGTACACACTGTCGCGAGCCCATCTGAAGGACTGCTCTGTGATAAAGCCCATCAGCCGCGGGTAAATCCCCATGATAAGAATGAAGAACACCACGGCCTTCGCTATTTTGACCGCGTTTTCTTTAAGGCCCTGTCCTGTTATGGCGTAGTTTATGACAGCGGTGCAGATAGAAATGATAAGGACGAAGCTGCCGATATTCCACGCTTGGGCGATGAAAAACGCCATGATGGTTACGATGAGGTCTGTGATAAAAAAGAACGTGGTGTTTATTACTTCCATGATATACCGCCTTTGCTACTTTGATCCTGTTTTTGAAGAAGCCTTATTTAAAAGCCCGCGTCAACAAACCTGCCGGACTGCACGATGGGCCGCGTGACCGGCTCTCGCCTCCACATGACGGAAACGCCCAGAGGCTCAGGCGGCGGGTTGTCGATACGCCTTTGGGCGAGCTGAAGTTCCCGCCACTCGGCCTCTCCCATAAGCCAGTCCATGAGCAGCCTCTGGATTTCCATAAGCGTCTCTTGCGAGTATGTCAGGACTTCGCCATCGGTCGCCTCCCCGCTGGACAGCCTTGTCGCTATTTGGTGTTGTCTCCCGCGCATCGCCTGTCCTTCATCGTCGAGTATTCCCCGGCGTATCATAACCCTTGTCGCCAAATCTTCCTCGCGGTTTGCCCATGTGTTCTGGTACGTCCAGTTCGCCGCTGAAAGGCCAAGGTTGCGCCACATGGCCTCCCGTTGCTCATCGGTAAAGCCCCGCTCCCAATACTCCGCCCCGAAGCGGGTGTCAAGGCTGCCCCTGATTCCCTCGATGTCTGTAAGGGGGTGTTCCCCGTTACCGATACGGATTCTGATGTTACGGAATCGTTGGTCGGCATCGCGCTCGAAGTTGAGCTGGCGGTTGTACCACGCCATGAATTCCGCGTAACTGTTGACGTTTGTGATTCCCCGTATGTTGTCAAAGGCCCGTTGCTCGGCGCGGATGGCGGCTTGCACTTGAGCGTAGGTATTCCGCATAGCGTGGTATTGATGCTGAATCATCTGGGCGTAGTAGACGACCGTTTCAAGCCTTGAACGCTCCATAAATGTTTGAGTCATCGATCCCAATTCAACAATCTGGAATCCGGGGACACCGGGAACATCTGGTACGCCTGCGGCCCGTACTGCTGTGGTGCAAAGCAACGCTAGAACGACAATCGAAAAAAAACGTTTCATAAAATGCCTCCTGAAAAAAATAGTTTCTATACCCTTACAAAAAAAAGCCGCCCCGAAGGACGGCTCTGATTCATGGACACAAACATTCTAAATCATAAGGTATTGTTAATTACTGTGGGTATCGTTCGTATACTGTGTCCCCAACGGTAAGGCGATCGTTAAAAATACTTGCGGGCCAAGTGTGTACAAAACGTAGGCCATCCCTTTCTTCAACGGGATGAACTGCGGTCCTTCTCCATCGGGCGTTCAAAAGGAAATTATAACCTTCACCAAAAAAACTATAAAAGGTTGCTGTGTCTCCTTCAATAACAATCATATCCGTACTCTCTCTCATGGAAACCCAAGTACCCTGAAATGGATTATCGGGATCAGGGGCGACAAAAAGGTCGTGAGGGAAACCTGCCGTTGCGCATCCAGCAAACAGGAAAACGAGTAAGGGTAAACAGATGAGCGGTAATTTTTTCATAGTCAATTCCTCCAATGTTTTGGTTAGAAAGCATAAGCTTTCTTTGGTGTTGATGGGGCTGTCTGAGAAGTAACTCTCGGACAGCCCCCGCCGTATTTGGCTACACAGAAGCGGGACTATGCCCATTTGCCATTAACAAATACAAATTCTTTTTCATACCTGCCAAGTTTGGTGAGAGCGATAATGAAGTCGATAAGCCACCAAAGATAAACTGGCCCAACAATCAGGGGAATAAAGATAGTGCCCATACCCAAAGTTACAAGAGATACAACCCAAGCCAAAATCCAGCTAACAGCAAGAAAAAGAAGCTTGAGAATACCCAAGCCAATTTGTCCTCTCATAAACCTATCTACCCCAAGCTCACCAAAAAAGAAACTTCCAATTAACGTATAAACAACTTTTCCGACTCGCCTTTCCATTGTATTTCTCCCTAATAATTCAAAAAATGTGCCCGCCCATACAGGCAAGGCTGGGGCTGCCCTTACTTTTAGGACAGTCTCTTTCGTCAATCTGGCTACAGGCCAATTCCGCTGGGCGGTGGTGAACAACTGCTTTGATGCATAGGCGCTTGGCTTTTTATAAATTATTTTGATATTGGGCTAGTCCATTGACTCGCGGTAGCAGCGTGATTTAGCGTGTTTTCAGCTTCATGGTTAATTCCTCCAGTCCACGCAGTATAGCACAGACAGGGAATTATTGTCAATTTCTCGCCGAGTCAAGCCGTTGTATGGTTTCCATGTCAAGGCCGGTTATTCTGTGAACAAAGTCGGCGGAAGCCCCTTCCGAGAGGGCGTTGCGGGCTGTCTCCTCGCGGCCCTTCTCCATGCCTTCCTCAAAGCGTACCGCAAGCGCGTCGTCCATGTTCCATTGCTGAAATAGCATATTAACTACCTCCGTACCGTGTTTTTTAAGGAACTCTTCCAGTATACCATGTTCTATGCAGTATTTCACTGCCCGTGTAAGCGATTCTGTCTTGTCTGCGGTGGTTTTAGCGAATTCCCGCTCTTTGTCCACAAACGCGCTGTAATGGGCCAGCGTCTCGCATTTGTCCGCGATGGCCTTGTTCTTGCCGTGGTTGATGTTGATTACCTTTACCACAAGCTCCAGCGCGGGGCCTTCCTTCTCCAGTAGGCCAAGGGAGGCCGTATCTTCAAAGGAATCGGAAAGACGCAGAATTTTCTCATCGGGGAACTCGTCTGTCCCGATGTACAGCGCGTAAAATTCCGGGCGCGGGAATCTAACCCGTTTTGAGGAGTAAATGTTTTTTCCTTCAACGATTTTTCCGTAGACCCTCGCGCCGTACTCTAAAAAGCGGAATGGCATATTCTCGTTTATCGTGGACTGATGCTCGACCAGCACGACCAGTTTATCGTCTATCACGAAGGAGATGTCGTTTATCCTGTCCATAAACAGGGCATCCTCAAGGGTGTTTATGGTGATTTTCGCGCCATCGGGCAGGGCCACGCCCCCCAGAGCGCCGTACAGCTCTTTGAGTATGTCCGGGTCGCTGAAAAGCAGGGAAAACACGCTGTCTTTATATTGC
>Ga0123355_10003681_pt1 | contig 22101 bp, 20 predicted proteins | sample TergutEmb28metaG_3_FD_89872 | JGI IMG/M metagenome (GOLD analysis project Ga0123355, IMG submission 89872) | Embiratermes neotenicus P1 segment gut microbial communities from Petit-Saut dam, French Guiana - Emb289 P1 | ecosystem: Host-associated > Arthropoda: Insects > Digestive system > Gut ... | reverse complement strand
GGGGTTTTGGGGTTTTTTAGGAAAAAAAAAAAAAAAAAAAAAAAAAAAAAAAAAAAAAAAAAAAAAAAAAAAAAAAAAAACGAGAAAAAAAAAAAAAAAAAAAAAAAAAAAAAAAAAGGGGGCATTTTCATATAAAACTTTGATTACTCATGAGCCCTGCCCTCTAACAAAATGAATACAAGAAGATTTGAAATATTTCATACCCTCAGCACTGCTATGTAGTGAGATGAATCCATCATTTCTTGGTTCCATGTTTGTGTCCTTATCATGCTCACCAGCAGCTTCTTTTCCTACCCTGAAAAATGAACCAGCAGAAAACTTCATAGCTTGAATTGGTCAACTGTGCCTCTGTTTTCAACAGTATTAATTTGCAATCTTATAGTTAAAATAATCTGATCTTTTCTCTGGTTTGAACTGTAACCTCCCAGATCCAAGGCCAGATATTCACAAAACAGGCACTAGTGAATGTCTTCCTCTGGAAAACAGTGCCACATCTCGCTCCACTGTTGCATGGCAGTATTTTCTTCTTTAAATTAACAGGAGTACTTTTACATTTGTGCTCTTACCTTTTTAATGGTCTTCAGTATGTGTCAAAACATGCATGGGTTTTTAAATTTTACTGACTTACTGACGATGTATTTTCATGGTTGTGTATACATATGTGCAGACATCAGCATGAGTGCTTTGGCAAAATTACAATCAGTGATAATGTGAACTGATTGAACAGATACAAGTAAGTTCAATTATATTGCGGGGACACCCACATGTCATTCCATCTCCTATTCAATTCCGTTTCACCTCACAGCTGTCCTTACTCTGTCCATACCCCAATTACCACAAACTGACCTAGTCAACAGCAGCTTAACTGCCACAGCAAACCACACTCTCACTCCCTCCTTCTCTGTCTACTTCCACAAACAAGAAAACGGCCCCCAGCAAGCATACTACATCCATCAAGCCGCGCCTACCAGCTCTGCCAACCAGTCAATGGCAGAGCAGACTGGACAGCATGCAACCGGAATAAAAGTAGCCCATTCGGACCAACGAGATTCGACCTGTCGGTTCAAGTGAGTTGTTGGGTGGGAAGGTGGTGAGTCTGGTGGTGACCAGCTTGGAGAGAGGATCGAGACACTTACCTGCCTAGTTTAACTGGTCAAACAGGCTATTGACTGTGCTGGTTTCTGCACTTAGTCTACAGCAGAACCACATCAGAGGAGCGACAGGAGGATTTTTCAGAGTGCCCCTGCCGAAGCGTCATGCTGAGTCAGGACAAGTTAGCCTTTATTAAGGCTATTTCTACTTTACAGATGTCGCCAGCCCTTCTCAAGGAGCTGAAGCTGGCTATGGCCAGGAGGAAGAAGCCAGCGGTGCCTGCTGGGAAACACAGCACCACATATGGGAGCGGGGCCAGAGCCTCTCAACAGCTCGCTGGCAAGAGCAAAGCCAACGAGCTAGCATGCTCGGGCGAGTTGATGGAGCCTGCCAACAGGCGCCCAGCACCTGGGGCTGGGTCCGCGCCTCTACCCGCGAACTCATCAGTCACGAGTGAACAAGCTGCTGTCGGCAGCCAGCAACCCGGTCCATCCGGGGGAGGGGTGACGTACGCGGCTGTACTGGCCGGGCCCGTCGCTCCCTCTCAGCCAAGTGGGACGCTCAAGCCCACAGCCATGGATTCAGACCCATCCGAATCTGGTGTCCCATCTGAGACAACCAACAGGCGCATGTCTAGCGACACATCCGGGCCTCTGAGCGACATGCCAGATGGCACCACTTCAAACGCCCAAGTGGCCAACGCCTGCCTACCAGCAGGAGAGCGTCCTAACAAGACGCCCATTTTTATTTCAGGTGTTAGTGACACCCGAACATTCCTGGCCTGGTTGCGGGCATCCTGACCTGGCGGTCTGATGGCCCAACTAAAGGGCAAGAAGTTGATGGTCGTCCCATAAACCGCCGACGGGCTCAGAGCCATGGTCAGTGCACTGTGGTCCCTTGATGGGAAAGATGGTGTGAGTTTCCACACCTTCACTCTCCCAGAGGACTGCTGTGTGCGACTTCTGGTGAAGAACCTGGTTAGGAGTATGCCTGAGAGTGTCGTCAGAAAGGAGCTGGAATCCCTGAACATCCGTGTTCAGGGAGTCACGCAGCTGCAATCCGGCCATCACGATCTGGACTCCGCCAAGGACCGCCCTCCCACCCCACACTTCATTGTGTCAGTGGCGCGAGGACCTGAGGTGTCAAAAGTGTGATCGCTCACCGAACTCTGCGGCTTGCGAGTGCCGATGGAGCCGTATGTGGCTCCCAAAGGCCCGCTGCAATGCAAACGCTTCCAGCGCTTCGGCCACACGCAGCGAAACTGCGGACACACACCCCGGTGAGTCTCTCGTAGGGGCTCCCACCTCTCCAGTGGATGCTGTAACCCGCGGGAGCAGCCTCAGTGCTGTGGCTGTGGGGGAAACTACACGGCGAACTACCATGGTTGTGTGAAGTGGAAGGAAGCGAGTGCGGCTCTTGCAAAACAAGCGCCCAAACGCAGCTGAAAGAGCGTCGCCACAGGCCAACCTGCCGATCCTAAAGCTCAGCGGGCCGGTCCCTCTGCCGAGCAGATGGACCTTGGCGATGGGTGGAATCACGTCACCCGAAGAGGACGTGTCGTCAAGGCTACCACGATTCCACCCACCAACCTACATTCTAATCCCCCTCCTCAGCCGGTCATGGAGGCGCTCGTAAAGCCTATAGTGACAGCCACCAGGCAGACGACCAGGCCTAAAAAAATCTGAGCTCAAATCCAAAGCAGCCCCTAAACAGGCTCTGGGAAGTCTAAGAATAAAGCAGCCGCGGATGGCAAAACCGCGGCCGCCACACTCACAACACCCAACCTGGTGGTCCCCAACCAAAGTCCCACCACCCCACTCGAGAAAATCTTAGATCTCCTCGATCACCTTCCCCTCCATGCATGTGTGGAGCTGACTCATTGGTTTCTCACGTCCACCTCTTCCCTCCCGACAGGGGTAGCTCTCCTTCGCGCTGACCTGAAGACTGTCACTCTTTTTATAGCCGAATATGGCAGCATGCCCTAGGAGGACACAGCGGTGTAAAGCCCTGCTCCTCGCCTGCTGGAATGCGGACGGAGTGCGCGGCAGGATGTTTGAATTGGAGCATTTTCTCAGGCAGCATGGTGTCGATATTTGTTTCTTAAGTGGGACATTCCTTAACCCTGGGCAAGCCTTCCGCCTAGCCAATTATGTCTGTCACCGCACAGACAAACCAACAGCTGGGGGCGGCACAGCCATCTTGGTTCGCAGTGGCATAGTCCACCACTCAGTGCCCGTTCCGGGCCTGACCCATTTGGAGGCTACTGCCATCCAAGTCACATTGGCTGGCAAACTTGCGGCTTACCTTTCGCCTACCCGCCCTTATTGGAGCGAACCTGACTGACTATTTCGGCGGGGTCTTGATGGCTAGAGACCTAAACGCCAAACACGTGGATTGGAGCTCGCGACTGAACACGAGACGGGGTAAACCCTACGTGATTACGCCGATGAGAACTCCTGTCTGATCTTTGGACCCGACTCCCCAACCACCAACCCATAAAATCCCTCGGTTATTCCCAATGTCCTGGACATCGTGATAACCAAAAATCTCTCATTCACGGTGTATGTGACTTCGAGCTCCGTACTAAGCTGGGACCACCTCTCGGTTCTCATTGACACTTCGTGCCACTCATCCTTTCGCCACCCAATGGACAGCGCTGACTTCAGGCGCACAGACTGGGCCAACTTCCAGACTCACTTGGAAGAACTAATTCCATTTGATCCGGAATTGCACAACGAGATGGCAATCGACACATGCGTTGAGAACTTCTCTGGCACCGTTCTGAAGGCTCTCGCATCAACTCCCAAGCGTCGCCCGCGTGATGACCCATGGCCTCTGATACCGGCCGGCCTTCAGGACGAGATACACCTGAAAAACCGGCTGCGGAGGAAGTGGCAGATCACCAGGGACCCCGCTCAGAATGCCGAGATCAACCACCTCCAGAGGTCAGTGACCCACCGGCTCAGCGAGTGGAGAAACGACCAGTGGAACGCTACACTCGAATCCCTCGATCCTGAAGACCAATTACTGTGGAGGATGACCAAGCGGGTGATGAGAGTTCCTACTCCATCTCCCCCCCTGGTCACGCCAGGGGGAATCGCTCTCTCAGACTCTGAGAAAGGCGAAGCCCTTGCAGACAATGTGGAGGCTCAGTTTCAGCTGGTGACCGATCCTTCGGTCCCAGCAGTTATTGAGAAGGTTGACGTGGCGCTGAGTTCTTACTTACTTAGCCCTGCCAGCGAACCCCAGTTAACCACCCATGACGAGGTTCACAAAGTCATCAGGGGTCTCAAGGCCAGCAAGTCTCCGGGCTCGAACAGTATAGCGAACAGGGCATTGAAGCACCCTCCCAAGCGAACGGTTTCCCTCCTCGCCCATATCTTCAACGTGGTTCTCCGCACACATCACGTTCCGCAAACGTGGAAGCATGCTCGAGTGATCTCTATTCTTAAATCAGGGAAGGATCTCAGCACTGCCCTCTTCCTACCAGCACATTAGTCTCTTGGACACAATTGGTAAATTATTTGCAAAGATCCTACTAGCTAGGATCTTACATGTAGTAAACGAACGGGGACTGATGCAGTAAGAGCAATTTGGGTTCAGATCCAGACATAGCACGTCGTTGCAGCTGGCCCGCCTCGCTGAAAGAATAACCAGGAATTCGGCGAAAAGAGGCTCACTGGCACAGTTTTCCTCGACGTGGCCAAAGCTGTCGATACCTTCTGGATCTATGGTCTCCTCTACAAGGTAACGCTCCTCAACTTCCCGTCTTACCTAGTCCATACCATCTCATCCTACCTCAGGGATTGGATGTTCGGAGCGTCTTTCCAGACAGCCACGTCATCTCGTCGATGCATGCGAGTTGGGGTAGCTCAGGGGAGATTGATCTTCCCTGTTCTCTTCAGTCTGTATATCAACGACATGCCCCACCCTCGTACCACGTCGAGTTGGCCCTCTACGCGGATGACACGGCCACCATAGCCACATCCCGGAAACCGACACTGCTTGTCAGCCACCTGGAGTCATACCTCAGCGATCTTCAATGGTGGTTGAGTGAGTGGATAATTGCCATTAATGTGTCTAAGAGCACCGCAATATTCTTCGCGCGTGTCGGACGGCGCTTCATCCAGCCCTGACCAGTAACACTCTTCGGGGAACCAATCGAATGGGTCGACACTACTCGTTATCTGGGAGTGACCCTAGACACACGACTCACCTGGTCTCCTCAAATCGACCAGATCAGGGAGAGGACTGCTCAAAGGATGGGTATGCTGGGCCCCCTCCTGAATAGGAAGAGTGATCTATCCGTTAGGAACGGAGTCCTGTTATATAAGCAGCTCATCTGGCCCCTGATGGACTATGCGTGCCATTCGTGGATGTCCGCTGCCCGCTCCTACGCCCGGAGGTTACAGGTGTTACAATCCAAGTGTCTTTGCCTCGCTAGTGGTGCCCCTTGGTACGTAAGTAACAGGCAGATACACGAGGATCTGGGCATTCCACTGTTTGCCGACCACATCAGAGCCCTGACCGAGAGGTTTGACTCAAAGTTAGCTGATGTGGGGAACCCCCTAGCACGGCAACTCGGCAGATACTTAAGTTGACCGAGGGTTGATCCCGTCATCTGACGCTTAAGCCAAGGGCAGCAGGGGGCAGCAGGGTAGTCGAAGCCATCACCCACGATGGCGAAGTCGACTAAACGAATTGCGTTCGGCCCTGAACAGCCGTGTGCCTTTCGGTTACCCTGACTGAGGTTTTCCGTGATTTCCCTCAGTTGTAAGGCAAATGCCAGGGTATTCGATGCAAAGTCGGGGCACGACCTGCACTCCCCTCCTTCAGGCGCGGCGGCTTCACCTAAATGCCTGAAAAACGTAGCATAACACCAGTATGTGACAGACCCAGTCTGGGCTCGGAAGCCAGACCGCCAACCAACCAAAGTTTATTATTCCCATACTTAGTCCAGGGCAACGCAGGCCCTAGTCTTTGGCAATATCAGTCAAGGTCCTCAGCCTTACTTCAAAATCGTTAGCATAAGCATAATCCCCTGTTAGAGTTTAGGTGTCTGTTACTGAGCCCAGCAATGCGGTCAAACGCTGGAATGGCTAACAGACAGGGGGACGTCGACTTGCGCAAAGTGCAAGTCTCCGCCCCCCCACCCCCAGTTAACACTTTGGCTTGGCTTGGCCTGGCAAGGAGATTCATTCATTCGGAAAGGAGTAATCGACAACAAACATCAAGAAAGGACTCATCAAGACAGAAGACCCGACTGCCCGGCCACGTAGCCTCGTGGACTGGGCACACCACCGCTCATCCGGGACATCCAGCAGCAGCCCATCAGCACCAGTCACAGCTGCCTCAATCCCACCGCAGACCTCCGGCCAATCAACCACGTGACCAGCGGTTCATCATAGCTCGCGGCCGACTGGAGGCCTCGTCACTACATGGCAACGCAGCTCTACTCCGCAGTCAACACCACTCAACAGCCGACGACAAAATAACGGCAAGTAAGCCGCGACCTCACTTGTCAGACTGTAAGACAACTTTTGACGTTAATAAATATTTATATATGTGTGTGTGGTACTGTAGTTGTCAATGAAACACAACCCTTACAGTACGTCCATAATATTAACTCAACAGCAACATTAACATTTTAAAGAAGAATAATATAGAACACTCAGTACTCAGTGATGGTTGTTGCAATATCATCTACTAATAATGATACACCACTTTCTCAGTTGAAGTCCTAATAGTTAAAAGTACATAACTATGGGAAGTTCCTGGCCAAAATTAAATCCACACTAAAGCTTCCTTAACTCCAACATATTGAAAATGGCCACAATGTAAGGTAATTTCACATGTAAAAAAAAACCGGTATTAACTCTGATGTAACACTATACAACTCACCTCAGGAATACTTCTTCAAGTGTTGTTATGGAGACTCCAATGCTAGATATTCCCAACATTTGTTTATCTCTTTCCAGAATTTCAAACAGATCTGGGAACTGTTTAGTTTGTTCAGATGGCAGCTTATAGCATAACATTGAGCCCATCTCACTCTTAATCTCTGCTTCAGCAACGGTTTTCTGGATTATGTTTGTTATCCTGTCTACCTTACAATCTTGTTCTTTTAGCAAGTTTAACTGGTAGCCTGTTCCTAAAACATACAGTAAATCCAATTCTTAGTGCTGTTATATCAAACCCCTCCGAAACATTAAGATTTCCTGAATGCATCCATGGATTATATCATTCCAGTGCTGCAAGCTCTTGGCTGTGGGCTAAATAGCCTATAAATCCAGTCTGTATAGGAAGAAAGAGGAATTGTTTGTATTAAATTGTATATAATTAATTTGAACACATCAGTCAAAAACCACATTCAATGCAGAGATCAATATTTTTGAGGGCACTGACTGTTACCAGTTAAGAGAATCATTGTCCTACAGTAAATATTCTTACATAAAAATCAGCCTGTTCGCATCTCAGTTAACATGAATGTGCTGTTGACATATAGTGGCATCTTAAAACAGATAGCCTGGGGACAATGGCAATGACTGGGCCCTAGCACCCTATACACATCCTACTTCTAACATACAACGTTGTAAACAGGAAATCTGGTGTACTAAGTCAATGAAGTTTCAACTGCTTGTGGCCAAAATCCAACAATTATGTTGAGAAATCTGATCTTCTTGGATGTTATACTGTGTAGTAGGTAATTTAATGTAATGTGATGTTTCAAAGGATTACAGTGTCTTAATCTGCAAGGGTTTGTAAGTCCTAGGACTTCCAAAATGTTGGGATATATTAAATTACTAAATACACAACATTAAAATCCCAGTAGACCATGGTCCTCACTATCAGAACTGAGAAAATTTCAAATTCCAACTATAATATTAACTGGGAATATACCCACACTAATGCTCCATACCTCATATAAGTTTGTTTAGTCCACAAGTTGAATATCTGATAAACATTCCATTTTAAATTACTTGAAGAAAGCATGACTGCATTATAACACAACAGCACAACCCTGCACTTGCCACACATATGGTATCAGAGCAATGTATGTCAGCTATTGTAAAAACAAATTTGACAGAATGGTTAACACACCATGGAATTAAAAGTCACTGATCCTTTCAGAAAAGCACAGCTCCTACAACTTGTGACAAAAATAATAAAGAATAAATGGCTGAAGTGGGCTACAACATGTTGCACTACCTGCACACATGGAGAATACAGCACTGTTGACACAATATAATAAAACTTGCTTGCATTGAGGACTTTTCTAATGCAAATCTTGACAACAGCAGTGGCTATCACAACTGAAGCAAATGCTTTGAAATATATTATAACTGTTTACTTCCCCACCCATTCCTATTCACTGTATTTCCTATAATATCATTTGTTGTTGTACAATATTTGCTGTCAATACAGAGTAATTATATAAACAATAAAACAAACATTCTACAAACATTACATTTCTGTTAATAATTTTTGTGCTTTTCTACGATCTTTACTTTAGTTTGTCTTATGGTTTAATTCACATACTTAGTTTCAGTGCATTTTCCTTATATCTAAGAGTGAAAAGGGAATTCAGGATTTCATATTTTTTGTAAGAAACCATAATTTTATTCTTCTTTTCCCTTTTTAGGCCCAACTTAAAGATCTGTTCTTCAGTTTAAGAAGTAAAATGCATATTCTTGTACATGACAATGTAAGTACTTGTGTACATGCTTATTGTAAATGCATCTTATCATGAATGCTAATAGGAAACATTAAGCACATATTTCCAGTTTTTGTGAAAATTTTTAATTTGTGTCACAATGTTAGTTGCCCTGTTTATTGTAGTAACTACTCACGGTTTACTCTCTCTTCAGATTTTCGGTTCATATAAAACAGGAGTCAAGAAATTTATACATTACGTTTTACCGTTTCTTCACACACCAGTATCAGCAGGATGACTCAATAGTGCAGCACTAGTTTTGAGAAGTACTTGACTTGAACCTTGTAAGCACTGAATACACTAAATGGAAATTTTAACTTTTTTATTTTACAGTGTCTTCAAGTCCTGACAAATCCAGGAAAATACCAAAAAGATCTAAAATCTGTTACTGCTTTGCATTTTTCTCTTTCAGACCTAATAATCATTATTTAAATGACTCTCATTGGCCAGGACAGGGTGTCAGATTAAGAAAGAAAGAAGATAATTTGAGAGTGTCTTCACAGTATTCAATACTCAATACTCAATATTAATTTATTTCACAATCCATTCATGTTATACAGATGTGTAACTAGTTATGTATACACTTATCATAATGAATAAAGCAAGCGACCCAGTCGAACAAAAATCCATCGGCCTGAAATTTTCTAAGTCCTGAACTTGAAGTCACGTGACATACAGTTGCCATCCTATTTCGAGTCGTTTTACTTTCCCCATATTTGCGCATTCGTGGCGTTTCTCTCTCTTCCATTCATTACAGTCAGTCACACCACGTATATATTAACCTAAGACAACAATATATTTGCTTAATTTGAAATTAAAACGTTAAATAAACATCATTAACTTTCCCATGTGTGAGGCTAGTTAGCAGTGCTGCTAGGGATAGATGTGTCGACCGGACCGTTCCGTCCTTATAGTCAGCAGGCATAGCACAGGCAGTTGAACGCGTGCTAGCAGTAGCCTTCGTAAACAATCTATGTTGGTTCGAGTCCCACTATCGGCATATTTCTTTATGTAACCCAGGCAGTTGAACGCGTGCTAGCAGTAGCCTTCGGAAACAAATGATGTTGGTTCAAGTCTCACTATCAGCATATTTCTTTATGTAGTCCAGGCAGTTGAATGCGTGCTAACAGTAGCGTTCAGAACATACAACACTCACAAAAGACAGACATCCATGCCCCCGGTGGGATTCGAACCCACAATCTCAGCAGGCGAGGGGCCGTAGACCGCCCGGCCACTGGGACCGGCGAAGTATCGCACCTATGCATGGAAAATGAAAATTAATACTTTAGCCCTTAAAAGAGCTGTTTTCAGAAATTGGCCTCTTTAATAAGAAGTCCAGAACCCTTCTGCTTCGACCACTGATTTCATTCATCGTGTCGTGGACTCAGTCAGTGATCGAATGTAATGCGTAGACAAAGCAACTTCATACCACGTGTCTGACACAAGGGTCCATAGCTCATCGTTATTTCTGGGAGGGAGGACAGACCAGGTTTCCTGCATTGTCCTATTCACCTCACTCCACTTATTCTCGACGGGGTTCATTTCAGGCGCTTGCGGTGGTCAGTCAAGAAGTTCGATGTTGGCCTGCCGCGATAGCCATTCTTGAACCACACGAGAATAATGAATGGAGGAGTGGTCTTGCTGTAAATGGATTATACCATCAGGATAACGCATCCGTACAGATGGCACCATTACATTCTGCAAAATGTGCTGATACTGCAGGCCGTCCAGGTGACCTTCTATACGATGGAGAACTTCATCCCCTTCATGGGAGATCCAGCCCCAACAGTGGACAGACACACGACCACTGCGTTTGCAGGTAGACATATGCTGCGGGTTGTAACACTCTCCCTGAGGTCTGTACACTAAAATCGGCCCATCAGTTGCTGAGGTAAAAGTAGATTCATCATTGAATATGACCTGTTATGGTGAGCCATCGTGATGAGAATGAAGAACGTGTAGCTTAAACCAGTACTGACACACAGCGAATAACAGCACTTTCACTTTTAAGACAGTATTTGTCTTGTAGAGGGATTTGGCCTCCACTAAAATCAGAGTTAGTGACTGTATTGTCACGGCCAGGTCAGTTTTTACCTTTCGGTAATTCCCTACCCTCCTTTTTCAACCATGACCAGCGGCAGGTAACCTGTTTCATCCACGGTTTTAAAATTGTGAATTTCCATACTGCACATGCGGAAGACATTCCCTTCATTTGGCAGAAAATTCAAAGAAACCTGACTTAATTTAATGAGTGCAGTTCTTCGTTGCCTTTGATTTTATTATTAGTAAAACATACACATTTCGTTTTTCATGACCACCATCATCTGTAGCCAGTTAGACTTTTAAATACGCACATAAAGAAATATGCCGATAGTGGGACTCGAACCAACAAAGTTTGTTTCCGAAGGCTACTGCTAGCACACGTTCAACTGCCTGGGCTACATAAAGAAATATGCCGATCGTGGGACTCGAACCTTCATAGTTTGTTTCCGAAGGCCACGGCTAGCATGCATTCAACTGCCTGGGTTACATAAAGAAATATGCCGACAGTGGAACTCAAATCAACATAGTTTGTTTCCGAAGGCTACGGCTAGCACGCGTTCAACTGCCTGGGCTATGCCTGCTGACTATAAGAACGGAACGGTCTGGTCGACTCATTCATCCCTAGCAGCACTGCTTTCTAGCCTAACGTCTGGGAAAGTTAATGGAGTTTAATTAAAATTAAAATTTCAAATGAAGCGAATATGTTGCTGTCTTCGGTTAATATATACGCGGTGTGATTGATTGTAATGAATGGAAGACAGAGAAACGCCACGAATGCGCAAATATGGGGAAAGTAAAATGACTCGAATTATGATGGCAACTGTACCGCACGTCACTGCCTGAGCGGGACGTACGAAATATCAGGCCGGTAGATTTTTGTTCGACTGAGATTCAGCATAAGTTGTGCCTTATTGTAATGTCAAGGATACCTACGTTGACAATTAATTATAAGTACTTTGATTACAACGGGGGACTGCGGTGGCACAGTGGTTAAGGTGCTGTGCTACAAATCAGAAGGTTGCTGGTTCGATCCCAGTTGACATAAAATCCTTCCGATGGCCCTGGGGTAGAACCAGCCTCTAACAGAAATGAGTACCAGGAGCATTTCTTGGGGGTAAAGGCGGCCGGTGCGTAGGGCTGATAACCTTACCACCACCCTGTGCCATTGTCATGAAATCTGGGAACCTCAACTTACTGGAACCCTCTGGACCACTCCAGGCCTGTAACGGCACTGCTTTACCTTTACTATGATTAGAATAAGCAGCAGTAATAATCTGAATAAAATTAATATCATAGTTAATTATGTATTAAAATATTCCTCCAGACTATAAAAGGAATTATGTAAAAGATACATTTTTAAGGCTAGATAAATCTTTGATGGCTGTTGGTAAATGACTGTAGATCTTAAGTTCTGAGTAACAAACACACTTTTGGTACATTGTCAAGTTTGCTGTAAGTAAGTAAAGATTGGAAGTTTGCCCTGTATTCATTTTATGTACCTGTGAGTTAAACAAAAATTGGTCTCAGTGTTTCAAAGGGTCTTATAATTTATTTCTGTATTAGTTAACCTGATTTCTGACCATGTACTATGTGTGCATGTGGTTCATAATGTATTTGTTATAACTTTATTTCATTTCTTATATATCTTTCTCATAATTCACTTTTTCTCATATGTTTATGATGGCATGATTCATATTCTTTCAAATAATTCTATGAGATTTTACTATTCTCTACTCACCATACAGTTTTTTGAGGAATAATGAACTTCCATAGCATTGCACTTGGCCATGGTACATAATAGCAATTCGGTCACCCAGAACATCAGCTTCCTCCATGAAATGTGTTGTAATCAAGATAGTCCTTTGCCCCCTCATATTCTGTTAGCAAAATTAAAATTCAGGAACAAAATGAAGTAGAACAGCATAACATATACCCAAAAAATCTGTTCATGGGCTAAGAAAACTATTAAATTCAAATCAATATAGCTGCTTCAAATTCAGTCCTTGTACTTTCTAGGCAGATGTCAGGAACACTACTTTTTTATGCAGAAGAAAGTTGTGCCACCACTTTTAATTCCCCCACCATATTTAAGAATTACTTGAATTAACATCAATGGAGAGAACCCTGTCATGTTCACTCAAACCTATTAGAGATTTTACATTTATTTAACCCTTTCAAGTTTAAGAAAGAAGAATCAATGCCACATCCCATTCTACTGGGTTCAACTATGAGGTAGAACCACCATTCAATTAAAATGCTGTTTATGTTCTTAGCTGTGATACATTTCCATCTGTTCAGTATAGGATTTTTAGAGTTTTTGCACAAAGATACTCAAATTTGCCAATATACGTATCTTCAAAACAAAACAAAAGGATGGGGGAGAAGAAAGTAATTTTGACTGAACTTAAAAGAATGGTACCATTATTTTAAGTTCAGGAAGGATTAAAGGCCCTTTCTATCAACAGTGTCAGTTTTTAAAACATCTTGAATTTTCACTTTGGTTGACAAGTCCACCATTTGTGCTCTTTTCACATTCATAGACCCTGAATACCTTGCAACAGGGAAGAATTCCATTCTGAGTTTGGATTATGTCTGGCAAGTGTAATGTGCAGCCTAACATAAATTCTTTACCATCATTGAAATCTATTTCCACAAATTCACATAGTTATGACTGTGGCAAAATGGCAAAGGCATGTGAAACAACCTGCACTGGAGGTGGCAGGTCTTTACCTCAAAACCACCAGGTTCCCATGTCTGGAATTTTACAAAATAAATATAATTTCAGACTAGGCATTGTCACTTCAGGTATGCCATCCATGCAGAATACATTTATTAGGGCAGGCCTGCTTAATCTTCCACGTGGTGTGGGCAACTTAAAAAATATGGTCTGCAAGTGGGCAACATGAAGTTCAACATATACAATGAAGACTGCATAAGTATATGTACAATTATGTCTAATTTTATCTGTGTGTTTTTCCATATATCATGTGCAATAAAAAATATGCTAATAGTAATAGGAAAAAGTAATAAAAAATGCAAATAATGACCTAGCCTATGGTCTCGCTATGTTTTTCACATCTTTACGATATGAATTAATAATGTAATGTACATCTTTATAAATAAACAACTCATAAGTTTTCACTTCAGTGTCCTATCTCAGGTTTCCCATTTCACATGTCCCAATGGACAACGTAATACTGTGTCATGGGCATCATGTTGCACGTGATCTACAGGTTGAGTGAGCTGTATTAGGAATAATACATATGATCGGCTACTTCACACACATGACAGACTATTTTATGTAATACAATATGTCTTACGGTATAGAATATAAACAACTTGATGTCCTGTATTCTTGCACCTTAACATTAAAAGGAAAAGGATTTTGTGAAACTCAGAAATTTAAAGGTAATAAACAAATGTCCAGTTCACAGGGAAGAGGGTTTAACTCAGCCAGTATAATGTTCAGGCTGCATGATGGATAACTGATAAATTATGATTCAATTCTTCAACTCCTAGCAAAGTTAAGGGACTTTCATCTTTCACTAGTTGTCCAGACCAGCTTTGGTGCCTGCTATTCAAGGAGTACTGTGGATCTTATCCAAGCAGTAATGTGACTAGTGTATGAAGTTGATCATTCACCTCCCTCCAGTACTGAGGTTAGCAATGTATGGAGTTTTACTTTTATTCACACAGGAAGTGACTAAATACATATACAGGAAAATTTAACATAAATGTTCTCAATAACAGCATTTCAGTTCAGTTGTTTACTATTATAGTACTGTGTATCTCTGGGAATTCTCAGATATATTACCCTGTTGTTTTGAAGTGTCAGTAACAAAGTAATATGGGTAAATTATTCGTCTTACCAACAACAGATCCCATATTTCCCTCCTGGCTTCTGGATCCAATCCAGATGTAGGTTCATCTAACATTAGAACCTAGAACCCATAATAAATCATAAACCAAGATTAATGCAGCATTGAAATTAAACAGATTACTAAATATATTCTGGTGTAACTATTCTGATGCAATAACTCTGTTATTACCGTGAGATTTTGCAGTACATAAATGCTAATATTGATGCTGTTGTATAAGTACCTTGAAATGGATGATTCCAAGCAAGTGCAGAAATAAGTGCATTTCAAGCGTATCTTTCCATTTTTATGCAAGTGAAATAATATCAAATGTACACAAATGAGTTAAGAAATGTATGTTAGTGTAACTATTTTGGCATGCACATTCTCTTTTACTTAATTACCTCTAAAGGCAAAGGCTTTTGCAAAACTGTACTGGACATAAAATACATTTTATTCTTCTCTACAAATTTGTTCTTGAGTTGTATCATATGTGGAGTCATATGGAGGGACAGGACATTTTTAACAGATCAGCAGGAAAGCACATGCCCAAGTATGGAAGTTGCTAGAAGTAATTTCTTACTTTACTGTTTCCAATTAGAGCTATGCCCAAAGACAGCTTTCTCTTCATTCCCCCAGATAAAATTGAGGACATTTCATTTTTCTTATTAACGAGATTCAACCTTTGAAGAAATTCTACAGCATCCTTTTCTGCTTCCTTTCTGGAGCACCCTTTCAACTGTAATATAAAAAGGCAACATTTAGAACATTTTAAAATTTTGCACCAGACTTTGGATTGCTAGAAACTGTAACAAGTAAAAACTGTTACCAGCATAAAATATTTGCCTCAAGAACAGAAATAGAATTAATAAGAGCCTGAAATGAACTAAAAAGATTTAAAAATTTTAGTTTTAAAAAGTATTGGAGAACACAGTATGCAAAAAATAATTTTTAAGCTACAATGAGTAGTGTACTTTCATGTAATCAAATACAAGGCTGTAGTCACACCACAACAGTCCACATTGATACTTTGGTGCTTTTCAGAGAGACAGGGCACAGTTCATCCCGATGACAAACGTAGGTGATAAAGGCCAACCAACAAGGTGTGTGAGACCACCTCCACCCTTAAAATACAAGATAAGAAATATGTCCTTTTCTTCCTTTTGAGGATTTTATGAGTGTTTTTGATGTCCCCTGGAGAGGTTACCGGCCCATTGCAGAGTGAGTCTAGTAGTGGGACTGCCACCTTGATGCTTTTAGACCTGCATGCTTTTCTGTAGTGGTGTGCTCCCTTAGCTGAATTGGCCCAGTTTTAAGGCGCTGGACTTTCGCCTTCACCCTCTCCCATCTGCTGCAGTTTCAGCTGCATTGCCCAGGGGTCACGTGGCCTTAGCCTTTGTGGACAAGGGAGTAAGATTTGCCGACACAGCCACCGTTATTGTTGTGGTTGATTTTCTCAGGATTTATGGGTTTTACATATCAGCATCTGTATAACCCCTGAGACCATGTTGACCTTTGACCCCCTAACAACTAAATAATAGGAAATTAGTGAACACTGTACTACATGCAGATGGCCAGATTTTAATAGCCATATCGGAATGTGAGCTACAAACAATAGCATACCACTTAAACCTTATAGCAAGAAAATGCAAAATGACTACATCCAGCACAAAAACAAAATCAATGGCAATGTGGGGAAACCACATACATGTGGTAAAAATTGTAATAAAAGATAATATTATTGAACAGGTAAAGGATTTTAAATACTTGGGGTACCATATACCGGAATACAAAAGTGATTTAGAAGACATACAACGAAGTAAACTGAGCTATATGGAGACATTTTGGAAAACAAATGAACAAAGAAAGGAAATTAAGAATTCACAACATTACAGCTAAAACAGCATTGAAATTTGGAAGTGAAGCTTGGGTACTGAAGAAAAGAGAGGAACAACGTTTAGGAGCAGCACAGATGAAGTTTTTTGAGACACTTACTTGGAATAACAAAACTAGATAAAGAAAAGAAGGAATGTATTAGGGAAAATACAGGAACACAGAACATAGTAAAGGAAATAAAATAGTACCAGGAAAAGTGGCTACAACACGTACAGAGGAGGGACACAAATAGTATACCAAAACAAGCACTACAATATCAACCAAAAGGATGAAGGAACATAGGATGATCAAGGAAGAGATGGAGGGACCAACTTCATCTTGAGGATTAAGGAACAGGAAACACGCCTAAACCTTCAAGAACATGATGATGATGATGATGATGATGGTAATAATAATAATAATAAGAAATATGTTCCTCTAGCAATCTAGAAGAATTATGTAGTACAAAAGCCAAACAGGTTAATACAAAATTGTTGGCTACAAAATGGAAATAAGATGAAAACCATGATTTATTCACCATATTTGATGGAAATGGTAAAAAAAAAGATAAAACTAGCACAAATGGAAATGCTGAAGTAAGACAATAAGCCCTGAATTTTGAACACAATTAAACCTTTAATGATGAAACATTATCTGTTTTATCTCAAGACCCAATTTGTTCCATACAGTAAACACACTCTGTCTCAGTCATAAAAATCAATCAGTTAATGCTGTATAGGAAAATAACAGCTGTTTGTTCTGAAATCCATAAAAAAAACACATAAATGCAATGCATCGATGGCATATAGAAGTTCCGAATGTCAAGCCTGGTAACCACTGGGTTCTAAAGGGTTGATATATATTTTATTTGTTTTATTACTGTATCATGTAAAAACTGATGATTTATCTAGTTCTAGGAAAACCCTCAACATATGAGTAATTGAACTGAGCAAAGTCCTTCTTGTTAGGCTACTTATTTCTCAGCTACATGAACTCCCCAGCCTCTATAGTACCCAAAAGTTCAGTAACATGTTACCAGAGCCCACCACTGGTCCATACCCTGAGCCAAATGAACCCAATCCACACACTTCTTTCATACTTCTTTAAGCTCCATTTTAATGTTATTTTTACACCTACACCTATAACCTACAGTCTCTTCCTTTAGGTTTTCAGATTTAAAAAGTTTGTGTACTTTTCATCTCTCTCATGCATGCCATATTCCATACCTATTTAATTATGAACACACACAAATAGTATTAATTTATACTGATTTATCTGCCACCCTTGCATGAATAATAAGCAAGAAACTGGGTATAAATTACCATGTTCACAGTATAGATAATTAACTAACAGAAACATATACAGCAATTACTATAGAATTTAAATTTCTGCCATCAACAATAGAGTAAGGGAATACTTACCATAGCAAAAAAGAGAAGGTGCTCCATGACAGTGAGGTCTGAAAATAGCATGTTGTGTTGTGGACACAAGCCCAAGCTTTCCCGCACTTTATCCAAGTTTTCACGTGTGTCATAGCCATTAATGTGGACAGAGCCACTTGTAGCAGAATACATTCCTGCCAAGAGGTATAGAAATGTCTAAAATTCAGTTCAGAAGAGACAAGGAACTTGAACTTACAAAAAATAATTTTACCATTGAAATTTTTTATCTAAAAATCCTTAAATAATAGAAGCTGAGTGTTATAGCTGTTTATTACATTAGAAACAAACCAACTTAAAACTGATAATTTTTCTGGTTATTTAATAGGGTCCTAATATATAATTTATTATTGCAGTTCATGTGTCTGGAAAATGCAGTTAAAACAGTAAACAAAATCAACATTCAGAGGCATGAGACAAAATTACATCAATTTTATGACAACAAGAAAATAAGCATGCTACCAGGATGAATGACATTACACCCACAACAAATTCTTGACTATCCATCTGTCAGAAAACAAAGACCTGGAAAACACCACTGAAGATGCTGCTAGTAGGTTATAACCCTGAGGCTATAACAGATTACTTATTGGTCTAATTTTGTAAGCTGAAGAGAAAAAGTCTAAACAATGGGCCATTTGAATACATAAAGAAGAGGGATTTAAATTACTTGAAGTAAAGTTTTGGTTCTGCTGTCATTCTGTGGGCAATCTCATGTTCCAGTCCTACTCTGGTTCAGTGTCTTAAGAACTGTAATAACTAGAGTAACCAGTTCATAAATTTAGTAGACAGAAGATAAGGTACTGTCCTTCATTAAGCATGATGCAACGAAGACATATGTGAGAGAAAGTATGGCTCTACGACTCATTAACTTCAACACTAGTTGGAAGTTTGTGCCCAGCTTCATGACCTGGCTGTTTTGCCCCTGGGGAAACAGCCCCCAGTTCAGAGAGGATACCTGTACCTCATGACCAGGCTGAACACTGTGTTGCTGGATAGAATTACACCCTGATTCCCCATTCATCCCGCCTGAAATGCAGTTTTTGTACTAAATCAGCGATTCTGGCTCTTGAATAACAAAGACTAATCTTACTATTAAATGTCTGGATATAAACATGATCACCATATTGTTTGTGCACTGCTTTTCTGAAATAAAGAGAGATCCAGTGCAGTCTCATACATGAATGACCTCCAAGTCAATCAATGCTTCTTCTTTATGTACATATTATTGTTGCACAAATTAAATTATTACACACAGAAAATTAAAATAACTATAAATAAATTCCACCCTACAGGTATTTATGGATATTTTTGGTTATTACTTCAATATAGCATTCCCTTACAAACTAAAAAATCTCAATAAGACATATAATAGTAAATGGATTACTGAAGGTATAAAAATTTCTAGTAAAAGAATGCATTGTTTAAATTCAGTAAAGAGGAAATTTAGTCTTTTAAAAGAAGCATAGGCTTATATAAAAAATACTATATCACGTACAAAAAGGCACCAAAGGAAGCCAAAAAAGAGATAATGATAGGTATATCGAAAAGGCAACAAACAAAACAAAAAAGTGGCAGGTAATAAATAAACAAGTTTGAAAGTGCTCTTCATTGGATAAAAAAATTGAATTGAAGACAGAAGCAGACATAGTAACAAATCTGCAAAATGTGGCAGAGATGTTAAATGCATATTTTGTAGATACAATGGAAGAATAATTAAACAAAATAACTATCCTTCAAATACTCATATAGCTCAGTCAAAGATAGAATATTGTCCCAACTCAATATCCATGTTACCTATTACTGAAAATGAATTAGAATGTGTTATAAAAAAATTCAAAGGTAAATTTTCAGCAGGATATGATGAAATACCGGAATATGTAGTTAAACAGTGTGCAAAATTTGTAAAAGGACCCTTAGCCCATATTTACAATATTTCAATAAATGCAGGTACATTTCCAGAAAAGTTTAAAGTAGCTAGTGTAAAGCCATTGTACAAAAAAGGAGCTATTTATAGTATACAAAATTACAGGCCAATATCCATTTTACCTATTTTTTTAAATATTGGAAAAGTTAATGTATAGTAGACTAATAATATTCTTAAATAAAAATAACATCATAACAGAGGTTCAAAATCGGTTTAGGGAACAGAAATCCACTACAACAGCAATTCAGTCATTCATTGAGAGAATACAAGAAGCACTGGATGATGGGCTGCAGGCAATAGGCATATTTTTTAATTTAACGAAGGCATATGATGTATTAAACCACAAGGTACTGCTGGATAAATTGCATTCTTATGGGATGAGAGGAAATATAAACTCATGTTACGATATGATACGGTTTATATCTTACTTAACAGACCAAAAGCAGTTTGTAGATATAAATCAAAGCAGTCACATAAATTCTAAATATATTTCCTCATGCATAATGCTAAAATGTAAAGTACTGCAGGGCTCGGCTCTTGGACCTGTTCTGTTTTTAATACATATAAATGACCTTCCTTTAAATGTAGAGGATGGACAGTCGGTTTTATTTGCAGATGATATTACTTTGTTAATCATCGAAAGAGATGAAAATTTTCTCCAGTATAAGGTAAATGAAGTTGTGAAGAAGCTAGAATATTGGTTTAAAAAAAAAAACCTCACGATAAACATTGGAAAAACAGTAGCAATGTCATATCATACAAAGCAGAGTAAATTACTGAACAGACCGAAAATTACTTGTAGAAATACAGATATAGCTTATAAATCAGATACAAAATTTCTTGGTATACATATTACAGAAAATCTGAAATGGACTACTCATATGCACATATTAAAACTACAACTAAGTAAAGTGTATTACATTGTTAAATCAGTTCAAGGAATTGTGGGGTGGGGTACGATAAGTTTTTATCACTCAAAATTTGAATCGCTAGTAAGATAAGGTATAATTTTTTGGGGGCAGATAATGAAAGTATACCTATATTTAAGCTACAGAAGGTGATCAGGAGTATGTGTGGTGCTGTGACAGGTAGAGCTTGTAGACAGCTATTTAAGGATTGCAAGATACTTACAGTAATTTCATTATATGAATTTGAAGTATTATGTTGTTTAAAGAAATATAAATCCTCAATACAAAAAATGAACAGGAACATGTTCATAATACAAGGACAAATATGGATCTACATATCAAAACTTTTAATACAAATCTCTACAAAAAACGCATAATTAATATGGGAATTCGATTGTATAATAAGGTACCAATTTGTATAAAGAAGTTGGAGGAATATATACCCTATAAAAGAAAACTGAAATCCTTTCTCATAGATCATGCGTTTTATTCAGTAGAAGAATTCTTATGTTACTGATTTGATGCTATAGCAGCTTGGAATAAATAAAATAATAATAATATTTAATGTTATATATGTATTAATTGTTAAAATAAGTAACTGCAGTATGGATACATGTATTAAGTCAGTATGAATTGTAATACATGAGATATTGTTAATACCTTGAATTAAGCATGGAGATGTATGTTTTAAATAAGCTATGTTTTATAACATTTGTTTACTATATGATAATGTTGTTATATTTTATACTTACGACATACTTGACATGTTTAGAGTCACTGTATACCTGATTGGATTGAATAAAGAATAATAATAATAATAATATATCAAAAACCAAATCATTTTCTTCATACCTGACATGCACTTCCAATTTCCAATTCAGTAACTGAAACCAAGACTCAGTACTTACAATCAGCTTTCAATAGAAAAATAATACTGTAACAGTGCTCTATTTTCGTGTATATATATATATATATATATATATATATCTGTGTTAGTGGGTCCCTGTCACCACGGCATGGCGTGTCCTCAGGTTGCGGATAGAGGAACGGCCTCCGATAAGGAGGGTAGCTGTGAATAAATTGAATAAGCAGTCGCGGGCAGCCGACGAGGGGTGGTCCTCCAGCTTCGGGGTTGGGCGAGGTGCTAACAACCCCTCCCTGTTAAAACCAATGTTCAGTAACACTCACAGGCGAGATGATTCCTCTGGACACAAAACAATCTGGAGGTAAACTACTCCCCCACTCG
>Ga0123355_10003680_pt1 | contig 22107 bp, 18 predicted proteins | sample TergutEmb28metaG_3_FD_89872 | JGI IMG/M metagenome (GOLD analysis project Ga0123355, IMG submission 89872) | Embiratermes neotenicus P1 segment gut microbial communities from Petit-Saut dam, French Guiana - Emb289 P1 | ecosystem: Host-associated > Arthropoda: Insects > Digestive system > Gut ... | reverse complement strand
GACAACCCGTATAGGCTTGCCGTCTGCGTCTATACTTTCTGTAACGCAATTAGGAAACAACGCTGCTATCTTTTCGACATTGTTGTCTGCTTTATTTGAAGTGTGCATCTTGAGGTTTTTCATTATAATAATTCTTTCTTTTGCGCTTTTAACTGCTTGAGCACATCGTTGAGTTCTACGCGTTTATTTGGCTGTTTTTCGCTATCTACCTTTTTTTGTAGACTAGCTATGTCTTTATCTAGTTTGCAATTTGCTTTTTGGCGTGTTAGTAGCTGTAATATGGTTTCGCCACTTCTGCGCGGTGTTGTTATAAACGCCTCTGCTATTGTCGCGTATAAGTCTTGCAGTTTAGTTGACGCACAGTCTAGTTGGAGCGTTTCGTCACCTAGCCACTCTTTACTGCTTTCTAACATTTCGCCTTCTACCGCAAAGTAGCTTTTTGCAGGTGTTATAAACAGTATCGGATATGGGATTTCTTTTTGGATTACCTTTAGCGCTTTTGGTGTTATGCCTGCTGCTTTTGGTGTTATCTCAAATATTTGAAGTTCGCCTAGTGATTCGCCCGCGTGCAAATCGGTAGTATCGGAACTTATCTTATATGCCCACACTATTGCTTCTACACCAGCCAAGTCGCCGTTAAAACGATTCTTGGGTATGCGTTTATTAACTTTTGCACGAGATAATTGTATCATAAGTTTGGCATTTTTGTCAAGTATTATGTAGGCTATTTGACAACAACAAATGCTATAAGCTCAAAATCGTCTAGCCCCTTAATGTCTCCTGTTAGTGCCGTGGTGCCACCTTTATTAAATAGGCTGTCTATGTCGCTTTCTTGCTTTTTGTCTATTATGCTAGATACAGCGTCGGCAAGAATTTTGTTGTATTTATTCATATCTGTGCCGTCTTGCGTTTCGCGGTTGAACTTATTGCATGCGGATTGGATTGGGTTAGCTTGCCCCTTGCAATGAAATTTTACTATATCCAATATCTGCTTAACCTCTAAATGCGTTTTGATGGGCTTACCTTTGTCATCTATATAAACCAAGTAATACGGGTGCAGCAGATTTTGGCTGCGGATTTGAATATTACGATTAGTGTTGAGCAATAAAAATATAACGCCTGCTTGCAAGCCTTGCGTTTCGCTACGGCTAATAACTGTGTGCAACCCTTTGGGCGTACGCGCTAGATTGCCATATAGTTTTTTATATTCTATGGCGTCTATCTTAAAATCGTTTAGCCCTAAGTCTGCTATGGATATGCCACCCTTAGCATCCTCCAGCTCTATATTTTCGCCATTTTTTAGACTTTTGATTTGCTGCTCACGATAGTCGTCTAGCTTTTCGTCGGGGTTTAATAAGTTATCGTCTGCTGTTGAAGCATGATCTGCTATAACCATGCGGCTTTTTACGCGCGCTGTAAGCTTTAGGTGTTCATCGAGCTTTATTGGCGGCCAAAAGCAAATAAGCTGCACTTCTTTGTTGATGCTGCCCAAGCGGTCGATACGCCCAAAACGCTGCACGATGCGAACAGGGTTCCAATGGATATCATAGTTTATGCATGTGTCACCGTCTTGCATGTTTTGTCCCTCAGACACGCAATCGGATGCGAATATAATCTCTATGTCTGTAAAACTATCTGCTAGCGCGTTAAATTGCTTGTACACATAGCCCGACACCTTGCCACCTTTTGCCAAGTGATTGTCGTAGGTGGCTTTGGATTTTGCTATCCATTCAAACGCTTTTGCCCTACCTTTAGATACTGGGCTAAACATAGTAATTAAGTCATTAGTTTTTTTAGAACAGTTTTTAACTGTCGATTTGTTGCCATCACCTACAATAAGCGCCGAATGCAGCCCATATTCTTTAAGTATCCATGCGGATAAATTTTCATATAAATAATCGGCAGTGTCGCTAAAAGCACTAAATATTAGCAGCTTTTTGTTTGGCGCCTTTGCATCGGGATTATCTTCAGTGCGAACAAAATTAAACGGGTTTTTAATCTTGTCTGATATTACGCCTTTAAGAGTAGCAAGTTTTAGGTCGTCTTCTACATCTACTTTATTTGCCTCAAAAAACAATCTATCTAGTATCGCGATATCATTTTCTAATTTTGTCTTAAAGCTGCGCGTGTCCATATCCTTAAACCATACAATAAGCTCTTTTGTATTGAACTCGTCGAACTCTTCTAACTCGATTGTTTTTAGCTTACTATGGCGCTTAGACATAAACGCTTGACTGTAAGGCAGCGTGCCATCTAAGTAAGATTTTAGTTGCGCTATGATTTCTTTATTGTAGGCATTAATTTCTAGTAGTGTTGAGCGAAATGCCTCAACACTGCTCTCTAAGCGTTTTAGCATAGTACTGCGCATAAAGTTGATAAGCCCCAGCGACTTACCTTTTAGCGATACATAACCTTCGCTTTTGCTGTACTTGCGCTCGTATTCATTTAGCCTTGATGGTTGCAGGTCTTCTACCGCGCTATATGCCGCGTACGATAATTGCCCTATTAGAAGCACGATATCTTTATACGGCAAAACATCTTGCCTTTCGGTAAGATTAGGTTCATAATTTTGCGGGCGTCTTCGCTCTGGAAACGAGCCTATTTGACTCATATCATAATGCTTTTGAACAGTCTTTCTGCTGCGTGCTATTGTAACACTATCTAATAAAATTCTAAAATCGACGCTTAGCTTATTTATAAGGTCGCTGTTTTTGCGCTCGGTAAGTGGCAGCTTTTCCCACGCATTGTACACGCGTTGCGCTTGAGTAAAAATACTTTCTATGCTTTTGTCTGTGTCTAGCGACGCATCAAAGCGCTTACGGTCTTGCGCGTATGCAAGTTGCAGCTGGTTACGCAAGTCGATATAGCGATTATTAACAGGTGTTGCACTAAGCATTAGCACTTTTGTGTTGTAACCGCCTTTCATAACTTCGTTAAGCAAAAAGTTATAGCGCCCGCACGCTGCTGCATCTAGATTGTCCTCGTCCTTTAACCCACCGCTACCGCGGTTCCTAAAGTTGTGGCTCTCGTCTATTACTACTAAATCATAACAGCCCCAATTAACATCGACCAAGTCTCTGCCGCCAGCACCTTTACCTACGCGCCCCAAATCTGTATGAAAAAGCACCTCATATCTAATGCGGTCTGTGTAAAATAAATTTGACTTGTTGTTGGAAATATATTGTGTCCAATTCTGCTCTAAGCGTTTTGGACACAGCACAAGAACTGATTTGTTGCGCAGGCTATAGTATAGGATTACCGCTAGAGCTGTGAATGTTTTACCCAAGCCGACGCTGTCTGCCAATATACATCCATTGTGTTTTTCTAACTTATTGATTACCTGCGTTACGCCATCGCGTTGGAATTCGTACAGCGCTTCCCATAATTTTGTCTGCTTAAAGCCTGTTGCCTCGTTAGGCATATTATCTTCGTTAAGTTCGTCTAGGTAGTCGGCAAAAATATTGCTAAGGATAATATAATAAACAAACTCGGGGCTATTTTCTTTGTAGGCAGTAGAAATGTTGTTCACAACCTCTTCGGTTACTTCTTCTACTTTAGCATCGTTATCAAAAATCTCGTTAAACTGGCTAAGCCAAAAGCCCGCCATGGTGTCAGATTTATAAATATCAGTCATCATGTCATTGTTTTTGGCATAACCTAATCCACTTGCAGAAAACTCTTGCGGTGTTGGAAAGTACGCAACCTTTTTTCCATCAGGCTGCTCAACCGTAATAAATGGGTTAAGCTGCCCTTGTGTTATATTACTCCTAAACTTGCCCTTAGCGCGAACCCATGCGGCGCACTCTTTAGCAATAGCACGCAAATTCATTTTGTTGCGAAGGCGGATTTCAAAATCCGTACCAAACAAGCTAGCCTCTCTTGATATCTTGCCAATTTCGTCCGCACGCTGCTCTTCCTTTGGGATAAAATACTCGCGGCGCTCTTTTTTGCCGCTATCGGTTATGTAGTCGCCTTTAGAAAACGCAGGGCTAGTAAAAATAAATTGCAGTTCTTCAATCTTGCTCAATTCCTCTTTTAACTCACCAAAAGCAAACAGAGTAAAACAGCTTGCCGCAATTTTCAACTTACTGCCCATTTGTAATTCGCTCTTTAGATCGTCCCCTAAAAGTATCTTTTGATTATCGATTATTTTATCCACATCTATAATTATATCACATAAATCATAGAAACTCAAACAAAAATATACGCCCTCTTCACTTTCTAATTACTCATGCCATTCTCACCCCCACTATAAATTTGTGTTTGCCTTTATCGTTGCCGACAAAGGCAAACACGACTTCTTTACCATTTGCTTTTACTTGAACGAACAAATGTGCTGATGCGCCCCCTAGCCTGTAGTGAATTCTAGCTTCATCAATTACCGCCCTCCTGCCTATTTATCAAAATCATATTTTTCAATTCTTCTAGCGTTATAATCTGATTTCTCCTACGATGTACAACACTATGGCAGTTTGGAACACAGAGGCACCAAGTTCTTTTCAGGATTTACAAAAACTTCAGCATCAACACTGTGCAGCGGTTTTTTATGGTGAACTTCTATAAAACCTTCACCTGCTTCCCCGTATGTTAGATAAAAATCAAAACCGCAGGCCTTGCATTTTGTGCCATGAATTTCAAGACACTTCTTTCTATTATTAGGGTCACGCTCGTACCTTGTTGCATAAACCTCTACTCTTCGCCCCGTCTTTTGTTGGCACAATCACTGTTGATTCACGCTGATAGTTCTTTGCTGCAATTTTTGGCATCAATTCTGAATCGCTATTCTCAAATCCTATTTCTATAAAAGAAAGTAAGTCGCCTTTAAGTTCACGCGCACTCTGAATATTTTCTGCCAATCCGTTATTTCGCAGCTTTTCTAAAGGCAGCTTTTGTACTGATATCTTTTCTAGCAATTTGGACAATAAATTCAGAATCATCTATTGTCTGCCTATCCAAATTCACAGCTGTCACAAGGCACTGATAAGTGATGCTCGACACTGGTTTTCCAATATAGATATAAACAATATCTCCCACAGCTATATTTTTTTAATCTCTGAGTCCACTCAATTTCTTCATATTTATCAAACGCACTATGAACATCATAAACACTTGGAATGTTTTTTATATAATATCGTGATTGTGATTGAGTGTCAAGCGCATACACTGCTTTTTATTAATTGTTTATATTTTGTTAGTGTCCCAATGAAAAAGGATTATAATTACTGATGTATGAATTATTCATGCTATTATCTTATGACATTAGCATCTACCTGCACAAGACACAAATTTTTCAAAATAATAACTATAAAATTATTAAAATGAAAAATAGTTGCATCACAATTTATGCTTTGATATAATTACTTTTGTAATTATATATCATCTAATTGAGAATGGATTCATCTATGGTATAATATTTTTATCTAACCTTTTATTTGGAGAGATGTCGGAGTGGTCTATCGTACCATCTTGGAAAGGTGGCATACTAAAAAGGTATCGGGGGTTCGAATCCCCCTCTCTCCGCCAAATCAATTTATCGAAAAACCGCACTGTCGCAAAATCAAATTTGAATGTTTGATTTCAGTGCGGTTTTTTGATTTCAAATTTACTTTGTCACGATTTCAATTTTGAGTTGAAATGATTTCCATTCAGTTTTATTTATAAAATCAATTAATTGTTTGAATTCTACTACTTTCTCTTTCTCTACCTTGATTTCACCATGCCCAAAACATTCTTTGAATAAGTCATTCACTATAAAGAATACAATTTTTTCTGCTCTAACAAAATCGCTACTGATTAAATTTTTAGCATCTTCATAAAACCCTAAAATAGTTGACTTAAGCATATCCCAACAATAAGGCAACATTGGCGGCCTTTTGAAATTGTCCTCATGTATAGCATAACTGTTACTATTTGAGCCAAAAACGCAAACCGCATAATCACCCGATTCTCTATTAGCCCCAATTAAATTACCTGTTCCCGATGTTTCATTTTTGTTATAACTGCGGAACTCAAATCTTTTTTCAAATACATTAAACACAAGCGGCACAACAAAGTTGCCGACACCATTTGAGCCGCACGAATAAACGCTATTATAAAACCTATCAAAAAGATTGTCATATTCTTTCATTGCGTTGTCATCAGCAAATTTGTCGCCATTGCAAAAATGAACATGAAGTCCTAAAGGTGATTATGAAGAAAAAGGCGTTTCATATCCTGTCGGCAAGGTTGAACTTGCATAGCATATATGCATCCTATGAATTTTGAAGAGTTTTTGCTTGCCATCAATCCGTCCCTTGTTAATGCTATTAAAAATTCATACTCAAACAACTCACATTGGAAACTGTTATATTTTTCTATTTATCAAAACTGCATGTAATAGTCCTTGTAATTACCTTGATAAGTTTTTTTGCATATTCATGAGAATCGGATAATAATTCTTCAACACTACATTATATTTCTTGGCAGTGCCAATTTCTGCAAGCAATTGTAGAAATTTTTTATTAGTCTTTTTCGCATCCTTGCCTCTTTTCAGAGAAGCTGCGATATATGAATGCTTCTTAAATATATATAAGTTGACATTGCTAATTTTGTTTAGGAGGTGAGTTTTTTGTAGTAAGCTTTGAAAACTCGTCAACTAGATGTATAGCTTTTTGCATTGTTTCGTCCGTCCTTGAAAGCTGGTCAACAGCTTTTCCTTCTAAAGTTCTATCTTTAGGTTTCGATATACATTCGTCGACTAAGTCGCCTGCGCAGTTAAGCTCCGTAAAGGCTAGGTCAATTACTTCTCTTGCTTTATTTCTCGTGGCGCCATTAAGCAGATTTTTTCCGCATCGGCTGCTGCTAATTTCTTTGCCTCTTTTTTTTATTGTGTTTAATTAGAATAGGTATTAAAATAGCAGCTAAAATAATAAACAACAAGAATATACCTATTAAAATCCACCACCATGGAAAAATATTGTTTATCTCTTCCCATACAGCTTCTAATGTTGTGTGTCCTTCTATTAAAAAATTGCCATTAATAATTTCTTCTTCGCCAACAATTCTCCAGCCTAAAAACCTATAAGAATCGGTGTTCTCTAGCGTTGTTAGTGCTATCTGACTACCTCGTTCTACATTTTTTAAGTTTAGATTTTCGTTATCATAAAAGCTGACATTCGCCACCCAAATCGCCACAAAATTTGTAGATTGTATGATTCTAATAGCATTATTACTGGCTATAACATCGCCATTGCCGTTTGCTCTCCAACCAATAAAATCAAGAGTTGTTATGTTATCTACATTAGGTAGCAACACATACTCGTTTTTAGCAACTACCATATCGGCAACCATATAACCATTAAAGCTCCCAAAAGTTATTATCCAGTCCCACATAGCTTCTACTGTAAAATTTTGAGAAATTGTAAGAGTTAAATAATCATTCGCGCCTACAATTCTCCATCTTTCGTTGATTGAACCTATCGGATTGTTAACTGATGGTAAATCTTGGATAATATAGTTGTCTGCAAAATGAGCCGTTCTTGCGATAGTTGTGCCATCAGCTTGAATAAATATAACAGTAAAATATTCATCCCAAATTGCAGTAAGTGTAATATTTTGTGTAATTAAAGTAGAAAAATTAAATTCTACTCCATCAATCGCCCAATACCTGAAATCGTGGCCCACTCTTGAAGGGCCTGCAGGAACTGTAGCTGTCAAGCCGTTTTCTACAAATTGAGTATTTGTAGAAACATTACCGTTTGCAAAATTAAAACTAACTGTCCAATCCCAAACTGCAACCACTATCATATTGCTAGTTATGTTAGTTGTCGCCATTAGGTAACCATCGCCACCTGTCGTAATCCTCCAACGAGAGTTGATAGAACCTATTGGATTTGAAACTGATGGAAAATTCTGAATAATATAATTGTCTACAAAATGAGCCGTTCTTGTAATAGTTGTAGCATCACCTTGAATAAAAGTTACTGTGTAAACTTCTACCCAAACAGCCTCGAACACAACATGGCCTGTTACTGTAAAATTGTCCGTCAATGGTGTTCCTGTTGTGCCTGTTGCACGCCAGCCCCTAAAATCATGAGTTGCAGTTGCATTAAGATTAGGCAACAAAATTTGAGTATTGCCTACAATGTTTGTTTGGTTATATTGAGCAAAATTGTCAAAATATACATTATAGTTCCATACCGCATACAAATTTAGATTACTTGCTGGCATAACAAATGACCCACCAAAAGTAAATGTAATGGTACCATCTAAATTAGCCCAATGACTGAATGTATGTCCTGTGATATTTGATGGATACGCCCATGTAGAGAAGGTATCGCCTTGCCCAACAGTTTGAGTGCTGAAAATAGTATCTCCTACCCTAAGGACAAGCGTGTGCATAATCTGACTAGTAATAGCAAAATAGGTTAAAATGTCGCCTTGCATAACAGTTACTGTGCCTGTTTCATTCGGCAAAAATTCAACCTCTGCAATAGTTGCTGTCGAATTGCGTGCCCAACCACGAAACTCATGGTTTGAAGTGCCCACAACGGGAATAGTTGTAGGGATTATAAATGTAAACGAACTTTGAGGGTTAACACTATATGCAGTAAGTGGAGGCATATTTGTTCCGCCTCTCGTATCAAAAACCACCGCCGCACTTTGCCTTATCTCAATTATATTATCAGCATTTACTGGTCTAATACCAACAAAAGAAGTTTGCAGTCCTTCTGGTATAGTAGCTGTTTGCTCTGCCCCTCCGCCGTAACCGCCAATACCACCAAGCCATAAAAGACTAGATACAACTTGATTGGCTGCATCTGTGGAATTAGCTGTCATGCCACTTGTTGTTACAGAGTCTATAATAATATGCGAATAATCACCCACAACTTGCCCAACAATACGACCTCTGGCTATCGGCGCAGTAATTAAGTCTCTAATGTTCACAGTAGAGTTGACTGTTATTTTCTCTATTAAAATATTATTTAGTGCTGCATTATCTGCATCAGCAGCTGACTGAACAAGACCTATAACACCACCAATTGACCTTGGCAATTGGTGCAGGTTTACCGCTTGCGACATTACATTTATTGTTATGTTTACAACCGTATCTGTTATTGATATTGTAGAACCATTAAAATTATCAGCGCCTGCAACTAACACTGTATTTGTTGAACCAAATCTACCTACTACTCCGCCTGCAACTGCGTGCCTAACATATAAAGCACCGCCAACACTAGTATCTTGAATTTTGATAGTACTATTTTGTGCATGAACAGCACCAAACAAACCTGCACCAAAAGTAGCACCCACTTGTATGCCCATGCCACCTGTTAAAGTTGCATTCATTTCTACTTCGCTAACAAAAACACTTACATTATTCCCATCAACAAAAGACACTAGTCCCGATACAAAACGATTAGCGCCCTCTGCATTAGGGGCATTAAGATTGTGCATAGAAATAGTCGTGCCATTTGACACATTAACATTTTCTATAACTAAGCTAGAATTATTGCTTACAAAATTACCAATTGCAGCACCTGTATGCCCACCATTTGTGATAACAGAACCTGTTATATTCACATCAATAAACGACACATCACTATTATTACGAGTTATAGTGCCAATCAAACCACCAGAATGATTAGTTGCACTTGTGCCTACTCTTGTAACAATCGCACTCATCACTACAGCATAATTTCTTGTGTTTGAGATTGTATCGGTTTCTAGTACAAAACCGTTACCACCTAATACTCCACCTATCATACCGCCTACATTATTTTGAGCAGTAATATTGCCCATTATATCTATATCTCTTAAACTCAATTTTCTATTCAAACCATTGCCCGAAATAACGCCTATCATCCCACCTGTATGTGCCGCAGCACCTGCAGTTAAAATAGTGCCATCAATTATAGAACCAGAAATTAGTAAACTCGCGCTGTCGCTTATACCATCCCACGCACCCATAAATCCGCCCGTTTGATTTCCGTTAGAGACAATGCTGCCTAAAAATTTAGAATTGTTTATTGCCACCGAGTTAAGGTTAGAATTAGAAATTAAAAGTGCCCCTACTAATCCACCAGTACGACCTGATAGCGTCGAAATAGAGCCTTCAAAAACAACATTGTCTATACTTAAACTCTCGTCAACTCCTGTAACCATACCTATAACGCCGCCTGTACCACTACCCGCTGCTGCAATTTCATTTATGCTAATTGATGCTTTTACGATTATATTTTTTATGTCCAAATTAGCATCAGCATGAACTAAACCAATTACAGTCCCTACACTAGATATTTGAGCCTCTACATTTCTTATTAAAAAGCTGTCTTCGCAAATGGTAATGTTGTTTATTAAAACGGTACCGCTAGCTACCTCGCCAGCTATAATTCCCATATTAACTGCAGACCTAGAAGACTCTAGCATTGCATTATTAAATACTATATTTTCTATAATAGCATCCGCACCAAGACTACTAAAAATTCCTACACTAGAATTGTTATCTGAATAGTGGGTAAAATTGTATATTGTTGCATTATTTGTAGCTCTAAGACTTCCACTAAAAACTCCATTTGGCACAACCCAATTATGAGCAGCCAAATCAATGTCATTTGTAATCAAAAAGTGTGCCTCTCGAGAAGCAAAAGAGCCATTCCCAAAATCGTATATTGTGTTTGCGCTAACATCATGTGCCATTAAAGCCATAAGTTCTGGCGAAGAAATTATAAAAGGAGCAAGCACCGAACCTTCTCCGTCCTGCCAAGCAGCAGCACGATTATCTATCCAATTAGTACTAGGAACATAAAACGCCCTTGCCGTTTCATTTTTAGATGATTGTAGCATAAATATGCCAACACCTATAGCTCCAATAATTAGGCTTGTAATTAAGGCTAATGATAAAGTTATAGTTAAAAGAAATTTCTTGTCATTCTGTATTTTTTTCATTTTATTGTTGTACATTCAATTCTTTATCCTAATTTAGTATGTGCTAATTTAGGATACAACTTTCATTACCCATTATAGAGTAACTAAATTATATTATATCAAATCTCAAATACAATCGCAAGAGTTAGTCATTAGGTTCTCATTAAGATTAGATTAGAAAAAATATTTTGGGATAGTTATAATAAGTTAAAGAACAAATCTATTCTATTACGCCGCCACCTAAACAGCGAGATTTTTGATAGAAAACTATAAATTGACCAGGAGTTATGGCGCGTTGAGGAGTGTCAAAATTTACTATATAATGGTCGGATTTTTTTATTACTGTGCAAGGCTCATCTGGCTGTCGGTAACGACACTTTGCCATTGCACGAAATTCTGTGTTATTCTCCAATTGATCAAATTTGCCAATAAAATTTATGTTATCTACTCTTAACGAACTTGAAAACAACTCTTTCCCTTCGCCATTACTTACAATAAGATGATTTTTTTCTAAATCTTTTTTAACTACAAACCAACGATTTTGACTCTCATTTTTAACCCCACCAACTCCAAAACCTTTTCGTTGCCCTAGTGTGTAATACATAAGTCCGTCATGTGTACCCAAAACTTTTCCGTTTGTATCCACGATATCGCCCTTATTTGCAGGCAAATAAGTTTTAAGAAACTCACGAAATTTTCTCTCGCCTATAAAACAAATCCCCGTGGAATCTTTTTTGTGCGCAGTAATAAGTCCCTCTTTTTTGGCAATCTCTCGCACTACGCGTTTTTCTAATTTTGCTAGCGGAAAAAGAGTGTTTGACAATTGTCCTGTTGTAACTTGATTAAGAAAATAAGTTTGACACTTATCCTGATCTTTTGCCTTTATTAATTGCGTGTCATTTTTAGAGTGTTTTATGCCACAATAATGTCCCGTTGCAATATAGTCGGCTTGCAGCTTTTTTGCATATTCTAAAAAAGGGCCAAACTTAATTTCTCGATTACACAAAACATCGGGGTTTGGGGTTCTGCCTTTTTTGTATTCTGCTAAGAAATAACTAAAAACTCTTTCCATATAGTCTTTAGAAAAATTTATCGAGTAAATAGGAATCGATAGTTTACTAGCTACATTTTGTGCATCTTGCCAATCGTCAATGCTTGTGCAATTGCCCATACCGTCATCTTCTTCCCAGTTGTGCATAAAAAGACCGATAACCTCGTATCCGTCATCAATCAGTAATTTTGCAGCAACAGAGCTATCAACTCCGCCACTAAGCCCTACTACGACTTTTTTCTTTTTTTTAATGTCCGACAATAGCAAGTTTTCGTAGTTTGCTATCTCCGCTCTCTTTTTATTTACTGACACTGTTTTTAGTTTACCCATTGTTAATTTATTGCAAGTATGAAGTTTGCTTACATCAGTCACTCTTGCATTTCATCATGCTTTTAAGTTTCGCTTAATGGCAAATTAGCCCGTGCGTTTAGTGTTAAATCGGCTATATCGTTGCCTGTTGTTATACTAAAATAGGCTCTTGAGGCCACCATTGCCCCGTTATCCGTGCAAAGTGACATGGGGGGGATAAATACCATTATGTTTTGCGTAGCACAATCAATCGTTAGTTTTTCTCTCAAATAGCTATTAGCAGCAACGCCACCAGCTAAAACAATCGAATTTACATCTTCTGATTTTGCTGCAAATACTGCACTTTTCACTAGAGTGTCAACCGCTTGTTTTGAAAAACTAGCACATACATCGGCAACATTTATTTTTTCATTTTTCATATTAGCTTTATTAATATAATTTGCAACAGCTGATTTTAAGCCAGAATAGCTTAGCCTTAAGGCTTTATTTATACCCTTTGGATTTTTATAAAATTCAATTGCAGGCTTGCCCATTTTTGCTAGCTTGTCAATCTCGGGACCTCCTGGATATGGTAACCCTAAAAGTCTTGCAACTTTATCAAACGCCTCTCCTATCGCATCGTCTTCTGTACCACCCAAAACTTTATAGTCAGTGTAACTTTCTACTTTCACAATTGCAGTGTGCCCGCCGCTGGCAACAATTGCTAAAAACGGTGGCTCTAAATTTTGATGTTCGATAAAATTTGCACATATGTGCGACTGAATATGATTAACCTTTATTAACGGGATTTGCAAACTATAAGCTAGGGTTTTAGCCGCCGACACACCTACCAGCAACGCACCAAGCAGCCCTTGTCCGTGCGTTACCGCTACAGCATCAATGTCTGATAATTTTAGTTTGGCATCCTTAACAGCCTTATCAACAACCGAATTGATTTTTAACAGATGATTTCTTGAAGCCACTTCTGGAACAACACCGCCAAACTTTCTATGTATCGGAATTTGAGAATAAATCACATTAGACAAAACTTGACGCCCGTTTTTTACAACCGCCACAGCCGTTTCGTCGCAAGAAGTTTCAATACCTAAAACTATAATATCGTCTTGCGATTGCAACCTATTAAATTTTTGAGATACTAGCTTTTGGTGCATTTTTATATATTGAGCAGAAGCATAACATTCTGTCAGACTCTAATAGTTTCTTATGTGCGGGCGTTTGATAAGCCGCACATACGGGTAATTTTACAATCATTTTGTTGAAGATTTTTTTAAGTATTCAAAAATGAACTCTTCTATTTTGCCGTTCATTACAGCGGTTACATCGGTGTTTTCGAAATTTGTGCGGTGGTCCTTTACCATGGTGTAAGGTTGGAAAACATAACTTCTTATTTGGCTACCCCATTCTATTTTTTTAAGTTCGCCGCTAATTGCCCCTGCCTTTTCTTGATTCATGCGTTCTTTTTGCTCTATAAGTTTTCCACGCAGCATCTTAAAAGCTGTTTCTCTATTTTGAATTTGGCTCCGTTCATTTTGGCACTGCACAACAATTCCTGTAGGTAAATGCGTAATTCTGACAGCTGATTCAGTTTTATTAACATGTTGCCCACCAGCTCCACCCGCCCGATAAGTATCGATTTTTAACTCGTCATCTTTAATAATTATGCTAGTATCATTTTCTATCTCCGGCATAACCTCTAGGCTAGCAAACGATGTATGTCGTCTTGCATTAGAGTCAAACGGCGAAATTCTAACTAATCTATGCACGCCCTTTTCGGCTTTTAGATATCCGTACGCATTAAGCCCGCTTAATCTAAACGATACCGATTTTATCCCTGCCTCGTCTCCCGCTAGATAATCTAACTCGTCAACCTTAAAGCCATTATTGTTTGCATACATCTTAAACATACGATAAAGCATGCTAACCCAATCTTGTGCCTCTGTGCCGCCTGCACCTGCGTGCAGAGATAAAATTGCGTTTAGGCTATCGTACTCGCCTTTTAATAAACTTGATAAATAAAAAGTGTCGATATCGTCATTTAATTTAGCTAAGGAATTTGAAATGTCGGTGATTAGATTGTTATCATTTTCTAGTTCCGCTAATTCTATAAACTCGCCAGTGTCTGATAAATTCTTTTGCAAATTAGAAATCAAGGACAACTGTTTTTCTAAACCAGTTGCCTCAATCATTACCTTTTGTGCATTTTTTGCATCCTTAAACAAATTTGGGTCTTCTTGGATTTTGACAAGCTCTTTTTGCCGCTTATGTAGTTTTTCGACATTAAAAGCAGACACTGTGTTCTTTAAGGTAGTTTGCAAGGATTTGTATTTGTTTTTTAAGTCTTCAAATAACATCTAATCTTGATTAGAAAAATCTCGCTCTTGCTCGTACGCAATACATTTTTGTATAGTAACCTCTGATAATCGTTTTTGGCATTTACGATTAGTGTAAACCCTAATGTCCATAGCGTTATGATAAAGGTCTTTTCTTTTCATATGCAAATCCATAACTTTTTCTATAGTAATGTCTTTTAGTAGTGGACGGTTTTTAGCGTTTATAAGCCTTGTATAAATTGTCTCTACATCAGCAGAAAGATGTACAACCGTACATGACTTTTTTAATTCGACTATATTGTTGTTATTTAAGACTGCTCCGCCACCTGTAGCAATAACTGATCCTTTAACTGACGCTGCTTCTTTTACTGCATCTGATTCGTATTGTCTAAAAACTGCTTCGCCCTCGTCAGCAAAGATTTCATTGATAGTTTTTTTGTGTTTTTTTTCTACCATGCTATCGGTATCATAAAAGCTATAGCCAATTTTTTTAGCTATTATCTTGCCCATAGTAGACTTAAAAGTACCCGGCATTCCTATCAAAGCAATGTTTCGCTTTAATTGGCCTGTGTAATCTGATTTTTTTTCCATAGTTTATTTTTTTAGCTTCCTTTGATTAGTGCGGACTTGACATACTCTAAAGCAAGTACATAACTTTGCTCGGCAAATCCGCTTATTATTCCTGTGCAAACTTCAGATAAAACAGAAGTTTTTCTGAACTCTTCTCTTGCTAGGATATTACTTAAATGAACCTCTATTTTTAAGGCTTTTTTATCCGCTAGTGCATCACGAATCGCAATAGAATAGTGCGTGTATGCCCCACCGTTAATTATTATAGCGTCAACTTTTGCATTTTGAATTGCTGTTACAAGCTCGCCCTCTATATTAGACTGATAAAACTCTAATCTTAGATTTAGCGTTTTGGCTTTTTCTAGCAGCATTTTATTGATTGCTTCAAGCGTTTTATCGCCATAGTGTTTTTCGTCTCTTTTGCCTAACATATTAAGGTTAGGGCCGTTTATAATTAAAACTTTCATGATTGCTTAATGTCCTTTTTTATCTCTTGAATGATTTTTGGGGCGAGTTTTCGCATGTCCTCTTTTAATTTTTTCTCATGCTCTGGGAAAAACTTCATATTCGCTCCTATTGCTTGATAAACAAGCATAGATAGTCCATTTTCTACAAATGGCACTTCTTTTTTATTTGCTGCCTTAATAAATTCTGTATCAAAATAAATAGCATCAAATGCATATTTCGTTTTACTAAAATCAACACCGTCAGCAATATTTTCACCTTCATTGAGACCAAAACTAGTACAGTTTATTACAATATCATAGGGACCACTTTTATCACAAACTGCCGTTGCATTAAACTCTTTTGCTAGGTCTATGGCATCTTTTTCAATAATGTTATGTATGAACACATTAGCATAACCCTTAAGTGCATTAATAACTACCCTAGCTACTCCACCAGCACCTAAAACCAATGCATTAGTTTTATCTTTTATATCATATTTATTGAAATTACATTCTTTATGTACAGTAGCTAAACATTCATAAAAACCTAAGTAATCGGTATTATATCCTTTTGTTGTAAAAGGATGCTTAACCACAGTATTCACTGCACCAAAACAATTGTTATCAACTTCGTCAAGAAAAGGAATTATGCTTTGCTTATGCGGCTTAGTTACATTAAACCCATCAAGTGATAAAAACTTGTGTTTTTCTTTTTCCAAATTTTCTGGAGCAATAGATAAAAGCGAGTACTCGGCTTTTATCCCTAAATACTCAAATACCATGCCATGAATTTTTGGCGATAGCGAATAATCTATGTTGTGTCCTAATAATGCAAACTTTTTCATGTGTCTTGTATAAGTATACAAGAGATTTCTTTTAGTGTCAATTTGTTTACAAAACATTTTTTCTCTTCTAAGCAAATCAACTCTCTTGAACAAAACTACTACACTCTACTTGACACACTTGTTATTTAAGTTTATAATACAATTATGAGAATGACGATGATACTGCGAATTTACCACGACCTTTTACAAAAAAGAAAAGTAACAAGAAAGTGGCTTAGTAAAAAGTATGAGCTTAGTACTCGTACAATTTCTAGGTACATAGGTATGCTAGCTGAATCTGGAGTACCCATACAGTCAAAACCCGGCAATGAGGGCGGCTATTGTTTACCAAAAGATTATCTACTCGAATCTCATAGCTTCAATGATAACGAGTGGGATAGAATAGAAAAATCATTACACATTGCAGCCTCTGAATTTAGCGACGATATCACATATGGGATTTTAGAAAAAATTAAAGCAGAACATGAAATAGAAGTTGACGACTAAAATGTGTAAACTTCTATTTTATCAGGGGCGAATGCTCCTACCCGTTTGGCAAATCAACTATATCCATTAGGATTATTCTTTTGCCACAAGTAATGGTCTCTGCACATTTCTTGTAATGTTTTTGTAGCCTTGTAACCTAATTCTTTTTCGGCCTTTTTTGTATCGGCATAATATTCGACTACATCGCCTGCTCTTCTTGGTGCTAGCGTATAAGGGATTTTTATCCCTGTTGCTTTTTCAAAAGCATTTACTACATCAAGCACACTACTTCCCTTGCCTGTTCCTAGATTATAGATATTTGCACCTATTTTTTTATCAAGTGCATTTAAAGCAGCTAAATGCCCTACGGCTAAATCTACAACATGGATATAATCTCTTATTGCCGTACCGTCTTTTGTCGGATAATCGATGCCAAAAATATTTAGCTTTTCTAATTTACCCACAGCAACTTTTGTTATAAATGGCATAAGATTATTGGGTATACCTTTAGGATCCTCGCCAATGCGATAGCTTGAATGTGCGCCTACTGGATTAAAATACCTAAGTAGTGCAACTGATAAATTTTTATTGGCGTTGCACTCATCAATAAAAATTTCTTCGATAATTTTTTTAGTGTTGCCGTACGGATTAGTCGCTTTTTTAGTTTCGGCACTTTCTGTTAAAGGGCAAAAATCAGGAACACCATAAACTGTAGCACTTGATGAAAAAACTAGTTTGTTTACCCCAAACTCTTTCATGCACTCAAGTAATACAATAGTACTAACCAAATTGTTTTTGTAATATAACAGTGGCTTTTCGACACTCTCACCCACTGCCTTAAATCCCGCAAAATGAATAACGCTATCTATTTTATGAACAGTAAAAATCTTAAACATTGCTTTTTTATCCGCAACATCTTTTTTGTAAAAGACTACCGTTTTTTTTGCAATCTCTTCTATCCTTTTAATAGACTTAATATTAGAGTTGCTAAGGTCGTCAACAATAATAACCTCTTTACCCATGTTAAGTAGTTCTATTACTGTGTGGCTACCAATATAGCCAGCACCACCTGTAACTAAAACCATATTTTAATATCTCCTTTTAGAATAATTATATTGTATCATTTGAGCTGATTAAACTCTTGTCTGTTACTTTACGAAACTCATCAAGTGCTGCGTTTATCTTGCGGACTAATATTTTTGCTTTAACAAATTCGCTATGGAAATAATCATAGCTACTAGCACCCGCTTCAAAAATTATCGTTTCACCTGAATTTAAGTCAAAACGAACTCTATACAATATCACTTTCGCACCTACTGTTAAAGTTTCCACTGCCTTGCCTTTACTTAATAATTCAATTTTTCTTATAGAAATAAACGGAACTTCATACCCTATTTTACGAAAAGATTTTCCTTTTGCCCATACATTCTCATTTTCACCAACCAAGACATACCCCTTAAGTAAAATTGTCTTACTATCTCTATCAATAATAACCTTAATTTTTTTGATGCTTAAAAACAATATTGAGAACATTATTATTATAAAAAATACAAAAGCCAAAAAGCCAGCTACTAGTCCTTGACGACTCCATTCATTTAGAACAGAAAACACAAACCAAATTGTGCAACCCATAGATGCAACAACCCCAATAATGAGAGTTGTCAAATATACGCGAGTTTGCTTTTGCGTGCGGTTGGTTATATAAACTTTTTCGATGTTTTCTGCCATGGTTTTTTACTGTTGCCAACAATTAAACAATATATGTGTTACAACAATTACTAGTATAGCATGTCATTAGTACAGTGTCAATATTATTTTTTAACTGAATAAATTGTATGATAAAAAATACTAACTCTATAAAGCATAATAAAAAAACTACAATCATATATATAGTACATGACAAAAAATCATGTTGTTAATATCGATAATCGTAATAAAGGTAGTATTACTGGAGTTATTAAAGTTATTAGTTCTAATGCAACTAGTTTAATTTTAGATACAAGCGTTGGTGGCTTAACTTTATTAGGTAGTAGTCTTAAAATATTAAAATTTAATGCAGAAGAAGGGTTTTTGAGTTTTGAAGGAACAACTAATTCTGTTAGATACACCGCAGCAAAAGTTCCATTCTTTAAGCGCATTTTCTCATGACAAATCAATTTATATTATTTATAACTGCAATAGCGTTAGGGTTAGCGTTAGGGGCATTGTACAAACTATGCAGCCTAATAGCAAAACGCACTAATATAAGAGCCATGATTTATGTATTTGATATAATCTGGTGTGGATTTGCGTTTGGCGCCTTTAGCCTTTTGACGATGGTGCTAGCAGATGGCAAATTCCATTCCTTTACCCTAATAGGTTTAATAGCTGGAATAGGTATCGCTGCACTAATATTTTCGAAAGTCAAGAAAAAACAATAACTTCACCTTTTTATTACTTAATACAAAAGTATCTCTTTTTTCGACTTTTACTCTAACAATTCAACAAAAACTCTCATTGCGAATTTTGATAGATTTTGCAACGAGAGTTTTTTATATAGTTTTGTTTGCTAAAATCGTATTTATGGAAGTTATTAAAGATTCAAGATTTACTAGAAGACAGGTCAATTCTCTTTTAGTTTTAGGTTTGATTACCATAGTATTATTTGTAGGCATTTTCTTTTTGCCATGGGTCATTGGCGGTTCTGGCGAAGTTGGTGGCCCTTCAGAAAGCCCAACTACCGTACCGCCCAATCATAATCCTCATAGAAACGCAAGAAGCGCAAATAGTCCCTATTTAGAATGGGAAACAAATTTTGGCGGCAGTGGCGACGATACAGTTGTCGGGGCTTTTATGTTTTTTAATGAGATTATAATTTTTGGCAATACAACAAGTACTGATTATGATTTTGCTGCCGCTACAACAAATAGCAGTTTTTTTATGACGAAAATATCTCCCACTGGCACGCTTATTAGCCATAGAGTGCAAGCAGGCGAACTTGTAAAAGTTTTACCCATAACTGACATAACTAATGCAGCAGATGGCTTTTTACTTGCTGTAAACACACATCATGAAAGCTATGTCATAAAAACTTGCAAACTCGGCATAGAATCACATCGTACAGCTCTAAGGGCAGATAATTCGGCAAACGAAAAAATCGTATACATCTACATAGATGATTTTGCTAGCACTCGTAATCCCCCGTTTAGGTCTAATGTTTTTCATGCAGTTATGCAGCACACAGCAGCAACTGACGGCACTAATTCTTTAAGAGTACATTTACTTGATGCTAACCTAAATGATAATCGAACTCACTTTTTTAGACGCACTGGCGAAAGTCTAGAGTTTGTGGCAGCATTTGCAGTAGAAAACAGTTTCAAGTTATTTGCAGGACTTAGAGGACATCAAAATAGCTTGAGTTTTATATACTTTACATGGCCCAATCCACACAACTCTGATACTAATCACCTACAAGGCATAAGAGCCCCGATTAGTGGATTAAGTTCTATTATAAGCATTATGCCTAGCCACGCAGACGGCAGTTTTATTCTGCTTGCTAAAACGACAGGTAATGTAGCAACACTATTTAGACTCTATAATTTTGGCTCGAGCGACACCGTAACAAGAAGAGAAGTAAGCAGTCAGAGTGCTAGCAATGTAGCAATGTTTGGCGGACTAAACCACTTTTATGTTTTTGAAAATCAAGCAAACAATGTAGGTAATTTTAGACGATATAACAAAACTAATTTCGACACTATAATGCCCCATCTTGATAACTTTATAAGCTATCGTAATGTAGACGCACACTCCGCTAGGTCAGATAGAACTTTATTTGTTGGTAGAACTCAAAACACAATTAGCGTCGCTGATGTAAGAACAGCTGGACTACACAACGAACGAAGTTTTAACTCTACAACCGCAACAATACAAGTAGTTATTCCTGTAGATAATTCAAGAGCAATACTTGTAGGTACAAGCGGCGGTATAGGCGAAAATATAGGCGGCCATTTTGGTAGAACTGATATTTGGGTAACACTTATGCGAATCGGCAACTAAACAAAAAAGACGAAGTACTAAATGCACTTCGTCTTTTTTGTTTAGCTAACTAGTATGTTAATTTTCCCAACATTAAGCCTATCCCCTAACACCTTAACTTGATGTTTGCCTACTGCTAATGCTTTAACTGCAATAGTTGCGTGGCCATCAAAAGTAAAAATGCTATTGGGATCAGTGTTAACCACATTACCTTGAGGGTCAATATTTTGACTTGCAATAAACTCTAATTCTTTAGGCAACTGTATTCTAACTTCACGCCCAGCATAAGGAATAAAATGCCCCATATTATCTAAAATTGATACATCAATATATGCATATTCATTTATCTTAACATTTTTCTTATTGCTTGACAGACTAACAGCTTTTGCTTCTTTTACTGTAAAAAGAGCGTTTCTTGATTGCTCTACTCCTCTACTGTAACTAATTGCCTCTAGCACACCAGCAGTATACGGAATAACAAAAACAGCTTTATGATTCGAAAATTTGCCCGCTAATTTTCGGGCAATTTGTTTACCGTTAAGATTAAGCGAAACTATGTCGCCGCTTGTATGAACAATAACTTTTATATCCTGCCCATCATGTCGTGGCCAATTCCAAAGTGCATGCGCATCAGTCGTATCGTCTGCTGTATAATTTGGACTAACGCTATCTGGGTCCTGCACCAAAATTTGTGTTGTAGCCGTTTTACCAATAACCGCCGCCGTCTTAACCGCAACCGCTTTAGTTTTAGCCAGCACATCAATATCACCGTCTTCGGTATAGCTAGTTTGCCGAACTTCATCGCCGTAAATCTCTTTCCCCAAATAGTCTGCTGCACATTTAGGCAGTTCGTCGTCAACGCTAACAAGCACAGGGCGCTTACTGTCTAATTTAGCAACCTCTTCTATAACTTTATCTACAACATGTTTACCTAGCGCATTACTAATACTATATGCCATAATACAAGGGTGATTTCTAATAACCTTTATGTCGTTATAAAGATTATTAAGCACTGTATCGTTTATCTCAAACGGCTTTTTAGAACTTAGCAACGACATCTCACAAAGTAACCCTAGACTATCTAAAACGCCTAAAGTCGTACTTGCTGGAATTGACAAAAACGCTATGGAACTATAACCAATTTTTTTAAGTTCCGTAAATTTTCTTAATTC
>Ga0123355_10003679_pt1 | contig 22111 bp, 14 predicted proteins | sample TergutEmb28metaG_3_FD_89872 | JGI IMG/M metagenome (GOLD analysis project Ga0123355, IMG submission 89872) | Embiratermes neotenicus P1 segment gut microbial communities from Petit-Saut dam, French Guiana - Emb289 P1 | ecosystem: Host-associated > Arthropoda: Insects > Digestive system > Gut ... | reverse complement strand
TGGTGCGAGAGGCGGGACTCGAACCCGCACGTCCGTGAAGAACACTGGCACCTGAAGCCAGCGAGTCTACCAATTCCACCACTCTCGCATAACCAACGTGCAATATAGTACCACCGATTGCGGCAATTGTCAATACTGCCCGGTTCCATTTTCCCAAAAACAACCGGGGCCGCAGAAAATATACTCTGCGGCCCCATGGGTGTGGTCGATTGATTCACTATCGGCTCTCGCTAATCAGGATCTGTACCCTGCTCTGGATGATTCGGACAGTCTCTTCTACGCTCCGGTCTCCGGCGAAGTAGGGCAGCGTCTCCTCTGTAATAATGGTGAGCACCGCCGTGTCCCGCATAGAGAGTTGATCGACGCTTTGGATCAGCGCCATGATTTGGTCTATGTCGGCCTGGGTGGGCAGCCAAGCGCTCCACTGTTCTATTTCCTCTTCCGTCGTGACCCACTCCGGCAGGCGTTTGGCGTTTTCGATCTGCTCTTCTAAAATCGTGCGGTTGGTGGAAAAGCTAAACGTATTCACCCGCTGATACCGCTCGGTGAACAGGGTGCGGACAAAACTCCAGGCCACATCCGTATGGGGCGTGTTGGAAGATATCCCCACGATGGAGCGGGGAATCACTACGCTACCCAGCCCATCTTCGCTGGGATACCCTTTGAGGGTCACATCGCCCTGGAACGTCTCTCTCATGTGGGTCAGGTCTCCAAAGCCCCAGAGGGTTTGCTCCATGAGGAGTATCCGGCCCGTAGCATAGAGATTTTCCACATTATCGGGGTCGATTTCCCCAATGGGCGGCATCGGCTGAACCCGCGCCCAATCCCCCGGAGAGCCCATGCCGTCGTCTCCCCAGAGTTCCTCTTCGGTGAGCAGCGTACCGGCGAAGGCCAGATAGCTCCGGAACAGATCGCTGTCAAAATTGGCGCGCCCGTTCTCCCGGTCAATAAATAGGCCCAAATTCATGCCCAGAACGCTTTCCATAAACATCTGACGGGTGACGAACTGGCCAAAGACCCGCCCATCCTCCGGCAGAGCGTCTACAGCGGCCTGGAACTCCGCCATGGTCCAGCCCATGTTCGGGCCGACCCGGTCACTTCTGCCCACCAGGGTCTGGATGGTGAACTGGGGTACGGCGACATAGAGGTTGCCGTCTATAGAGAGCAGATCCATCACGCTCGGTATCAGATCATCTCTGCTCAGTTCCGGGTCGGCGTCAAGCAGCGCGCCCAGATCGGTCAAGAACCCTCTCCTGGCGTACACGTCAAAGGGCAGATCGTCCTGGAATTGTAACATATCAGGGGCGTTTCCTGTGAGGAGGTCTGTATTGAGGCGCTGGAGCGCCGCTTCATAGGCCGCTTCCCAGTCCCCAGCCTGCCAGTCCATATATTCTCGAATCCGAATGCGGTAGTTGGAGTTACGCTTATTGAACTCAATGATCTCGTTTCTCAGCTCAAAATCCACGCTGAGGGCACCAAAGGTGAGTGTCGTCACTTCCGGCACTTCCGAGGCATCTACTTTCGTCAGGCGCACTAGTGTGGAGCTGCCGCCTCTGCCCTCTTCCATCGCGCCCCACTGTACCTCAAAGAAGAATATCTCTCCCTCATCGGAAACTACAAAGTTGGTGCCGCTGGCCATGTCCATGTCCATCCAGTCAAAGAGCCGGATCTGTTCCCCTGTCTCCAGACGAACGCCGAAGACGCTGACGTGATCGCCGATATACAGGTCATATTCCGTGCCTGGCACGGCACCAAAGAGATTACCGGAGAAGAGGCTCTCTGCTTCGTCTTGCACCTGTCCTGTCTCCAGGTCAAAAAAGTATGTGCTACTTTCAAAGGTCAGCTGATCCCAAGTAGATACCACCACCCGGTCATCTCCGGTGACAATAAACCCGTCTATGGAAATTTCCTCCAAGGAAAACTCCCGCTCCACGCTCCAATCTGGTGAGAGGACGTATAGGTTCTCCCATGTGCTGATGAGTAATCTGCCGTCAGCCAGCGCCCGCATCTGATTGACGCCGACGGACATCCCCTCCGAGACGCCCAAAACTGTCGTGAGGTCGACTTCTCTGTCCACGGTGCCATTGGCGGAGATGGCCATCAGGTAGATACCTTCCTCAAAGCCAGAGTCTTCGCCGTCGTGAGAAAAGAACCCTTCTGAAATCTGCCGCACAGCATAGATACCGCCCGCACTCCGCAGAGCGGCGTGGCCAATGCTGTCATGGATGTAATATGTGGCATCCTCTTCCACCCGTTCACCCGACTCCCCCTGCCAGATGGAGGTAAAGCCGGTGCCGTCCGTCCGGAGGGTGGCAATGCCCGGTATAAAGGAGAAGTCCTCCCCTGTTGCACTGTACCGAACAAAGAGGGTGTCACCGAAGATTGCAAGTAAATCCAAGCTGGATACCGGCGCATCTATGTCGATAAACTCCGGCATATAGACGTACCCCGTGGCCTCAAGATTAGGTTCCTCGTCGCTTGGCCCGTTTTCATTTCCGCCGCCGCAGGCCGCCAGTGATAGGAGCATACTGACTGCGAGCAACAGTGCGATCCCTGCTTTAATTTTCTTTTTCATGATTTCCCTCGCTTTCTCGGACGGAGCGGATAATCTCCTCCAAGTCGTATTGCGCTTCCTCGTTTTCCAGTATTTCCGTTTCCTCGCTTTGCATACGCCATGCTTTTTCTCTTTTTTGTTCTCGTCTATGATCCAACCGCCTCCAAATCCCTCGGAAGAGACGCCATTTGCGCCGCCGCCAACAGCGGACGATCAGGCGGAGGGCCGTGATCGTCGGAAAGATGAGGAATAGCAGTGTCAGCAAGAGTGTCAGGGCCGCAAAGTCTTCTGCCATCCGGGCGGCGTTTTCCCACTGGGGCAGGCTGAATCCCATCTGCCGCATGGAACGGGTTCCAAAGCCCCGGATCACGTCGATCAGAGCACCCAGGGTGTAGCGGTCCGTGTTGTTGACGAGGGCGTATTCCCCCTCTTCCAAGTTGGCGGCCTCCATGGCCTCGGCCAAGAATTCCTCTGCCAGCCCGGAGACCGGGTTTGGCAAAACCGCCTGCACATTGGTGATGGGGGCAAATCCCAGCTCTGCCTCCAGAGCGTCATAGAAGAGGAACATGTGGGGCATATCCCCTGTGGCCGCCTGGCTGGCAAAGTCTTCATAGGGCCGATAGACACCGGCGATCACATGGGGCACGCCGCCGATATAGACTGTCATCCCCGCCACGTCCGAAGCTCCAAACAGCCACCAGGCAAGGGTTTCATCTAAGAGCACCAGGTCCCGGTTGATACTGTCCTGGGGAAAAGAACTTCCGCTTATTAATTGGACGGGATTGAATAGAAAAAAGTTCCCTCCCACACCGGTGGCATATACTGTGGCCGGTCCACGGTGGGCAGAGGATAGCTGTAAGACGCCCTGGGCGCTGTAAGCATAGGTCCACGCCCCGCCGCCGTCTGCGTCATTGGGATCAATCCCCTCCGTTACAAGCCCGTTGCGGAGTCCACGGATCACACTTTGGGTGGCGGCCTGAGTCAGACCGCTATGTTCCGGGATATACGCTGTGACCTGGGCAACCCGATCTCCGTCGGGAGACCAGCGGGCCGCCGCCTGCTGGGAGGGGAGCATTTCCGTCACATGACGGGAAAAGAGCATAGATGCCACGGCCAAAAGCAGCAGCAACACACTGATAAGGATTGTTATAACCCGTATTTTTTTCTGTTTTTCGCGCCGTGCGCCCATCCCGCACCTCAATTCCTCGGGAAATTTCTTCAAACTTCGCTCTCGTAATTTCCCAGCCTGGGCTGGGGAATTGCTGAAAAATTATTTCCTGCTTTCATTCTAATTCGGCGCCAACCGCACCGCCGCTCTGTCGGAGAGGGTGCCGCTGGAGCGGGTGATGATGGTGGAGAACCGGTCAATCCCCGAGACGGCCGTCTGCTGTTCGTCCTCGGCCAGGATCGTCACGTCTGTCCGAACGGCAAAATATCGCGTACCCAGAGGCGACGGTCTGGACTGGAGCACATAGACATGTGGACCGGTGGCGTCCTGGCTGATGGCACTGCGGGGGACGATGGCATCATAGTTGGCACGGGATATTTGGATGGCGAGGTTCAACTGCTCTCCGACAGTCACTTCGCCCTGTAACTCCACCATGACGATCCGCCGGTTGGTGGGGTCCTCTGGATCCGCACGGAAACCGGCAACCCTGCCGGTGACGGGCATCCAACTGGCTGACGTTACATCCACTTCGGCTCCGGGCCGGATCTGTTGGGCCTGTCTGGCATCCACAGTGAGTTCTGCCAAGAATCCCATATCCGCCACTTCGATCCGTGCCAATGGGAGTGCTGGTTCCGCCGTCTGGCCTGCGACGACCGTGATTCCAGCAATAATCCCGTCGTATCGGGCATAGATGTTGCTGCTGTCACCCTCGAGACCGGCCTCCATCCGCGCAATGCGTTCTTCCAGTTCTGTGATCTCATCGGCCATGGCCTGGAGTTCTAAGAGGCGCCGCGCCTCGGCGGCGGAGCCCTGTTGTTGTTCACTGCTCAAGGCGATCAGAGCGGCATTGAGGGCCCGTTGGGCGATCTGGACATTCGCATCGGCGGTGGTAATGGCCTGGACGCGGGTCAATGTGTTTTCCGCTTCCGTCAGGGCATTTTGCGCAGTCGCCACTTGGGCGGCCTGGGTACTGATCTCCTGTGTGACAACCACCCGGGCGGCGGCGGCGGCAGTCTGCATGGTCAGCTTGGCTTGCTCTACAGCCTGGGTCCACTGATTGTTCACGTTGGGGTTTTCCTCGATGAAATCCTCGTAGGACATACCCATTTCCCGGATAAAATTTGCCAGGGCGGTCTCATAGGCGATGACCTGTTGGGCAATCCTGGTGGATCGGCTATCAAAGGTATCGATGAAACCGAGCTCCGCTTGCAATTGGGCCAGCTGGCTGGCCCGGGCCCCATGAACTGCGGTCGCCTCGGCAACTCTGGCCTGGGCGGCTGTTAAAGTGAGGTTTGTCGTCCCCAGGGCGGCCCGCTCCGCCGTGGCCCGCTGCAAATCCTCCCGGGCCTGGCGGATGGTCTCGTTTTGCATGGTGTAATCGGCTCCCACATCCAGGAGCTTTATCTGGTAGGCCAGACGCAGCGCGTTCAATTCCTCCACGGCCTGGGTCAGGGGGTCATCATCCCCCTCCTCCAATTCAAAGAGCAGGTCTCCCTCTTGGACTTCCGCGCCCTCTCTGACATGAACGGCCAAGACGTGCCGGGGCGCGTTGACGGTGATCTCATAGCTATTATTGGCCTCGGCCATGGCCTGGCCCCGGATCGCATTGGTAATCACCCCAGAACTGGTCTGGGTCGTCACCACCTCCGGCAGAGTGATATTCATAATATGATTGGAGAAAACGGTAAACGCCAACAGCACCGCCAAAAACACAATTACCGCCGTTTTCACCCATTCACGCTTAAACTTCCTCATCAGAAAAACCTCCCAAAACCTAAAATCTCTCGTCTTTTTCGCTGGAGCGCTAGCCCTTTATTCCACCTGAGTAGGTGATCCCTTCAATCAAATATTCCTCGCCGTGGAGGAACATCAGGAGGGTCGGGATCATATAGACTGTGGCCACGGCAAAGGCCACGCCGACCTCTTCTCGGTTGATCCGGGACAAAAACACGGACAAGGGGTACATCTCCGGATCGCTGAGCATAATCAGGGGCAGTTCCACCATGTTCCAGTAATCAATAAAGACTAGGATTGCCACAGAGTACAGCGCACTCCGGCAGAGGGGCAACGATATTCGGCTGAAAATCTGAAGTTCCCCCGCCCCGTCCAGTTTTGCCGCCTCAATGTAGGAGATGGGAATCCGCCGCATGAACTTCGTCAGCAAAAATACGCTGAAGGGCGCCACAAATCCCGGCAATAGAATCGACCAATAGGTATCTATGGTGCCCAGAAACCGGGCGACTAAGAAGTTGGGAACCAGGGTCACCTGAATGGGCATGAGCATGAGGATAATATAAGAGAAAAATAAGATCTCTTTCCACCGGGAACGAAATCGGGTAAAACTGTAGGCCGCCAGAGACGCCACTGTTATCTGCACGAGCACAATGGGAACTACCAAAATGATAGATCTCCAGAATCTGAGCAAATAGTCCGGGCTCTGGATCAGCGCCGTGTTGTACTGCTGAAAGGTCACCATGTCGGGGATCAACTTCAAGTTGACCCGTTCGAGCATGTAGGCCCCTTCGTCTGGCGTGGCGAAGATTACGCCGTAGTTCGCCATGATCTCCGCCTGGCTCATGAGAGAGTTGGCAATGGTCAGCACCGTGGGCAAAAGAAAGAGCACGGCAAAAAAAACTGCCACAGCCGTCATCAAAATGCGGCGGATTAGATGTTTTTTCCTCAACCTTCAACATCCTTTCCATACCGGCTCTCTATGAGAAACAGCAGGCCGATGATACCGATCATGACAATACACATGATAATGGCCGCCGCCGCCAGGCTCTGATAGTCCAAATTTTCAAACATATTATTCATATAGTGCTGAAGCATGTACAACCCCCCGTAGGGGTGGGCCCCTGTGAGGAGAAACACCTCCCGGAAAACGCGAAAGGAGTTAATCAGGGATAAAATCGTGACAAATAAAATTGTGGGGGATAAAAACCGCATTTTCACCGTGCGGAAGATAAAAAATGCCCCGCCCCCCTCAATCTGCGCCACCTCAATAAGGTCTTTCGGGATATTGTTCAGGGCCGCCATAAACAGGATCATATTATAGCCCAGGTTCTTCCACAAAAACAACAGCACAATGGGGAGTTGGTTATATTGGGAACTGAACCAGTCGATCCACTGGCCGTCCAGCCGTTCGTATGAAAATAGTCCCGTAGCCGATCCAATAGTGGATAAGAGATCGTTGACGGCCCCGTTCTGGTGGAACAGGACTTGCCAAATCAGCACAATAGAGGCCACAGGCACCATCATGGGCGATAGGAAAAAGGTGCGGAGCTGGCTCTTGGCGGGGATTCTCTGCTCTAAGAGCACGGCCAGCCCCAAGGCCAAGGCCACCGCCAGGGGTACGGCGATGGCGGAGAATATGGCTGTATTTTCCGCCGCCGTCTGGAATGCCGCGTTCCCCATCACCCGCTGGAAATTATCAAACCAGATAAAATTCTGCCGGACGGGGTTGTCAATCATGGCGTAATAAATGACAACGAAGAAGGGGGCGATGAAAAATGCCATCACCCCGATAAAACTGGGGGCAAGGAACGCCCCGGATTGAAACTTGTCCCCCAGTTTTCGATTGAGTTTCACCAGTGTCGCTTTCATTCTGGCGCTCTCCTTCTCCTCATACAGGGGAATACCCCCTGTGATTCGGGCGCGCTACCCATGATCTTATGTTTCCCCCGCCAAAGGCGGGGGAAACACAGAAAAGGCAACACTTCCGTGATTATCTCTGTTCGTTCAGATAGGTCTGGATGCGGTTTTGCAAAATCCGGGCCGTATCGGCGGCTGATCTGTCGCCGGCGAGGAAGGCCGGGAGTTCCTCTTGTATCATCTCCCGCACCATCTCGTCAAATCGGCCGACCAAACTGGCGCTCTCTACAAGGGCGCGGAGCTCTCTGGCCTCTTGCTCTGTCATGGGGGCCATTTCAATGGTGAGGTAGTTGTCCACTGACCAGGAGCCGCCGCCCGAGGGCCACTCATTGCCGTCTTCGTCAATCCACACACCAAAGGGTTCCATGGCCTCGGCAACTGCTTCGTCATAGAGGTCAATCCGCAGAGGGATGCTCCAATCGACACGGGCGTCTGGCAGGAAGAATTGGCGGACAAACGCCCAGGCCGCGTCCTGGTGATCGCTTGCGGCACTGATTCCAAAGTTTTGCCCCGGGTGAATGACATGGGCGCCGCCCTCCTGGGTCGGCATACCGAGAACCGTGAACTCACCGTCCAGAGCCGCCCCGAGTTCTCCATATCTGCTGGGAGTCCAAATGCCGGTCGTGAGGAGTAATTGCTCACCCCGGCGCATCCGGGTATAATCACTGACGAAATCTTCCCAACGAAAGTTCCCATCCTCATCCCGCTGTTCCGGCAGGCGGGCGGCGATCTCCAGAAGTTGGATGAACGCATCAGTATTCAGGTTGGCCTGGCGCTCGTCCCAGTTGATATACTCTTGGCCGGAGAACATGAGCACTGTGGTGAGGAAACTCTCCCCCGTCAGCCACTGTCCCATGATGTATTCCATGTTGGCGTCATCCGTCTCTTCCAAGAGGGCCAGCATATCGGCGGTTGTCCAGGACTGGATGTGCCCTACGGCATCGGTCATGCCCACCATGGTCTCAATGCTAAAACTGTTAGCGATCATGGGCAGGGTTCCGTCTGCCGCCTCCATGGCGGCGAGAATGTTGGGGAAGAAATCAGAACGGTTTAACACCGGGTCGGCGTCAATGAAAGCGTAGAGATCGGCAAACATACCCCGGCCTGTCTGGGCGCCGTCGTGCCAGCCCCATACGATGTCGGGGCCGTCTCCCACGGCCATCTCTGCCATCAGCCGGAGATTCCCTCTGCGCCAGTCGTCGCTTGTGTTGTAGATACTGTAGTCACGCACCTGAATCTGATGGGTCTGGCTGGTGCGGTTAAACTCGATTATCTGCGTGCGGATATCCCCGGAGAACCATGACCCGCCGAGAGTGATGATCTCCCGTTCCGGCAGTTCCGCTCTGGAGGTGCGGGTTAACGTGATGAGTTCTGTATTGACAACACTGTCGCCGCGACCGTCGCCCCAGTCCCATTCGCTGGACAATACGACAATCCGGCCATCGGCCAAAAAGCCCACGTGATAGCCCCAGCTGGCTGTGAGTTCCGCCTCAATCCAGTTGAGGAGCAGCGTCCGCTCCCCCGTGTCCAGGGTATAGCCAAAGAGGTGGTTGCCGTCGTCTATGAGCAGATCAAATGCATCTCCGTCCCGTGGGGGGAAGAAATTTCGTACATTTCCCACAGTGAAGGACATGGTCTCGCCCCAGTCCCCGGCTGCAACGTCGATCTCCCGCAGGACACTGACCCTGTTATCCATGTCCCCTTCCCAGTCCATTACGACCACACGGCCGTCTCCCAGTTGGGTAATCCCTTGGACACCGGACTCCATCTCCAACTGGCTGATCAATGCCAGGTCGCTGTCCAGCAGGAACACTTCCATGCCCCGTTCTGCCCAGGCGGTGAACACGAGATGGCCATCATTGGTGAACAGCGCCCGGTCTATCTGGAACCAATCCCGGCCGGGCGGGATGATCCCCTGGAGCTCCCGGTTTGCAATCTCGTTGCCCTGAGGATCGTATTCCATATAGACCATCGTCACATTGCTGGTACCCCGCATGTGATCCCAGTCCTCATTCATGACGAGCAAGGCCAGGTTCCCCGCATCTGTCACACGGGCACCCGCAATGTTCACATTGCTCGCCGCGGCAGGGATGGTAAACTGTGTCTGATCGGTGCCGCCGACCAATACACTGGCGATCACAATATTGGGCGGGGCCGGCACCCAGGTCTCCCATTCCTCTTCTGTCTCGGGGAAGTCTTGATCCACGTTATGATCCACGAAATAGTAGAAAATCCGGTCTCCGTGGAACACAGCGCCCTGGATCTCTGCCTGATCCGACACGTTGGGCAGTTCTGTACGCTGGGGCAGATAGATAAATTCTGTGATGAAGGCATCGCTGACATTACTGTCGTCGTCACCTCTGTTACCGCAAGCGGTAAACAGGAGCAGAATGGCCAAAAGGCCCGCTAACATGCCGAGGGGTGCGGGTATCCGCTTCTTTTTGGATGTAAAAATCATAACTTTTCTCCTTTTCCCGGCACGCTTTTATACGTTCCATAGCATACCAGATTTATCACGTTTTTGCAAGTGTCCAACGCGGGGCAGTAGGTGAATCCACTGAAGATTTTCTTGTTTTCCCCGCCTACGGCGGAGGAAAACAAATCACCCACTTCTGACGTGGGTAAGGATATCAAATAAATCTTAAAAATGTAGTGGGGAAATTCTTAAGAACTGGTTAAGGTTGGAGAAATTCCATCTGCTTTGTGGGGGTGGGGCGTCCTCGGCGCACGGTAAGCATCGTTTTACAACCTATAACATGGGCAAACACAGTTCACCCCTACAGAAAAACCCTGCCCTTGTAGGGGCGAACTGTGTTCGCCTGTCCCGTTTCAGATATTTGTATTAATAGCGCTTTGCGCTCTATAGACGAGAAGTCCCCCGCCTCCGCGCCAGCTTCATCAACTCCATCACCGCCAGGGGAATCGGCGCTAGGAGCACCACTGTCCCCCACTGGGCCGGGGTCAGGGGTACTGTGCCGAAAATCTCCGACAGGGCCGGGTGGCCGATGACCACCACTTGCATGGCGGCGCAGATGAGAAAGGCCAGGATCATCTTGGGGTTGGAGAACACCCCCACCCGGAAGAGGCTCTCCCGGCTGCGGACGTTGAAGGCGTGGAAAAGTTGGCTCAGCGCCAGCACCGCAAACGCGAATGTCCGCCCTAAGATAACATCTCCCCCTCGGAGACCGATGAAAAACGCCCACAGGGCGATCCCGCCGATGAGCGCGCCCTGGAACAGGATATCCGCCGCCAGTCCGCCGGAAAACATACTGCTCTTGGGCTTTACCGGCGGGCGATCCATACTATCCCGATCCGCTTTCTCCGCCCCCAGTGCCAGGGCGGGCAGAGAATCCGTGACCAGATTGATCCAGAGCAGTTGGATGGGCAAAAGGGGCGTCGGCATCCCCATGAGGATGGCTAATAGAATGGTGAGAATCTCCCCCACGTTGCAGGAGAGTAAAAAGTGGACGGATTTCACGATATTCTGATAAATCCCCCGCCCCTCCCGGACGGCGGAGACAATGGTGGCAAAGTTGTCGTCGGTCAGGATCATATCGGCGGCGTCCCGGGCCACGTCGGTGCCGGTCTCCCCCATGGCGCAGCCGATGTCGGCGACTTTCAGGGCCGGGGCGTCGTTGACCCCGTCCCCCGTCATGGCGACGATCTCGCCGTTTGCCTGGAAGGCCTCCACGATCCGGCTCTTGTGGGCCGGGGATACCCTGGCGAAGACCGCCGTGGTCTTCACCGCCTGCTGTAGCTCCCCCCCTGTGAGTTGATCCAGCTCTTGTCCGGTCATCACCTGACCGCGAGCGCCCAAAATCCCCAGTTCCTTGGCGATGGCGGCGGCAGTGGCGGCGTGATCCCCGGTGACCATCACGGGACGAATCCCCGCCCGTTTACACGTCCGCACCGCATCTTTCACCTCTGGCCGAGGCGGGTCCTGCATGGCAATGAGGCCGAGGAAGGTCAAATCCCGCTCCGCCTGATCGTCTGGGCGCTCCGTCCGCCGGTAGGCCACGGCGATAACCCGCAGGGCGTTCCGGGCCAGATCGGCGTTTTGGTTTAAAATCTCCTGCCGTCTCTCGGCGGTGAAGGGATTTTTCCCCGCATCGCCGTCATAATATTTGCACAAGTCCAAAAGCACATCCGGTGCGCCTTTGACGATGAACAATCCGCCGTCTGATCCCCGGTGGAGGGTGCCCATCCGCTTTCGGGCAGCGTCAAAGGGCACCTCCCCCCGCCGGGGATAACGCTTGCGCTCCAATCCCAGGTTAATCCCGGCACTTAGGGCCGCCGCCACGATGGCGGCCTCCGTGGGATCGCCTTGGGTGCGGATTTTTCCATTCTCCTCAATCAAAGTCACATTGGTACAGAGTGCACCGTAGCGGAGCAGTTTCTGCATATCGTCTCCGGCGGGGATGCAGGTCTGGACAGTCATCTTGTTCTGGGTCAGAGTACCGGTCTTGTCGGAACAGATCACCGTGGCGCTCCCCAGGGTCTCCACCGCCGGGAGCTTGCGGACAATGGCATTTTTCCGCACCATGCGGGAGACCCCCAGGGCCAATACGATGGTCACAATGGCGGGCAAGCCCTCCGGCACCGCCGCCACGGCCAGACTCACTGCCAGCATAAAGCTGTCCGTCAGACTGGTGCGCTGGATCACGCCCAAGAGAAAAATAAACGAGCAGATCAGAAGGGCGAACATCCCCAATCCCCGGCCCAGAGCGCCCAGCCGCCGCTGAAGGGGCGTATCCGGCGTCTCGGCCCTGTCGAGAAGACCCGCGATCTGCCCCACCTGGGTATTCATCCCCGTCTCCGCGGCCACGGCCCGGCACCGTCCGCCCACCACGGTGCTACCGGAGAAGATCATGTTCCGCCGCTCCCCCAACGGGGCGTTTTGGGACACTCTGGCGGCGGAATCTTTTTCCATGGGGACGCTTTCCCCCGTCAGGCTGGACTCCTCTACCCGGAGAAATATGCTCTCCACAATCCGGGCGTCGGCGGTGACGGCATCCCCCGTCTCAAACAGGAGCAGATCCCCCGGCACAAGTTCTTCCGAATCCACGGTCCTCTCCGCCCCGTCCCGGATCACGCGGGTCTTCGGTGCGGAGAGCTTTTGCAGGGATTGGATGGCCCGCTCCGCCCTGGCCTCCTGCACCACGCCCATGGTGGCATTGAGAATCACGATGGCCAGGATGATAATGGGGTCAATAAAGTCGGCGTGGCCCTCCAAAATGGACACCGCCAGAGATAACCCGGCGGCCCCCAATAAGATCAGCACCATAAAATCTGAAAACTGCTGGATGAATTTTTGGATCAGGCTCTTTCCCTTTTTTCCCTCCAGCCGATTGGGGCCAACCTGATCCAGACGTGCTTTGACCTCTTTTTCCGCTAACCCCTTTTCCCCATCTGTCCCCAGATGTGAAATGGTCTCTCTGACGCTTTTTCGGTACCAGTCCATACCCAACTCCCCCGTCTATTGCTCCATTTCCGTGTTTTCTTCGCCTGCGGCGCAGAGAACACGGTGGAATATATCCCATTGGTACAACCTATGACGGGGTGCGGACAGGTATGACGAAAACCGGGGGACGACAATCGTCCCCCGGCTTGTTGAAACCGTATTCTTTTGTTTGATATGCTTACAGTGGCTGCCTAGTCAAAAATCAGCATAAATCTCGCCAGGAATCCTGCGCCCTGGGCTCTGACCGCTGTACCGGCGGGGTCTATAGTTCCGGCCCCGGTCCCTCTGATGATTTCATGATAGTTGGCCCAGCGGACGCCCTCCAGGGCCCAGTCGCTCACTTGATCGGCGTCAGGGAAGTCGAGGACAAAATCTTCCGGTGCCTGGCCGTCGACAAAACGGGCCAACAGCGTCGCAACCTCTTGGCGGGTGATGTGATTGTCCGGTGCAAACAGACCGCCGCCAATGCCTTTCACTATGCCGTTGTCATAGGCCCAAACGATGGCTTCCGAGTACCACTGACCGCCTGTCACGTCACTAAACACTTGGCGATAGGTCGTCTCGGGTTCGCCCGCTATGCGCCATAGGGTTGTCGTCATCATTGCACGGGTGAGGGGTGCGTCCGGCTCAAAGGTCGTGTCACTTGTCCCCCGCATAATGTCGTTTTCATATACGAACTGGATATACGCTCTCGCCCAGCAATCGTCCGCCACATCGACGAACGGGAAATCCGGCGCATCCACATCTCGGATGGAGCCGTCTACCCCTGCCCAATTTGCGTGGAGGCGATGGGATTCCAGATCCGCACGCCAGTGTACAATCGCACGGTCTACATAGACTGTGGCCCCATCTTGGACCCTTGGCGGCAGGACGCCGGCGCCGGCTACCGCGATTTCAACCCGGCCCTCTTCCGGTGACCGGATGAGGTGGAGCTCCGCCTGTCCATCTACGCCATTGTTCCGTTGTACCAGGGGCGCTGTGATGGAGACCAGCATATTATTCCACTGTCCTGATGTCCCCAGGGGGAGATCGGCCAGTGTGAGCTCTACGGGCTCAATGGTCGGACGTGCGATTAATTCTTCTTCCGTCAGCTCTAAGCGCTCAACGCTGGTGGCGACGATGGAGTTATTTTCCCCCCATTGTACGCCTCTGACACCGATGACCCGCACCCAGTATCCAACATTGCCGTGGGTATCTTCCAGAGTGGCGCCTGCGGCTGCGGGGAAATGTACCCAGAGGCCGCCCCAGGGATCCATAGAATCTTGAATGACGATATTGGGGAGATCAGGCCCGCCGCCACCGCCAAGTCTGCCTGCGGTGACAAAGCCCTCGACAATAATGGGCTCCCCAAGGGCCGTCGCATTGGCCGCAGCGATGGAGATGACAGGGTCTACGCCGTAGTTGACTGTGACTGTAACCGTCAGCGCCACGTCATTCGTATTCGTCCAGCCCTCCGGCAGGGTCACTACGCCTGGAATCGTGAAGGTCTGGGCCACGCCCGGCTCCAAGGTTACGCCTGATAGATCCCATACGACGCTGGCCGGCGCGCGCCAGGTTCTGTCGGAGACCGCAGTCACTGTGGCCGGCAGGCGGAAGCCCGCTACTGTCGCCTCTGCGCCGAACTCGGCATTGATGTTTCTCACCGGGTCGATGGACGCCAGGTTATCTGTGTCGGGCCGCGCTGCGAAGTCTTCGCCTGCGGGGAGGATGCCAAAGGGCTGTGTCAGCGCCTGACCGTAATCGCTCACCAATTGCGCCCGCACGTGATTTGTGGTGATATAGTCCTGCATTTCCACCAGATCAAGGGTTGCGCCCTCATAGATGATTGCGCCGTCGGCGATCCACTGGATCAGGTCATAGTCGTTACCCGCAATGGTGATCGTGTTGCCGTCCACCTCAATGCTGGCAATGCTGGGTGTCGTCTGATGCAGCATGAACAAGGTGGCCGCCGTGCCGCCGTTGGGCGCACTGTCGCCGTTGGGCAATGTGGTGTTGATCGCCGGATCTGTCGGCCCTACGCCACGGTTCATGCGGGTTACCATGTAGAATACGCCATCTTCCATGGCCGCTTTCGCATAGTCTGCGTCCAGTTCCGGCATGAGCAGGACGTTAAAGTTGTAGCCCGCTTGATTCATGCTGTGGCTGTCGTCGTTGGAGAAGCCCCAGACGAAACGGCCGTAGGGCATGAGTGCCTCAAGCACGTTGTCCCACAGCACCCGGTCAGAACGGCTCTCGTTATCCAAGCGGTTAAAGAGTTCGAATCCGAGGGCCACGTCAAAGCGGTCAAACATCTCTACGTAATAGGAGACACGCATGGGATTATTGGAGGACGCAATGCCCCCCGTACCTCCACCTGCGCCGGTGGTGTAGCGGCCTGGGTGGTTGAAAATCGCAAGGCCGCCTGTGGCCGCTGTCTCTTCTAAAATTCTCGCTTGAGACCAGCCTGCCGGGGCGTCAAAATCCGCCCAGAAGGTGTTGATATGCTCTGTGCGGGACTGCTCGTTCCCGAAGGGAATTGCAATCATCCCGTTGGACTGGGGCCGGAACAGTGCACCGTCATTAAAATCGCCCGGGAAGGCCACATCGGTGAATGCCGTTCTGCCGAAGGTACCGGCCTGAATTGATTCTTCCATCGCCGGGGACAGGGCTCCTGATCTCTCCTGCAGCCATTGGGCCTGCTGTACCGGGGTCAATCCCTCCGGCATGTCCGCTTCGGTCACGCCGTAGAATTCGCTCCAGATACCCGAGTTGACGATATTGTGATCCGTGATCGCAATGATGTCAAACCCTTTGTTATAGAGATCCAGAACGGTCTCTGCAACTGTGGCCGAGCCGTCTGAACGGGTCGTGTGCATATGCATTGCCGCACGGTACCGTCCATATGTATCCCAATCTACATTCTCATACGGATTTACGACAGTGAAATCCGTGATTGGCCCCGCCGCTGGGGCCGCCGCGAAAGCCGCTACGGGTATTAGCGTAAGTAGCATACAGCATATTAATAGTAGGCTGAGCCCCTTCCTCATTTTTCTTGTCATTTGTTTGATCCCGTCCTTCCTCTTTTGTAGTCGTTCCGCTTTCGCGAAACAAAATATACCACATTCTAACACAGACAGACAGGAAAATACAAGCAAAAAATAACTTCTTTGAACACAATCCCCTACAAAAAGCGAACACCTGTCATTTCAATCCAGGTGTCCGCTATATATCACGATATATGATTTCAATTTCCGCATCTTCGATGATCTACGATCCCGGCGCACAGGCGATGCCCAGCATCAGAATCCGATCCTCTCCCGGGAAGTCTGGGTCTTCTCCCAGTATGCCGTATAAATACTCGTCCAAATTCTCCGGATCCCGTACGGTAAAGGTATCGCCCAAGAGGACGTAGTCAAAGCCAGCCCGCTCCAAAACCCAGACGAAAGTCTCCCAGTCCCAATCCAGCCCGGTGACGGAGAGTTCAAACAGCGTAATACCCCCTGTCGGGAAGAAATCATCCACCGGCCCGCCGATAGGCGGGTACGCCTCCAGGAGCTGGAGTGGGTCGTCCGGTTCCTCCAATTCTGTGGGCGTTTCTTCATCTGACTGCACTGCATAGACGGCCCCGTCCAGCATTCTCTGGTCTGTGGGCCTGTTTTCTGCGTCCCATTCCTCCGCTACAGGAGCGGCCTCCATGGCGGCTTCCGGTACCGCGGCAGGGGCGGGTTGGACAATCCCTACAATATCGCCGTCATAGGGCGTAAACACGTTTTGCCATACGCCGGAAATTCCAACTGCCGCCACCAGGGCAAATACCGCCGCCAGGGCCGCAAATCTGCGGACATAGCTCCGCCGGGATACGACCCGCATGGGCCTCGGCTGTGCGGCGACCTGGGCCATGACATCTCTTGTCAGTGTCGCAGGCGGAACGACCTCACCGACCCCCAATTCACCTGATAAATCCAAATATGCCAGGAGGATTTCTCTGCAGTCAGGGCAGGTCTTCAGATGGGCCATCAGCTCCGCCTGTTCTTGGGTATTTAATTGTTCATCTACGTGATGGCTGATCCATTCAATGTACTTCTCACAAGTACCCATGTCAGACCTCCCCCCTCTCTCTCTGTCTGTTTGACGATTCTCCCATGGAAAAGTTCCCGCTGACCGATAAAAACTTTACCATGCTCTGTCGGGCTCTGGATATCCGGGACTTTACCGTACCGGCGCTGACGCCCAAGACTACGGCGATCTCGTCATACCGCAGACCGTCAATCTCCCGCATGGTGAGGATTTCCCGGTGTTCTTCCGTGAGGGTGTTGAGTCCCGCCTGGATGTGCGCGGCCATCTCTCGCCGCTCCAGGGCAGACACCGGGCTGAACCGTTCATCGGGCAACTCCAGTTCCAGAACCGACCCGGCGTCGTCTTCATAGGTGAGCGATACGCTCTCCCGCCGTTTTTCCCGGCGCAAAAAGTCGATGCAAATATTGGAGGCCAACCGATAGAGCCACGCGGAGAAAGAACTCTCCCCTTTAAAACTGCCCAAACTGTTATAGGCCCGCAAAAAGGCTTCCTGTGACAGATCATACGCATCTTCCTGGTTTTTCGTCATGCGGAAACACACGTTGTACACGCTCCGCTGATTGGCCACCACCAGAACCTCAAAGGCATTTGCATCCCCTTGGAGGATACGGTCAATGACCCCTCGTTCCTCTTCTCTCGTCACGCCGCCACCTCCCTCTTTTTCTCTCTTTCACTCAATCAGAACCCTCTCCATACTGCCTGATAATATCTTCCACGATCCGGTACAGATCGTCTCTCGTGGTAATTTGGGTCACCGCCTGCCGTGCCTTTGATCCGTGGGATACACCCCGCAGATACCAGGCCATGTGCTTGCGGGCCTCCAGACAGCCGACTTTCTCCCCTTTTTGTTCAAAGGCCAATTCCATCTGGCGCAGGGCCGTCTGTAATCGCTCTTTGAGGGGCGGCTTCTCGGGCAACTCTTCCCCGTTCAACAGGGCGTTTGCCTGGGAGAACAACCAGGGATCTCCGAAAGACCCTCTGGCGATCATGGCCATGTCCGCCCCTGTCCACGCCAAAATCCGTACCGCGTCTTTCGGCTCGAATACGTCTCCGTTGGCGATGACGGGAACTTTCACCGCCTCCTTGACCTGTTTGATAATATCCCAGTCGGCCCGACCCTCGTACATCTGCACTCGGGTTCTGCCGTGTACGGCGATAGCGTCTACACCCGCCGCCTCCGCCATCTGGGCGAACTCTACGGCGTTGACATGGCCCGAATCCCAGCCCTTGCGAATCTTTACCGTCACGGGGACGGAGACGTTCCGGCGGACGGCCTCAATAACCTGACGGGCGGTGTCCGGTGTACGCATGAGGGCGCTACCGTCCCCGCTCTTGACAATCTTCCCCACGGGACAGCCCATGTTGATATCAATAATATCCGCGCCGGAGACCTCAATGGCCTTGGCCGCCGCCTCTCCCATACAGGCGGGATCGCTGCCAAAAATCTGTGCCGAGACAGGGTGATCCGCCTCGTCTACACGCAAAAGCCCTTTTGTCTTGCCGTCCTGATAGACCAGAGCCTTGGCGCTGACCATCTCCGTATAGCAAAGGGCCGCACCGTGTTCTCTGCATATGGTGCGAAAGGGTAAGTCCGATACCCCCGCCAAGGGGGCCAGGGCTAATTTCCCCTTGATCTCTATGTTTCCGATTTTCATAGGTTCAGCTCCAGACCAACCGGGCAGTGATCCGAACCGTAGATATCCGCGTGGATCGTCGCCGCTGTAATATCGTCCCGCAGACGATCCGAGGCGAGAAAATAGTCGATCCGCCAGCCGGCGTTGCGCTCCCGTGCGCCGAATTGATAGCTCCACCAGCTATAGGCCCCCGCCAGATCAGGATACAGCGCCCGGAAGGTGTCCGTCATGCCGCTGTCTAAGAGGGCCGTGAACTTCGCCCGCTCCTGATCGGAAAACCCGGCCCGGCCCCGGTTGGGGCGGGGATTTTTCAGGTCGATCTCCTCATGAGCCACGTTTAAATCCCCGCAGACGATGACGGGCTTTTGCCTGTCCAACTCCGAGATGTGCCGACGAAAGGCGTCGTCCCAGTCCATGCGGTAGTCGATCCGGCGCAGTTCCTCCTGGGAATTGGGGGTGTATACATTGACCAGGAAAAAGCGGTCAAATTCCAGCGTGATCACTCGCCCCTCTGTATCGTGGGCGGGAATATCCAGCCCATTGGCCACCTGGATGGGCGGTCGCCGTGTAAACACCGCCGTGCCGGAGTACCCTTTCTTTTCAGCGTAGTTCCAATAGGTCTCATATTCCGGCGGCAGGTCCAGTTCCACCTGCCCCGCCTGGAGCTTCGTCTCCTGGAGGCAGAAGATATCCGCGTCCAGGGCCGCAAAAGCCTCCAAAAACCCTTTATTCAGACAGGCCCGCAGGCCGTTTACGTTCCATGAGATCAGTTTCACCATTGATTGCTCCGCTCCATCTGGCGACGCACCGGCAAATAGGTGTCCCCGCCTCGTAAAATTTTTCTTCGTAGTCTGTCATCTTCCCTGCGATCCCCTGGTCGTGTAAATTCCGGGTCACCTGGGAAAGTTCGTAGCCGCACACGGGAAACCGTGCCAGAGAGTAGTTGAATAGAGCCACGTTATCGGTCTTCATATGGATCTCCCCGCCAGGGGATAATATCTGTTGATACAGGTGCAAGAAGCCAGGACTGGTCAGCCGCCGCTTTGCGTGGCGCGGACTCTTCCAGGGATCGGAGAAGTTTAAATAAATCCGCTCCACCTCGCCGGGGGCAAACACGTCTGTGAGCTGCTCTGCGTCCATGTCAATAAATCGGATATTGTCCAACTTCTGCTCCACGGCCCGCTCCATGGCGATGACCATGGCCTCCCGCACCCGCTCTATGGCCACCAATAGGATGTGGGGTTCCGCCTCCGCCGTCTCTGCGGTAAATTTCCCCTTGCCGCAACCGATCTCCAAATGCACCCGTCTTTGGGATCGACCCTCTAGCCATCTGCCCCGTTGGGGCGCCGGTTCTTTGATCCAAACTGCTTCACAGCTTGCCATCCGTGGTGTCAGGTTCTTTTTTCTCCGCATCCGCATGTGGAAAATGCTCCTCTGTCAATATGTGCCGAACCATCATACCACAAAATCGAAAAAAAATATATTGCCAATCTACTTTTTTTCCGTTATAATGTTTTTTGTTGTCATCGGGGCGTAGCGCAGTTTGGTAGCGCACCTGCTTTGGGAGCAGGGGGCCGCAGGTTCGAATCCTGTCGCCCCGACCAGTACGAGTGTTGTTATAGGATTCGAGATGCAATATGCGTCTCGAATCCACACACTCAAAAAATTAAATATGTCTTATATCGGAGAGTAGCGGATGGCTACTCTCTATTTCGTTATCCCCAAATTTCTGAGCAAACGCCCTTGCGAATTCCCGCAGTTGCTCCGTCTCCAAGGTGCCGCCTACATCCCCGGTCACCGAAACAACCTCAACACCTAACGCCTCCGCCATGTCCAACCAGCGGTGCGTCAATAAATAGTTCCGGCTGATACGAGATAGGTCTTGAATTACCACCATCTGCACCTCTCCGGCAAGCATATCACGATTTAGACGATTAAAGGCCGGACGGTCAAGGATTGCACCACTTGCGCCATTGTCTTGATAGATACGCCCTCCGCGATACCCAAGCCCTAATGCACACTTAGCTACTTGCCGGGTTTGATTCTCTAAAGCGAGTTGATCTTTCCGCGCCACGCGGCAGTAGACTGCCACTTTTCTGCCTGATACCATATTCACACCCTCCTCACACGGCAATCCGCTCGGGGACGTAACGTGCAGTTACGCCTTTTCTGATTGGCACGACTACATCGACTTGCGGTATTTTCTTCAAGTCTGGCACAGCCACTGCGCCAACGCAGTTGTAGAAAATCTCAATCTTCTGCTCTTCGGTAGCGGGAGAATCTTTGTCTGCAACGCTCACCCTCTGTCGATGGTGGACGATTATCTCATCCACGAACTCTCGCAGAATCTCCGGCGTTAGCTTCCTCATACGAGTATAGCGTTTGATCGTGGCGAGGAAATCCTTCGCCGTACCTGATTTCCCCTTCATGGTGTGTAGCTCACGACCTAGAAGCTCCAGTTGCCTTTCATTCTCCGCCTGCTCCTGCTCATATTTACAAGACATCTTGGCGAAACGGTCATCTGTGAGCTTGCCTGCTATATTGTCCTCGTAAAGACGCTCGAAAAGCGAGTCCAGTTCTTTGTTCCGGGCTTTTAACTTGGCTATCTGTAGCTTGCTTGCCCCGATTTGCCGCTCCACCTCATCTCCGGCGCTTGCGGTGAGGATTCGCAGAAGCTCATCCTCGTAGTGCTTTGCAAATGCAGTAATCCGCTTGATGTCAGCCATCACAACTTGCTCTAAGAAATCAGCACGGATGTGATGGGTGGCGTTACACTTCCCACGCGCCTTGCCCCGCCCGTTGTAGGTGGAGCAGTTGAAATACTCAATGGTCGGAGTTCTCTGGTTGAAGTGAAAGTGCAGATTCGCTCCGCAGGTGGCACAGATCAAAATCCCTGCAAACATATTGCTTCTTTGGGTTTCTGATTTGATCACATTCCGTACCTTCCTCCGCTTCTCTTGGACACGCAGCCAGATTTGGCGGTCAATGATAGGCTCATGCACACCCTCAAATATCATGTGCTTTTCTTCCGGGTTTTCCATGCGTTCCTTCAGCTTGTACGACTTGGAATAGGTCTTGAAGTTGACCACATCACCGCAATGTTCCCGCAAACTGAGCATTTTTGCTATGGTGGAACTCTTCCATGCACAAGGTCCGTGGATTGTTTGCTTTCCGCTGACTTTCAGACCGTGCTTTTTAGCGTAGGCGTTGGGGGCTAGGATTTTCTCTTTTTCGAGTATCGCCCCAATCTGCTCAATGCCGTAGCCGTCCAGATACATTTGATAGATACGTTGGACAACCTCGGCAGCCTCTCGATCCACGCTCCAGCGTTTGGGATTGGCAGGGTCTTTGCGGTAGCCGTATGGTGGCTTGGAGAGAGGTTCGCCGGAACTGCCGCGAACACGGTGAGCGGTGCGGACTTTGCGGCTGATATCTCGCGCATAATACTCATTCATTATGTTGCGAAATGGCATAAACTCATCTTCACCCTCAAGGGTGTCAACCCCATCGTTCACAGCAACGAACCGTACATCATGCTGTGGGAAGAAATGCTCCGTGTAGTGACCGCACTTTAGGTAGTCACGCCC
>Ga0123355_10003678_pt1 | contig 22111 bp, 18 predicted proteins | sample TergutEmb28metaG_3_FD_89872 | JGI IMG/M metagenome (GOLD analysis project Ga0123355, IMG submission 89872) | Embiratermes neotenicus P1 segment gut microbial communities from Petit-Saut dam, French Guiana - Emb289 P1 | ecosystem: Host-associated > Arthropoda: Insects > Digestive system > Gut ... | reverse complement strand
TTACGGCAGCAGCTCACTACTGGCCCCCACTCTGGTCAGTACTACAGCTGGAAACAGAACACATGAAAGATGTATGGTAATAGCATGATGGAGGAGCCACACGTATTGCGCTTGCTGTGCATGACATTATGGGCCAATGGATTGGCTGTGTTTCTCAGATGTCTGTTACTTATCCATGCTACTACATAGTCAAGGGACACACGGTTGTGCACTGCTATCACAATTATAACAAGTTGCGCATAGCAGTTGAACAGGCTTAATTTAGATTTAAAATGTAGTATGTTATATCTTGTATTATATGTGGTGTATGATAGATTTTTAAAATACATTTGAAAACTGATAACACAAGGAGGATGTGTGTGTGTGTGTATATATATATATATTTGCCTTTTATTAAAATTTTATGTATGTTATATCTTCTTCTTTTTCAGTGGCACCACAAGCAATTGCTGACCTTCGCCTCCTTGATGGACTTCTCCCAGTCTGCTCTGTTTTTTGATCTCTCCAATTTGTAATTTTTAATTTATTAATACCCATTTGTACACAATTCAATTCCACCATCTATTTTTGGTCATCAACTTACTTGACTTGCTTTTCTTTCACTATCCATTCTGTTAACGTGACCAATCCAATTCAACCGACTTATTCTGGCAAATGAAAGTATATCCATATCTCCTAACAGCTCCAGTAATTCATGATATTACTTTAGCCAGTTTTCATTCACGTTACTTCCCTCATGTTTGTTATATACCATATAGGAATTAATATGGTATGCATTATCGTGTGAGTACTGGCCTTATAGAATTACTTGTAATTAATTATTCTTATAAAGCATAGTTTATGACTTCACATAATTTCGTTGAATTTTGTTACAAACCCATAAATTATAATAACCGTAATAATTCCTTTGGAAGTAAATGACGATCATAAACGCATAGATATATAAAAAAAATCGCCTGCCTAGAATGATAGTGTTAAGGCAATTAGGGCTAACTTCTGCGGGCAAAATGTAAATATGTTTCGTACGCCAATTTTGTTTTACGTGTATTTAACACGTGGTGACCACAGGTTGATACGCACCACAGATTATATATAACCAAAACTGAAGGCAGATATGTTGGCAGCTCTGCCCGCAGTAAGAGGAGTAGTAGGTAAGGGCACAAATCATCTAGTTCAGGAATATGTGTCGTCTAAATCACGTAGTTCTGCTCAGTTGACCAACCGCAGCGCCGCCTGAGACGCGTAGTAAAATTCATTTATCAATGGGTGTTGTGCCAACCAGCTAGAGATCACGGATTAAAGGAATGACTATCCGCCCCTGACGGATGATCCGTGATGAGCACAGATCTTATATGAGTATGTTTATGTCCTGTGGTGATAAGTATACTAGGTGATCTGTGGCGATGAGTGTGAGTGAGTGGGAATTTTGGTATTCAGTGCCACAACGGCGAAAAAATGGGTTATGTCACCTTGTATGACTTATTCGAATGTGCAGTAAAAAAGTATCCCACTAATGTTGCAGTTTCTTTCAAAACAGCTACCTGCACAACTGTTGCGACATACGAAGCTGTGTTTGGTGAATGCGAGAAAGTTTATAAACTTTTGAAAGAGTTTGGTGTGAGGTGTAACTGTATTGGGGTCTTGATGGACGAGGCTTTATATTTGCCGGCTGTGTTTCTTGGGTAAGAAGACGGCTGTGAAGTTACTTGACATGAATGTCAGCTGTTAATTCTTTGACTGTTGGAGCTGTTGCTTCACAAGCAACAGCTCATTTGTGGGTTTGAATTCGAGTAGTAGAGGGTTCATCGTAACTATAGCATTTGTAATGTAGGTATGCTTGTATGTTATAGAAATCCAGTTTCGGCTGAGTATTTATGTACAGTTTAAGGATTTTTCCGTGTTAGAAGACTTTTGAAAAGGGAGTTTTGTGACAGGCTGAAATACGAAGACGGTATCTTCACGTTACTGGCCTGGGAAAATGTTACAAAATAGCACTGCAGTAGTGTCCCTGCTTTGGAAAGAAACTGATAAGGCTTGCCTGTGTTTAATAAAATGCTGAGTTGGGGAGAGTGTGGCTGTGGTATTAATTCACCCATTTTTTCACATGAGTTGTATACAGCTTTATTTTTCTAGATGTAGTAGTAGTGTATGCTATTGAAGATAATATGTAATTGCAATCTGCTGTGAGTGGGAGTGGATGTGTATTACTTGCTATTCTTGTAGTACAGATAACACCATAAGATATGTCTACACGCACACCTTTTGTGCATTCCATAGATCCAAGATTTTTGGACATTAGAAGTTCCTGATTAGAATAAGAAGAGTATTCAAGTATTTTCTTAGTGCTGAGTGTTTTCATTCTTCAGAATTGTTAGCTTGTGTGTTAAACTGTTGAATATTTGAGCGTCACACTATGCAAAACCAATAGGTAACAATGGGAACAAAAGGATTGTGGGAAATTTTTCATTGTAAAATTTATTATATTTTGTCTAGATTTAGGGCCAGTTTATTGGCAGTAAACTTATGTGAGGTGGAGCTGTGTTTGACACTAGAGAAATCATCAAGAGTTTGACTGGAAATTTTAACACCAGTGTCATAAGTGTATCCGTTATTTTTTTGATAAGTTGTGTATTCTTGGAGGAAGGTCATTTATGTATGTGATGAATAGTAATAAATAAGTAATAGTAAGAATTGACCTCTGAGGTACCCCATAACTGGTAGTGTTCCCCAGTCTGAGAAAAAAATTATCAGATTGCTTTATTTAAGCTTTTCATGTCTTATCTGTAAGAAAGTATCTGAACCTTTTCGTAGATATTTAAAGTGACTGATTACAAATATAGCATAATGGGTGACTAATTTGAGTTGTGCAAGTCTTCACAATTTTATTTATTATTTCATCATGACCTGATGAATTTTTGGGTTTTAGGCAATTTATGTATGTTTTATCTCTGTTTGTTGGTTGGAGTAATTTTATGACCATGGATATTTCAAGGAAATATGTCTTTTAAAAATGATATAGCTTCTTCTTTCCTCACTTGATTTAAATTTAATTTTTCTGTAACTGCCATGAAGAGATTAATGAAGTCATTGGCCATGTTTTCTGGATCCTTTAATTTTTTCTTGTTTATAAGTGGGGAATGTATGTGTTTGGTTGAATGTACAGTTCCTGTATTTTTTTTACAGTGTTCCATATTAGTTTATTTTATTATCAGGCTTTACCATAATTCTATTGTAATGCTGCCTTTTGGCTTCATTTATTACCTTGTTCTGGATTTAGCAGTGCTGAATGTAAAATGCTTCTAATTTTTTATCATTTCTGTCCTGCTGAGGATATGTAGACTCCTCTTATATTTACAAGGTACATATTTTTGCTCCTTGTGTAAGTAAGTCATTCTGTCTGTTGTCAGTATTTTTATATTTAATTGGAAAAAAATGCTTCATAAATGTTTATAATGCATATAACAGTGATTTAAGCCTATTGTTGGTATGGTTTTACTTATAAACCTATTACCATATTTCATTTTCTGTAAGCTGGAAATTCGTGATTGTTTCATGTTTTATTATTCTGGGTCTTGTTTCCTAGGTACAGTGTTTATTGCTTTATAAATATTAATTATAAGAATCTGGGCATCACATTTGTAACAAGGGTATTTACTGTGGGAAATGTAAAAAATGAGTTTACTTATGCTGTATACAAGAATATTATCAACTGCAGTAATCAGTTCATTTTTAATTCTTGTTGCACTGTCTACTATATGTGACAGTTCTATATTGTTGACAGTGAGGTTAGTTACTTTTTTCCGGTAGTTTTGATTGATATAATCTGTATTCCTGTCACTAGAATTTATAAACACAGACTCTGGGTAAATGATATTTCATAGTACCACTTGTACTCTAAAAACTGATTAAAATATCCAAAAGGAGCTAATGTAAAAGTGGTATTATTAAATTAAGTAGTTTAGTTTCTAGTTGAATTGCACAGATTTCAAATCCTTTATGTCTTTTTGAGGTGAATATTAGTTTTTGCTGAAATATTGATAATTGAACCTTTACTTTTGTCTGTAGGATCCTTCGTAATGGCTCAGCATTCTCGTATTTGAATCCCAACAATCAAGATAGAAATTTAAATATGCTAAGAGACTTGAGTGTGCGTTGGATTTTTTGTGAATCAGGTGTACAACATGGTCACTGGAGATTTCATAAAGAAATGTCTCTTCATGGATATAGCATAGCACTTTGGGAAAATGATGATACAGAAAATTCATCATCTATAGCAGAAACCTGTAACCAAGATGAATGGAGAATGGCATACACTGTTCAGACTTCGGGTACGACTGGATGCCCAAAGATAGTTAGGGTGCCTCATAGGTGCATTGTGCCCAACATTCAGAACCTGCAGTAAGTATTTAGTGTTGCACAGAGAGTTTACCAGTGACAAAATATCTCACAGAATGTATTTATCCTATTTATTCCACATCTGTTCTGGCCAGAAAAATTGCAAATTTTATTACACTAACCCAGTTTTAAATCCCTGCTGGTAGAAACTGAACTGTCCTCTTGGCAAGTCAGTGTTGCTGTTGACACCATTCACAACAGCATGTGGAGGTGTTGGAAACAGAGTGCTGTTCATTGTTGTACACTGCTGTTCAGATACTTGCAGCAGAAATAGAGCTGGGATTGACTTATATCTTTTGCCATTTCTGCTTTAAGAATGCTAAATTGTGGACATGTCACATCTACTTTGAAAAGTTACATCAGTTTACCAGAAGTTGAAGTGAACATTTCTGAGCTGGTTGGAGCTGATTCGTAAAATATTTTCAGTTCAGGCTTGTATTTGAGACATAATTCATTAAGAGATACAATTCATGTTTACATTTGGCATCATTGCATGGCTTTTCCAATTTATGATTTAGTTAAATTCAGTCCATTCCAGTTCCTAGCACTGGCATGATGTGCATAAACCTAGGTACAAAAGTATAAAATACATACACTTTGGTGTTTGTGACTGTAAAATATATTTGTAAGCCACAAAAAATTATTACTTCCTCATCAATTTATCATGTCCACCATAGTCAGGGATGCATATGTCCTGTGTACCAGGCTGTCTGTCAGCTTAATTGTGTAAGGTGGCACACAATGTTTGTGGGTTCTCAGTGGGGATCTTAGTTTGTGTCATGCTTTATGTGCCCATGTTATGTAGGTGGCTTATATATTTTTTGGAAATTCTGTTGACCCTGACCACAGTCATAAGTAAAATCATGAGGCATGGTGTGTAACATTATACAACCTAGGAAGCAGTAATAGAGTTGACTGGTTTAAGTAGGTGTTGGAAAACAGAAGTCGTCACCTTTAGTCTAAGCTGTATTTAACTTTGATAGCATGTGTTCAATTAGAACTGCTTGTAATTGATGCATCCTGTAATGTACTGTATTGAAAGTGTTTCATAAGACTGAAAAAAGAAAGTTTGATTACTTAATCAAGTTATCCTTAAATTTCATCTTTGAGACATAGGCCTACATGTGAATTTGATCATATGAAAGATTTGATAATGAAGTAGCCAGTGTTTTGTCGATAACATAGTTCATTTGTGAATCTATGTAATGAAATGTAATTTTATTTTATTTTTAATGCCCTTTCCATTGCCAGTAACATCTTCAGTATGTTCCTGTAACAGGCAATGTGTTGTAGGAAACTTGTGTATTTTGTTATTTTGTTTTTCAGATCCATTCTGTCAGTACAATCAAGTGATGTGATTTTTCTTGCCTCACCCTTCACATTTGACCCAAGCATTGTTGAACTGTTTCTGGCTCTTTCAAGTGGAGCAGTGCTTCTTTTAGTGACCCACGCTGTGAAATTGTCACCACATCTGCTGTTAAAGGTATTGTTTACTGAAACTGAGCATCCAGTGACACTTCTTGAAGCAACTCCCTCATTTATTATGCGTTGGTCTGTGGAAGAAATACAAAGCATGGTTCTTTGTAAGAAGTCTTCATTGCGTGTTTTAGTGCTTGGAGGTGAACCATGTCCATCAGTGCAGGTGCTTAGACAGTGGAAATCGAAAGAAAACAGCACAGATATTTTCAGTTTGTATGGAATTACTGAAGTTTCATGCTGGGCCACAGTTCATAAGGTAGTGATTCAAGATGAGGCGCAATCATTTGATTGTGATGCTTGTGAGACACAAGTTCCTAGCCAGCAAGATGCTGGACCGCTTGGGAATGCATTGTCTCAGACATTGCTGTCAGTCAAAAACGATTCAGGTGAAGAAATTTTCACTGGAGAAGGAGAATTGTACATTGGTGAGTGTGTGTTTGTGTATGCATTTGTATTACAGTGCTCTTTCAACTGCTGAACTTACAATAAGGTTGAAGGAGATGTGGTAGGGTGGTTGCCAAAGACATATAAGAGAGGAAATATGAAAGTCTCTGATGATATATGCAAAGTATGAAATTAATCATTTGGAAACGATTTTTACTCCTTTGGAGTACACATTTTTACTTCTATTTGCATTTGTCCCAGATCTTCATAATAAAGAATTGAGTGTCATGAATTAGTTATCGATAATGCATGGAACGAACAATATAAAGATCATCATGTTCGTTTTACGACCCTGAGCTAATGGTGTCAGAAACAGTTAATGAACCAGTTTTTATTTATTTTCAAGGTAGTATGGAAAGGATTTGTCTTATTGACAGTGAAACTGTACAAAGCCTGCACTTTCCACTTTATAGAGCAACTGGAGATATTGTAAAAGTAAGTATACAGACCATGTGTCCCATGCTTGCTTCAGTGACATGTGTATTTCATAGTTTATTATGTGTGGTTCAGTCATATAGATGCTGTTTTTTCCTTTAACTTTTGAATTTCACACAGAATTTACAAGTGTCAGTCATATTTCAAAATTTAAGTCCACTTTACATGTAATGCTTTAATATCATTGGTTGTCACCACTTGTTATATGCCAATATTTTATTGTGTAGATCAGGTAAGGTGCTTCAGATTGTAGGAATGCATGTGACTGGGGGGGGGGGGATAATATTAAAGGGGATTTTATGTTAAGGGGGTGTTTTGGTGTGGACTTCGTTCAGTCAGTTGACATGCAATAAGGGGTGCATTGGCAGGCTGTGTGGACTTGATGACAAATCATCAATTCTGTAAGGACCAGGGACTTTTTTAAATAGCTGAACAACTGTCAGTTTTTCAAGAAGGACTGGGACGTAGTTAGTTGATTATGTCATAATGATGAGATTGTACATAGGTATGATCTCAAATTTTGAATTGTAGGATGGGGGAGGAAGAGAGCAAAATCAATTGTGTAATTTATTTGAACTAGTTAAGTACCTTATATGAATAGATGGAGGTGTAAGGGTGGAATGGAGATATAGATGCTATCATTCTTAACCTGGAGGTGAATTATAGTTTCATTCCTTGGACACTTTTCATCTGGTACCCATTGAGTAGGAGGGTGGGTGGGCTCCAGAGCTGACCTGGATGCTTTGAAGTGGAGAAAAACCAATTAGCCTGCTTGGAATTGGATCATGAATCCTTGTTGCCCAACTTTTAGCCCAGGCACTATACTTATTTTGGTATCTTGGATTCCAAAGAGATGAAGGTAAGCAATGTACAATCTCAGAGTAGCCATTTCCTGGCCAGATGTTAATCAGCTGCACAACCTTTTTCTGTCGGTTTCACAATATGAATGTGACCCAAGACTGATATTGCAGTTCTAGGAGTGTTTTGAACATGTTTGTTTTCATTTGTGAGAAGTGTAGTTATATATATAATTATCTTGATGCTGAATGTTGTAGGTTGATGGTTGCAACAAGAGAATGTTCTATGTTGGACGTAAGGACAATATGATCAAGCGGTTTGGTCATAAAGTGAGCTTGGAACATGTACAACAAGTTGCGGCTGCTTACAGAGGTATAGAACAAAGTCACTGTGTGTGGGAAGCACATACTAGGAGACTTGGTTTGCTTGTAAAAGTGGAGCAAAGCAAGGACGAAGACCCACATTTTATCATGGCTTTGAAGTGTCATTTACGCAAACATCTGCAGCCACCATTCATTCCTGATGTGATAGTGAAGCTGAAATGTTTTCCGCTTTCTAGTCATGGTGAGTTTTGTCTTTGCTTATCATTCACGTGGTTGGGGTGGCTATCCGTCCACATCAGGCAGTCACTAAATATGTAATTTATACCTTAGTGTTCTTGTTGTGTCTTCTTATTCTTATATGGTAGTTTAGTTAGAACTTATGACCTGCGTTTTGATAGGATCTGACGCCTGTGTTCTGTTCTGTGACTGCTATACGTATACTTTAGCATTGAATAACAAAATTTTAATTTTTTTAAATTTGTACTGATGGTGTGTTATTTTGCTTAGTAAAGGTCACCCCATGACATGCCTGTGCAGGCACACAGGGGAGGTAGAGGTATAGGCTCATCCATTTGCATCCTTGACACTATAAGGGGATGATGTGGTCAGTACCACACTCCTGGCACATCACCCCCAGGAAGGACCTGGTATCCATTGTGTGGGAGGCTGAATGGGCCTTTGGGCTGATCTGCACATCACAAAATGTCTTGCCTCCAACAGGATTCAATCCCAGGACTTTCCAGCTTGTAGTGAGTGACTGTATTAACTACGGTACCCCAGGCCATGTTTTGCTAAGTGTCTTTGGCAACTTTGCAGCCTTATTTACTTCCTTCTTCTAATAGTGCATTTCCTTTCTTTTTGTAGGGAAGCTAGACCATTTCAAGCTGAAGTATTTACTACGAGAAAGAATACAGAAAGACATGTTAAAGCTGAGTGAATTAGGAGGTGTCTGTCAGGTTTTTGCATCATTGTGGTCACATCATCTCTGTATGGAATCGCACCCAAATCCACACGATGATTTCTTACAATCCGGAGGAAATTCAGTTCTTGCGTTGCAACTTGTGTCAGAACTAGAAGAAGTGTTTGGTTCATCTGCACATACTGGCCTTGTTGGATTACTTTTGGGGGGTTCAACATTTGAAGGGTGTTGTACTTATTTGAGTTCTAAGTGTCAGAGGCAATTAGGAAGTAGTTCTGTAGATGCAGCAGAGCTACTTACCCAAAAACAAAAATGCAGAAGGAAGTTAAACAGTGTACATAACAGTGATTGTGTGAAACATATAAGGCTTGATATGGTTGGAATCAGTGCTGTGGAAGGTACAGAGGTACAGAAGGTTGACTGCGGTAAAAATGTTTTGTGTGTCTCAAGTTGTCGTGGTAAAACGGAAGGAGCTGGAGCATGGACAGAGGCATGTACCTTGTCTTCACTTAATAGCATTCAGCTGAAAGTTAGGTGGAGGTATAACCTGGAAAAATGTGTGGATGCTTCGCCATGTTACATTAAATATAAAAGGTAGGTTTCTGTGTGCAGTTAACGATTGGTTCACAGCCATTGTCAGCAAAACTATACAATAACACTGTATACTACTCTTGATTTTTATATGATGACAATAATAAGAACTGCAGCAATAAGGATGATAATTTTTTGGAATAGAGCTTTCTTAAAGAAGATTTTATTGTGCTTGGTGTCACTGCGGTGAGAAAAGTATGGTGAGACCCATCTTAAACAGAACCTGGGCAAAAAGAAACTTGTCTTCAGTGGGAAACATTTACAATCACAAGAATCTGGAGTCTTGAGAATCCAAACCTCAAGTACCCATATGAGACAGAACTTGTCTGCAGTGGAGAAAAATTGCATTCCCTTGTGGTTCCATTGTCAGCAGGTTGCACAGTATAAAAATAGGGCACAGCATATTCTTAATAATGTAGATTCATTAAGGAAAGAGGAAGCAGAGGTTATAAAGAAGAGTTTCTGAGAACAACATGCCAATTCTGCTTTGCTTCAGTTGTTTTCATTAGATATTGTGAGGTCAGATATAACTATAAATTAATAACCTGATAATAATTAACTATTTATTTGTGTATTCTGATTAGTATAGATATGCTTTACATTCACTTTGTTAGCTGTTATCTTGTATACTGTTCACACAGATTTGTAGATGCACATGTGATTTAACTTTATGCAGTACTTCATATATCAGCATTTCATTAGTTATCACCATCAGACACAAAGCTAATCGTAGACTTATATTGTACCTGTTATTTTACATTATGAAATAGCAGCTGAACAAGAAAATTCATATTTTTTAGAAAATTCACACAATTTCAGGATTTTACTTCAGAAGGAAAAACTGTCACTCTGACTGCAGGTTTCTGATGGCATGATGTAATAGGTGTAGTGAAAAATTTTCATTCCATTCCAAAGGTATTGTGACAATGAACATGTGGGTGGATATGAGTTTTTTATCACTCTACACATTTTTTAGCTATGTAAAATAGAGAAACTGCTCGCTTGTTTGAAACTACCCCTTATTTATTTTATCGATGTTTGTTTTGTAATTATATAGTCCATCCATATTTATGTTACAGTTACCTGTGATTAAGTTTTTGCACCAAAGTGGTGCCCATATTTGTTACTAGTGCATGATTTTTATCCTTCCGGGAAAATGTAATGACTGTGTCCTAATCATTATGAATTTTCACCCAGTTTACCGCACATAATAATACTGACACGTCATTCAAAGCTGAATAACATGTCCAGTCAGGGACTGCAATGTCCCAGGCATTTTATCACTGGTCTGTCACTCTAGAGGCTTGGCTTTGATCCCAGGCCAGACTTTGTGTGTTTTATGATAGATAAACTGACAGTGGGATAGGTTTCTTCCATTGTACTTTGGTTTTCCCTTGGTGGTATTATTGCACTAGTGCTTCAAATTTGTTCACTTACCTATTACTATTAGCAATTGATAGCAACAGCAAGTAACAGATTTAAAAAGTATTAAGTTGATTCATTGTTACTAAGTTACCAAGTACCATTACTGGTTACTTTGGAAGCATTACATCTGTTGCAGTGGTGATGGGAGGGTGGTTGTCGGATCCCATTCACATGAATTTGCCATAATTGACAGTGGAACAGCAGAGTTGATTGCAGGTTGCAAGTTGATGGACCGAATTGAGTCCTCTGTGTGTGTCTCGCCTTGTGGAAAGTTTGGCTTTGTAGGTTAGTAATTTCTATATGCATTGTAGTTGTTATTCTCTCTGTGATCCATGCATGTAGTATGGTGTTCTATTTTGCATTCTTGTGTGGTAAAAACAAAATAGAAACAGCCAAAATGTGGACTTTAAGTTGACTTTTCCAGACAGTGTTATTGAACTAGCTTAATGCCCAATGAAAAATGTAATAGAAGGTTGCCATATTTGTTATGTGAACTATGTCCTATCTCATCTAAAATTTTAGTGCATGGTTGTTGAATCTGTCACAGGAAAATAATTTCTTTTATGTCTTCATTCATCTACAACTTTCATATTCCATTCCCTTCCCATCGTTTCACTGTCTTTATTTGTTTTATTCACTTTTACACTTCCATGCCTTCTGCCTTACCTATCTACCCACTTGTCATTGGTCTTGCTGGTCCTAAATGTTGCACAAAAACAGAACTTAACTACAATTTGCTAAATTATAGATATAAATGTTGAATACTTCCTGTCTGTACTATGGCGTAGCTGGTGTGTTACTGGCCTGCAAGTGAAGAGGTCTGGGTTCAGTCTCAGGCAAATCCATGAAAGATTTGTGTTGAGAAAAATGGCAATGGGATTTTTTTTTCCAAGTACCTCTGTCTTTCCTTGTCAGTATCATTCCACTAATGCTACATTCTCATATATCATTCCTCTATTATCAGCTCACTAACTCACTCCATGTAGCAGAGTCCTTCTTGAGAAGCTAACTGGTTCTCGGCTAGTCAAGAAACTCCCCACATTTTATGGAACCTGAAGGTTCCTTACTATGTTTATGAGCCCACGACCTGTCCCTACCCTGATCCAGATCAATCTTTTTCATGCCCACCATCCCATTTCCTGAAGTATTATCAACTTACTTTGTCATTCAATGAAACACTTCTCTGTCTCTTCAGTACCTGCCAGTATAGTCAAGTGGTTGAGCTCCTGCCTCATATCTGAGGCTGCTGGGTTCAAATTTTAGCTTTGGGTGTGGCCATTTGTGAGCTGTGTTGTAGTTATCCTCAGTTTGCAGACAGATTTTGAGATATTGCTGTAAAGTAGGTTACAATCATTTCATCAACCATTTTGCATCCGTTTACAACTATGCTCTTGGACACATTTAAAAACATTGTTAGGTACTTAAGAGCCATGCTGTCTGCATAAAATATTCTGATATGACATCAGTAAATCACTGGTATGTGACAAGTTAGACTCAGTGAGGTGTGAGGTTCTTATGATAATTGATGTGAAGATACTCTCTTCTGTGATGTGATGTCTTGCAGTCAGGTTGTATGTGCCATTACTTTTGGTGAACTTGCCACCTCTGCATTCATGCAGAAGTTTGGAATAGCAGGTGTGTCTAACACATTGGTAAAAACCTGTTACATTGGATGGTCCCAGAAGATTATAATCTTACGTTAAACTTATGTGATAACATGTTTTCTGTACTAGTGGTATTAAATGGTATGAAGTACTTGAAAATGAACCATGTGTATAGTGAGTACTTTCATCATTTGTATGTCATGCTTTGTACACAGTTGTGCCGTGTGTAATTGCAGGTAGCTATGATGGATGTGTGTACTGCATCAACTTGGACAGTGGCTTAATTAAGTGGAGTTTCCATACAGAAGGATTGGTGAAGAGTTCTCCAGCACTTTGTTTGAATGGTTCTGCAATAGTATTTGGATCATATGATCAGTTTCTATATTGCATTCATATTTTGGTATGTTGCTTCCTTTGAAGAAGTTTTCTACAGTAGTTATACCTTAGATCACTTTATATATGTTTGTGGCTGTAGAATGCATATATGTGTGTGTGTGTGTGTATGTGTGCATGTGCACATGCATGTGTTTGAGTGACAGAGGTAGTTTCTTCCAAATACCTTTGTCAATCCACATGTCTCTCTGTTCAGGAATAGTAGGAATGCAACTTCCTTATGACATATGTTTTAATTTCGTTGAAGTAACTGTCCTACAAATAAGCCAAGTATTTAATTATTCATGTATGGTTTTTTGATTGACATTCTTCTCTATGTCACATACAAAGCACAAGAAATAAAAGAAATCTTTGGAGTGGACACCATTCTGTGTTATGTAACTATATGAAAGAAAGTCAAACACAACAATTTTTTATAATTAAAGTACATGAAATAACTTCATGTTTTAGCCCATGGCCATCTGCAGGCAAGACTAATGCACAGTATGCAAAGGAAAGTAATATTAAAATTAGAGACCATTCTTTTACATGAATAATTAGGATCCACTTTTAATAGAAGTGGTGTATTACAGTACTTCCCTGAGTAGATCTATTGTTAGTAAGTATTAATACCTTTATATGGAGTATAAATCTTAATATTTATTGAAATTGGAATATCCTATAGTTTCTTAATATTCAGTGATGATGCAGGTGGTAAAAAAGCATGTTGAATTTGGTTTGTTCTAAGCTGTCAGTTCGTATGAAGCTAGAACTTTACAATAGCATTCTTTTGTACAAGAATTTGTCATAATAAGAATTGTTGTAAAATTAAGAATTGGAAAAGAAGTAGATAGTGACAAAGATTGTGCCGTCTATCAAGTGAAAGTCAACGTGCTACTCTTGACAGTTGCAAAGTGTGCATGGTGACTGTGTCATTGGTTGCTATAACAGATGTTTTTCATTGTTTTGCTGTGTTCCTGCTGTGATGATGCTGTGAAATAAGTCTTGGGTATTTCTTCTCCAGTTCTATATAGTGTGCTGTATGTTACTTCTTTCTCAGTACTAAATTAATGTTGCAATTGATAAAATATTGTTAAATAAGTTAACCATTTACAGCTATTCGTGGTATGAATACAACCTGTGGATGAGTTATAGTGTACTTGCTTGGGACGCATTAAATACTGTATGTCTTAGCTAACTCCGTAGAGTAGAACCTTTGTTCAGCCCCTGCTGATCACTCAGCAAGTCAAATTACCCTACTTTTATGGACCACACTGATTCTTTACCATGTTGACTAGGTTCTTGTAGTAGCCCGTATGCAAAGCTAGAAGAATGTCATCCATATCATCACACTTTGTTTTTTCTAAGGTCCATTTTAATAGTATGCTGTCATTTATGTCTGTCTCTGGAGTGTTTCCTTTCCTTTGGGTGTCCTAACTAAAATTCATGTATAATACAGATGTATGTAATTGGATCAGGAGGTTTGCTGTTCTGTAATGTGTTCAAAATGTGTTAGTCTGTTCCTTTGAAATCCTGAGAGAAAGAGCATTGTGACAAAGTTTATTTTATTGATGGGTACAGGACTGCAGTGGAAAAGAGACCGTTCAAAATGGGGTATTGTAACATTACTAGATGGTACAAATATATTATTTATCTTGCATGCAGGATGGTAATTTGATCTGGTCAGCAAAACTTGGAGATGGCAGTATCTATTCTTCTCCCTGTGTTGCTAGAGCTGTGTATGCAGCTGCACTGGATGGTACATGTTCTTCTCTTGCTGAGGATGATGGCCACATCGTCTGGACACATAAATTTGGGAGTCCAGTGTTTTCATCACCAGCAGTGATACATGATGAAAGTGCAGTCTTGTTTGCTGAAGTTTCAGGAATAATCCATTGCCTTTCAGTAACAGATGGGAAAGAGGTAATAACTTTCACAAGTGCCTATACAGTCAGTCCCTAAATTTAAATTCTTGTCCTAACATACCAGAAGAATGGATCATGCTTCATTCAGTGCCAGTTTTAGCAGATAATTACGTATGTACTAATTTAGTGAAAAAAATGTGTATTTGCTCTCTGTTAACCAGTTGTCATCCTGTTATTGGAATTTGGAGATCAGTTCTTTTTATAACCGTACTTATACGCTGGCTATCATGAGTTCGTACTTCACAGTTTCGCAGATTTGTGTGGGTATCCGGAGAATAAGGATATATCACGCAGACCCTTCAGTGGACAGAAGCATTAAAATTGTTCGACAACTCCAACTGGTCTTTGAGTCATGCTGCACAAGCCTCATGGAGTTGGGTGGGGGGGAGAAGTGGTTCTCATCACAGTTTTAATGAAAAGAAAGGTAAAATACTAAAATACACTAAAACAGGGTTTCGGGTTGGTGGGGGGGAGGAGGCAGCTGGCAATTATTCACAGATTTTTGCTCTTTGTTGGGGGTTTTGAAACTTAAGCTGCAGCAAAAAGCAAGGGGTGAGTTTCTACAGGCATATACATGCAGGGTGAAGACATTAAATTTAGATGACTTTAGTCTAATATTGCTAAACAACTAAAAGAGGCACAGGAATGAAAACGAAACATATTTTTGTAGTTACATGATCACATTTTTGTGTCCTGTATTTAACAGTCTACAGGTATTCACTTTGGGTAGTATCTGTGTTTACATTCAGTCAACATATTTGTAAGCATTGGGTGCACCTGTAGCTGCAGCAGCTTTTAACCTTTCTGCGAGTTCTGGCAGTGTGGTGGGCAATGGCAGAATGTAAACAGGAGCCATTTTGTATGCTCAGAGGAAGGAAATGAGGTGCCCAAATGATAGGTCCATCTGTACAAGTATCTGTAAGTATTACAGTATTTGTAAGTTTTAAATCTCTAGCTACTTCACAGAATTTTGTGTACCATTTATTATAGTGCGCCTAATTGTTGCTTTTCTTGAACTGAAAACAAAAGCTACTTAGCTCTGGTGAGTGGCCTTTTACCAGGGCTTTTCCCTTTACAGCCTCACTCAGCAACTTACACCACTTGCAGATGGACATTTTCATTGGCATTTCTCTACCCAACTCTGTGTGCAGTATCTTTTTTTAGGCTGTAACTGTAGATCCTAATACACGACACCAGCATATTAGCGCCACTGGTGGCAAGTCTTCGAAGCTCAAGTAAGGTGATTTCAAAACTGATTGTGTTTTTTGAATGTGGTTGTTTTCCATCTTGTATTTTTCAGCTCATGAGCGGTATTATGTCATCTATTTTTCTTGTGTTCATTGTGTTTAAATGAAATATCCACAAATATATTGGTGCCAAGCATGCCTCTGGTCCATATCCTTAGCCAAATGAATGCACCCCACATTCTCACCCGTATTTAAGATCCATTCTTATAATATCCTTCCATTTATGCCTGAACCTCCCACATTTATCTTCTTTTCACTGTTTGTGACTAAAATGTATTTATTTTCATCTGTCAAATGCACTTTAATTTCACAATCAAATTGTTTGTTTTCCCTATACAGCTATGGAATTTTAAAGCAGATGGATATATATTTTCCTCATTTTGCATTCAAACATCAGTAGCTATGAAAAATACAAATATGTTCCTTGTTGGGTGCCATGACAAGAGGCTGTATTGCTTGGAGAGCTCAGCTGATACAGTTGCCCTGAGATGGACACAAGAGCTGGATTCACCAGTATTCTCAACACCTTTCATGTTTCCTGTTGTTAAAGGTGATGAAACTAAAGTAGGAACATCTGACAGTGACAAACATGTTGTAACATATATGGCCACAGTTGCATCAACCAAAGGAAAAGTCTATGTACTTGATATGGATTTTGGTGCAGTGAAGTGTTCCTATCAACTGTCTGGTGAAGTTTTCTCATCTGCTGTTGTACATGGAAATTACATATATGTCGGCTGCAGGGATAATCATGTATACTCCTTGGCTATTACAGTAGCCTGAAAATATCCTAAGTGGACCAGCACATTTGACTTATTGTTTACATCATATCTACATTTAAGTATACATATATGTATATGTATATATGTTGTACTATTGTATATACCCAATAATAAGAGGACTTTTGTGAGATGACTTCTGTCCACAGTATCAGTCTTCAGAAAAATGCCTATACAGAAGATGTTTTAACATTGCAGTTATATGCAACCCTAATATTTCTGATGATGAATGACGTAAAATCTCTCATCTTACATTCAGGTAAATATGTATGAATATTAATAAATTGCCCTTACATGGAATTTTACAAATTGGGTATATGTCGTGTAATCATCTGGGATGCTATTTTCTCACTTCTCTGAAACTTGCAGTAGTGAATACTAGGCCAAGATTATTTTATTAACACATCAATAATTGGCTGTTCAGTAATTTAAAGTGTGAAATTGAACTTTATTCAGGATAGTGATGAACCACCTCATGGACTGCTGCAATTCTTATTTAACAGCACTCACCATCAAACCATCATTTATTCTGCTTCAACTTTTAACACTGTACTACTGTGTTTCCCTAACTGTTGTCTGCAGAACCATTTTGGACTGGTAATAATAATATTACAGTAACGTGCCATCAGTTTATGCAGTTTTTTCACTGATGATACAGTTGTCTCATGTACGAAACAGGCAGTCCCAAACAGAGGTCATCATTCCATTTGTCAACCATTGACATTTGCACTGTTATTCACATTGTTAATTCTAGGTGCTAAAAAGTAAAGAAACCTGCACCATTTGGCTACTTTCCTTCCTTCAAAGGAGGAATACCAGGCTTTTGAGATTATGGTGCTGATTTTTGTGTTTCCCTACTTTTCAGTTTTGTTTTCTTGACAGTGAATGAATTTCAAGAAGCTATAAATGTTATGTCACTGGAGAACACTGTATTTTTTAATTTCCGACAATGACTGACAGTGATATGATGGACATATGATCATGTAAGTTAAGAGTGATGCTAGTGCAGCTTAGTTTAGGGCCATGAAATGATGTAATGTAATGGATCTTGTAAAAAGAAACAATTTTCATTAAGGCATTATATTTGAACAGTGTAAAATAGCAACATGGTGATCATGTGCCAACTTTCTTTCAGTTTTGTTTACATGGTCATAATTAATAGACATTTGTGACAGGTGTGCAAAATTTGGTACAGAGCTGTGCACATTACATATGAAATATCTTCTGTAAGGCAAGAATTAAAAGCACGGTAAGTATGCAGAAATTTGAGGGTATGAATTGATTTATTTTATGTTTCCAGCATCAATGCTGATAATTAATACATTCTTCACATAAATTAAGTAACAGTAGCAATACACATGTATTGGCAGCATGATGCAAAACAGTGGCCGCTGCTGCTGTGTATAAGTAAAGCAGAGTTTGCTGAGTCATTTCCTGTTTCATATAAAGCTGCAGCTTATGGGATTGTTGAATAGTGTCTTCTTAAGTATGGGTGTGTTGTTCCATTTGCAGTGTTGGTTTACCTATAAGATGCTAGACTTGAAAGAATAATATGTTCTTGGAAACTTTGTTTTAAGCTGGGAAAAAAAAGACACTTGACATGTTGGCAGCAGTGTTTGGAAAGCAGGTAGTGGGCAGAACTCAAGTTCTTGAGTGGTTTTTCCAATTCACAGTGGTGCATCCTCTGTGGAAGTTGCCTAAAAGCTTGGGATGTCCCCCAAGAAGCACAATAAGTACATGTGTGGATCGAATGAAGACAACTGTCCTCAAAAATAGAAGAATTACACTCCGTGAAGTTGCTCACATGTTGGAAATTCCACGTAGGTTCTGAGCATTTTGAGTGAGAGTCTGAACATATACTGGATTGTTGTCAGACGTGCTGTACCTGCTTTGTGTGAATTTCTAACTACAAACAAAATGTCATTCCACACCCACCCTACTTACCAGATTTAGTGCTGTTCCTTCTATTCGAAAAACTCAAAGTGGCATAAAAGGGAAGGAAATTTAATGATATTATCAAGATTAAAGCAAAATTATGGGATGCTGTTGCCGAGTTTTAAACGAAGCACATCATAGAATCTTTCAAATGGTGGTGCAATTGCTGGACTCACTGTATGAATTCCCACGGATACTACTTTGAAAGAGAAAACATTTTTTAAAAGGCCAGTACTGTTATGGACAAATAAGTTCAGTATGGAAAATGTTTACACCACGTGTGTGGATCTAGAATTTTATGGAATATGATAGTAGGCTTTTTGATTTCTGCTTGGCACTCCACATTCAGGTTACAGTAGTTATTAAACCTGTCCAGTCAAGTTCCAAATCTGATGGGTTCCTTTTCAGGATATGTAAGGAAGGTAATTTATATGATATGGGTTTGTTAGCTTCATGCCCAATTCCAGCTTGGGGAGGACCATCTCATTACTGACTGTTTATTGAATACCATATTTACCCAAACATAATACAAGAATTTTGCCTACTTCATCATCTGGGGGGGAAAAAAAGGGGGGGTGGGGTGGGGGGGGTTGCTTTTAATTGTACATGAAGTTAAACCTATTCAGTATAGGTTTTTTTTTTGTTGCAAACTGAAGGTTGAGACGGGAGGGAAGGGAGGCTGTGTTGTAGGCAGACTCGTCTTATATTCAGGTAAATACAATATACTTGTAGTTACTTAATATCTGGTGCACAATACTCCATCTGAAACCTTGTACACCACAGTTTGGTCTTTTGAAGGAAACTTCCTCAAAGACGACAAAGTCATTATGGCATTAGGTCTATAAGAAGAATGGGGTAGGCAGAAAGGAGCACTTTGTGCAAAATGTTTTTCTTGAGAAGGCAAAAATTGAAGTCTTGTGATGTGCCGTCAGTTTTGAAATTGTTGTTTCTAAACAAAAATATTAAAATGCCTTCTGCAAACAGACTAATTGGGGTTATAGATATCAAAATATGATTGCCTGCTTTTATGCATGACAGACAGTAGATTTCTTTGATTTAACTTTATATAATAGACAATTTTAGTCTTTTACTGCTGCAGTTAATGCTAATGAGCATCCTGTTTGTGGGTGATGAACACTGTAGCCATAGTTATATCTGCATGTTGTCATTAACTATAAAGAAGATTAATTTTTCAGTAAAATGTAGCATTCATATGATGGGCTACTTCCAATTCAAGTCTGTGAGGTATAATCAAATTCTTTGAACAAAACGTTGATTAAAATATGTATTTGCATTGCAACTGTATAATTTCCACTTTAAATTCTTGTACTGATGGATGTGTGCAGGACTGGCATATACAATCTTACAGCAGTTTATCCCCATTGTGTTTTGAGGTCTTAAATCACACAACTGTGAATATATATATATTTGATTCCTGCAGATAGCATGAGGATGGCTATAATGTACAGGCAGAACATGTATCTGTTTTGTACAGTAAATAAACAGCTGTGTTTAGACTGAAAAGTACCATAACATAAATTGTTACAGCAATATGTTGTGAAGATATGACCTGTCATACAGAGGGTGAAATGGCCGGCTTATATTCGTGGAAAGAATGTTTTGTTTCTGTATATTTGGCAATTTCTTCATCACTGTCAACTGCATGAAAGTGTTTCCAGTTCATGTGAGTACTGACATTCTTACAATGGTAAATTATCATACTAGCATTCTGTGATGTAATGCCATATGGTCTGATGGGTGGTTACCAGCATTTCATAGAAACCAGCTGCCTTCATCTTCATAGCAGAAGTATGTTTCTCTAAAACACTAGTAACAGTCTACCTGACCACAGTATCATATCCCAAGAGCTCTCAACCTTGTTTCATACTCATCTTTTGTCTTCAAACTCAGCATGAGTGGATATGACAGTTATCAACACTAAATGGAAAACCTTTTTAAATTTTTACGTACTTGTCACTGTAACTTTCAAAAGATTATCTGTACCATTACAGTAATGTACTGTGCACAGCTTTTAAGTGAGCACTCACACTGCAATTAAAGTGTATTGTTTCCACTAGAATAATGCATTTCCATGAATATAAGACACCCACCCACTCCCCCCATTAAAAAATCTTAAATTTTTAGGAAAAAACATTGAACTTTGGGTGCCATAACAATGTGGCCCCCCCCCCTTTTTCAGATGATGAATTAGGGAAGAATGCTCATTTCATATGTGGGTAAACAAACACAGTAAATCAAGCACAGTACCCATGAATGCATTAAATCATAAGTATCCACCATAACCGTACTGTGTTTTCTGGAAACAAGTTCAATAAGATTTTCCATTTTAGTGTCCAATTCATTTAAACTAAACTTTTTATAGTTTTGTTTTGACCGTTTTACAGTAAACTTAAGTCTACTCTGTGTGAACCAATGAAGTGTCTGGTTAAAGTTTCACGTAGATGGGCATCATTTTGTAGCCGAACATTGTTGGTATGTGTATCAGGCAATATAACTGCTAGCTGAAGCCATCCATACACATTAGAATAATGACTAGTGTATTGGTCAAATATGGAGCCTGTGCTGTACATCATAAAACTCACAACAGAGGTCCATTCAAGAAACCTTCACCGAGGGACAGAAGGTAATTGTTGCAAGAAGTTTCGAATACCCTGTGAGCAACTGATAAAGGAAATGGTAGTCTAATTGGCCACTTCATAAAATGCATGGCCATGAAATAAAGTAAACCAGTAAAACACTGAATGCAAGGTGACAATAAAAGTTTCCATTCTAACAATTGGGAGTTCGAGGCTCTCATTCAAGTAGGAACTTTAGCCAGGATGGGACAGTCCTATAGATCAAGGCAGCTGTCCGGGTTTGTAACATTCAGGTTTATACCATAGTGAGTTGTCCTCACAAGAATGTGCATATAGTTCATCATTAACAGATGAGGAGGATGGGTGTCTGCTGAGGTGCACTAGTAATCGATCAATACACAGTCTGATTTTATTTATATCTAACCAGTTAACTGGATTCTATAAACAGAACAGTGACAATACAATAAAAATTCCAATGTAATCTACAAAAAAGTTTATTACACTCGATGAACCCCACCCCTGACCTGAAGATGTCTCACCTACTATACTGAGATAGACAGGGCACAAAACGTATTTAGGGTGAGCGTGTACAACTTCCATTAATGAAAATAAACCAGCAAAGAAACCCACTTTTTTGTACATATGATTAGGCCGTGAAAAATACTGGAACTTACAAACGGGACTATTACCCACTTTACATAATTCAGATTTTTGGCTCTTTCATTATTCCATCAGTATGCAATAACTTAAATTGTACTGGCAACATCAATATATAAAAAAACAAAATTACATCACAACAAAAGAAAACAGTATGTGTAATGAATTCTTTATTTTTGATGGAAG
>Ga0123355_10003677_pt1 | contig 22112 bp, 20 predicted proteins | sample TergutEmb28metaG_3_FD_89872 | JGI IMG/M metagenome (GOLD analysis project Ga0123355, IMG submission 89872) | Embiratermes neotenicus P1 segment gut microbial communities from Petit-Saut dam, French Guiana - Emb289 P1 | ecosystem: Host-associated > Arthropoda: Insects > Digestive system > Gut ... | reverse complement strand
TTATGTACAGATATTAACATTACAGAAACCACATATTCCTGCCAGTTTCAATATGTATTTGGAAATCAATAAGTGAGTAATAGCTGTCAAAGTTTCAAAATTCTCTGGCCATTATCTCCGTAAACATTGAACTTTGGATACGGGTGTTTTGGGTTATATCGGTACAGTTTGACCTAAGGAACACTCTCCCGAAGTTAGGTCCTTTCCTCCTGGGACACCCTGTATATATAAATAGTTCATCAGACCTAAGCAACAGCCGTCTTTACCCCACAGGAATTAATCCTGGTTGTTATTTCTTTTCGAGTTTGAGTCAACACCCAGTGCCAAAGTACGGCCGGAAGGATTATACTAATGCCAATTCGCTATGACATCATCGTGAATCCAAGCCGCAACCTTCCCCCTTGTAGCGCTGTGCCTCAACCGTGTGAGTTACGGCGTAATTAATTTGGAAAGGAGGAAAATATTTATTGTATTTTGTGCAATCCAATTTACATTACCCTGTTCACACCGCCTGCCAGTAACCTCTGTGTTACTGTCGATGTCTGCAGGTCACATGTTAAAGTTTCATTTCTTTAAGATACATATTAAAATTATAATAAATTTTTCGCCTATTTCCTCCAATTTGTGTACCTTCGATTCATTTAAACCTGCGAAATATTTTCCGGGTTATTTCTTATTTGTCATGTATGCCGTATTTTTACTCATCTCGTGCTTGATAAGACCAAATATTTCTTTACATTCCCTCATCATTGGCTAACCGTTTCCCACATTGCCCGATGAAAATTTGTTATTATATTTTCAACCAATAAAATCGTCTTCTATCCTTTGTCTTTTTTAAGTGAGACCTTTACCGTCTGTCGGAAAGACCGTAACCACTTACCCATCAACGTAGTTTTATTTAAACCAAGAAATGTTATTTATACCGCTGTGGAAAATAAAAATACGCGTAACAAAATGAATCTTAGTTCAAAATGAATAGCTTATAAACTGTCACATTTTAACAGACTGTTCGTCTGTAGTGTAACTCCGATAGTGTTCTGAACGGTGGGCGTTATCACCTACTGTTGTATAACAATATATATTGTAACTGGTTAACAGCAATTGTGTTTCGGCTTTACAATTTGATCATTTGTAATAGGATTGATCTGTAACTGGTCGTGCGTGTGAAGTGAAATAAGAATATTTATAGGATGAGATGGACAGCATAACACAGGATGTATCGTCGGATTAGGAAGTAAAGGGATTATACGAGGTTAACCTATCAAGCAGAATGTGGTCACTTGTTGGGTTGCTGGCTTCCAGAACTGTGTGCTGAGGAAACTGCAAAAGGATTTTGTGGTTAGAACTTCCCATGTGTCATTTCCGTATCACTATTACCTCTATTGAGACTGATAGAAAAACTAAATCAATAATTACAATAACAAACCACCAGTTAATTAAGTCGGTACGCTGTTCAGCCTCACATAGACAGAGGTACCGGGGATCTTCTGATTGGATTGAGTGTCCGGGTTGTGAGGGTGAACACTTGTTAGAGTGGAGTGGCGAGGTTAAGAACAAGTGTAGCTGTAACTGCACTGGCATGTAGAGGTAATCATTTACCTTACTTTGCGAATCAGAACAGCACATCAGGGGATGTTTCGAGGACTGTAATTGGCATATATTGAGGTGTGCAGTTTGTTATGGACATAAATACAAAGACAGGGAATAGCATGTAAATACTTGTGACTTCAACAAATAAGTACATTCCATAATCCACTCAATATTAACCACCACTCGTACCAAATGGTGGCCTCATTTACCGCTGTTGCTTGTTCCCATTCAGGCCAGACACAAGCTGCCAAACGTACAGCACAAACTGAAACAACACAAAACATGAAACAAAAGCTGTTAAATATAATGTGCGAAATTGAACTTTATTCCTAAGACAATTTATTTGATGCACTTTATACAAGAGTGCCTGGCATTTTGGGAACAAAACGTTTTAAACCAATCAATGTGGGAAGCGTCAGTATGTCTTAAAAATTAATAGTATCGATTTTCTGCGCAGGACAGCCTACAATTCGCTCCCAAGTTTCCCGTAGCTGTCACTGTTTGCTTTCCTCTGAAGCTGCAATTGTTGTGGCTGCGGCTACGTTTGCTATAACCTTCAGCCTCACATTGTAATATTGCACCACATTTAACGCTAAGCTCAATATACGATTTATACTACATCTCCCACATTGTAACGGGAAAGCTTGCTGAATTATTTTAGCCTCACCGAACCTCGTAGACTGGTGATATCTTCATTGCTCAAGGGGAAACCGTGCAGTTCAGTGGCCGTATGTTAAAGTGCGTTATTTCGGAATGCCCTTCCTGTTTCCGCTTTTTATATTCCTATCCCTGCTATATATAAGTTCGGAAATATACGTTAAATTCCTCTTATCTTCAACTCGGTAAATAACCTGCAACATTTGCTGTATATACCAGTACACGCACTGATCTCTGTACCTTCCCTTCAAAAGTACGGTAAAACGATAAATCTTCAAAATTTAGCGTCATCCAATTGCCAACTATGTTGGCAGGTAAGCGTTGTTATTCTGCAGTGGTTACAAATCAACCAGGTAAGACTTCTTCTTGTTATTGTTTTGTATTATCCCTTGGTTAATGTAATATTTTGCTTGTCATCCTGCACATTCCAAACGATTTCCTAAAGTGTATGGTAAACCGTTTCATGCAGTCACTTTCATTACAATTCCCCCTATCACGGACCACTCCATCCTAACAATTGCTCCGCCCAAATAACCCTCCCTCCTAAACAAACAATTGCATCAATACTATTGGATGACCAAACCCCTTAGAGAAATTTCACCGCCCACGATATTACTATGGAAAATGTGTGTTGGTGTTGCTGGAGTTTTAAACACAGGAGTGGGGCGGAAGAACAGTAAGTGTTGAGTGTGGCTGTTAAAGTGCGTAATGTGCTGTTGGTAAATTTCCCCTTTATAAAAATCCCATGCAGTAAAACAGTAAAAAGAATCCATCAGGCTGCGTGAAATCCCCCACGTTAAGCTGTCAAAAGGTCAGCTGTTGTCATGTCAGCAGCGGCAGTACAGCAGCTGGCAGATATGTTGCAGGCAGTGTTAAGTTGAGCGGTGGGTTAGTGTTTAGTTGAGCTGTGGGTTACTGTTAAGTTGAGTGGTGGGTTAGTGTTTAGTTGAGCTGTGGGTTACTGTTCAGTTGAGTGGTGGGTTAGTGTTTAGTTGAGCGGTGGGTTAGTGTTTATTTGAGCTGTGGGATAGACTTTATTTGAGCGGTGGGTTAGTGTATTGTTGAGTGGTGGGTTAGTGTTTAGTTGAGCGGTGGGTTTAGTATTTAGTTGAGCGGTGGGTTAGAGTTTAGTTGAGCGGTGGGTTAGTGTATAGTTGAGCGGTGGTTTAATGTTAAGTTTAATGGTGGGTTAGTGTTATTTGAGCGGTGGGTTAGTGCTTATTTGAGCGGTGGGTTAGTGTTTAGTTGATCGGTGGGTTAGTGTTTAGTTGAGCGATGGGTTAGCGTTTAGTATAACGGATTTTTATTGTGTAGTTGAGCGGTGGTTTAGTGTTTGGTTGAGAGGTGGGTTAAGGTTTAGTTGAGCGGTGGTTTAGTGTTTGGTTGATCGGTGGGTTAATGTTTAGTTGATAGGTGGGTTAATGTTTGGTTGAGCGATGGGATAGTGTTTAGTTTAACGGATTGTTATTGTGTAGTTGAGCCGTGGTTTAGTGTTTGGTTGAAAGGTGGGTTAGGGTTTAGTTGAGCGGTGGGTTAGTGTTTGGTTGAGCGGTGGATTAGTGTTTGGTTGAGCGGTTGATTAGTGTCTAGTTTAACGGTGGTTAGTGTGTTGTTGAGCGTTGGGTTAGTGGCTAGTTTAAAGGTGGATTATTGTTTATTGGAGTGGTGGGTTAGTGTTTAGTTGAGCGGTGGATTAGTGTTTCGTTCAGAGTTGGGTTAGTGTCAAGTTGAGCAGTTGGTTAGCGATTAGTTGAGCGGTGTGTTAGAGTTTATTTGAGCGGTCGGTTGATGTTTACTTGAGCCACGATTATTGTTTGTAGAGCGGTGGGTTAGTGTTTAGTTAAGCGGTGGATAAGTGTTTAGTTGAAAGTTGGTTTCGTGTCAAGTTGAGCAGTTGGTTAGCGATTATTTGAGGGGTGGGTTAGTGTTTATTTGAGCGGTGGCATAGGTTACAGTTGATCGGCGGGTTAGTGTTAATTGAGCGGAGGGTTAGTGTTAATTGAGAGGTTGGTTAGTCTTTAGTTGAGCGGCGGGTTAGTGTTTAGTTGAGGGGGTTAGTGTTTAGTTGAGCGGTGGGTTATTGTTATTTGAGAGTTGGGTTAGTGTTTAGTTCAGCGGTGGGTTAGTGTTTATTTGAGCGGTGGGTTAGTGTTTAGTTGAGTGGCGGATTAGTGTTTGGTTGAGCGGTATGTTAGTGTTTGTTGAGCGGAATGTTAATGTTTGGTTGAGCGGTGGGTTAATATTAATTTGAGCGGTGGGTTTTTGTTTAGTTGAGCGGTGGTTTAGTGTTCAATGGAGCGGTGGGTTAGTGTTTTGTCAAGAGTTGGGTTAGTGTCTAATTGAGCGGATGGTTAGTAATTAGTTGAGCGGTGTGTTAGTGTGTAGTTGAGAGGTGGGTTAGTGTTTAGTTGGGCGGTGGGTAAGTGTTTAGTTGACAGGTTGGTTTTTGTTTAGTTGAGCCTTGTGTTCATGTTTGGTTGAGAGTTTGTTTAGTGTAAATTTGAGCAGTTTGTTAGAGTTCAGTTGAGCGGTGATTTAGTGTTTATTTGAGAGATAGGTTTTTGTCAAATTGAGCGGTTGCTCAGTGTTTAGTTGAGCGGTGGGTTAGTGGTAATTGATCGGTGGGTTAGTGTCATTTGAGCGGTGGGTTAGTGTTTAGTTGAGCGGTGGTATAGTGTTTATTTGATCGGTGGTTTTTTGTTTATTTGAGCTGTGGTTTAATGGTTATTTTAACTGTGGTTTAGTGTTTAGTTGAGCGGTGAGATAGTGTTTAGTTGAGCGGAGGTTTAGTGTCTAGTTGAGCGGCGTGTTACCGTTTAATTAAACGGTTGTTTAGCGTCAACCTGAGCGGTGGTTTACTGTTTAGTTGAGCGAAGGTTTAGTGTTAAATTGATCGGTGGGTTAGTCATCAGTTGAGCAGTGGGTTAGTCTTTAGTTGACAGGAGGGTCAGTGTTTATTTTAACGGTGGGTTAGTGTTTAGTTGAGCTGTGGGTTAGTGTGTTTGAGCGGCGGTTTAATGTTTTTTGAGCAGTGTGTTAATGTTTAGTTGATCGGCGTGTTAGTTTTCAGTTGAGCGGTATGTTAGTGTTTATTTGAGGGGTGGATTATTTGAGCGGTGGTTTTGAGTTTAGCTGAGCTTTGGATTAGTGTTTAGTTGAAAGTTGGTTTAGTGTCAATTTGAGCGGGTGGTTAATGATTATTTGAGGGGTGGGTTAGTGTTTATTTGAGCGGTGTGTTAGTGTAAATTTGAACGGTGTGATAGTGTTATTTGGGCGGTGATTTAGTGTTAATTGAGCGGTGGGTTAGTGTTTATTTAAGAGTTTGATTAGTGTCAAATTGAGCGGTTGTTTAGTGTTTAGTTGATCGGTGCGTTTGTGTTTATTTGAGGGGTGGTTAGTGTTTACTTGAGCGGTGGGTTAGTGTTTAGTTGAGCGATTGTTTAATGTTGAATTGAGCGTTGACTTAGTGCTTAGATTAACGGTGAGTTAAAGTTCAGTTGAGCGGTGGGTTAATGTTTATTTGAGCTGTGGTTTATTATTTAGTTTAAAAGTGGTTTATTTTTTAGTTGAACGTTTGATTAGTGTTTATTTGAGCGGCGAGTTAGAGTTTATTTTAGCGGTGGTATAGTGTTTAATTGAGCGGTGGTTTAGGGCTTAGTGTAACGGTGGTTTAGTGTTTCGTTGAGCGGTGGATTAGTGTTTATTTCAGGTGTGTGTTATTGTTAAGTTGTGCGGAGGTTAGTGTTTATTTTAACGGTGGTTTAGTGCTTATTTGAGCGGTGCGTTAGTGTTTATTTGAGCGATGGTTTAGTGGTTATTTAAGCCGTAGTTTACTGTTTATTTGAGCCTAGGGCCAGTGTTTAATTGCGCTGTGGGTTAGTGTATATTTAAGCTGTGGGTTAATGTTTAGTTGAGCGGTGTGTTAGTGTTCACTTCAGCGGTGATTTAATGTTTGGTTTAACGGTGGGTTAGTGTTTATTTGAGCGGTGGATTCGTGTTTAGTTGAGTTGAGTTACTGTTTACTTGAGTGTTGGATTAGTGTTTAGTTGAGAGTTGGGTTAGTGTCAATTTGAACGATTGTTCAGCAATTTGTTGAGTGGTGGGTTAGTGTTTATTTGAGCGGTGGGAGAGCGCTTAATGGGGCGGAGATTTAGTGTTTAGTTGAGCGGTGGGGTAGTGTTTATTTGAGCGGTGGGTTAGTGTTTATTTGAGCGGCGGTTTAGTTATTATTTGAGATATGTTTAATTGTATATTTGAGCGGTGGTTTAGTGTTTTTTGATCGGTGGGTTAGTGTTTATTTGAGCGATGGATTTGTGTTTAGTTGAGAGTTGTGTTAATGTTATTTTGAGCGGTTGGATAGTGATTAGTTGAGGGGTGGGTTAGTGTTTAGTTGAGCGGTGGGTTAGTGCTTGTTTGAGATTTGGGTTAGTGTCAGTTTGGGTGGTTGTTAAATGTTAGTTAAACGGTGGGTTAGTGTTTATTTGAGCAGTGAGTTAATGCTAATTTGAGCAATGGGCTAGTGTTTAGTTGTGAGGTGTGTTAGTGTTTATTTGATCGGTGGTTTAGTGTTAATTTGATAAGTGGTTTAGTGTTTAGTTGAGCGGTGGATTATTAATTAGTTAAGCGGGGGGTTTGTGTTTATTTGAACAGTGGGTTAGTGTTTATTTGAGCTGTGGTTTAGTGTTTATTTAAGCGTTGGATTAGTGTTGTTTGAGCGTTGGGATGTTGTTAAGTTGAGCGGTTGTTTAGTGTTTAGTTTTGCGGCGTTTTTGTGTTCAGTTGAGCGGTGGGTTAGTGTTTATATGAGCTTTGGTTTAGTGTTTATTTGAGCGGTGGCTTAATGTAAATTTGAACGGTGCTTTAGTGTTTATTTGAGCGGTGGCTTAATGTAAATTTGAGTGGTGTGTTATAGTTGGTTATATTGTGGCGACAGCAGATGGTTTTAGTGGGATTGGATAAATATTGGGAAGGGAAGGGGGTGGAGTAAGTGTTCTTTGAATGCAGAATTTGTTAGGGTGTTTGTATAAACAGATGGAATATTGTGGGTTATAATGTGACGACAGCAGATGGTTTTAGTGGGATTGGATTAATATTGGAAAGGGAAGGGTGTGAAGTACGTGTTCTTTGACTGCAGAATGTGTTAGGGTGTTTGTAAAAATAGATGGATTATTGTGAGTTATAGTGTGGCGATAGCAGATTTTTTAATTAAATTGGATAAATTTTGGGAATGAAGGGTGTGGGTTAATTGTGTGTTGACAGAAGATTTGTTTTGTGGATTTGATAAAGTTGAGAAATGAAGGTTTTGGGGAATTGTGGGTTGACATCTGATTTTGTTACGGGGGTTTTATGTCCGGTTGAAATGGAAGGGAGTTGGGGAATTGTGTGTTGACAGTCGATTGTGTTTTGGGATTGCATGAATGGTGGGAACGTTAGGGGTTGGGGAATTGTGTGTTGAAAGCCGATTGTGTTGGTGAAAATGGATAAAGTGTTTGAAGGGAAGGGAGTGAGGAAATGTGTGTTGACAGCAGATGGTTTTATGGGGATTGGTTAAAGGGCGGGAAGGGAAGGGAAGGGAGTGTGGTAATTGTGCGTTGACTGCAGATTGTGTTAGCGGAATGTTTAAAAAGTGGGAAGGGGAAGGATTGGGCGAATTTTGGTTTGCCATGAGATTGTGTTAGGGGAATTGTATAAAATATTTTTTGAGAAGGGATTGGGGAACTGTGTTTTGACAGCAGATTGTGTTACGGCGTTTGGATATAGGGTGAGAAGAGAAGGGGTGGGGGATTTGTATGTTGACAGCCCATTATGTTAGGGGGAATGGGTAAATTTTGTGAAAGTAAGGGAGTCTGGGAATTTTATTTTGACAGCCGATTTTGTTCGGGGTATTGGATAAATTGTTGGAATGGAGTGGGGTTTTGTGTGTTGACAGCTGATTGTGTTAGGGCGATTCGATAAATTGTGGGAAGGGAAGGGAATGGGTGAATTGTGTGTTGATAGCAAATTGTGTTACGGGGATGGTATAAAAGGTGGGAAGTTAAAGGAATGGGGAATGGTGTTTTTACAGCAGAGTGTGTAAGGAATTGGGTAAAGGGAGGGAATGGAGTGGGCGTTTTGTGTGTTGACAGCACAATATTTTAGGTTGATTTTATAAAGTGTGGTACGGGCTTAATGTGTGTTGACAGAAATTTGTGTTGGGCGGATTGGATGAAACTTGTGAAGGGAAGGGTTTCGGGGAATTGTGTGTTGACAGCTAATTGTGTTAGGGTGATTTGATAAAGGGTGGGAGGAAATGGATTGGGGAAATTGTGTTTTGACATCAGATTTTTTTTAGGGAGATTGGTTAAATTGAGTGAAGTTAGTGGTTGAGATATTTGTGTACATCAGTTATTTTTAGGGTGATTGCATAATTTGTTCGAAGGGAAGAGTGTGGGGGAATTGTGTGTTGACAGCAGGTTGTGTTAGGGGGAATGAATAAAGGGATGGAATAGATTGTGAGAATATTGTGTTGACAACAAATTTTTTAGGGGATTTTGTAAAGCGATGGAAGTGAGTGGGGAATGGCGTGTTGACAATAGATTTTTTTAGGAGGATTGGATAAATGGTGGGAAGAGAAAGGATTAGGGGGAATTGCGTTTTGACAGCAGATTGTGTCAAGGGGATTCGATTTAAGTCGGAAATTGAAAGTTAATGGGAGAACTTTGAGTCATTTTTTGAAATTCTTAGATGATGTGTCATTAGTGAAGTTAATATAAATGGTCCATTATTTTGTTAAGGACCTGTTATACGGTATCAACAAGTTATCGTGTGGCTTTTTGAAAGGCACCAAACAATCCAGAACCAAACACCATAATAATAATGAATGTTATGTCTGTAAACGTGGGCCCGTTATCTTAGCGCGTATAGCGGCTTGCTACGGGCTGAACGGTCTGCGGATCGGATCCAAGGGAATGCGAGTTTTATTAGGTCTATTCAGGCCGTGCCTGGGACTCTTACAAACCTCCTGCACAATGGGACCTACGTCTTTCCCGGTGTTAAAGAGCGGCCGTTGCCTGTCTCTAACCCTTCACCCACTTTGAGTGCCATGGTCTAGAAATAGTATAACTATTCCTGTACTGCCCCTGTGAGCCGTACAGGCTGTAAAAAGCACCAGTGCCTTACAGCGTGGCACTTTACCTTTCTAATTATATCTGTGAACAGTAGCAAGCGTTCTGAACATGACACTGAATAAGCGCTTTTCGTAATTTGTACAACACTTGAAACATTAACACAACGCAAGCTGCACTGTACTCCATGGAGTACCTGAACAGGCAGCAGTGACGTAAAGTTCGTGCGGTTTAATCTGTGTGTTTTCTGTGCAGGATTTCCGGTCAATGTGGTCACCAAACCGCTGTTCTGTCTCGACAGGATTTTCGTAAATTTTTCTTATAGGAACAGCGCAGTGTTAGTTAGAACGAATGGAACTTAGCAGCTGCGCTATTCAAATGCACCTGAGACTCTCTGTGCAGCTATTGCAGTATCACGGACTGACAGCATCTGTAGGGGTGTTATATCGTTGTCAAATCTACTGAGTCAGACGAATCCATTTGTCTTGCAACTATCGAAATCTTTAAGGTAAGGTCTAATATTTCTCTTCTAATCTACAACTACACACTGCCTTCAGAAATTCAGTCAATATTTTTTGCCCGTAATTTTCATTTCTCCCTAACATCTCACATTCACCACAAATCTCATTCTCCCAAAGCCCATTGCAGTTCTCTCCATCCTCCTGTTAACCTCTCCACCTTACCACCAAATATCTCCCTCAACACCATATTCTTAAATTCCAGTCTTCAATTAAACAAATAATTACATTTAAAAACCCCACTAAAATATCTCGCACAACAAATACTGCTGTACAATTGAAGTACGAAAACCAAAATCACTTCTCACTGTTCACAAATATCATTTGTATTAAAGCCAAATATTTAATTACTGGTGCTAAAAACAAACCGATATTTACTCACTCACTCCCTTAACACAACAAACTCCTTCTTGAGAATTTAACCTGTTCTAATCTAGTCAAGAAATTTCCTGAATTTTATGGAACACGAAAATTTATTACCGCTATCACAAATGCCCAAAATCTGTTCCTATCCTGAGCCAGCTCGAAGCCGTCCATAACCCCACTAACCAAATAATGAATATCACTTTTATATTATAATCCCACCTATGCCTTGGTCTCAAATTTGGTCTTTTCCCTCAGGTTTCCCCACCAAAACACTGTATCCTCTCCCCTCCCTTCCATACGTGCTACATGCAATACTGATCTAATCCTTATGGATTTTTATCAACTCAATTATATTGGGTGAGAAGTGGACATAATTAAGCCCAACATTTTAACTTTTTTCCACTCCCGAATTCAGTAGTCAGCCATTACCCCAAATATTCTCCTCAACAACCCATTCTCAAAGAATATCAGCTTAAGTTTCTCCCTCTACGTGAGTGACCAAGATTTACACCCACACAAAACGACAGGCAAAATTAAATTTCTGTAAATTTTAATGTTTAATTTATTGTACAGCACACTGCAAAACAAAATATTCTGCACCAAATGACAGCAAGTAATCTCTGAAATTAATCTGCTTTTCATTTCTTCCTTACATAAATTTTGATTCTTTAATTCTCTTCCGAATTTTTTTTAAATATTTCTATATTACAAATGAATTATTATCAAACTATGTACTGACATTTCATCCTCCCTTCTGAACTCGATACATGATCATGTACTTAGTTTTATCAGAATATCCAGTCCAATCTGCTTATTAGCCAATACTGAAGTGTGTGCGTTTACCGTTACGGTATGCACGCTTCCTCCCAATATAAACAACCAGCAGCATAAGCCAAAAGATAATGTGAACCTTTTCATTTCATTCCAAATAGATTTGCATGAAGTTTCGTAATGGCGTATTCAAAACAACGTTGAAAACAAATAGCGATAACATCTCCTTGTACCAAGCCAATATTAACAGGAAACATGTAGACAGATGTTTTCCTACGCGGAATATGGCATAGATGTCACTGTGACTCAATTTTATTGTCCTTACTAAGTCCATGTGGAGACCTAACGGAATTAAAATATTTTAATAATATTCCTCCTAACTGAAAGATAAACTTTATGGTGTCTTTAAATAGACGATTGTCGGCTATTTCATTGAGTTGACAATTAGCTTATATTTTTGACGAGCTCTCTTACTATTAGAATTTATTTTCAATTACTTCTACTTATGTAAGGATAAAAAATAACACAATTCCATTATAAACAAGATACATGTTGACAGATGATTGCCTACGCGGAATGTGCTATAGATATCATTATGACACCATTTTAATATACTTAATAATTTGATGTAGTTACCAAACTGAAGGAAAACTTAATTGAAGTCCGCCCACCAAACTTAAATAAAAGCTTTTTGAAGTCTATAAAAAGAAGACGGTCGACTGCTTCATTGTATGGACAATTAGTTTAAATATTTGACGAGTACCCTTATTATTAGTTTATATTTTCAATTAGTTCCACATATGTAAAGATAAACAAAATATCATATTAAATGAAAACTATTAGGTTTATAATGGAGGGTTACTTGAAAATGAAGTATTGCAGTGTATATAAACGTTAAAATATACAACGGTAAGCAGCAGTATTGATAGATATTGTAACAATATGTATTGCAATAAATTGCTGCACAAAATTTCGGCTTTCTGACAACACAAATTGGTAGATATCAGCTGTTTAATGTGAATGTTAACGGTAAAGAGTTGGATAGCATTATTATGTTCACGGAAGAGGAGTAATATATCTCAATGAAGAGTACTTGTTGAAGGTCAACAATTGGGTTGAAACACATAGTGTATTTTAAAACAAATTACAAATACTTCATAACGTAAAACGAATTTTTCATTTTAAACCAGGTTAATTTTATGAGCCACATAATGCACAACGCTCTCCGCAGTATGCTGTAATCAGTCCAATACACAGTCCACAGTCAACGTGAATTAAACAATATTTGCGCTGCCACCACAAAACTGCACACAACTGTACATGCAACTAACTTTGTGGCACAGCGTACTGCCATATGTAACTGCATTAATTGATAGGCACGTTTCAAATAAAGATCCGAAATTCATATTCGCATGTATAATGTTACAACAACAGTCACATTGACACTAACAATAACAGTCACACTCACCATACTCACAATTACAGCCACACTCACCACACTCATATACCCTGCGGTACAGCACAAGCCTGTCTCACTTAACTCTCCAAAGCACAGTGGTTATTAAAACTTATGTGCCAGCAACTTAATATAAAACGGCGTATTGCCAAAACATCTGCACTTACGTGTTTCCAACAAGTGCCAAAACACACAGATATTATTTCGCCAAACAAAACCAATCGATTTGTTTCTACACTGCAAACTGAACTTTCAAAGAGCATTTTAATGACCTTAACGACTGTTCCTTTCTTTCGAGATAAACCGGCATGGATGAGTATCTGAACGCACATTACCATCTAGTGCCAGGTTACGAATGAGAGCAGCTATATATCTACATCCTCTATAAGTTTTCACAGTGTGCAGAAACGACTATTACCACATTTGTGAATCACAAAGTATGAAAGTTCTAAGATTTCAAACTTCTTCGCTTCTTCCTACCAGGTTTCAAATTAACACACTACTAAGACAAGGGGGTAATTCCTCTAAAATTTCAAAACCGTATAATTATGAACAAGTTCTTTCTCTGAACACGTAACGACGTACAGAACTACAAAACTGATAGCAATCAGTAACTTTCTGTATACAAAGCACAAAAGAGCTGACTGGGTTATTTATTGATATTTTAAGACAGACAAAGTCAGATATATAAGTTGAAGAAGGTGAAGAATTGTGAGATGTATATTGTGGACGGTGGTTTTAGTTGAAGTACGTAGCGTTATTATAAGCGTACAGACAGTGGAATAGAATTGGGAGATTGTGAAGTTTGGACGGTGGATATAGTGTGTGGAAATTGTGTTAGGGTAAGGGTATTGACAGGGGGAAGGAATTGTGAGATTGTGTAGTGTGGACGGTGATAAAATTGTAGGTATTTTGTGTTAGTGTAAGGGTACTGACAGGGTGAAGGAATTGTGAGATTGTGTACAATTTTCGGTGGTTAAAGTGTGAGTACACAGTGTTAGTTTAAGTTTACGGTCAGGGGGAGGAAGTGTGAGATTGTGACGTGTGGACGGTGGTTAAAGTGTGAGTACGGAATGTTAGTGTAAGTGTACGTATAGACAGGGGGAAGGAATTGTGAGAATGTATAGAGTGGAAGGTAGTTAAAGTGTGCGTACGAGGTGTTAGTGTAAGAGTAATGATAGGGGGATGGAATTGTGATATTGTGTAGTATGGACGGTGGTTATAGTGTGAGTATGTAGTGTTAGTGTAAGGGTAATGAAAGGGGGAAGGAAGTGTAAGATTGTATGGTTTGGACGGTGGTTATAGTGTGATTATGTAGATTCAGTGTACGGTTGATGACAGGGGATAGAAATTGTGAGATGGTGAAGTGCGGACGCTGGTTATAATGTGAGTACTTAGTGTTAGTGTAAAGGTAAAGAGGGGGAATGGAATTGTGAGATTGTGTAGCGTGGACGGTGGTTATAGAGTGAGTATTTAGTGTTAGTGTAAAGGTAAAGACATTGGAAAGGTTTTGTGAGATTGTGTAGTGTGGACGGTGGTTATAGATTAAGTACTTTTTGTTAGTGTAAAGGTAAAGACAGGGGAACAGAACTGTAAATTTCTTTAGTCGGTGGTTATATTTTGTGTACTTAGTGTTAGTTTAAAGGTACAGAGAGGGGAATGGAATTGAGAGATTATGTAGTGTGGACGGTGGTTAGGGTGTGTGTACTTATTGTTAGAGTATGAGTGCAGAAAAGGGATTGGAATTGTGATATTGTGTAGTGTGGACGGTGGTTATAATGTGAGTCCGTAGTGCTAGTTTAGGGATATTGAAAGGGGAATGGAATTGTCAGATTGTGAAGTTTGGACGGTAGTTATATTGTGTGTACTAAGTGTTAGTGTTGGGTACTCTAAAGGGAATGGAAATTGGATTTTGTGTAGTGTGGACGGTCGTTATAGTTTGAGTACTTAGTGTTAGTGTAAGGGTATTGACAGGGGAAAGCAATTGTGAGATTGTGTAGTGTGGACCGTGGTTTTAGTGTGTGTGTACTTAGTGTAGGTGTAAAGGTACAAACAGGGGAATGGAATTGTCAGGTTGTGAAATGTGGAATTTGGTTATATTTTGTGAACATAGTTTTAGTGTAATGTACAGAGAGGGAAATGGATTTGTGAGATTTTGAAGTGTGAACGGTGGTTATATTACGTAGTGTTAGAGTAAAGGAACTGACAGTTTAATGGAATCGTGAAATTTTTTAGTTTGGTCGGTGGTTGTAGTTTGTGGACTTAGTTATAGTGTAAATATACAGACAGGGGTAGGGAATTGTGCGATTGTGAAGTGTGGACGCTGGTTGGGATGTGACTACGTAGTGTTAGTGTAAAGGTACAGACAGGGGAATGGAATTTTGAGATTATATTTTGTGGAAGGTGGTTATAGTGTGAGTACTTAGTTTTAGTTTAAGGGTACTAACAGGGGAATGGATTTGTGAGATGTTGTTGCGTGGACAGTGGTTATAGTGTGAGTACTTAGTGTTGGTGTAAATGTACAGGCAGGGGAATTAAATTGTGAGATTTTGAAGGGTGGACTGTGGTTATAGTTTAGGTAACTAGTATTAGAATATAGTTACTGACATATTGTTAGGTTAAAGGTACAGACAGGAAATGGAATTGTGAGATTGTGTAGTGTGGACGTTGGTTAGACTGTGTGTACTTAGTGTTAGTTCAAATGTACAAACAGGGGAAAGGAATTGTGAAATATTATAGTGTGGTCGGTTGTTTTAGAATGAGTACATAGTCTTAGTTTAAAGGTACAGAGAGGGGAAAGGTATTGTGATTTATTGTAATGTGGACGATGGTTTTATTGTGTGTACTTAGTGTTTGTGTAAAGGTAGAGAGAAAGGAATGGAATTGGGAAATTGTGAAGTGTGGACGGTGATTATAATGTGAGTACATAGTGTTAGTGTAAAGGTACAGACAGGGAATGGAATTGTGAGATAGTTTATTGTGAACGGTGGTTGTAGTATGTGAACTTAGTGTTAGGGTAAAAGTAAAGACAGCGTAATCTAATTGTGAGTTTGTGAAGTGTGAACGGTGATTAAATTTTGAGTGCCTAGTGTTAGTGTAAAGGTACAGACAGGGGAATAGAATTGTGAGATTGGGCAGAGGGTTCGTTGGTTTTAGTGTTTGTACTTAGTGTTAGTGTAAAGGTACAGACAGGGGAATGGAATTGTGAAATTATTTTATTTTGGACGGTGTTTATATTGTGAGGAATTGGTTCTAGTTTTTTGGTACACAAGGAAATGTAATTGTGAGGTTGTGAATTGTGGAAGATTGTTATAATATGTGATTTAGTGTTTGTGTAAGGGTACTGACAGGGGATTGAATTGTGAGATTGTGTAGTGTGGGCGGTAATTAGAGTGTGATTACGTAGTGTTAGTTCAAGGGTACAGACAAGTGAATGGAATTGAGAGATTTTGTAGTGTAGCTGTACATGCAAGGTTTAAATTTTGTGTTTATTTGTATTATTTTCAAATTTTATATTTGTGCTTAGCATTGCATCACATGATGCAACTTCCTGCCGCCAATTTTAGTATTTCAATGGGTAAGGCATGATATCATTTATATGACGCTTTAGAAACTTCGAGAACATTCTATATCACGCGACTTTCCGGTCAAAACTGGTTAGTCCTTTGTTTCAAGCTAGATGCATGCTATTAGCTTGGCACTGCTAGCTTCCAGGCTGGCTCCAGTCTAAGGCGTGCGATCCTAGAGTCCAGACGCATTTTGCTGTTCCGCAACTAATTATATATTCCTTTGTTAGAACTAAGTTTCAGAATGTCATTATTTGTTTTTCTTTGTTTTTGTCGTCGTCTCCCCAAGGCATTCACTGCAAACACCGCTCCCAGTGTTGTGCATTTGACTGGGGTTTTCACCCAAGAGTGTTGTGAAGTTGCAAGTTGTTAGTGCGTCTTTGTAACAAAGAAATCTTGGTTAACACCTTCTTTCAGGTAATTTGCTCAAGATAAATCCTTAAACACACCAGTGTTAAGCCTTGTCTCCAAGTGAACAGGTTCTACATTTATTGGGAGTTACCAATACTTATTTACCATGGCATCAATGTACACAACGTCTACAAGACCAAGGTATGGTGAACAATATCACTTAGTGCCTTAACTTCTTCCAAATTGTCATTTGTGCAAGAAGAACTAATTACTAGAATCACTGCTTCATGCGACATGCTGTACCAAGCAAGGCTGACAACAAGTGTCACCATCACAACAGTGTAAATGCTAACTAGTTAAATTGCTTTCAGTCACGTTGACACGCATTTAGCTAGTGGGCTTGTTAAGCATTAAGTGTTTTGTAAATACAAGTCAAATAGTGTTACCACACAGGTGACAATATGATATTTACAAAAAAATAATGTAATATACAGACAGTATTATTACAAGAAATTCTTAATCAGGTTTATTTATAAATTAATTTGAAATTTACAGAATACAATTAATTGTTTTAACAGGCATTTGAGAATAGATTAAATTCTATTCACCCCTATATGTTTCCTGAACCAGAGCAGGGCAACAGAGGCCTTTTGTTAAATTGTGAGTACGTAGTGTTAGTTTAAGGGTTTAGAAAAGGGAATGGAATTGAGAGATTGTGTAGTGTGTACGGTGGTCAAAGTATGAGTACTTAGTGTTTGTTTAAGGGTACTGACAAGTGATGTAATTGTGAGATTGTGTAGTGTGGAAGTTGGTTTCATTGTGAGTACGTAGTGTTTGTGTAAGGGTACTGACAGGGATGGAATTGTGTGTTTGTGTAGTGTGGACGGTGGTTATAAAGTTAGTACGTAGTGTTAGTGTAAATGTATAGACAATGGAAAGGAATTGTGATATTGTTTAGTGTGTACGGTGGTTAAAGTGTGAGTACTTAGTTTTAGTTTAAGGCTACTAAGAGGGAGATGGAATTGTGAGATTGTGTAGTTTCGATGGTGGTTATATTGTGTGTACTTAGTGTTCGTGTATGGGTAGAGACAAGGGAATGGAATTGGGAGGTTGTGTAGTGTGGACGGTGGTTAATGTGTGAGTAAGTAGTGTTAGTGTAATTGTAAGGACAAGGGAAAAGAATTGTGAGATTTGTAGGGTGGACGATGGATAAAATGAGATTACGTAGTGTTAATGTAGATTTACTAACAGGGGATGGAATTGTGAGATTGTGTATTGTGGACGGAAGTTGGAGTATTAGTGAAAGGTATTGAGAGGGGTAGGAAATGTGTGAATTTGTAGTGTGGAGAGTGGTTAAATTTTGAGTATTTAGTGTTAGTGTAATGATACTGACAGAGGAATGGAATTGTGAGATTGTGTAGTTTGGATGGTGTTTATAGTGTGAGTACTTAATATTAGTTGAAGTGTAAATGCAGTGGAAAGGAATTGTGAGATTGTGTAATGTGGACGGTGGTTATAGTGTGAGTACGTAGTGTTAGTGTAAGGGTACTGACAGGGGGATGGAATTGTGAGATTGTGTAGTGTGGACGTTGGTTACAGTGTGAGTACTTAGTATTAGTGTAAGGGTACTAACAGGTAATGGAATTGTGAGTTTGTTTATTTTGGACGATGATTAAAATTTGATTCCGTAGTTTTAGTGTAAGGGAATTGACAGTGGGATGGAATTGTTACAATATGTAGTGTGGACGGTGTATAAAGCGAGAATACATAGTGTTAGGTTAAAGGTACTGACAGCGAATGGATTTGTGAGATTTTGTAATGAGGACGGTGGTTATATTTTGCGTACTTTTTTTAGTTTATGGTACAGACAAGGGAATGGAATTTTAGATTGTGTAGTGAGGATGTTAGGTATAATATGTGTGCTTAGTGTTAGTGTTTGGTACAGACAAGGGAAGGTAATTGTGAAGTTTTGTAGTGTGGGCTTTGGATATATTGTGAGTATTTATTCTTAGTGTATATTTACGGACAAGGGAATGGAATTGTGAGATTGTGTAGTGTGGACGGTGGTTTAATTGTGAGTACTTAGTGTTAATGTAAGGGTCCTTATGGGGGAATGTATTTGCGAAATTGTGTAGTTTGTACGGCCGTTATTTTGTGAGTACTTAGTGTTAATACAGAGGTACAGACGGGGGAAAGAATTTGTTATATTTTTTAGTGTGGACGGTGGTGATATTTATAGTACATAGTGTTAGTGTAACGGTACTGATAGGGGATTGAATTGTGAGATTGTGTAGTGTGGACTGTGGTTAAAATGTGTGTACTTAGTGTTAGTAAATGGTTACTGATAAGGGAATGGAAATTTGAGATTTTTAGTGTGTACTGTTGTTATAGTATGTGTACTTAATTTTAGTGTATGGGTAGAGACAAAGGAATGGATTATTAAGATTGTGTAGTGTGGTTGGTGTTTATAACGTGTGTACTTAGTGTTAGTTTATGGGTGCAAACAAGGGAATTGATTTGTGAGGTTTTGTTGTGTGGCGGTTGGTTATTTTGTGAGTACGTCTTTTCGGTTTAGGTGTACTGTCCGGGAATGGAATTGTGAGATTGTATAATGTGGACGGTGTTTATAATGTGAGTTCTTAGTGTTTGTATAAGTGTACTCTCAGGGGGATGAAATTGTGAGATTGTGTTGCGTGGGCTGTGGATATTGTGTGAGTACTTATTGTTAGTGTAAGGGTATTGTCAGGGGATGGAATTGTATTAATGTATAATTTGGACGGTGTTTAAATTTTGAGTACGTTGTTAGTGTAATGGTACTGACAAGTTTTGGATTTGTGAGATTATGTTTTGTGGACCATGGTTATACTCTGAGTACTTAGTGTTAGTGTAATGGAACTGACAGGGGGATTGAAATGTTATATTGTGTAGTGTGGACGGTGGTTAAAATTAGAGCACTTAGTTTTAGTTTAAGGGTATTTACAGGGGGATGGAATTGTGAGTTTCGGTAGTTTTGACAGTGTTCTTATTGTGAATACTTGGTGTTAGTGTAAGGTTACTAACAGGGGATGGAATTGTGAGATTGTATATTGTGGACGGTGTTTATAACGTGAGTACCTAGTGTCAGTGTAAGGGTACTGACAGGGAATGGAATTGTGAGTTTTTATATTGTGGACTCTGGTTATATTGTGAGGTCGTAGTGTAAGTGTATGCGTACTGAGAGGGGAAAGAAATGTAAGATTTATAAGTGTGGACTGTTGTTACAGATTGAGAAATTAGTGTTAGAATAATTTTACTGGCACAGGAAAAATAATGTGAATTTGAGTAGTGTTGTCGTTGGTTATAGTGTACTTAGTGTAGAGTACTTAATTTTGGTGTAAGTGTACTGACAGAGGAAAGGAAAATTAAAATTTTGTACTTTGGAAATTTATTTTAATATGAGAGCTTAGTGTTATTATATGCGACTCCCAGGGGATAGGAAATTTGAGGTTTTGTAGTGTGGACGGTGGTTATATTGTGAGTACTTATTGTTAGTGTATGGGTACTGACAGGGGAAAGGAAATGTTAGATTTTTTAGTGTGGACTGTTGTTATAGTTTGATAACTTAGTGTTAGAGTAGTTGTATTGACAGAGGAAAGAAATGTGAAATTGAGTAGTGTTGTCGGTTGTTATAGTGTGAGTACTTAGTGTTGGTGTAAAGATACTGACAGAGGAAATGGAATGTGAGATTGAGAAATGTGGACGTTTTTTGTAATGTGAGTACTTAGTATTTATTTTAGGGTACTCTCAGGGGAAATATAATGTGAGATTGTATAATGTGGTCGGTGGTTATTTTGTGAGTACTTACTTTTAGTGTAAGGGTACAGGCAGGGGAATGGACTTGTGGATTTCCGTAGTGTGGACGGTTTTTAGAGTGTGAGTACTTATTATTAGTTTAAGGGTTATTTCAAGGGAATGGAATTGTGAGATTGATTATAGTGGAGTTTTGTTGTAGTGTGAATACTTTAGTATAGTATAACGGTACTGACAGTGGAGTGGGTTTGTGAAATTGTTTATTGTGGACGTTGTTTATATTGTGCCTACATAGTTTTAGTGTAAGTTTACTCTTAGTGGGATGGAAAGTAACAGGAAGAAAACATTCAAATTTCCAATTTTTTATCGTCACGAACGACAATGGATTGTTCCATGCTCGAATAACATACCCCTGCTGTGACTTACCGTCTAAGACATGGCAGGGCGTCTGTTGTGAAGTTGTTTTTCATGATTAGTATTGATTGTCTTCGCTTCAATTGTTTGCGTTAGCATTGAAACAAACTAATGTGACGTAACTCTATATTTAAATAAAATTACATATATAAAATATTAAAATATGATTCAAAAGGAAGAATGCCTTAAAACAAGCAAGTTAAATAAATACAAGGCACACAAAATTCCCAGCTGTCTCACAGCACAAAATTAGGTATCAACTCACGAAACGTTGATTTCATAATTAGTCAGATATGGTGGAAATTTGTATAATGTAGAGAAATATATGTACAAATGCCGTGCGATTTGGTTTTATTTTTTTAGCGGTTCCGTCATGACCAAAATTTACTACAGCCATCCATAACATCTCTACACTACACTCCGCCATACCCTCACTACTAACACAGTAACATTCATTAAGATTTCCACTCTCTCTCTGCAGAAATGAACAACTCGCAATGCCATCAAGACTGATGGCCGTATTTCTGTCCCTGCTGTTGGCTACAACTGCTGTGATATTCTGGTTATGTTTGGTGATCCTGCCTGCAAGTGTGACAATACTGTTTCCTGAGAAATGCCAGTGTGACATAGGATGATTCAAGGTCCAGTGCGCCAGTACATCATTAACCGCTATTTCCTGAATCCATCTCAAATACGTCCGAACATTCGATCTTTCTTACACCGAAATAATGCTGCTGGAGAAGATCAGTATTGTTTCAATTACTGGGTTGGATTTATTGAATGCAGATGTATGTGGTCTGAGAAAAATAGAGTTGGGAGCATTCAACGGGCTTACAAAGTTGACAAAACTGGAAATATGTTGTAACGGTATAAGTGAAATAATACCAGGCACATTTGAGTGTATGAACATTCTCGAACAACTTGACTTAAGTTTCAACATATTACAGCACCCGGGCAATGGTGTGTTCAGTGGGTTGGTTAACTTAAATTATATAGAATTGTCTTGAAACAAACTGCTGTACTTCCACGAAGATTCATTCTTAGTGTCACAAAGTCTCCAAAATTTAAACTTAGAATTCAACCTGGAACTTCATGTACCAACTGACCAACTGACATTAATTCAAAATCTTTCTCATATTTACATTTATCTGGCTGTCATATAAGTTCAGTGTCAGTTGAAACGTTTGCAAATATCTGTGCACCGGAATTGATTAACTTGGACAACAATAAGCTGGGGAATTTAGATATAAATATATTGAGATCATTGCCATAACTGTCTGAACTGTATCTGCATGGTAACCCGCTACAGTGTGACTGTCAGCTGCAGGAATTGTGGCGATGGTGCAAGGATCGTAACATACGGACATGGGATCAGATATTGGTGCCGGAATGTGACGCACCGAGCCAAGTGGTGGGAATGTTGTGGTGTGGGGGGGGGGGGGGGGGTTTTTGGATGGGGCGGGTTTAAGGGTTTAAAAAAAAATTTTTTGGGTACAAAAAAAAAAAAAACAACAATCAAAAAAAAATTATA
>Ga0123355_10003676_pt1 | contig 22119 bp, 21 predicted proteins | sample TergutEmb28metaG_3_FD_89872 | JGI IMG/M metagenome (GOLD analysis project Ga0123355, IMG submission 89872) | Embiratermes neotenicus P1 segment gut microbial communities from Petit-Saut dam, French Guiana - Emb289 P1 | ecosystem: Host-associated > Arthropoda: Insects > Digestive system > Gut ... | reverse complement strand
GATGTAACAGTTCATGTTACATTTGAACAAATTCCCGCTGGAACACCAGACCCTGATGAGTTTACAGTTACTTTCACAGCAGGGGCAAACGGAAATATCACAGCGGCTATCGGCGGCACAGCTATTACCAGCCCCGCTGATGTACTAGAAGATAGCGTGGTAGTATTTACAGCTACCCCTGCAATGGGCTATCGTATTCTTGCATGGAGCATTAATGGTACAGTGGATGCCAGTATCACAGGCAATACACACACCAGAACCATCACTGATGATGTAACAGTTCATGTTGCATTTGAACAAATTCCCGCTACAGCAGACGAGTTTACTGTCACCTTTACAGCAGGAACTAACGGAAATATCACAGCGGCTATTGGCGGCACAGCCATCACCAGCCCTGCTGATGTGTTGGAAGATAGCGTGGTAGTATTCACAGCTATCCCCGCAACAGGCTATCGTGTTCTTGCATGGAGTATTAATGGTACAGTGGATGCCAGTATCACAGGCAATACACATGCCAGAACCATCACCAACAATGTAACAGTTCACGTTACTTTTGAAGAAATTCCCGCTGGAACACCAGACCCTGATGAATTTACAGTTACTTTCACAGCAGGGACTAACGGAAATATCACAGCGGCTATTGGCGGCACAGCCATTACCAGCCCCGCTGATGTGTTGGAAGATAGCGTGGTAGTATTTACAGCTATCCCCGCAACAGGCTACCGTGTTCTTGCATGGAGCATCAATGGTACAGTGGATGCCAGTATCACAGGCAATACACATACCAGAACCATCACCAACAATGTAACAGTTCACGTTACTTTTGAACAAATTCCCGCTCAGGCTCACGTTTCTGTTACAAACATCACAAACGTACCCGCACGGGTTACAGTAAGTCGCTCTCTTACACTTCACGGCACAGTAGCACCAGCAAATGCAACCAATAGCACAATCGTTTGGAGCATTGTAGATGCAGGTACTACAGGGGCAACTATCACCGATGGTATATTTATCGCACACAACAGGGGCACAGCAATTATCCGTGCTACTATCGTAGGCGGCGAAGATGTTGGCGTGAATTTCACCCAAGACTTTCGCGTAGACATCGTTCCTGTTTATGTTCCATCTACACCATCTCCATCGCCTTCACCAAGCCCTACGCCAACACCTTCGCCATCTCCAGCACCTGCAACAACACCTACTCCATCCCCAACACCGTCTCCCACGCCAACCCCCGCACCAGTTATAGATATCCCCACACGCGAATATAACAACGATACTGTTCTTGTACAGATAGAAGGCGGCGAGAGTGACGTTAGTATTGTGTTGCCCCAAGGTGTATACCAAGTTCAACTATATGGCAGAACCTTGGACGCTTTAATCGAATCTGGCAGACCCCTTACTATCAGCACCGAAACTTACGATTCAATTGTATGGACAACTCTGCCAACGCAATTCCTCAGAGAACTTCTCACACATGGTGGCGACATCGACATACAGATACGAAACACCACCATTTATCAAGACAATACTTTTGTATCTGTTGATATCGACTTCACAGCCAATGGACGCGTTGTTTCTAACTTCACAACTTACTATACAATTGGTGTAAACCTAAACGAATTTAATCTGTCTGGAAAAATGCCTGGTAGATTCACAGCGATTTACAATAATCGCAATATCGGCGGCACTTTCAATACAAATGATAATTCGTTTTGGGTAGATATACGCACCCCTGGCGAATTCATTATAGCCTATGTAGCAAACCTTAGAAGAATCCATGTGCAGTTTGGCTCTTACCTTATCACCGACCGTGTGACCAACTCTGTTCTTCAAGTAATGGACACACAACCCATGATGCAAAACAACCGTACCCTGTTGCCCATCCGCTTTGTAGCATATGCTTTAGGCGCGGAGGTTGATTGGAATCCACTCACTCAACAGGCAACCTTAACCTTCGAGGGGCAATCATTAACCCTAACCATAGGGCAATTGCTTCCAGGTATGGATGTTGCCCCGCAAATGGTCAATGACAGAACAATGGTTCCCTTACGGTTTATCTCCGAATTTTTTGGCGCACAGGTAAACTGGTGTGATGACACAAGAAGCATCGAAATTATAATGTAGTATCATCGTTCCGCCTTCATACGGAAATGGCTATATAAAAAGTAAGCGTCATAAAAACCACGTCTACGACTAGACGTGGTTTTTATGACGCTTACTAAATTGTGCGGATATTTCGGATAGAATGAATTATTAAAGATATAACATCTTGAAATCAAGTGATTTTTTGGAAATATTTTAAATACAAAGACTTTTTGTATGGAATGCTGTTATTATCTTGACAAGAAGTGATGTCTACCCCATAATATTGTAAAAAAAGCTATGGTTGATAATGCCCCCCATCGAGTGGGGTACATGAATAGAGAATTATTAATAATTAAATAAATATTTAAAAATGTAAATATTTGGGGTTTAACAATATTTAACCCCCTCCAAAGTTTAAAAGAGTGGGTGGGTTACTTAAAATAATTTACAAAGGTTAATATGTTTGCTTATGTTGTGCATTGTTTTTTGGGAAACATCAACGCCCTATAAAACGAAAGGTTGATAGCAAATGAAAAGGATATTTAGTTTAATCACTGTAATGCTGGTTTTAGCATTTGGAACAATTACCACATTCATGGCAACCCCACTAGGTACTACCTCCACCCCACAGTTTGAGGCTTCTATTGAATGGGATGGTGAAGTTTGGACATTATCGCTATATGTAAATGGTGAGCGTTTTACTGTAGAAGTTGATTATATTTTTGCAGTTGCGGAATTATCTGAGGAGTTGGAAACCATCGTTCAATTGTTAGGAGTCCACCCTCCACTTCAATTCATGGTATATTGCGAAGATGACGATTGTACAACCATGCCCCTTGCCTACACTCCTACACCTACGCTTACCCCATCCACAACGCCCACACCAAACCCCATCACTATACCAGCTCCAGCAACGCCCACACCAAGCCCCATCGCTACACCAGCTCCAGCACAAGCAGCAGGTAGTACAACAGTTTTTCTATCTGCTACAGGAACAAGATGGCATAGTATTAATAACTGTGGCAACATGAATCCTGATAATACAAGAAGTGTCACTTTAGAATATGCAAGAGGTCGTATTGATTTGTCAGCTTGCACTAGATGTAACGCACCACGATAAGAATCTTCATCAGAAATAAATGCATTTGAAGATGTTGCAAAGTTTAATAAACCCAAAACACAGATCAACATAAGCAAACACATTAATCTCTGTAGCTAGAGTGTATTATATGATTTGCTTGAACAATAATAACTTGCTCCTGTTATTGCAGGGCAGGGTGTGTACTTAATTGTTTAAGCATAGTTTAATACAAGAGCTGCAAAAATACATTTATAATTATATAAAAAGCGGACTCCTACCCTTGTACATCAAGAACGAAGCCCGCTTTTTTCTATTTTCTAATCTAATTTTTGCTACTGGTTTCAACAGATATTGTTGTAGATAACGATGTTAGTAGTTCGGCTGTTAAGTGAATGTCAAAAGATTTTATTTCATAATATTTCATTGACTTACCAGTTTCAGAAATCTCATAACTTCCTGTAATTATAGCCGCTTCCTCAAGTTTTTTTAAATGCATATACAAAAGTGGTCTACTCATGTTCATTATCTTTGCCAGTTCGCTAACATATCTCCGCTTTTCTGAAAGGATACCAACAACCTTTATTCTCATTGGGTGAGAAAGAGCATCAAATAGTTTTGTGTAGTCTGTATAGCTTGATAAAATCAAGCGGTCATTCTCCACACTATTCTACCTCTTTTAACACCCTATCTATAGAGGCAAGTTCCTCCTCAATAATAGAGAGTTTAATTTTTAGATAGGCATTATCTTCCTTTAATTCGTTTGCTAGTTTTTCAAAAGACTTTTTTCCAATAGATTCTACTTTAGCTCGCTTTACCTTTCCCCACATAACAATGAGAACAACTAGAATAATACAACTCCCGTAAACAATTAATTGAATTACAAAACTATTCACATAAATCACTCCTTAATTGAATTTCATTTCTTATGAAATAATTATATTACACATGAAATTAATTGTCAACAATAACTTTATGACACTAACTTTCTCATTTTATTTAAAGACTTTTGTGAAACATTGGGATATGATATACTACATACAAGATTTGATAAGATATAAGGAGGTTTTTATGTTTAATAAAAATTTAAGTAGGACTACAAGTATCACCCTTTTAGGAATGTTTGCGGCTATCATTGCTATACTTGCCTCAACATTCTTAGGATTTATCCCTATACCTGTTTTGGGGAGTGCTACTACTTTGCATATTCCTGTAATAGTAGCCTCTTTGTTGCTAGGTCCTAAGCATGGGGCAATAGTTGGTTTTATGTTTGGGATGGCATCCGTCATAAGAACTACAATGTTACCAGTGTTAAGTTCTTTTGTATTTTCGCCTTTTATACCTGTACCAGGTACAGACAGAGGCAGTATGCTTTCTTTGGTTGTGGCATTTGTCCCACGTATTTTGCTGGGGATTTTACCATGGTTTTTATACAGACTAATCCAGAAACTTACAACAGACCGTTTTATGATTATAAACTTGGCTGTAACAGGCGTAATCAGTACAGTAATGCATACTCTTATGGTTATGCATTTGTGGTACTTTCTTTTCCGCCAGCCATGGGCATATGCGCGTGGGCAGCTTGTTGTTGAGATGTATGCAGTTGTTTTAGGCATTATCGGCTCTGTGGGGATTGCAGAAGCTATTGTTGCGGGGGTACTTGTTCCTACTATATGTTTTGCATTATTTATTATATTGCGGCGTAATCATAATTTTTCGGCAAGAACATCAGGAGCGAATAAATGATTTTAGGAATTGATGTAGGTGGTTCTACTACAAAAATAGTTGGTATTAAGCCGAAAGGCGAATATGTTGGAATGCTACAAGTAGATGCAAGCGACCAGATTACCTCTGCATTTGGTGCGTTTGGAAAATTTGCAGCCACATATAGTTTACGGATTAGTGATATTAAACAAATCGTTGTAACAGGGGTTGGGGCTTCCTATCTGGAGGCGGGTATGTATGACATTCCAACTAAAAGAATTGATGAATTTTTGGCTATAGGACTGGGCGGATTAAAAATGGCCGCCCTTTCTCAAGCCCTAATAATAAGCGCAGGTACAGGCACTGCTCTTGTTAGGGCTTCAAAAGATGAAATAAAACATTTAGGCGGGAGCGGGCTTGGTGGTGGAACATTATTAAGCCTTGCAGAGCGTTTTGCAAATGCACATAGCTTTGCGAGCATTATCTCTATGGCAACAAAGGGGAATCTTAGTAATGTTGATCTGCGTCTTAGTGATATTTCTAAAGAAAAAGTTGGAAACTTACCCCCAACAGCTACAGTTTCCAACTTTGGCAATTATAAAGATACCGCAGAACCCCCAGATATCATTCTAGGGCTTATTAACATGATTTTTGAAAGCATTGGCATGATGGCTATTTTTACAACTTTGCATGAAAGTAGTGTAAAGGATATTGTTTTAATTGGTTCGCTTTCATCTATTCCTCAAGCGCGAATTGTTTTTGATACTTTGTCACAGATGTATCCTGTATGCTTTCATATTCCCACTAATGCAATCTATGCTACGGCAATTGGTGCCGCATTATCAGAATTGACTTGTTAAAAATTTAGACCATGGGACTCCGTCCCACACCCTGCAAACTTTTTGAAAAAAGTTTGAACAAAAATTTTAATTTGAAAATCGCAAAGCGGTTTTTCTGGAAAGGGGGCAAGGCAATATGATTTTTTTCAAAGATATAAGTATGACTTACAAGGTTGCCAAACGTCAACAGGGATTAAAAGCGGCTTTGAAGTCTTTGATTAAGCGTGATTACACATGTATAGAAGCATTAAAAAATGTTTCTTTTACCGTTGATGATGGTGAAATTATTGGTTACATTGGTCCTAATGGCGCGGGAAAGTCAACCACTATAAAAATTCTAAGTGGTATACTTGTGCCAACAAGTGGCGACTGCTCTGTATTTGGAAGGAGACCTTGGGATAATAGAATAGAGCATGTAAAAAATATAGGTGTTGTTTTTGGGCAACGTTCTCAATTAATGTGGGATATACCTGTAATTGACTCTTTTGAACTTTTACGAGATATATACAAAGTAAATCCAATCAACTATAAAAAAAATCTCGATGAACTTGTCGAGATTTTTAGTTTATCTGAATTTGTTAATACACCCGTTCGCCAGCTTAGTTTAGGGCAACGTATGCGTTGCGAAATTGCTGCCTCTTTGTTGCATAGCCCTAAAATTTTATTTTTAGACGAGCCTACTATTGGGCTTGATGCGGTTTCTAAAGTTGCTGTTCGTAATTTTATAAAACGAATAAATAAAGAAAATGGCGTAACCATTATGCTAACCACACATGATATGGGTGATATCGACGCTTTAACAGACCGTGTAATGCTTATTGGTAAAGGGCAAATTTTATTTAATGGTAGTTTTGCACAAATGAAAAGTAAATACGAGGTAGTCGGCGAAGAGTCACGCTCTATAGAAGAAATAATAGCCGAAGTTTACGAGGGCTACTCACTATGAGACCATATTTTTCGCTTTTAAGGGTTAGATTTTTGAATGGTCTACAATATCGTGCCGCGGCTTTTGGTGGACTTGCCACTCAATTTTTCTGGGGTATAATGCTTATATTTATTTTTTCTGCATTTTATGGCGATGCTACTTATTCAGAGGGGTTTTCATTTAGTGCGCTTGTAACTTATGTATGGTTGCAACAGGCTTTTTTAATGTTTTTAATGCTGTATGACTGGGATTCGGAGTTATTTGAGATGATTACAACAGGGGGCATAAGCTACGAGCTGTGCAGACCAATAAATTTGTATCAAATTTGGTATGTTAAATTGCTTTCTAAAAGGCTGGCGGGTGGTTTGCTACGTTTTTCGCCAATCCTTTTGATTGGTTTTCTGTTACCATATCCATATAATTTATCATTACCATATAGCCCCTTATCATTTTTGCTGTTTATTGTTACATTATCACTAGGGCTGTTACTGCTTGTATCTATGTCCATGATGATTTATATATCTGTATTTAAAACCATGCACCCCGCTGGCTCAATGTCAGTATTTGGCATAGCGGGTGAATTTTTTTCAGGTTTAACCATACCCATACCGTTAATGCCTGTATGGTTGCAAAACATGACATTCTATATGCCTTTTCGGTGGACAGCAGATTTACCTTTACGTGTTTATTCTGGGCATATAGGAACACAAGAGGCATTGGTTGGGATAACAATGCAAATATTTTGGATTGTTATTCTAATAATAGCAGGTGTACTTATAATGAAAAGAATTACGCGCCTAACCATAGTACAAGGGGGTTAATTTATGAATTCAGTGAAGTTATATCTAAAATATGTGCAATTACTTGTAAAAGCCCAAGCACAATATAAGGCTTCTTTTATAATGCTGTTTATTGCACAATTAATCAGCCCAATTGTAATGTTTGCGGGAGTCTACTTTTTGTTTGAGCGTTTTGGAAATGTGCAAGGTTGGGCAATGCATGAGGTATTTGTTAGCTATGCTGTTATAACAATGAGTTTTTATATGGCAGAATGTATTGCCAGAGGTTTTGACCAATTTCCAAACATGATAAGAACAGCCTCATTCGATAGGATTTTAGTCCGTCCAAGGGGTACAATACTCCAAGTTTTGGGTTCGGCTTTTGATATTAGGAAAATAAGCCCGTTTTTTGTTTCTTGTATTATACTAACCCTAGCAATCGTTTCTGGGGATATATTGTGGACTTTTGCCCGTGTTGTAATGCTCTTTAATATGATTATTAGTGGAACTATCATATTTTGTGGGGTATTTATGTTACAAGCAACAGCAGCATTTTGGACAATAGGTGGGATTGAATTTGCGAATATCTTTACTCATGGTATTAGGCAACATGCCATATATCCGTTAAATATATTTCCGCGAGGAATTACAATTTTCCTCACATTTATAATTCCATTTGGCACAGTAACATACTTACCTTTACGCTATTTAGTTGGCAGGATTGATGGTATTAGTTGGTTGTACGCATTTTTGCCACTTACAGGGGCGTTGTTTATATTACCTTGCATTTTGGCATGGCGGTTTGGTGTTCGCAAATATTCATCCACTGGGTCTTAAAATAAAGAGTTGGTCGTTAGGGATTATCGCCTGTACTAAAGTTATATCACTTACATTTGTTCTTGGAAACGGAAACTGTACAACACGAATTCTATCCCATTCTCGCGTAGTCACTATGTTTGGTGATTCTATAATACGAATCATCTCTAAATCCAAAGCATCAAATGTTCTTACTGGTTCTATATCATCATCCATACCCCAATTCACAACACCAAATGTTCTTATTGGTTCTGGAGTGGCAAGTATTTCCCAATTTGCATTATTAGAAAAAGAAATAAACTGCTCAAAATCTTGTGGATAAACAGGGATAGAATTATAAGAAGTGCGTACAAGACTTGTGGCAATAATAACACATGCTACTAGAGAACATAACGCCACAATCCCCCTCTGTCTATGAGAGCGGTCAAGAACATTGCACAAGCGTTTTTTCATTTCTTTAGCACTATTACCCATTTCAGTTAAAACAACATTCTTTTTTGTATGAATTGTTGGTAATGTAGAAACCAATACTTTACAATATTGTTTTAATTCAAATTCGGCTAAAGTACCCACTACATAATCATCGCAAGAAAGCTCAATATCTTTTGCAACCTGATTAGCCACAAGATATACCAGCGGATTAAACCAATGTAAGGCGTTTGCTAGTAATAATATCCATTTGTAAAAAATATCATTACGTTTGTAATGAATCAATTCATGTCTTAGAATGAAGGCTAATTCATCATTGTTATAATTTCCGTGTGGCAATAAAATCTGCGGAAATAATAAACCTGTAAGAACAGGCGAATCTATCGCATTTGTAATTCTTAGTACAGGAAATTTTTTCAATCCCAATATATTACTCTGTTCCTCAAGGAGATCTAATATAAGCTCTGGCACAGGCGCGTCAGTTGAATTTTTCAAGTGAATATGAAACTTTATATAAGCCCGTAAATGAAAGAGTAAAAATATTACAACTCCTGTTAGCCATATATACATAAAAATCGGCGAGCCATTCAACATATATGAATTTCTGTTATCTACAATAATGGAAACGGGTTCTTCAACTGTTGAATGAACTAACGTTACTTCATTACCTAAGAGGTTTTCATCAAATACAGATTGCAGCATAGTTACCGTCATATATGCGCCCTCTGATGGTGAAACAGTTAAATATCTATAAATAGAAAATATGGGTAATGATGGCATTGGTATAAATAACAATAGACGCACTACAATAATCATCCACAAAATATATCGCCATCGTGCACTGTATCTTTTGTGTAATAACTTGGTTGCAAAAAACAAAATCCCTATCAATATTCCTGTGAAAAATGATATATGTAGGATTTCTATAAAAATACTTTGCATTTTGATATCCTCCTCGTTATGGTTTATGGTGGCAATTTACACTAACTTATCTGTCATTGTGAGCTTGACCCGCAATTCCTTTTGTAAACAAGGATTATACAAAGAGATTCCAGAGCCTGCTCTGAACTTGATTCAGAGTCAAGCGCATAATGACGAAAATGGAACTTTTCATGCTTATGTTAGTGTGAGGTGAAGGCATTGTAAGGCACAGCTTTTAAGCTAAATGACATAGGAAATAAACCATTGTTGAAGTCATAATTATACAAACCATTCTCAACTCTTGTGCATCCACCTGCGTCCCAATAATTTTCTTGAAACTCATTAAAAAATTTGATATGCATACCCGCAGATATGAGCTCATTGATTACATCAGATGTTTTGTACATCCAAAAATATGTTTCTACACCATGTTTTGTGTCAGACGCATAACCACCTATTGAATTGTCAATGTCAGGGGATTTCTTAAAATATGGGTACTTGATTTTTGTAATATTTTTTGACAATTCCTCCTCATCAAACATCAAATAAATTGGGTGACTATCAAAAATATAGAAAAAACCATCATCTTTAAGGAGATGTCTTATGGTCTTTCCCCATTTTTTTAAATCAGGAAGCCAACCTATAGCCCCTTCTGAAACAAATACAACATCATATTTTTCATTATGTGACTCCATGAATTCCATAATGTCAGATTCAATGAAGCTAATGTTAGAAACACCCAAATCATCAGCAAGTTTATTGGCATACTTGATATTATCAGAAACCAAGTCAACACCAACGGCATTTGCTCCCATTTTCGCCAGTAAGATAGTGTCTGCACCTGTGTTACATTGTAGGTGAATTATATTCTTGCCACTTAAATCCCCAAGTTCGTTGAGTATATATTTGTTAAGTTTATGATTGCCTTCAAGTAATTCCTTTTTATAATGAAAATAATGGTCTTCAGATATTTGTCCCCAAGCATGTTTATTTGATTCTATCTCTCTCATTTTTCATACCTCTACCAAAATTTAATACTCCCCTTGCGGGGTTGAGGGGCAGAGCCCCTCATGTTTTTACAATTTACACTTTATCTCTTTTAATGAAAGTCGTATGCAGCAACTCGTGTGCCTTATGACTTCCTGGCTTTTCAAGGAACTCGTTATAAAGAGCTTTTATCTCCTCATTTTCATGGGAACAGCGTTTTGGCTTATCTGCATCAATGGCACGTAGAGCTTTACCTCGTTCGGCAACAACAGCGGGGTCATTTCCATAGAAAGGCTGACCACCACCGCCTACGCAACCACCAGGGCAAGCCATAATTTCAATAGCATGATATTGACTTTTGCCATCACGAATATTTTCAAGTAATGTGCGGGCATTACCTAAACCATGTGCAATACCAATCTTTAAATCTAAATCACCCACTTTAACAGAGGCTTCGCGAATGCCATCCATCCCATAGAGTTCTTTAAACTCAACATCTTTAGGGTTTTCTCCAGTAAGTGTGAAGACAGCAGTGCGTAAAGCCGCTTCAATAACGCCACCTGTAGTGCCAAAAATCGTACCAGCACCAGTGGATTCACCCATAAATTTATCAAAATCTTCATCAGGCAAATGATTAAAACTTACTCCTGCTTCACGCATCATGGCCGCCATTTCGCGTACAGTTAGTACATAGTCCACATCTGCAAGCCCATTAGTCGCAAGTTCATCACGTGCAGATTCAAACTTTTTAGCCAAACACGGCATGATTGACACAACTATCATTTTTGCTGGGTCAACGCCTAGTTTTTCTGCGAGGTAAGTTTTCGCAAGCACACCAAATATTTGATGTGGAGATTTACATGTTGATGGAATATCCAACATATTGGGGAATTGATGTTCAATAAATTTCACCCAAGCAGGGCAGCAAGATGTTAAAATTGGCAATTTCCCGCCATTTTGGATACGGTCAATTAATTCGTTAGCTTCTTCCCAAATGGTAATATCTGCAGCAAAGTTAGTATCATACACTTTGTCAAAACCTAAACGACGTAATGCAGAAACCATTTTACCTGTAACAATACTACCTACAGGAAGACCAAACTCTTCGCCTAAAGATACACGAACAGCAGGGGCAGTTTGCACAACAACAATTTTTTCAGGATCATCAATTGCAGACCACACATTACCAATATAACTTGCTTGAGTTAGCGCACCAGTTGGGCATACAGATACGCATTGCCCACAAAAAGTACAAGAAGTATCTGCAATAGGGTAATCAAATGCTGTACTTACGACGGTTTCAAGTCCACGATTTACAGCGGAATATACGCCCACTGTTTGCACTTCATTACACATTGTTTCGCAACGACGGCAAAGTACGCATTTTTCAGGGTCACGAACAAGAGATTTACTAGAATCATCTCTTTTGTGTTTTGCCATTTTGCCTTCAAATCTATTTTCACGAATATTTAAATCTGCTGCTAGGTCTTGTAATTCGCAATGTTTGTTGCGTTCGCAAGATAAGCAATCTTTTGGATGGTTAGATAAAAACAACTCTACCATAGTACGGCGCGCATTTACCGCACGGGCAGTGTTGGTACTAACAGTCATACCATCCCAACAATCAGTAGCACAAGCAGGAGCAAGCCATTTTCGCCCGTTTGCCTCAACCTCAACCATACACACACGGCAAGAGCCTGATTTATTAACCATTTTAATCTCAGCCATATCCAAGTGACAGAGAGTTGGAATATTTATACCATTGGCGCGAGCGACTTCTAAAACCGTTTTACCGTCCTCTACTTGCAACGAAATATTATTTAATGTGATATTTGCCATTATAATCCTCCTCCTTCTACTCTACCACAATTGCATTAGTTGGGCACACTGGAACACAAGCACCGCATTTAATACAAACTTCTTGGTCTATTACATGTTTTACCTTACGTTCTCCATGAATACAATCCACTGGGCAAACCTTTTTACACTTTGTACAAGCAATACATTTTTCAGGGATGATCAAATAAGTCACCAAATCTTTACATGCACCAGCAGGGCATTTTTTGTCATTAACATGTGCCAAATATTCTTCATGGAAAAACTCAATTGTGGATAAAACAGGGTTAGGAGCAGAGTTACCTAATCCGCATAAAGAAGTGTCTTTAATAATTTGCCCCAAATCTTTAAGGCGATTAAGGTCTTCTTTTGTACCATTTCCGACAGTAATTTTCTCTAAAATTTCGTACATACGAGTATTACCAATACGACAAGGAGTACATTTACCACAAGATTCTTCGACGGTAAAGTCAAGATAGAATTTGGCTATATTAACCATACAGTCATCTTCGTCAAGAACCATCATACCACCAGAACCCATCATTGAACCAATACCGCTTAAAGTTTCAAAATCTACGCCCAAGTCAATATGCTTAACAGGAATACATCCACCAGAAGGCCCACCCGTTTGCATGGATTTGAATTCTTTGCCATTTGGTATACCGCCGCCAATTTCATAAAGTATTTCACGCAATGTAGTCCCCATAGGAACTTCAATTAAACCAACATTGTTAATTTTTCCAGCAAGAGCAAATACTTTAGTGCCTGGTGATTTTTCAGTACCAATACTTCTAAACCAATCAGCACCTTTTAATATAATTGAAGGGATATTGGCATATGTTTCTACATTATTGTTTACAGTAGGTTCATACCAAAGCCCCTTTTGTGCTGGAAATGGTGGGCGTAGTCTTGGCTCTCCGCGTTGACCTTGTAATGAGTTAATTAAAGCTGTTTCCTCACCACAAACAAACGCACCTGCACCAAGGCTAATAGAAATGTTAAAATTAAAACCTGTTCCCATGATATTGTTGCCAAGTAACCCTTTTTCTTTAGCTTGCTCAATTGCAAGTTGAAGACGTTTTACAGCCAGTGGATATTCTGCACGAATGTAAATAATTCCTTCGTCTGCACCAATTGCATATCCACCAATTGCCATAGCTTCAAGTATGCCATGTGGGTCACCTTCAATAATAGCCCTATCCATAAACGCGCCTGGGTCACCCTCGTCTGCATTACAAAGAATATACTTTTTACCAGAAGGGCTATTATTTTTATATCCAAACTCCCATTTTAAACCACATGGAAAACCTGCACCACCACGCCCACGCAAACCAGAGTTTTTAACAACTTCGATAATTCCTTCTCTGGTCATTTCTGTTAGGCATTTTGCAAGAGCAAGATAACCATCGGCAGCAATGTAATCACATATAGTTTCTGGGTCGATGTTACCGCAATTACGTAATGCAATACGCACCTGCTTACCATATCCAGGATTAGGCAAAATGTAATCCACTGGTTCATTTTTAATTAAATAATCAGTGACAACTTTACGCGCTTCATCTGCACCAATGCCACTCACATAAACAGGTTCATGGTTGGGGCGGCGAATTTCCACCAATGGCTCTTTATAGCACATACCAATACATCCAGTAGGTACTACAACTGTATTTTGCAAATTATTTTTTGCAATTTCATCCATCAAAGCCTCTGCAACAACATCTGAACCTGCCGCCAATCCACAGGTTGCCATGCCCACATACAACACTGTTAAATCATTGTTTTCTGCCATATGTTTAGATTTTTCTGCAAGGACTTCATTTTTATAGGCATTAAGCTCTGCAATAGACTTAATCATTAAGCACTAGCCCCTTTCGCCTTAAATTCTTCAACAATACCTTTAACATCTTCTTTTTTAACACGTGCATAAACTTTTGGACCAACTAATACTACAGGTGCAAGCCCACATGCCCCAACACAGCGTAATCCATCCAGTGAAAATAATTCATCCTCTGTTGTACCACCTGATGGAATACCTAGTTCATTTTTAAACTCGTCAAGAATATCCCCTGCACCAAGTACAAAACATGCTGTACCCATACACACGTTTACCCTGTATTTGCCTTTTTTTGTCATAGTAAAGAATGAGTAAAACGTTACAACCCCATAAACTTTACTTGAGGGAATCTCTAATTTGTGGGCTACATGATTTTGCACTTCTATTGGCAAAAATCCAAAGATATCCTGTGCTTTGTGTAACACAGATATTAATGCGCCCTGCTTTGTTGGCAAACTGTCAATGAATTCGTCTAATTTTGCATACAAAGCGGTTTCATTGCTTGTCATGTTTAACCAATTCCTTTCTGATTTCTAATTTTTTTACCCCCACTCACAAGCGAGGACTCCACAATGCAATTGAAACTAGCTACGTACAAGCATATGTTTTCAATTACATTCACTACACACAAAAAAAGCATGTCTGAATACATGTCCCTTGTGTACATATTGCTCTAAGAAAATGTCCTCTACTATTCTACCGAAAAGTTTCTCGTTTTGCAAACTGCTATATAAAATATATAAACACTGTGCTATACTTTGTCAAAGTTAAGTCACGAACACTTTTTGAAAGGAATAACAGAATGTTGTCCGATATACAAGCGCAGTCTATGGATAGGAAAGAGTATAAAGAAACCCTAAAGCAATTGGAAGGCAAGCTAACTTTTCTTCAACAACGAGTGAGAGAAGCAAGGCTTCCAGTGGTGATAGTATTTGAGGGCTGGGGTGCCGCTGGAAAAGGTACGTGTATATCACGAGTGGTAAACCCGCTTGACCCGCGTTATTTTGATGTAAGAACGACTGGTAAGATTACAGAAGATAAACTAATGCGCCCATTTTTGTGGAGTTTTTGGACATATTTGCCAGGCAAGGGTCAAATAGTGATTATGGATAAAAGTTGGCATAGACTTATTCTACCAAATATTCGCTCTGCATGGGAATTAAGCAATATGGAAACTCATGGGTTTTATGTTGATGTAAATGCATTTGAACGACAACTTACCGAAGAAGGATATCTAATCATTAAATTATTTCTGCATATTAGCAAAGAAGAACAGGAAAGTCGTTTCAAATCCTTGGCAAAAGACCCAACCACATCATGGCGTGTGCATGAAAAGGATTGGGCGCAAAATAAAGGATATGAGCAGAATTTGCGTCACTTTGAGAAAATGCTACGAATGACAAGTACCGACGAAAACCCCTGGCATGTAATCGAAGCAGAGGATAAGCGATTTGCAACATGCAAAATAATGAGTATTATAACGGACTCAATTCAAGCACGTTTAGATGCCACTAATTGTGAAACTCCCGCACCAGTTATTATTCCAGCAAATATTCCGCGCACTTTAAGAAGTATTTCTCCTGATGAAACAATTGATGATGCACAGTACAAAGATGAACTGGAACATTATCAACAAAAAATGCGTATGCTAATGAATAAAATGTATTCTCAACGGCGCTCTGCCGTTATCGTGTATGAAGGCTGGGATGCTGCTGGAAAAGGTGGCAATATTAAGCGTCTAACTTCTGAAGTAGACCCGCGTTGTTATGCAGTAGTACCTATTGGAGTGCCACGCCCACAAGAAATGGCGCGTCATTATTCGTGGAGATTTATGGTTAAAATGCCCAAAAATGGACATTTGACAATTTTTGACCGTTCTTGGTATGGGCGCGTTTTGGTGGAGCGCGTAGAAGAACTCACACCAGAACACATATGGCGACGTGCTTACACTGAAATAAACGAGATGGAGCAACACTTAGTCGCTCATGGTACAGTAATGTTAAAATTCTGGTTGCACATTGATAAAGAAGAACAATTGCTTCGTTTTGAAGGTCGCCAAAATGACCCTTTAAAGCAACATAAAATTACAGAAGAAGATTGGCGAAACAGGGAAAAATGGGATTTATACGAAATGGCGGTAGATGAAATGTTAGCACGCACACACACACCACATGCTCCATGGATAATTGTAGAATCAAATAGTAAAAAATACGCAAGAATCAAAGTTTTGCAAACTGTGACTGACGCTTTAGACGATGCCTTGAGGTAATTTTTGTGAAAAACGAAGAAAAAGCGATTAAGTCGCCTTTCGAAGGAAGTATAGCTGGGATTTTCTCAGCGGAACGGCGAGGTTTGGGACAGAGTCCCAGTAAAAAAGAATTCCACCATCCTCATGAAAAACACCGTCAACGTGTGCGTCAAAAATATTTAAAAACGGGTCTTGAGGGTTTTGCAGACCACGAAGTGCTAGAGTTACTCTTGTTTTATGGTTATCCACAAGGTGATGTAAATGAAATTGCACATAGGATGCTTAATCAGTTTCACTCGTTGCCGCATTTGTTTGAATCTGATGTCCCTACGTTGATGGAAAAATTAAAATGTACAGAGCGAATTGCAGTATTGCTTAACTTGATTCCCAAAATTGCCAATTTATATTTTGTACAACGTTGGAACTCTGCACGAGTGCCATTAAATACCACAGAACGCGCCGTAGATTTTGCAATAAGATTGTTTGCAGGCTGTACGATAGAGCATTTTTATGTATTTGCATTAGATTCACAATATCAATTAATCAACAAACACCTTATTTCAGAGGGTACGGTGCATGAATGTGCGCCATACTTTCGGAACATCCTAAGTGCTGTTGTTGCAGACAATGCACGTGCTATTATTATGGCACATAATCATCCGTCGGGTACAATACGTCCATCTCGTGGGGATGATGAAGCAACACGCAGTATTGCCGAAAAACTAAATGCTGTAGATATTTTTGTGGTTGACCATATTATTATAGCTGGTGAGAACTATTTTTCCTATGCAACACGCGCCCCATATGGAAATGAATCTAGGAAATTTATTTCGGGGTATCCTTCACCATCAAAATTTTAAAAATTTCCAAGCTATGCTTGCTTTGCAAAACAGACAACCACAAAATAATAACGTAAATGTTATAGTGATTGAAAATAATTTAAATTTATATATCCTAGGAGGAATTTAACATGAAAAAACTTGCTAAATCTAACACCAACAAAACTATTTCAGGTGTGTGTGGTGGTATAGGTGAATACTTTGGTATGGATCCAACCTTAGTTCGTATCATATTCGCTATACTCACAATTTTCCCAGGCACATTAATAGGTGGGGCAATTGTTTATATCATACTTGCTGTAATTATACCTGATGCTGCCGTAGGAGATCAAAACGACCACGATAATTTCCAATAAGCAAACTGGAAGTCAGGGGTTCAGTCCTTCTGAACTATGGCAACGGAAAAGGTTGATTTTACTGAATTTTACAGTAAAGTCAACCTTTTCAATATGAATTCACTATAATTTGTATATGGAGGTTACAATGCAAGATTACAAAAAACACATTTTAGAACAACTGGAACAAGGCAAACTTTCTGCCACAGAAGCCCTTGATTTGTTAAGCCAAGACCAATCAGCACCACAGCCCAATCGCCCTAATTATCAAGAAATACCCAACAAAAACACAGATGAAAGAGCAAATGAAAAAGCAGAACAAAAAACACAACCACAAGATGATAACTGGGTATCCTCAACTGTTAATGAGGTATCTGGCTGGGCGGAGGAATTATTTAATTGGGCTGGTGAAGAGGTAAATCTTATTGTTGAAAGTGTACAAGATTACAATCTCAAGGACACAATCAGTGATATAATGACAGGCAAATATGGTCGCTATGTTCACAATATAACACTAGCTTCACAGCCTATTAACCAAGGTATTTCCATCCTAACCATCATTGGTAAAAATGCTAAAGTTGAAGTAACATCTTGGGATGGTGATACTGTCCAATTGGAATGTAAATATGATGCCCGTCGTCCAGATACACATATATTCTTAAACGAGGAAAACGGCAATATACGGCTTGAATACAACGAATCTCTCATGCGTTATGTACAGATTAAGTGCAAGGTGCCACGTGTTATTATTAACACAATGAATATTGGTACAAAAAATGAAGTTCTTCACATAGCAGGAGTAGAGGCAGAAACAATAAACCTGCTTACCAAAAACGAACTTCTAAAAATAGAAAATGTCAGTTGTATAACGTTAGCAGCACAAACGCGAAATGCTTCAATAAAGGCATGTGGAATCACTGCCGAAGTCATTAATTTTGAAACCAAAAACGATAGTATTAAAGTTGAAGATATAGAGACAAATACACTGCATATGAAAACTACCAATGCCCGTATATCTGCCTCACATCTGGATGTAGCAGAATTATTTATGCACACCACCAATGCTGGTATTAAACTGGATAAGCAACTATTTACTGATACCCATTGGGAAGGCACAAGATACCTAGAAGTTCACACCACAAATGGTGGTATTACATTTCTCCCCCCTAACCGTGTGGGCATAAACATTCACGCACAAACTACTAATGGAAGTATCAAGTACAAACTAGATGACATGTATTTTTCCCATTTAGAAAAAACTATCTTAGAGGGCAAATCTCAAACCTACGATTTCACTGATATGAAACTTGATGTTCAGTTAAGCACCACTAATGCTTCCATCAAAATAAAATAGATTCATTTTAGTCACGTTTTCAAGTAAAATGGTTATAATTCAAGTCTAGTAAACTCTGGTTTATCAGGGAATTGCTAGACTTTTTATGTGTAGTTAAAAGCAGATGAATTAGACATACTTTTTTTCCATATAGATAAATAATATGGATGGTGATTTTATGAAAATAATTATTCTATTGTTGTTACTTCTTGTTGGTTTAACTGCATGTAATCGGATTGAATATATCGAAAACTATGTCCAATATATTATTAACGAATCTTATGACGAAGATGGGTGGTCTGTCAAGATACGAGTGGTAATTAACACTACTGGATTCACAGGCCTTGTACATGATAGCGTGGCTATTACAAGTACAAATTATTTTACTGTACGCGATGGCAATCAAGTTGAGATATTTCCAGCAGGCTTTCTTTTTATAGTATGTAGCAATAGTGATTCGTGGGAAAGCAATTATTTACATATATCTGCTTCACACAACCATAAGCTGGAAATTACAAGCATTCAACGAAATTGGCCAAATGGAGCAAGCCCACAATATAGGGGTATAATTGAAATAACGCGTCACAATGGAGGCTTTATCATTATAAATGAATTGGATTTAGAAGAGTATCTTTATGCTGTAGTTCCTAGTGAAATGCCTACTTCACATGGTTTAGAGGCTGCAAAAGTACAAGCAGTTACAGCACGAAGTTTCGCTTATCATTTATATAATGAAAATCGCTTTCGTGCTTTTGGTGCACATGTTGACGATTCTGTAAATAGTCAAGTTTACAACAATATTCCTGAAACAGAGCTTTCCATTATTGCAGTTCGTGCCACGCGCAGGCAAGTGCTTATGTATGATGGGGAAGTTGTGATGGCAAATTTTTTCTCTACATCAGGAGGAACAACAGCCAACTTTGGAGAAGTATGGGCAAGAGGTCCTTATTTTCCAAGCGTTACACCGCCTCATTTACGCGCAACTTCCCAATTCTGTTTGAGAGGTGAACTTCCTGGAGATTTACGTTTAGAGAAATATGCAAATGCATTTTTCCGTGATACACATATACGTGGTTTTGATAGAGATTTCCCATGGTTCAGATGGCAAATTCGTTTGAGTGCTGAAGAATTGTCAGACAGAATTAATGCCAACATCTCACATATTACAAACCCTGCTATGCTCACTATCCTAGAGGGCGGAGCTAATTCTATAGGAATATTACAAAACATGGAAGTTGTACGCCGTGGGCAAGGCGGAAATGTAATGGAAATGATTTTAATTGGTAGTGAATCAATAATTAGTGTGCAAACAGAGTTCAACATTCGTATGCTATTCGCGCCTTTGGATATTCCTGTAATTCGACACGATGGCAGTGAGGTTGTTGGGCTTACACTAATGCCAAGTGCGTTTTTTTCAATAGAGATGGAAGGTGAAAACCCTTTGCATTATATTACATTTTTTGGTGGGGGTAATGGGCATGGTGTCGGCATGAGTCAAAATGGCGCGAAAGCATTGATTAATATGGGATTAAATTACCGCGGGGTATTGTTGCATTATTATCACGGGGTAGAAATAGGTCTTATGCGTTAGAAAATAAAAATGCTTATCATGATTTTTTATCGAACGGTCTATAACTTTGAAGATTCATATATTTCACAATATGTGGATAAATTTTTCAGATTATTGATATGCCCCTTAAAAAAATAAACCTTTCATATTCATCCATGTCGTTCATTCTAAAACCACCGTTAGTAGTAGCCAAAAGAATTATATTTTCAAGAGACCCTACTGCATAATGATTATTATTACATAATTTGGCTAATCCTAGATTTATATTTAGAGAGTATTAAATTAATAAATTGATATTTGTTTTAACAATCAAAATCTGCTTTCCCATGCCTAAGCATTGAATCAGCAACAAATAATACCAAAAGGACAGAAGCAGATTTCTCTTGATCTCTATTGTTTTAACATGGTTGATAATAATGTCAGTTTGTTCTTCTGATATTGTTAAAGTATTCTTCTCGGCGCAATTTCAAATTATTTTTCAATAGCCGAAGTTTCGATAAATTTTAAATCAAGGCACTATCAACAGAGTACCAATATCGCTTAATAATATTATTCCGATGTTTTCCAAGGAGTTTTTGAAACCAAAGATAGCATTTGAGAACATCATTGATGCTATTCTCAAGTGGACGTTCGTTAAAAATCGTGCCCGCCAACCACTATCAACATTTTTATTGAGTGAATTGCAATAATCTGACAATAATTTACTTTTACTGCTCCATCCTGTACCAAAAACCGCCGTAATGAGGCGTTTGGCAGGACTATTTGCAAAATCATCAATCCAACGAACTTCGGCTCCTCTTCCAAAAAGTCCATGAATTTTATTTTTGTAATGAAAAGGATTATTCTCTTCAATTTCAAACGAAGATGAGTCCTCTAAGAGTTGCTCGAAGTTACTTTTTGACTTCTTCGATGGAAGCATAAATTTTAAGCAAAAGTGGATTTGCAACTTACGCTATATTCGTAACTTTTCACCATGGGGAAAATCTTTTTCTTCCTGAAGTACAGATGTTTTTTCTAAGTAAGAAACGACAGCATCACAGATAGACTTCTCATAATCATCAGGAAAGTAAAATTCTTTATTATCTGGAGATACTGGAATAAACTCACGATAATTTCGGCGAGTAGCTTTTGCAATTTTCTTTATAAAAGACAGAAAATCATTCCAATCATTGTGTGTTTTTTAATCTATTACTTAATAAACTTGCAAAGCTAGTAACATTAACTTCAAAACCAAATAATGTAAAAAAATCCATAGTACTCTTCCTTAGAAATCTGTTTGAATTTTTTTTGCAAATTGCACAAATTTGCCTTATTTTAGAATAAAAAGGAAAATTAGAACTTGATGAAAAAGTCATACCCAAGTGATATAACCCACAAACAGTATGAGCTAATAAAACCAAAATTGGAAAAATTCAAAAAAAACTACAAAACCACAAGCTTATGATTTGTATGACATACTGTGTGCCATATTGTACTTTATCAAGGAAGGTTGCACATGGCGTGCCATACCCCCACGACTTTCCTGAATACAATGGCGTTTACTGCTACTTTCGTATTT